>WBZO01002614.1_pt1 | contig 22942 bp, 22 predicted proteins | sample 5204261 | NCBI WGS metagenome assembly WBZO01 (sample SAMN12412400, study PRJNA552823) | activated sludge metagenome | isolation source: activated sludge from anammox sidestream of wastewater treatment plant... | place: USA: North Carolina | collected 2017-09 | reverse complement strand
GCAGCCTGAGCATGTGGACTTGTGACGGCGGCGGCCGCGGCCCGGCCGTCGATCGGCCGGCGCAACCGGCCGGCAACGATAGCACGCGGCTGGAGTTGGCCGCATCGTCGCACGCGGCGCCTGCGGCGCCCGTCGGGTCCTGGTGCAAGCGGGTGTCGCGCCGGCCGTCGTGTGCAGCCGGCGTGGCTGCGTCCGGGGCCAGGGCGGAAGCGGCCCGGGTCGGGACCGGGTGCCCGGATTGTCGGTCGTGACGGCAGCGGCGGAACTCTGCTGGCGGGACGTGGGCGAAGGCGTGGCCTGTGGGTGGTGCGCTGGGGCGCGGCGGGGGGATGCTAGGGCGGATGCGGTAGCGGGAGGCTCACAGGGCGTGCACAGGAGTGATTATGGAGGGGTTTTCAGCGAGACCGATAATGGATATTATGTTAACTACCGTGTGAGGCGGGCTTGGAAATTGGGGTCGGCCTGGAAATTGGGGTCGGGTCTAATTTCTGGTCTCGGCTTCCTGCTGCCTTGCCCAAGCGTGGTCGTCGCCCCCGCTCTCGAGGTCCACCGGCAGATGTCGAGCGCTGTCTTCGCCGCCCTGACGCACGCTTCGCGCGAGCCGCCAGGCGGCAGACGCTCGTGCGGCTCGCGTCGGCGCTGGCTTCCGTCGAATGTGCGCGAGCGCTGAGAGATCCGCGAATCAGTCGCCGGCGACCCGAAGTTCGTTCAGGATGGCCTCGAGCGCGGCGATGACCTCCCGTCGCTCGACGTCGGCCTTGCGGAAACGCAGCTTGACGTCGAAGTGCTTCTGGGGCGCCCGCCAGGCGAAGACGTAATGCCGCGGACGTCCGGGCCGGGACTTGGCTCGTTGCTGCTCGCCGCGAAGCTGAGCGCGCGTCGGGGCGGAATCGCCCCGCGTGAGACGCTCGACCAGGGCCGCCATTTTCTGAGGGTCCGATTGCCTAACTATCTGTAAAAGCAACGACTTGGAAGAAATGTCGGCCAGCCGACAAAGCTGTTTGATGTCCGAGGGGATCTCGTGAATGGCGAGCGACTCGGTGATCGACGTGCGCGACTTGCCGATCCGCCTGGCGAGCTGCTCGTGGGTCAAACCGGCCCTGGTCGCCAGGCTGTGCAGGGCCTCGGCCTCCTCGAACGGGGTCAGATCCTTGCGCTGGAGGTTCTCGATGAGGGCGAGCTCGATGATCTCCTGGTCGTCGACGTCGCGGATGACCACGGGGACCTGGTCGAGACCGACCTGCACCGCCGCCTGGTAACGCCGCTCACCCGCCACGATCTGAAACCGCCCGCCGCGTTGCCGGACGACCAGGGGCTCGATGATCCCCTTCTCGGCGATGGACGCCATCAACTCGGCCAGATCTCCCATCGCCTGACGAGGTTGGTCGGGGTTGGGATCGATCTGGTCGATGGCAACCAGCCGTCCGATGGGCTGGCCCGCCGAGGAAGACAGCGCTTCGACGTAATGTTCGTCGTGACGCATCCTGACGCTCTCAGGCAAGCCACGCTTAGCCACGGTCGATCATCTCCTCGCACAGGCTGTAGTACTCGGTGGCACCAGACGACTCCGGGGCGAACGTGAAGATGGACTCCCTGTAGGCCGGACTCTCCTCGAGCCGGACGCTCTTGGTGATCACCGTGTTGAACACCTTCGAGCCGAACACTTTCTGAATCTGCAGCCGGATGTCGCGGCCCAACGACGTGCGCCGATCGTGCATCGTGATGAGCACGCCCGCGATTTGAAGGGCTGGGTTCGCCCTCGCCCGCACCTTGTCTACGGTCTCCAGCAGATCGTCGGTGCCTTCGAGCGCGAAGTAGGACGACTGGATCGGGATCAGCAGGTGCGTGGCCGCCACGAGCGCGTTCACCGTGAGCAGCCCCAGCGCCGGCGGACAGTCGATCACGATCGACGAAAAGCGATCACGAACCGACTCCAGTGAGTCGCGAAGCCGGAAGTGGGCGTCGATCTCTCCGACGAGCTTGCCCTCGAGCTTCGCGAGGGAGATGCGCGCAGGCGCGACCGACAGGTTCGCAACCGGCGAGGAGACGATGACCTGCGCCAGGGGCACGCCGGGATCCGTCATGGCGTCGAACATGCTGGGCCCGAGCTGACGCACGTCGAGGAACGACATGGTGCTGTTGCCCTGCGGATCGAGGTCGACCAGCAGCGTCGGCCGGTGTCGCATGGCCAGAGCCGCCGCAAGATTGATGGCCGTCGTCGTCTTGCCGACGCCACCCTTCTGGTTGGCGATTGCGAGAATCATCGTGATGGAGGTGGCCGGGCGAGGAGCTGCGCCGATTCTAGAAGCGGCCAGCCCGGGTGTCAACGAATGCGGCCGCCGCCAACGCGGCCGGCAGTGAAGGCCGACGGCGCGGCCCGACCGGCCATCGACTACATCTTGTACTTGCCGAGATCGTCCGGATCGAGGCTCTCGAGCCATTGCTGCAGCTTGTCCGCGTCGGGGCGCTCGCTGCCGGACTCGGTGGTCTTGGCCTGCTCCAGCACCGCCTCCTCGACGAAGATCGGAGCCTTCGCACGCAGGGCCAGCGCGATCGCATCGCTCGGCCGGCTGTCGACGAGCACCAGATGCTCGTCGACGCGCAGGTGAATCATCGCGTAGAAAGTGCCCTCGCGCAGGTCGGTCACGACCACGCGCTCGACGTGGCCTCTGAGATCGCCGATGACCTGCTTCAGCAGATCGTGCGTCATCGGCCGCGGCGGCGCCACGTTCTCCACCTGCAGCGCGATGGCATTGGCTTCGAACACGCCGATCCAGATCGGCAGCATCCGCGTGCCCGCCTCGTCGCGAAGCAGGACGATCGGCGCGCTCGTGATGGGGTCCACCATCAATCCCTTGATCGACATCTCAATCTGCATGGCTTTGCTCAACGCTGGCGGTCAGCTTCCCGGCCCGCTCCGCCACCTGTCCAGAATCAATTCCCTCGACTCGCACCGCCACACCAGACACGCTGTGGGGACCCACCCGGCCGATGCGCACGCGCACCAGCCGTCCGATCCACTCCGCGGGCCCCGCCAGGTTCACGACTGTGTTACCGCTCGTTCGACCCGTCAACTCGTCGCCACGCCGGCTCCAGCCGTCCACGAGAACCTCGACCTCCCGGCCCATCAGCGCACCGTGGAGTTCGAGTTGAATCGCCCGCTGGCGAGCCTGAAGGTCGACGATTCGCCTCGTCTTCTCGGGCTCCGGCACGTCGTCGGCGAGGCGCTTGGAGGCGAGCGTGTTCGGACGCACGGAGTACTTGAACGAAAAGACGCCGTTGAACCGTACCTGCTCGATCAGCGACAGCGTGTCCTCGAAGTCGGCTTCCGACTCGCCCGGGAAGCCAACGATGAGATCCGTCGACAGGCACAGGTCCGGAATCCGGGTCCTCAGTCGATCCACCAGATCGAGGTACTGCTCGCGCGTGTGCCTCCGGCGCATCGCCGCCAGCACTCGCGTCGATCCGGACTGCACCGGCAGGTGCAGGTGGCGCGTGAGCCCGGGCAGTTCGGCCATCGTCTCGATCAGCCGGTCCGTGACGTGACGCGGGTGCGGACTGGCGAAGCGAATCCGTTCGATGCCCGGGACGTCGTTCACGCGTCGAAGCAGTTCGGCGAAGTCGCAGGCCGGATCGTCCGGCGCCTGGTAATGGTTCACGATCTGGCCGAGAAGCTGAACCTCCCGGTGCCCGGCCTCGGCCACCTGGCGCACCTCGGCCATCACCTCGGCCACCGGCCGCATCCGCTCGTGACCGCGCGTATACGGCACCACGCAGAACGCGCAGAAGTCGTTGCAGCCTTCGATGATCGTCACGTAGGCCTTCACCGGATCGCCGCGCCGGACCACGCCCAGCGGAAACGAGACGTCCTCGTAGGGGTTGACGTCCACCCGGACCAGTCCAGGCCGCTCGAACGCCGCCGCTGCGAGCGCCGGCAACTGCCTCATCGCCTGCGTGCCGACGATGACGCCGACGTCGCGGGCACGAGCGGCCAGGCGCTCCCCTTCCTGCTGCGCGACGCAGCCGGTCACGGCAACCACGCCCGAACGCTTCCGGCTGTGTCGCAGTTCGTCGAGGCGATGAAACAGCTTGTCCTCCGCCTTGTCGCGCACGCTGCAGGTGTTGACGACCACCAGGTCGGCCTCGGCCGGCGAACTGGTCGCCTCGTAGCCCGAGCGCTCGAGCAGCCCCGCCAGCCGCTCGGCGTCGTGCACGTTCATCTGACAGCCATAGCTCTCGATCAGGAACTTACGCACCGCGCCGCCCCCTCGCGGTTCCTCTCCGACTTTCGCTTTCGCCTTTCGCCATGTCTTTGCTTTCGCCCCTGTCGTGCCCAATCGCCGGACGGGCTGTATCGGCTGCCGCCGCGAGCATGTCGCGCGCCGTCGCCCGCGTGCTCGCCGTGACGGCGCGTCCCGCCAGCAGTCGCGCGAGTTCCTCCTCGCGCTCGGCCTCGGTCAGCCGCGCCATCGTCGCCAGCGTGCGCCCTGCCACCACTGTCTTGATCACGCGGTAGTGAGCGGTCGCGTGTGCCGCGACCTGCGGGAGGTGCGTGATGCAGATGACCTGGAAGCGCTTCCCCAACTCGCGCAGGCGGCGTCCGACGCTGTCTGCCACCCGACCGCCGATCCCGGCATCCACTTCGTCGAAGATCAGGGTCTTCCCTGCCGCATCCGTGGAGGCCAGTGTCTTCAGCGCCAGCATCACCCTCGAGAGTTCGCCCCCCGAGGCGATCCGGGCGAGCGGTCGTGGCGTCTCGCCGGTGTTGGCCGAGATGAACAACTCCCCGCGATCCACTCCTGCCGCCGTCCACCGCTCCGGGGCGTCGAGATCGCTCTCGAGCGGGAATGCGCACCGCGTGCGCTCCATCGCCAGCTCGGCCAGCTCGCGCTCGAGCAGCGCCGACAGCCGTTGCGCCGTCGTCGATCGCGCCTCCGACAGCCGCCGCGCCGCCGTCCGGTACCCCGCCTCGGCGGAGGCGAGGCGCGCGCGCAGTTCGCCGCCGCGATCTGCGGCGGCCTCGAGCGTCGCAATCGTCGCCTTCAACTCCCTGGCCCGGTCGATGGCGGCGTCCAGCGTCGGACCGTAGCGCCGCTTGAGCCGTTCGATGGCCGCCAGACGATCCTCGACAGCCTGCAGCCGATCCGGAGACGAATCGAGACGGCTGAGGTACGCGCGAAGCGAGATCGCGAGATCGTCGAGGACCGGCTGCACCTGGCGGTGCGCTTCGACCGCATCGAGGTTCGGATCCAGCGATGCCGCCTCGTCCAGTCTCCTCCAGACCTGGGCCAGCCGCGTGAGCGCCGCCGCGTCAGCCTCATACAGATCGTCGTACGCTCCGCCGACGAGCCGCTGGAGCCGGTCGGCGTGCGTGAGCCGCAGGCGCTCCGCCTGCAGTTCCTCGTCCTCGCCCGGTTGCGCGCCAACCCGTTCAATCTCCGCCAACTGGAATCGCGACATCTCCAGCCGCGCCTCGCGCTCACGCTGCCCCATCGACAACACGTCGACGGCCTGGCGGGCGCTCACCAGGGTCGCCCAGGCTGCCTCGACCGCCGCCACCTCATCGTCAGCCCGCGCGAGGGCGTCGAGCAGGCGAAGGTGCTCGGTCCCGTCGAGCAACTGCTGATGATCGTGCTGGCCGTGGAGATCGATCAGCGGTCCGGTCACCGCGCGCAGATGGCCTGCCGTCACGAGCGCGTTGTCGAGGTAGGCGCGGCTCCTGCCCGACGCAGTTATCTCCCTCCTGATGATAAGTTCTTTGTTATCAGTAGTTTCAATGATGGCCTGGACCGTGGCCTGCTCTGCGCCGGTTCGGACGAGATCGCTGGAGGCCCTGCCGCCGAGCAGCAGGTCGATGGCGCCGACCACGATCGACTTTCCGGCGCCAGTCTCGCCGGTGACGACGTTGAAGCCCGGAGCCAGTTCGACGTTGAGCGTGTCGATGATGGCCAGGTGAGCGACGCTCAGGAAGCGGAGCATGGGGCTGGGTCGAGCGCGGGGGCGAGACGCGAAACTCTCATGCTATCAGGTCTTTGACAGCCCTCTGGGTGCATGCTAGTCTACCCCATTCGCGCTGTGTTCGCGGCGCTGCACTCATGATTCGGAGGCACGGTTGCGTACGGTCGGCACCTTCGCCCTGGTCCTGGCGGGGCTTGGGCAGGCGGCCCCCGGAGCGGCGGTCGAGCACGACGTGGTGTCGCTCGTCGCCCGCTCGGGTCCGGTGGCCAAGGCGGTTCTCGCCTTGCTGGTCTTCTTCTCGGTCGTCTCCTGGGCGATCACGCTGTTCAAGTTCGTCGAGTACCGGCGCGCCCGGACCCACACCGTCAGCTTTCTCGAGGTCTTCCGCAAGAGCAGCAAGTTCTCGGAGGTGCAGGCGGTCTGCCGGACGCTGACCAGCAGCCCGCTCGTCGGCCTGTTCCAGGCCGGCTATGCCGAACTCACCGCGCAGATGCGTCCCCCGTCCGGCGGCGCTGACGCCGCCAAGCCGGGGGGGGGTGCGCCGCGTCCTACGTTACGAAGCCTGGACGGCATCGATCGGGCGTTGCTGCGGGCGGCGGCCGTCGAAGTGACCCGCCTGGAGCGTCGCGTGACGTTTCTGGCCACGACGGCCAGCATCACGCCCTTCATCGGGCTGTTCGGGACGGTCTGGGGCATCATGACGGCATTCCAGGCGATTGGCGCCACCGGAGCGAGCAACCTTGCGGTGGTTGCGCCGGGCATCGCAGAGGCGCTGATTGCGACGGCCGCGGGCCTGGCCGCGGCCATTCCAGCCGTCTACTTCTACAACCTGTTCAGCCACGAGGTGAAGCTGTTCGCCACCGAGATGGATGATTTCGCTCTCGAATTCCTGAACATCTGCGAGCGGAACTTCACGTAGGACGTCTTCCGTGCCGAAGGTGCAGACGGCCGCGGCCGAAACCAGCGCGTCCTCGCGGCGGCGCCGGGGGCCGCGCGTCACCCCCAGCCTCTCCGAGATCAATGTCGTCCCGCTGGTGGACGTCATGCTGGTGTTGCTGATCATCTTCATGGTGGCGGCGCCGATGATGCAGCACGGGCTCGACGTGAACCTGCCGGTGTCGGCCCAGGCGCCCGTCATCGCCAGCGAGCGAATCTACGTGTCGGTGCCGCTCTCGTATTCGCGCGATCGCCGAGTCGAACTCAACGACGAACGAATCCCGGTCGACGCCCTCACCGAGCGCATCCGGCAGGCGATGCTCAACCGGACCGAACGTCAGGTCTACGTGGCCGGCGATGCGGGCGTCACCCTGCAGCACCTCATGGACGTGATGGACCGTCTCAAGCAGGCTGGCGTCGAACGGGTCGGCATCGTGGCCCGTCCCCAGCCATCCACACGCTGACGCGCGGAGCCCGCCTCGTGGTCAACGATCCGGTCTCTGCGGCCCTTCTGGAGCGCGCGCGCGAACCTCGCGGCTTCGCGGCCACCACGGTGGCGTCGGCGCTCGTGCACCTGCTCGCGGTGGCGCTGCTGGTCTTCGTGCCGGCGCAATGGCGTGCGGGGGCGGCGCCCGAGTGGGATGTGATGACCATCAGCCTGGGCGGCGCGCCCGGTCCCAGGGCCGGCGGGATGACGGCGATGGGCGGTCAGGCCGTTCAGCAGGCGGTGCCTCAGGAACCCCGGCCGCGCCCTGCGCCGCCAGTGGCACCGGCTCAGCGGGCGCCTGAGATGGTCGAGCCGGTGAAGGCGGCGCCGAAACCGGCGCCGAAGGCGGAACCCGAGGCTCCGAGGCCGGTGCTGCCGGAACCGGCAGGACGTACGCCGACGCGAGGCGCGGAGGTGCGTCAAGGGAGCGCCATCGCGCAGACCGGGGGCGCCGGCATCGGCTTCGGCCTGTCCACGGGGGGCGGCGGCACCGGCGGCGAGTTCAATGTCGGTGATTTCTGCTGTCCGGAGTATCTTCAGACGATGCTCCAGATCATCCAGCGGAACTGGAACCCCCGCCAGCAGATTGCCGGTGCGACGGCGGTGCGTTTCACGATCCTGCGTGACGGGTCGGTCACGGGCGTCTCGGTGGCGAAGCCGAGCGGCTTCGCCGTGCTGGATCTCAACGCCCAGCGTGCGATTTCCATGTCGCGCATGCCGCCGCTGCCCGGGGCCTATCCGAATCCCGAACTGACGATCACGCTCACCTTCGAGTATCAACGCTGATGACTTCGCGGTCCCGCTTCCTTCTGCTCGCGTCGCTGGCGGGCGTGGCGCTCGGCCTCACCACGGTGGGGGCGCGGCCCGTGCCCCAGCCGCCGCCCATGCTCCAGGAGCAGCAGCCTTCCGAGATCTCGCTGACGATCAGCGGCGAGTCGGGCGCCCCGCCGCGTTTCGCGGTGCCCGACTTCCTCGCCCTGTCCCCGGATGCGGAGACGGGCGAGGCAGCCCGGACGATCGCCTCGGTGCTGTGGGCCGACCTCGACTTCGAGCGGGAGTTCTACCTGATCCCGCGCGACACCTACGCGTCGATTCCGGCCGCTCGGTCGCTGCAGGACGTGCCCTTCGATCGCTGGCGCGAACTCGGGACCGATGGCGTCATCGTGGGCACGGTGCAGCGCAACGGCTCGAGCATCGTCGTGCAGGTCCGGCTCTTCAACGTGAAGACGCGCCAGTCGGTGTTCGCCAAGGAATACACGGGCCCGTTGGCCAACCCGCGGCTCTACGCGCACACCGCGAGCGACGAGATCCACCAGCAGCAGCGCGGCCTGCGCGGCATCGCCCGGACCAAGCTCGCCTTCTCGTCCGACCGTGATGGGGAGCGCCTGCCGGGTCCCGTCCCGAACCGGGCGATCAAGGAGATCTACATCTCCGACTACGACGGGGCGAACCAGCGCCGGGTGACGGTGACGCGCTCGCTGAACATCATGCCGACCTGGTCGCCCGACGGCCGGTCGATCGCCTACACGTCGTACCGGCGGAACAACGTGCCCGACATCTTCATCTCCCACATCTACCAGGGGACGCCTCCCGAGGTGCCGCTGAAGGGCGTGGGGCACAACTACCTGGCGGTGTGGTCGCCCGACGGGACGCGGCTGGCCTTCACGTCCAACCGCGACGGCAACCCCGAGATCTACGTCGCCAACCGCGACGGGAGCGGCATCCGCCGGATCACCAACCACCCGGCGATCGACATCACGCCGACCTGGTCGCCGGCGGGCAACGAGCTGGCGTTCACCTCGGATCGTTCCGGCTCGCCGCAGATTTACATCGTGTCCGCCGACGGTCTGGGTGCCCCGCGGCGGATCACGACGGAGTCGTATGCCGATCGCGCGACGTGGGCGCCGGCCCCCTACAACGAGATCGCGTACGCGGCACGCACCGGCGGCAGCAACGACATCAAGGTGTTCGACGTCGCCAGTGGCGAACGCCGCCAGATCACCTTCAGCGAGGGCAGTAACGAGAGCCCGTGCTATTCGCCGAACGGCCGTCACCTGGCGTTCACCTCGTCGAGGCGGGGCAGGACGCAGGTCTTCACGATTGGCCGTGACGGCCGCGGCCTGCGCCAGGTGACCTCCGCGGGCAACAACTTCACGCCGAACTGGTCGCGATGACCCGGTGTGGGCGTACGAAGGAATGACGATGAAGTCGATGCGCGTGTCCCGAATCCAGAACCGAGTCGCGCTGCTGGCCGCCTGCCTGGCGGTCGCCGTGCTCGGTGTGTCCTGTGCGAAGAAGCAGCCGCCGATCGCGCGGCCGGTGCCGCCGGCCGACGCCGGCGCGCTGGGCGCTACCGAGCCCGCCAGGCCGCCGGCGCCCCCCGTGCCGGCCGAGCCGGCGGAGCCGGCGGCGGCCGAACCGATGATTGCGGACACCGATCTCGGATCGCGATCGCTCGACGACCTGAACCGCGAGTCGCCGCTCAAGCCGGTGTTCTTCGCCTACGACAGTTCCGAGGTGAACGCGGACGCCCAGGCGGTGCTCAAGACCAACGCCGAGGTGCTGCAGCGCTACGGGTCCTGGGTGGTGACCGTCGAGGGGCACTGCGACGAGCGCGGCACGGCCGAGTACAACCTCGCGCTCGGCGAACGGCGGGCGCTGGCGGCCCGCAACTACCTCGTCTCGCTGGGCATTGCCAGCGGCCGGCTGCGCACGGTGAGCTACGGCAAGGAGTTCCCGTTCGATCCGGGCACGACCGAAGAGGCATACGCCCGCAACCGCAGGGCGCACTTCGTGATCACGGCCAAGTGAAGACAGGGGGCGCGGCATGAAGGTGACCCGTATCGGCCGTCTCGCCACGACCTGGCTGGTCGTCGGGATCGTGGCCTGGCCGGCAGCGCCGGTGCTGGCGGCCAACCGCGAACACCAGCAACTGCTGGCCGAAGTGCGGATGCTGCAGGAGCAGAACCAGCAGCTGGCGCTCGCCGTGGCCACGCTGGCGGAGTCGCTGAAGCGGCTCGACGCCAAGACCGACGAGCAGGCGACGGCCGACCGCAAGCTGCTGGCCGATCAGAAGGTGGCGGTCGAGGGCGTGGGCCGCGATCTGAGAGTCGTCCGCGAGAAGCTGGACGACACCAACGTGCGCATCGCGCGGCTCTCACAGGAGATCGAGGCGCTGCGAGACAGCATCCCCACGATGCCGGCGCCGACTGCCGCAGCGCCCGACGGCGCCGCGCCCGCGGTCCCGGGCAGCGAGCCCGCGGGAGCTCCCCCTCCCGCGCCGGCACCCGTCGTGCCGAGCACGGCCGGGCTCTCGCCCCAGCGCCTGTACGACACGGCCTACGCCGACTTCGCCTCCGGCCAGTGGAACATGGCGATTGCGGGGTTCGAGACCTTCATCAAGGCGTTCCCGCGCTCCGAGCAGGCTGATCAGGCGCAGTATTACATCGGCGAGTCGTACCTGCTCGACAACAAGTACGAGCAGGCCGTGGCGGCCTACGATCGGGTCGTGTCGAACTACCCCACCGGCGATCAGGTGCCGCTGGCCTACTACAAGCGCGGCATCGCGCTGCTCAACCTGAAGCAGACCGACCGGGCGCGCGAATCGTGGGAGACCATCATCAAGCTCTATCCCGACAGCGATGCCAGCCGGCTCGCCAGACAGGGGCTCGATCGGCTGGCCCGCTCGGGGCGACAGTAGACGCGCGTCGGGCGCCGGCGGGTGACCGGCTCCGCGGCGAGAACCTTACGGGAGAGGACGCAGTCATGGGCAGCGTGAACAAGGCCATCCTGGTCGGCAACCTCGGCAAGGATGCGGAGAAGACCACCACGCCGAGCGGCGTGTCGATCGCGCGTTTCAACCTCGCGACGACACACAGGCGCAAGAACAGCGCGACGGGCGAGTGGGAGGATCGGACCGAATGGCACCGGGTGACGCTCATCGGCAAGCAGGCCGACTCGCTGCAGCGGTACCTGGTGAAGGGCAAGCAGGTCTACGTCGAAGGACGAATCGAGACTCGCAGCTGGGACGACAAGACCACCGGCCAGAAGCGCTACATGACCGAGATCATCTGCGAGACGATCCAGTTGCTCGGCGGTGGTGGCGGCCGCAGCGGCCGCGAGGACGACTACGGCGGCGGTCCTGAAGAGCCGTCGGACATGGGCGCGTCGGGCCGCACCGGCGGTGGCGACGACGACATCCCCTTCTAGCGCGACCGGCACGCCGACGGCCGGCGCCGCCCCACTGCCGCCGGCCGTCGTCCCTCACTGGGGGCGCGCGGCGAGGTCCGCCTCGCCTTCCTCGAACGACGCCTCGACGAGCCGGCACAGGGCCTCCACCGCGGCGTCGGCGTCTTCCCCGTCGGCGACGATGGCGATCTCGGTGCCGCAGGCAGCCCCCAGCAGCAGCAGGCCGAGGATGCTCTTGCCGTCGACGGTGCGCCAGTCGTGCTCCACGGTCACGCGCGCCGAGAACCGGGACGCCAGTCGCGCGAAACGCGCCGCGGCCCGGGCGTGCATGCCGAGGGGATTGGTCACCCTGACCAGCGAACGTCGTGCGGTCATCGTGCCTCCGCGTCCGGCCCGGCGCCGGGCGGGCGCACCAGGTCGGAGGCCACCCAGATCGCGTTGCGGCCGTGTTCGCGCATGGCCCGCGCGACGGCGAGCACGTCGTCGGTGCTGCGCAGGCTGGCGAGCTTGATCAGCATGGGCAGGTTGACGCCGGTGATGACCTCGCAGCGCCCCGCCTCGAGATAGCTCAGCGCGAGGTTGGTGGGCGTCCCGCCGAACATGTCGGTGAGCAGCAGCACGCCGGAACTGCCGCCGACGCTCGCCATGGCGCGGCCGATGGCCTCCTTGGCCGCGTCCACATCGTCGTGCCAGCCGATGGACACCGCCGCGAAACAGGGCAGGTCCCCGACGATCGTTTCCGCGGCATTGACCAGCTCGGTGGCGAGCTGGCCGTGCGTCACGACGACGACGCCGAAGGCCGGCGCGGGCTGACGAGGGTGCGTGGTGTCGCTCATGTGGCCCCCACGTCGCGATGACGCACCCGAAGTCTGACGCCGGGTACGTCCGCCAGGAGTTGCCTGAGACTCTCGGCGATGAAGACCGAGCGGTGCTGTCCACCGGTGCAGCCGATGGCGACCGTGACATAGCTCTTGCCCTCGTGCGCGTAGCGCGGCAGCAGGAAGCGCAGCAGCGCGCCGGAGCGCTCGAGGAATTCCGTGGTGTCGGCGAACTGGCTGAGGAATCGACGAATCCTGATGTCGCGCCCGGTGCGCGCCCGCAGTTCGGGGACGAAGTGCGGGTTCGGCAGGAACCGCACGTCGAACACGAGGTCGGCGTCCGGCGGAACCCCGTGCTTGAACCCGAAGCTCAGGAACGTCACCACCGGGCTGCGGTCGGTGCTCACGCCGCGCGAGAGCGTCAGGAACAGGTTCCGCAGTTCGTGCACGGTCATGTCCGACGTGTCGATCCGCTCGTGGGCGAGCTGGCGCAGCGGTTCCAGGCGGACCCGTTCCTCGCGCACGCCCTCGAGCACCGATCGCGTCGGCGCCAGCGGGTGCGGTCGCCGCGTCTCGCTGAACCGGCGGACGAGCGTCTCGTCGCTGGCGTCGAGGAAGATGAGCAGCGGGTTCAGGCCCGGCATCTTCGCCAGCGCGCGGTAGGCGGCCGGCAGCCGCGCCAGCTGGGATCCGCCCCGCACGTCGATGACGACGGCGGCGCGCGCGATCTCGGAGCCTGGCCGCAGCGTCTGGCCAGCCAGCATCGGCAGCAGTGCCACCGGCAGGTTGTCGACGCAGAAGAACCCGAGATCCTCGAGGGCCTTGATCGCCTGCGACTTGCCCGACCCGGACAGGCCCGACACGATGACCAGGCGGGACGTGTCGAGCCGCGTGCCCGGCGTGCCCGGTGCGCCCGGGGCGGCGCGCCGCCTGCGGGCCGCGTGGGTCATCGGTCTGCCTCGTGGTCGTCGTCGCGCGGGCGGGGTCCGCTCTCACCGCGTCCCGTCCTGAGCAGGTTTCGATCGGCGCGCTCGACGAGCGCCCGCGCGGCGTGCTGGCCCCGCGCCCGCAGCAGCTGGTTGCGTGCGGCCACCTCGACCAGGATGGCGAGGTTGCGCCCCGGCGCGACGGGCATGCGGACGTAGGGAATCGGCACGCCGAGCACCGGGAAGCGATGGTCGGCGAGTCCGAGCCGCTCGTAGGACGTTGCCGGATCCCATCGCTCGAGGACCACGACGAGTTCGACGCGCTTGGACCGCCGGGTCGAGGCCACGCCGAACATGTCGCGCACGTTGATCAGCCCGATGCCGCGCAGTTCCATGTGGTGGCGTGTCAGTTCCGGCGACGTGCCGATGACCACGCTCTCCGCGCGCCGGCGGACCTCGACGGCGTCGTCGGCGACCAGGCGGTGCCCGCGGACGACCAGGTCGAGCGCGCACTCGCTCTTGCCGATGCCGCTCTCGCCGGTGAGCAGCACGCCAAGGCCCAGGATGTCGAGCAGCACGCCGTGAATCAGCTCGCGGGGGGCCAGTTCGTCCTCGAGGAGCGCCATCACGCGCGTGATGGCGGCAGGCGTGTCCAGCGACGTTCGCAGGATGGGGACGCTGGCCTGCTCGCCGGCGGCGAGCACCTCGGGCGGCGGCGTCAGGCCGCCGGTGATCAGCACGCACGGCACGTCGTGTGCGAGGACGCGACGCATGGTGGTGGAGCGCTGCGGGCCGTCGAGCGCCTCGAGAAAGCGGATCTCGCTCTCGCCGAACACGAGCACGCGGCCTGGGTGGAGGAACGCGTCGGAGCCCGCCAGCGCCAGGCCGGTCTTCTGGATGGCGCAGTGTGTAATCGTCCGGCCCACGCCGCTGGCGCCGCCGAGCAGCCGGATTCCCAGGGGTGCGGAAGCGGCGCCGCGCTCACCGAGGAGCGCGGCAACGGTAACGCTCGGCGTGACGACCGCCATGGTCCCGCGAGACGCCGGTCAGGGCTCCGGCTCGATCAGCGCCACGTGCCCGTCCTTGCGCCGGTAGACGACGGCCGTGCGGCCCGTATCGGCGTTGCGGAACACCAGGAACGCGTCGCTGCCGGCATCGAGGCGCTCGGCGGCGGCGTCGATGGTGAGCGGTCGGACCGCGCCGCGGGCCCGGTAGATTCGCGGGGGCCGGCGGGCAGGATCCGCCGCGGGCGATTCGGCCGGGGGTGCGACCGGCAGGCGCTTGCCGCCGGTCGCGCGGCGCTTGCGCGAGGTCCACCTGTCCTTCACACGCTGCGCCTGCAGTTCGATGCGTTCGAAGGCGTCCTTGATCGACAGCGTCCAGGAGGTTGCGGCGCCCACTCCAGACAGCACGTGGTCGCCGCGCATGTGGAGCGTGATCTCGGTGATGTGACGGAACTTCTCCGCCTTGAGCACGACCTGGGCCGACAGCACGCTGTCGCCGACCAGGCGCTCGAGCCGTGCGAGGCGGCGCACGACCGACTGGCGCAACGCGGGGGTGATCTCGACGCCCCGCCCCGTGAGCATGAGCTTCATCCGGGCCCTCGTCAGTAGAGGATCTTGCGTTGATTGGAGGTCGGGATCTTCAGTTCCTCGCGGTACTTCGCGATCGTCCGCCGGGCGAGGATCAGGCCTTCGCCCTGGAGGATGCCGACGATCTTCGAGTCGCTCAGCGGCTTCCGGCCATCCTCGTTCTCGATGATCTTGCGGATGCGCTGCTTGATGGTCACCGACGAAACGCTCTCGCCGTAGGAACTGCTGATCCCGCTGTGGAAGAAGTACTTCATCTCGAACACGCCCTGGGGCGTGTGCATGTACTTGTTGTTCACCACGCGGCTCACCGTCGACTCGTGCATGCCGATGTCGTTGGCCACGTCACGCAGCACGAGCGGCCGCAGGTGCTCGATCCCGTGGTCGAGGAACTCCTCCTGGAACTTGATGATGCTGGTGGCGACCTTGTGGATCGTCTTCTGGCGCTGATCGACCGACTTGATCAGCCAGAGCGCGGAACGGAACTTCTCCTTCACGTAGGCCCGCGTCTCGGCGCTCGCCTCGCCGTGCGAGTCGAGCAGCCGGCGGTAGACGGGGCTGATCCGCAACTGCGGCAATCCCTCCTCGTTGAGGACCGCGGCGTACTGATCCTCGATCTTGACGATGTAGACGTCGGGGATGACGTATTGCGATGGCGTCGGGTTGTGGCGGCTCCCGGGTTTCGGGTCGAGCTGCCGGATCACCTCCAGGTGCGGCTTGATCTCCTCGATGGCGAGGCCGAGGCGCTTGGCGAGTTCCGGCACCTGGTGGTTCTGCAGCAGGCGCAGGTGATCGGCGACGATCCGCTCGGTGGGCGTGTTCTCGAGGCCGAGGTGGCGCAGTTGCAGCAGGAGGCACTCCTGCAGGTCGCGCGCGGCCACGCCGATCGGGTCGAAGGTCTGCACGAGCGCCAGCGCCCGCTCGACGTCCACCTCCGACCAGCGCCCCATCTGGGCGATTTCGTCCACTGACGCGACGAGATAGCCGTCGTCATCGAGGTTGCCGATGATGGCCGTGCCGATCTCGCGCATCAGGCCGTCGTCGACCTGCACGGAGAGCTGCCACATCAGGTGATCGGCCAGCGTGCTGCCCGAGGAGAGCGTGTTCTCGATCGGGGGCAGTTCCTTGATCTCGGTCGGCAGGTGCGGCCGGTAGCCGTCATCGAGGTAGTCGCCGAAGAAGTACTCGTAGTCGCTCTGATCCCAGCCATCGTCCTTGGCGGCCGGCTCGGCTTCTCCTTCGGGCTTGTCGGTCTGGGTCGCGGTGTCGGCGGCCTGGGCTTCCTCGGAGGGCGCCTCCTCGAGCAGCGGATTCTCGACGATCTCCTGGTTGAGCAGATCGGCGAGCTCGATGGTCGACATCGGCAGCAGCTTGATGGCCTGCTGCAGCGATGGTGTCAGGATCAGCTTCTGGACGAGCTTCGTGTGGAGTTTCTGCGAAATGGCCATGTCAGCATCGCACTGCCGTCTGCGCGCCCCTGTCCGCAGGCGGGCAAGGCGGCTAGTCCAACCGGAAATCGGCGCCGAGGTAAATCCGCTTCACGTCCTCGTCGGCAGCGAGCGCGGCCGGCGTCCCGCTGCGGAAAATGACTCCGTCATGCACGATATACGCCCGGTCGGTGATACGCAAGGTCTCCCGCACGTTGTGGTCGGTGATCAGCACGCCGATGCCGCGTTGCTTGAGGTGAAAGATGATCTTCTGGATGTCGGTGACCGCGATCGGGTCGATTCCGGCAAACGGCTCGTCGAGCAGGACGAACTTCGGCGAAATCGACAGGGCGCGGGTGATCTCGAGCCGCCGGCGCTCGCCGCCCGACAGCGTGTAGGCCATCGAGCGCGCCAGCGGCGTGAGGCCCAGTTCGGCGAGCAGCTCGCGCAGCCGCGCGCGGCGTGCGACCGCCGGCAGATCGAGCGTCTCGAGGATTGCGAGGATGTTCTGCTCGACGGTGAGCCCGCGGAACACCGAGGGTTCCTGCGGGAGGTAGCCGATGCCCTTCCGCGCGCGGACGTACATCGGGTTGGTGGTCACGTCGACCCCGTCGAGTTCGACGCGGCCCGAGTCGGGCGCGGTGAGTCCCACGACCATGTAGAAGGTCGTCGTCTTGCCCGCGCCGTTGGGCCCCAGCAGGCCCACCACCTCGCCTGACGAAACGTCCAGCGTGACGCCGCGCACGACGGTGCGGCCGCCGTACGACTTCGTGAGCGCCAGGGTCCGCAGCGTCGCCATCAGCGGATCCGCGGCTCCGGGCACTTGCCCCCGGAAGTCGTCTGCGTGCGCCGTTCGTCGCTGCCGTCGACGGCGATGGTATCCGTGGCCCTGTGGAAAGTCAACGTTTTCCCCAATGTTTCCCGGCATTCCTGTGGCAACTGCTCGAGGATCCGCACCTCGGGCGCGCCCGGCGCCGTCGCCATGACGTAGCGATCGTCGGCCGCGAAATACGACAGCCGCGCGCCGGTCGACTCGCGATGCTCGGTGTGCAGCGTGACGTCGGTGTACGCCTCCAGGCGCTCCAGCCGATCGCCGTCCGGCGCCAGGTACAACTCGATCGTCTGCGCGCGCAGATCGCCCTCCGGGCCGTTCATCCGCGCGTCGGTGGTGTAGGTCGCGCGCCGCAGTTCGTCCTCGTACACCAGATCGGCGCCGGTGGCCACGGTGGTCTTCATCGCCGAGACCTGCGTCTTCGGGTCGGTGTCCAGCAGCCGCCAGGACGAGCGCACGCCGCCGCTGGCCGTCAGGTTGCCCTTGCGGTCGTCGAGCACGATCGTGGCCCCCTGAACCGCGGTCTCCCCCTGCCAGAGGCGGGCGTCGCCGGTGTAGGTGGCCCTGCCGCTGGCGCTGTCGTACGCGAGATGCGCGGCCGTCACGTTCACCGGCTGGTCGTCCTTCAGCATGCCGGGTCGGCGGGGGCCGCCCGCGCCGGCCGTCTCGCGAGAGGATGCCTTCAGGAGGCTGCGCACGTCGGTCTCCGCCACCAGGCTCTGCCCTTCGAGCGTGATGTCGATGACGCGTGCCTCGATGGTGGCGCGCGAGTCGGTCACCTGCGCGCCGGCGCCGGCGGGCCCGGCGACCAGGCGCATGGTGCCCTTCGCCACGTCGTAGGCCGCATCGGGGGCGCCGGCCTCGAGCTCGCCATCCGAGAGGCGCACCCCGCCCCCGAAGTTCGCGGCATCCAGGCCCGCGAAGCCCGGCTTCACCGCCGCGTCCAGCGACCGCGACCGCACGCGGCGGCTGCCGCCCTGGACGCCGTTGCGCGCCGGCTTCGCCTCGACGAACTCCACCTGGTCGAGGAAGCGCGCGTTGGTGAGGCCGCGCCCGGGCTCGCCCGTCGCCTCGAGCGACACGGCGCGGATCCGCCGCGCCGGCGTCGTCGCCTCGGCAGGCAGGCTCAGCTCCACCTGGTCGCGGGCCGCGACGATGAGCGGGGTGCCGTCGGCCTCCAGGGTGATGTCCATCCACGACGCAGCGAGCCGGCGTCCGGCCTGACCGTGTTCACCGGCGAATTGAATCGAGGCGGTGCTGGCGAGCGTCACACGCTCGAGGGTGCGGCCATCCTCCCGGTAGTGCAGGTTGATGTCCTGTGCGGACATCGCCTCCAGTTGGCCCGGCCCCGTCGCCTCGAGGCGCACCTGCGAGTTGCCCCGCAGTTCCACCATCGTCAGCAGGTCCTGGCCGGGCTGCAGGTACGCCATGGCGTTGTCGGCCTCGGCGCGCTGCGCGCCCTGGTCGATCGTGGTGTGGGCCTCGAGTCGCAGGTAGCGGTCGCGCCGTGCGAAGCCGGCGGCGCCCGCGCGCAGCGCCATCTGCCCGGTCCCGTCCGGCGCCGGCTCCACGTCGATCGCCGCGTCGGCGAGCATCCAGAGGACGTCGCGCGTGCGATCGTAGGTGGCCCCGCGCGAGGATCCCCGCATGCGGTTGCGCGAGAACCGGACCGCGTCGGGTACGCGCACGATGTCCTCGGCGCTGTCGTAGGCGGCGCGTTCGGCGTTCACGACGAGGCCGTCGCTCGCCTCGAGGCGCACGTCGCCCTCGACGTTCATCGCCGTCTGGTCCTCGCGCCCCTCTCCCTGCCTGGCCGTGAGCCGGAAGTCGCGGCCCGAGCGGTCAGGCAGCTTCACCTCCAGGCCGTCGACGAACCGGAGGCGCCCGTCTCCGTAGACGAGCATCCGCCCGTAGCTGACCTCGAGATCCTTGCGGAGGGCCTTGGCCAGCCAGGCCGTGCCTCCGACGCTCTCGGCGATGGCCTCCAGATCGGTACGGCCCGCATCGGCGGCCGGCGCCTGCGGCCCGGGCTCGCGGATCGCGAGGTAGACACCGGCCGCGAACAGGATCGCGAACGCGGCGAGGACATAGCGGACGGTTCGCTGCCAGCCGATCATGGCGGTGCCGCGTCAGGCGCCCGTCGGGGCGTCGGTGGAGCCGGCCTCTGTCGCGGGCGTCACCGCCGCGGCGCGCACGTCGGCGAGCCGCAGTTCGACGGTGGTGTCGCCCATGTACGTGTTGCGCTCGAGCGCGTAGGCCACGTCGAGCGCGCGCCGGTTGGTCCTGATCGTCTCCGCGCGATCCGCCCCGCGCCACATCACGGCGCGGAACGTCCGGGCGCCCTGCCTCAACGACAGGCTCAGGTGCCGCTCCTTCATCACGCGTGGGTCGGCCGTCACCTCGGCAGGTCCGCTGCAGAACAGCGGCGAGGGATTGCCCATGCCGAACGGTGCCAGCCGGTCGAGACTCTCCATGATCTCCGGGCCGATCTCCGCCAGGCCCAGCGGCGCGTCCACCCGCAGGCGCGGCGTCAGGTCGTCGTGACTGAGCGTGTCGGCGGCGTGGGCCGCCATGTGTCGCCGCAGCTCGGGGATGCGTTGGCTGCGGATCGTGAGGCCGGCTGCCTGCCGGTGGCCGCCGAAGCGCTCGAACAGCTCGCCGCAGTGCTGCAGCCCTCCCAGCATGTCGTAGGCGGGAATGCTGCGGCATGAGCCGTGCGCGAGTTCGCCGTCCACCGACAGGACGATGGCGGGCCTCGCGTAGGTCTCGACCAGCTTCGACGCCACGATCCCGATCACGCCGCGGTGCCAGCCGTCGCCGGCGACGACCAGCAGGTTGTGGGCGCCGATCTCCGGATCCTTCTCGATCGCCTGCCGGGCGGCGTCCACGATCCGGCGTTCCTCGGCCTGCCGGCGCGCGTTCTCCTCGCCGAGCTGCCGCGCCAGCATCCGGGCCTCGTCCAGGCGCGCTTCGTCTGTCAGCAGCAGCAGTTGCGCGGCGAGATCGGGTGAGGCCATCCGGCCGGCGGCGTTGATGCGCGGCGCGATCCGGAACGCCACATGGCCGCTGTCGAGCCGCTGGCCGAGCAGCTTGGCCTCCTCGAGCAGTGCGCGCAACCCCACGGTGTGCCGGGGGGCCGAGAGTCCGTCGAGCCCGATCCGCGCGAGCACACGGTTCTCCCCCACGAGCGGCACCACGTCGGCGATCGTCCCGATGGCGGCGACTTTCACGAAGCCCGCCAGGTGCGGCCGGAGACGGTCGCTTCGGGTCGCGAGTGCCTGCACGAGCTTGAAGGCGACGCCGACGCCCGCGAGATCCTTGAACGGATACGGGCAATCCTGGCGCCTCGGGTTGACCACGGCGAGCGCGTCCGGCAGCGCGCCGTCCGGTTCGTGGTGGTCGGTGATGATCAGATCGATCCCCAGTTCCCGCGCGCGGCGTGCCGCGTCGCCGGCGCGGATGCCGCAGTCCACCGAGACGATCAGCGTGACGCCGTCCGCGTGCAGGCGCTCGACCGCCGGGACGTTCAGGCCGTAGCCGTCGCGCATCCGTTCGGGGAGGAAATGCGAGACGTCGGCGCCGAGCAGCTCGAGCACGCGACGCAGCATCACCGTCGAGGTGACGCCGTCCACGTCATAGTCGCCGTGGATGGCAATCGGCTCGCGCCGGGCGATGGCCGCCTCGATGCGGTCCACGGCACGCGGCAGGTCGGTGAGCCGCATGGGATCGTGCAGGTGGTCCAGGCGCGGCTCGAGGAAGCGTGCCGCGGCCTCCGGGTCGCCCAAGCCGCGGATCACGAGCAGGCGCGCGACGATGGGCGGCAGGGCCAGGGCGTCGGCGAGGCGGGCGGCCCGCGATGCGTCGCAGGCCTCGATCATCCAGCGGCGGGCGAGCATCCGGACCAGGTCTCAGCGGGCATCCTCGGTGAAGTCGATGCCGGGACGACCCATGCCTCGGAACTTGGCATATCGCCGTTCCAGGCGCTCGGCCGGCGGGAGCGCCGTCACGTCTTCGAGCGCCCTGGCGAGGGCGTCGCCCAGCAGCGCGGCAGCGGCCTCGGGATCCTGGTGCGCGCCGCCGTTGGGCTCGGCGACGATCGAATCGACGATGCCGCGCTCGATCAGGTCGGGCGCGGTGATCTTGAGCGCGGACGCGGCCTCGATCTTCCGGCCGGCATCGCGCCAGAGGATGGCCGCACAGCCCTCGGGCGGGATCACGCTGTAGACGGCGAACTCCTGCATGAGCACCCGATCGCCGATGGCGAGCCCCAGCGCCCCGCCGCTGCCGCCCTCGCCGGTGATCGCGACGACGATCGGCACGTCGAGCACCGCCATCTCCCGCAGGTTGAGGGCGATCGCCTCGGCGATGCCCCGCTCCTCCGACTCGACGCCCGGATAGGCGGCCGGCGTGTCGACGAAGATGATGACGGGCCGCCCGAATTTCTCGGCCAGGCGCATGGCCCGCAAGGCCTTGCGATAGCCTTCGGGACGCGCGTAGCCGAAATTGCGCTGCAGCTTCTGCTTGGTGTCGCGTCCCTTCTGGTGTCCGATCACCAGCACGGGCACGCCGCGGAAGCTGGCGAAGCCGGCCACGATCGCGCCGTCGTCCGCATAGCGCCGGTCACCGTGGATCTCGTGGAACCCGGTGAAGAGACGGCCGACGTAGTCCAGCGTGTAGGGCCGGCTGGGGTGGCGTGCCACCAGGACCCGTTGCCAGGGCGTCAGCGACCGGTAGATGTCGGCCCTGATCTCGTCGGCCCGGCGACGCAGCTGACCGATGGCCTCGGTGCGCTGCGGCGTGGCCGGCAGCATGCCCAGGGCCTCGACCTCCTTCAGGAGGACGGCCACCGGCTCTTCGAAGTCGAGTATCTCCACTGCCACCGACGCTATTCTACCTTCCGGGACGTCCGGCCTCGGGTGTCCCCGCGGCAACGGCCTGAATCAGCGCAGCTGGATGGAGCCGGCGCCGCACAGTTGCTCCACTTCCGACACCAGGCGTTCCGAGGGCTTGACGCGGACCGGCGCCTCGGCGAGCACGCGCAGCGGGACGCCGTCGCCGCGTACCTCGAGCGCGATCGTCAGGCGGCGGTCCCCCCGGTGACGGGCCAGCAGGCCGGCCAGCGCCTCGAACGTCGGCCGGCCGTGCGGCGGGACCGCCAGGCGCAGCACGATCTCCCGCGACAGCCGCTGGCGGACGATGGCGATCGGCATGATCTCGGCTGCCACCAGCCGCGCGCTCTCCTCGCTGCGCTCGAAGCGCCCGCGGACGACCACCATGGCGTCGTTCTGGGCGAGGTGGCCGCACTTCTCGTACGTGTCCGACCACACGCACACCTCGAAGCTGCCCGCGTCGTCCTCGAGCTGGAAGATCGCCATCCGGCCGCCGCTTCTGGTCTTGCCGTGCCTGGCGGCCGTGACGATGCCGCCCATCATCACATCGCTGGCCGAGGCGGTGAGTTCGCTGCTGTGCCGGGCGCCGAACGCCTTCAGGTCGGCGACGTGGCGCGACATCGGGTGTCCGCCCATGTAGAAACCGAGGGCTTCCTTCTCGAAGGCCAGCTGCTGGCTTTCGGTGAGGGGCTCGGCGTCGGCGAGCGGGATGGCGGCCGCCTGGCCGGAGTCCTCCAGCAGCGCCGAGAAGAGCTGCGACTGGCCCTGCTGGTTGTCGCGCTGGAGGCGGTTGCCGTGTTCGATGGCGCGATCCACGGACGCCAGCAGGCGGGCGCGCCGCACGGTGACCGGCGATGGCGCCGCGCCTGGATCATCGGCCAGGCCGTCCATC
>WBZO01002613.1_pt1 | contig 22947 bp, 21 predicted proteins | sample 5204261 | NCBI WGS metagenome assembly WBZO01 (sample SAMN12412400, study PRJNA552823) | activated sludge metagenome | isolation source: activated sludge from anammox sidestream of wastewater treatment plant... | place: USA: North Carolina | collected 2017-09 | reverse complement strand
CGCAGCAGCCCGTCTGCACGTGCGACCACCGCGCCACGCTGCGCGAGGTCACCCGGAAGCCCCTGCGCCCCTCCGAGGAGGAGGTCGCCCGCAACCCCCGCTCCCGCTCCGCGCGCGTGCGCGTGGCGGAGTACACCGCGGAACGGATGGCCGCCTGATGGCCGCGCTCCCCGGCATCCGCAGGCCCGCGCGACAGCCGCGCGTGAACCAGACGGCGACCGGCGCCGCCACCGGCGAGGTGCGCCCGCGGGCCGCCGCGCGCCCCCTCCCCACCGGCTGGGGCGTGGCCCGGCAGCGGATGTCGCGGCTGATGCTGATCTCGGTCGCGCTCCTCGCGGTCGCGGCCGTGGGCCTCGTGCAGGTGTTGCAGACGAGCCGCGTGGCGGAGGTCGGCTACACGCTGCGCGACCTGGAACTGGAACGGCAGTCGCTGGACGCCAACATCCGGCTGCTGGAGGCGCAGATCGCGCAGACCTCCAACCTGGAGCGGCTGCGGGAGCAGGCGGTGACGCGGCTGGGCATGGTCGTCCCGGAGGACACCATGCGCATCGCCGTGACCGCACCGGCGCCGGCGAACCAGCCGCTGCCTCGTCGCTACGTGCAGGTCCCGGAGCGGGAGCCCGTGCCGGAGCCGGCGTGGTGGGAAGAGTTGATCGGGGCCATCCCGGGCTTTGAGTAGCGCGCGCGGCCGGCAGCCCCACCCGACCGCGCATCACGCAAGATGAAGGATGACGGGTGAGCACCAACCGCCCGGATCACGTGACATGGCGCCACTGGGCGCTCGCACTGCTCGCACTCGGGGCGATCGGTACTGTCATGGTGCGCCTCTACCAGGTCCAGATCGTGAACCACGAGGACTACCTGGAGCAGGCCGCCGTCACCCGCCAGGGCGCGGCGACGCTGCCCGCCTCCCGCGGCGCCATCCTGGACGCGACCGGCTACCCCCTCGCGACCTCCGTCGACACGTGGGACCTGTACATCGACCGCTTCCTCTGGCGTGACCGCGAGAAGGCGCGAGCCTCGGCGGATGGGCTCGCGGCGTTCCTCGGCATGGACGCGGAGACGCTCTGGTCGCTCGGCACCTCCGCCGAGAACGGCGACGTGGTCGTGCAGCGCCAGATGGAGTACGGCCGCGGCCTGCAACTGGAGGCGCTCGACCTCTGGGGCATCCGCCTGCTCCCCTCCTCCCGCCGCGTCTACGCCGAGGGCGACCTCGCCGCGCAACTCGTCGGCTACGTGGGCCTCGAGGGCAGCGGCCTGTGGGGCGTGGAGGCGGACTTCGACCACGTCCTGCGCGGCCGCGACGGCTGGGCCTCGATCGAACGCGACGCCATCGGCCGGCCGATTGCCTTCACGCAGCAGCGCGCCCGCGACCCGATCGCCGGAGGCGAGGTGCGCCTCACCATCGACCGGTTCATCCAGGCGATGGCGGAACGCACCCTGGAGGAGGCGCTGAAGCGGTACGAGGCGAAGAGCGGCTCGATCATCGTCATGGACCCGCGCACCGGCGCCGTGCTGGCGATGACCTCGCAGCCCACGATCTCGCTCGCGGCCATGGACCTGAACGCGCCGGACCTGGACGCGCTGGTGAAGAACCGCGCGATCACCGACCTGTACGAGCCCGGCTCCGTCCTCAAGACCCTCACCACCGCCGCCGCGATCGACCTCCACAAGGTGTCCCCGGACACCACGTACGAGGACTCTGGCGCGGTGGAGGTCGGCGGCTACACGATCCGCAACTGGGACCTGCGCGCCTACGGCACCGTGACCGTCCGCGAGTACCTGCAGGCCTCCCTCAACACCGGGTCGGTGTGGCTGTCGGAGCAGATCGGTGCCGAGGGCTTCTACGAGTACCTCGGTGCGTTCGGGCTGAACGAGCCGACACACATCGGCCTCGCCGGGGAGGCGGAGGGCACCTTCCGCACGCCGGCGGACCCGGACTGGTACCCGGTCGACCTCGCCACCAACTCGTACGGCCAGGGCCTGGCGGTGACGCCGATCCAGATGCTGACGGCGGTCAACGCGTTCGCCAACGGCGGCGTGCTGATGCGGCCGTACGTGGTCTCCCAGATCGTCACCGCCGGCGACGTCCGCACGATCGAGCCGGTGCAGGTGCGCCAGGTCGTGTCCCCCGAGACCGCGCAGACGATGCTCTCGATGATGCGAGACGTGGTCGAGGCGCCGGAGTGGCACGGCGCCCGCGTCCGCGGCTACGAGGTCGCCGGCAAGACCGGCACCACGCTCGTCTCGATCCCCACCGGCTACGACATCGACTCGACGATCGCGACGTTCGCCGGGTTCATCCCGGCGCAGAACCCGCGCGTCTCCATCCTTGTGAAGATCGACCAGCCGAGCGGCGGCCTGAACCTGGGCGGCCAGGTGGCCGCGCCGGTGTTCGCGGAACTCGCCGCGCAGATCATGGCCTACCTCCGCGTCCCGCCCACCGACCCCGTGGTGGCGTCGCCATGAGCGCCGCAACCACCGGACGCTCCCCCGCGCTGGACGCCGGCTTCGTCGCCGGCGTCCTCGCGCCTCACCTCCGCGCGCGCACCGGCCCCACCGAGGACGGCGTGCGCTTCGAGCGCGCGATCATCGACTCCCGTGAGGCCCGCCCGGGCGACCTCTTCGTCGCGCTGCCGGGCGAACGCACGGACGGCCACGACCACGCGGCCGCGGCCGTGCGCGCCGGCGCCTCCGGCTGCCTCCTCGCGCGGCCGGTCGAGGGCATCGAGGGCGCGGCGACGTTCATCGTGGACGACACGCTCGCCTCGCTGCAGGCGCTCGGCGCGGCGTGGCGTGCGGTGCTGCCGCTGCGCGTGCTCGGCATCACCGGGAGCGTGGGCAAGACCACGACGAAGGCGATCGCCGCAGCCGTCCTCGGCGCGAAGTACCGGGTGCAGGCGAACCCGCTGAACTACAACAACGAGGTCTCCGTCCCGCTCTGCCTGCTGGAACTGAAGCCCGAGACCGAGCGCGCCGTCATTGAACTCGGCATGTACACCACCGGCGAGATCGCCCTGCTCTGCCGGTGGGTGCGCCCGCACGCCGGCATCGTGCTGAACGTGGGGCCGACCCACCTGGAGCGCGCCGGTTCGATCGAGGCGATCACCCGCGCCAAGCGCGAGCTGCCGGAGGCGCTGCCGGCGGACGGCATCGCGATCCTGAACATCGACGACGAACGCGTGCGCTCGATGGCCGCGCACACCGCCGCGCGCGTGCTCTGGTTCGGCCTCGGCGCGGACGCCGAGGTCCGCGGGAGCGACGTGCGCGCGGACGGCGCGGACGCGTTCACCTTCACGCTGCACTGGCAGGGCGCCTCCCGCGCGGTGCGCGTGCCGCTGCCGGGCGCCCACCTCGCCGCGAACGCGCTCGCGGCCGCCGCCGCCGGTCTGGCGGACGGCATGACGCTGGACGAGGTCGCCGGGGCGCTGGAGGTGCTGCGGGTGCCGACGCGCCTGCGCGTGATCGAGCGGGCGGACGGCACCCGCCTGCTGGACGACACCTACAACGCGCAGCCGGCCTCCATGCTCGCCGCGCTCGACCTGCTCGCGGCAATGCCGGGGCGGCGGCTCGCCCTCCTCGGCGACATGCGCGAACTGGGCGAGGTCTCCCGCGCCGAACACGAGCGCGTCGGCCGCCGTGCCGGCGAGGTCGTGGAGGCGCTCGTGACCATCGGCGACGAGGCGCGTGTCCTCGGCGAGGCGGCCCGCGCGGCCGGCGCACGGGTACAGCACGCGACGACACGCGACGAGGCGACAGCGCTGATCCGCGCGCTCATCCGGCCGGGCGACGCGGTCCTCGTGAAGGGGTCGCACGCGCTCGGGCTGGAGGTGGTGGTCGCCGCGCTCGAGGCGACACCGGGGACGGACGGAGACGACCGATGATCCACGCCCTGCTCACCGGCGGTGTCGCGTTCGCACTGGCGCTCCTCCTGGGGCGGCCCACGGTGCGCATGCTCAGTGCCCGCAAGATGGGCAAAGCCATCTCAGAATGGGAGCCATCCAGCCACAGCGTGAAGTCCGGCACGCCCACCATGGGCGGGCTGTTCATCTGGGGCACCGTTGCCATCGTCACCCTGTTCACGAACATCTTCGAAATCCGTGACGGCGGACTGGTGTTCGAGCGGCGCTCGATCCTCCTCCCCCTGCTGGTCGTCGTCTCCATGGCCCTGGTCGGGTACTGGGACGACCTGGGGTCGCTGGTCGGCGGGCCGTACCGCGGGCTCTCGTGGCGGCTGAAGCTGGCGCTGATCGCGCTGCTCTCCGCGGTCGTCGCCGGGTCGATGTACTGGGTGCTGGATGCACAGAGCATCAACATCCCGTGGGCCGGCCAACACAAGATCGGTTATGTCTACCTCGTGGTGGCGTTCCTCACCGTGTTCGCCACGACGAGCGCGGTAGCGGTGACCGACGGGTTGGACGGGTTGCTCGGCGGGCTCGCGGTGTTCGCGTTCGGCGCGTACGGCGTGATCGCCTTCATGCAGGGGCAGGACTTCCTCGCCGTCTTTTGCTTCACAGTCGGCGGGGCGCTCCTCGGGTTCCTCTGGTTCAACGTCCACCCCGCGTCCGTGTTCATGGGCGACACCGGCGCGCTGCCGCTGGGGGCTGGCCTGGCCACGGTGGCTCTGATGACGGGCCACTGGCTCCTGCTGCCGGTGATCGGCGTCGTGTTCGTCGCCGAGGCGCTCTCCGACGTGATCCAGATCGCCTACTTCAAGGCGACCGGCGGCCGCCGGCTGTTCCGCAAGGCGCCGCTGCACATCCACCTGGAGTTACTCGGCTGGTCCGAGCCACAGGTCGTGATGCGTCTCTATCTGTTCGGCATTGCCGGGGCCATGGTCGGCGTGGCGCTGGCGCTCAGCGTGTAAGGGAGTGTGACGCGGTCCGGCCGGTGTGCTATATCTGGTGGATAACATTGGCTCACCCGCTATGACACTTATGCAGAATCTGCGGGAGGCACGAGTGACCGTGGTCGGTCTCGGGATCGAGGGCATCGATCTCGTCCGCTATCTGGCGGCCGAGGGTGCCCGCGTGACCGTCTCCGACCGGCGCTCCGCCTCAGACCTCACCGAAGCGCTCGCGGCCATCGAGGACTGCGGCGCCACGCTGTCGCTGGGCGCGAACCGCCCGGAGGATGCCGCCACGGCCGACGCGGTCTTCGTCTCGCAGGGGGTGCCCTCCGACAACCCGGCCGTGCTCGCCGCGCAGCGGGCCGGTGTCCCGATCTCCTCGATGCTTGGCCTCTTCCTCGAACGCTGCCCCGCCCCGGTCACCGGCATCACCGGGTCCGCCGGCAAGACCACCACCACGGCGCTGGTCGGCGCGATCCTCCAGGCGGAGGGCGTGGACCACGTGGTCGGCGGCAACATCGGCGTGGGGCTGCTCTCGCTCCTTCCCTCGATCCGCCCGGAGACGCGCGTCGTCGCGGAGATGTCGCATTCGCAGCTGGAGCGCGTATCGACGAGCCCGCACCTCGCGTGTGTCACGAACGTCACGCCGAACCACCTGGACCGGTACTCGTGGGACGAGTACGTCGCGCTGAAGCGGCGCATCTTCGAATTCCAGTCGGCCGAGGACACCGCCGTCTTCAATCTGGACAACGAGGTCACGCGCGCCTTCAGCCGTGACGCCGCCGGGCGCGTCGTCACCACCTCGATGCACGGTCGCATCCCCGGCGACGGCGCCGTGCTGCGCGACGGCCACCTGGTGCGCGTCCGCGGCGGCGAGGCGACCCACGTCGTGGCGCGCGACGAGGTCGCGCTGCGCGGCGAGCACAACCTGGAGAACCTGCTCGCCGCCATCGCGGTGACGGCGGAACTCGGCATCTCGGTGGAGGCGGCGGCGCGCGTGGCGCGCACCTTCGCTGGCGTGCCGCACCGCCTCGAGCCGGTCGCGACCGTGGGCGGCGTGCTCTACGTGAACGACTCCATCGCCACGGCGCCGGAGCGGACGCTCGCCGGGCTGCGCGCGTTCGGCGAACGGCTCGTGCTGATCCTCGGCGGGCGCGACAAGAACCTGCCGGTGCAGGAGATGGCGCAGGAGGCGGCCCGACGCTGCCGCGCGGTCATCACCTTCGGCGAGTCCGGCCCGCTGTACGCGCGCGCCCTGCGCGAGGCGGCCGGCGACTCGGTCGCCCTCCGCGAGGTCGAGACGGTGGAGGAGACGGTGCGCGCGGCGGCCGCGCTGGCGCAGGCCGGGGACGTGGTGCTGTTCTCGCCCGCGGCGACCTCCTTCGACCAGTACCCGAACTTCGAGATCCGCGGGCAGGCGTTCCGCGACGCGGTGCATGCGCTGGAGGGTGGCCGATGACGCGCCAGCCGTCCTCGCGCTCCTCGACGGCCCCCGCGGTGCGTGCGCACGCGCCGGACTACCTGCTGTTGACCGTGGTGATCGTGCTGAGCGTGATCGGCCTGATCGCCGTCTACTCCTCCTCCTACGTCCTGGGCGAGGCGCAGTTCGGCGACGCCAACTACTTCGTGAAGAAGCAGGGCATCTTCCTCCTCATGGGCATGGTGCTCATGTTCATCGCGATGCGGTTCCCGTACCGAGCGCTGATGCGGCTGAGTCCGCTGCTGATGCTCGGCACGCTCGTCGCGCTGGCGCTGGTGCTCATCCCCGGGATCGGCATCGAGCAGAACGGCGCGCGGTCGTGGATCGCCATGCCCTCGCCGCTGCCGCCGCTCCAGCCCTCGGAGATGGCGAAGCTGGCGGTGCTCATCTACCTGGCGGCGTGGCTCTCCGCGAAGGGCGACCTGCTGCACGACGTGTCGCTGGGCGTGATCCCGTTCGTGGGCATGGTCGGCGTGGTGACGGCGCTCATCATCCTGGAGCCGGACGTCGGTACCGCCGTCATGGTGGCCGGGATCACGGGCGTGCTCTTCTTCGTGGCGGGGGCACGCCTGTCGCACGTCCTGGTGCTGGGCGCGAGCGGCCTCGTCACGGTGGTGATGCTGATCCTCGCGGGCGGTTACCGCATGGACCGCATCACCGCGTTCCTGGACGCGGAGTCCGACCCGTCCGGCGTGGGCTTCCACGCGATCCAGCTGCTGGTCGCCTTCGGCTCCGGCGGCTTCACCGGCGTGGGGCTCGGTGTCTCCCGTCAGAAATTCTTCTACGTCCCCGGCTCCCACACGGACGGCGTGCTCGCGATCATCGGCGAGGAGCTCGGGTTCATCGGCGTCGCCATGGTGATGGCGCTGTTCGTACTGCTCCTCTGGCGAGGCTTCCTGATCGCCCGCCGCGCGGACACGCAGTTCGGGTCGCTGATCGCGATGGGCGTACTGGCCTGGATCACGATCCAGATGCTGATCAACGTCGGCGGCGTGACGCGGCTGATGCCGCTCACCGGCATCCCGCTGCCGTTCATCTCCTACGGCGGCTCCGCCCTCCTCAGCCTCTTCCTCGCGGTGGGCGTGCTGCTCTCTGTCTCCCGCTACACCGCCGTGACCGAGACCGAACCGGCCGAGGCGCGCGGCGTGCGACGCCCGCTGGCGCCTCGGCGCCCGCTCCCGACCTCGGGAGGCACGCGATGAAGTACGCGCTCGCGGGCGGCGGCACGGGCGGCCACGTCTACCCGGCGGTGGCCGTCGCGGAGCGTCTGCGCGAGGTCGAGGGCGTGACGCTCGTCTACTACGGGACGGAGCGCGGCCCGGAGCACGCCGTGGCGGAGCGCGAGGGCTTCGAGTTCCGCGCCATCCCCGCCTCGCAGGTGCGTGTGCGCTCGCCGCTGCGCCTTGCCCGCGGGCTCTTCCGCCTCTGGCAGGGGACGCGCGCGGCCGGCGCATGGCTGGACCGCGACCGCCCGGCGGCGGTGTTCGCAACGGGCGGTTACGCCGCCGCGCCGGTGGGCCGTGCCGCGAAGCAGCGCAAGATCCCGCTCATCGTCTTCCTCCCGGACGCGCACCCCGGCTGGGCCGTGCGCTTCCTCGCGCGTTACGCCACCACCGTGGCCTGCGCCGTGGATGCGGCCGTCCCGAGCCTCCCGAAGGGGCGCACGGTGGTGACCGGCTATCCGGTGCGCCGCCAGTTCCTGGAAGCGACCCGCGCCGAGGGCGTCGCGAAGTTCGGGCTCGACCCGTCGCTGCCGACGGTGCTCGTCGCCGGCGGGTCGCTCGGCGCGCACTCGATCAACCTCGTGGTCGCGCGGTCGCTGCCGCGCTGGCTGGAGGTCGCGCAGGTCATCCACGTCTCCGGCCGCGACGAGGAGCACTGGCTGGCGAAGGAGCGCGAGCGGCTGCCCGAGCATCTGCGCGCGCGTTACCACCTCCACGCCTACACCGAGGAGATGGCGTACGCGATGGCGGCGTCCGACCTCGCCGTGACGCGCGCGGGCGCCTCCACGCTCGGCGAACTGCCGGTGATGGGCCTCCCGGCGATCGTGATCCCGGGCGGCTTCTCCGACCAGCAGGTGAACGCGAACTACCTCGCGCGGACCGGGGCGGCGATCCACCTCCCGTCCGACCGCCTGGACGAGATCGAGACGCTGGTGGGCGACCTGCTCGTAGACGGCACGCGCCGCGGGGCGATGGCGGACGCGATGCGTGCGCTCGCCCACCCGGAGGCGGCAGAGCGGCTGGCGCAGATGGTGCGGGAGGTGGCCGCATGATCGGCCTCAAGCCTCGGCCGCGCGGCCAGAATGGGAACGGCATCCCGAAGCGCGTCCACCTGGTGGGCGCCGGCGGCATCCACATGTCCGCGATCGGCCAGATCCTGCTGCAGCGCGGCCACGAGGTGACCGGCTCCGACCTCACGCTCTCCGAGCACACCGCGCGGCTGGAACGCCTCGGCGGCACCGTCTACCGCGGCCACGCCGCGTCCAACCTCGGGCGCGCCGAACTGGTGGTCGCGACCGCCGCCGCGAAGACCGACAACCCCGAGATCGTGGAGGCGCGCCACCGCGGCCTCCCCGTGGTCTCGCGCGCCGACATGGTCCAGCGGCTCATTGCGGAGCGCGAGGTGATCGCCGTCGCGGGCACGCACGGCAAGACCACCACCTCTTCGCTGGTCGCGGTGATGGGCGTGCGAGCGGAGATGGACCCGCTCGTCCTCCTCGGCGGGGACGCGCGCGACCTGGGCGACGCGAACGCGCGCGATGGCGCGGGCCGCTTCGCGGTGGTCGAGGCAGACGAGTATGCGGAGGCGTTCCTCCAGTACGAGCCGTACATCGCGCTCGTCACGAACGTGGAGCCCGACCACCTCGACTACTACGGGACGCCGGAGGCGTACCGGGAGGCGTTCCTGAAGTTCGCCCGCCGCGTGCGGGAGGACGGGACGCTCATCGTTTGCGCCGACCAGGCGGGCGCCGCGGCGCTCGGTGCGCAGCGCGCCGCCGAGGGTGCGCGCGTGGAGCGGTACGGCATCGACGCGGAGGACGCCGAGTGGCGCGCGACCCGCGTGCGCGGCAACGACCACGGCGGGCTGGACGCGGTGGTGCTCCTGAACGGCACCGAACTCGGGCGGCTCTCGCTCAGCATCCCCGGTCGCCACAACCTGCTGAACGCGCTCGGCGCGCTCGCCGCCTCCATGCGCGCCGGGGTCGACTTCTACCGCGCCGGCCTCGCCGCGACCGCCTTCCAGGGCGCACGCCGCCGCTTCGAGGTGCTCGGCGACGTCACGACGCGCGACGGAGGCGTGGCGACGGTGGTGGACGACTACGCGCACCACCCCACCGAGGTGCGTGCAACCGTCCTCGCCGCGAAGCAGCGCTTCCCGGCGCGCCGCCTCGTCGGCTGCTTCCAGCCGCACACCTACACGCGCACCGAGTACCTCCTCGAAGAGTTCAAGACCTGCTTCGAGGGCCTCGACACGCTCTACCTGCTCCGCACCTACGAGGCGCGCGAGACGGCGGACCGCGGCCTGGACGCGAACGCCCTGGCGGACGCCATCCAGCGCCCCGCCCCGGCGGCGACGTTCGACACGTTCGAGGCAGCCGCGGACGCGGTCGCGGAGGCGCTACGCAACGGCGACGTGTTCTTCACGATCGGCGCTGGCGACGTCACCGACCTCGGCCCGCTGGTGATCGAACGGCTGGGGGGGACGCGATGACCGCGAACACCCTGACCCGCCGCCGCCTGGCGGTCATCTTCGGCGGCCGCTCCACGGAGCACGAAGTCTCCGTGGTCTCGGCGCGCGGCGTGATGCGCGAAGCCGACCCCGACCGCTTCGAGGTAATCCCGGTGGGGATCACGAAGGGCGGCGCGTGGCTGACGCCGGAGGAGACCCGGACGCGCCTCGCACGCGTCGAGGCCGGCGAGCGCCGCGACATCGGCGACGAGCGCGGCGGCGGCGTCTTCGCCTACCCACGCGTCATGGAGACGCTGCGCGAGGTGGACGTGGTCTTCCCCATCGTCCACGGCACCTTCGGTGAGGACGGCACGTTGCAGGGGCTGCTGGAGATGGCGGACCTGCCGTACGTCGGCCCCGGCGTCGCGGCGAGCGCGGCCGGCATGGACAAGGCGCTGATGCGCGCCGTCTTCGCCGCGCACGACATCCCGCAGGCGCGCTACCTGGTGCTGCGCGACGACGAGGCGCGCGCGCCCGGCGCGGAGACGTTCCGCGAGATCGAGCGGGCCATCGGCTACCCGTGCTTCGTGAAGCCGGCGAACGGCGGCTCCTCGGTGGGCGTGGGCAAGGCCCGCTCCCGCGAAGACGCCGGGACGGCGATCGCGGAGGCGGCGCGGTACGACCGCAAGGTGCTGGTGGAAGAGGCGCTCTCCGGCCAGGAGGTGGAGTGCGCCGTCCTCGGCAACCGCGACCCACAGCCCTCGCCGCTGGGCGAGATCCGGCCGAGCACGGAGTTCTACGACTACCAGGCGAAGTACCTGGACGACTCCGCCGCGCTCATCGTCCCCGCCGAGGTGGACGAGGCGACGGCGGCGCGCGTGCGCGATCTCGCCGTGCGGGCCTTCCAGGCGCTGGACTGCGCCGGGCTCTCGCGCGTCGACTTCTTCGTCCAGCCGGACGGCTCCGTGAAGTGCATCGAGGTGAACACCCTCCCCGGCTTCACGCCGATCTCCATGTACCCACGCCTCTGGCAGGAGGCGGGCGTCTCCTACCGCGACCTGATCACGCGGCTCGTGGACCTCGCCCTCGAGCGGTTCGAGGAGGCGCGCCGTCATGCGTGACTTCTTCCGCAACCTCCGCATGCCCGGCACGAAGCCGAACCCGTACCCGCGCGGCCGCGTGGGCACGCCGGCCCGCAGCGCGCCCGCGCGCGGGCTGCCGTCTCGGCAGGCCCCGGCCCGCTCCTGGTCGCTCGGCCCCGCCGAGCGGCCCCGCCCGCGACGTCGGGCGGAGGCTGCGATCCCGTGGCGGCGCATCGGCATCCTCGCGGGCTCCGTGGCTGCCGGCGTGGCGCTGCTGTACGGGAGCGCCTGGGTGCTGACGAGTGACCTGCTGCGCGTGCGCCAGGTGGACGTGGTGGGCGCCCAGGTCGCCGACCCGGTCGCGGTCGCCGCAGCCGCGGCGATCGGCGGCTCCTCGATGCTCACGCTCGACCTCCACGAGGTGGAGGCGGCGGTGACGGCGGCGCTGCCGGCGGTGAAGAGCGCCTCGGTGACGCGCGAGTGGCCGCAGGGCGTGCGCGTGGAGGTGGTGGAGCACCAGGCGTGGGGCTACTGGCAGGTCGCCGGCCAGGTGCTGGTGATCGACGCCGAGGGCCACGTCCTGGAGGCCTCGCGGCCCGCGCCGGCGGACGCTCCCACGATCGTGGAGGTGGCCGCCCCGCGCGACCTGCGCGAGGGCACGGTGGGCGACCCGGACACGGTGAAGATGGTCGCCCGCCTTCTGGCGGACGGGGTGTTCGAGCGCAACGGCGTGCGGACGACCGGGTTCGTATTCCAGCGCGACCGCGGGCTGACGGTGATCGCGGACGGTGCCCCGGCGTCCGTCTTCGGCGATTCCTCCAACTACGAGTTCAAAGTCCAGGCGCTCGAGGCGGTGCTGTCACGGCTCCGCGCAGCCGACGCCGGTGCTCCCCAGGTGGCGGAGGTCGACCTTCGCTTCGGCCGGAATGTGGTGATGCGATGACAGGGGACGCCTGATGGCTAGCCATACGCTTGCCGCCATCGACGTCGGTACGACGAAGGTGTGCACCATCGTCGCCGAGGTCACCGCGCAGCAGGAGTTGCGCATCCTGGGGGTGGGGATCGGCCCGTCGGCCGGCCTCTCTCGCGGGATGGTGGACAACATCCATGCTGCGATCGAGGCGATCGCGTCCTCCGTGGAGCGCGCCGAACGCGCTTCCGGGACGCGCATCCTCTCCGCGCACGTCGGCATCGCCGGCCCGCATGTCTCCTCCATGAACTCGCGCGGCATCGTGGCGATCGCCGACCCGCGCCACCCGATCGCGGACGGCGACGTGAACCGGGCGCTGGACAGCGCGCGGATCGTGAACGTGCCCCCGAACCGGGAGGTCATCCACGTGGTGCCCCGGTTCTACGTGGTGGACGGCCAGGACCACGTGGTCGACCCCCTGGGGATGTTCGGGTCGCGGCTGGACGTGGAAACGCATGTCGTCACCTCTTCCACCTCCGCGATGAACAACCTGATCCAGTGCGTGGAGGGCGCCGGCGTCCGCGTGGAGTCGCTCATCCTGGAGCCGCTCGCCTCCGCGGAGGCGGTGCTCTCGCGCGAGGAGATCACGCAGGGCTCCGTCCTCATCGACATCGGCGGCGGCACGACCGACCTCGCGGTGTTCGTGGAGGGGGCGGTGGTCCACACGGCGGTGCTGCCGATCGGCGGCGTCCACATGACGCGCGACCTGGTGGTGGCGCTGCGGGTGCCGCAGCCCTCCGCGGAGCAGGCGAAGCGCCAGTGGGGGCACGTTATCCCCTCGATGGTCCCGGAGGACGAAGAGGTGGAGCTGGAGGCGTTCGGATCGGAGGCGGCGAAGACCGTCCGCCGCCGGCTGATCGCCCAGGTGCTGCAGGCCCGCACCGAGGAACTGTTCGAAATGGTGGAGGCGGAGATCCGTCGCGGGGCCGACCCCGAGATGCTCTCCGCCGGCGCCGTGTTGAGCGGGGGGGCGTCTGGCCTCCCCGGCATCGACCTCCTCGCGGAGGACGTGCTGCACCTGCCGGCACGCATCGGCCGGCCGCGCCACCTGGCGGGGCTGTCCGACATCCTCACCGACCCCGCATACGCCACCTCCGTGGGGCTGCTGCGCTGGTCGCTGAAGGAGCAGGAGATCATGTTCCGTTCGTCGCCGAGCCCCGTGCCGGCGCTGGGCGGACTGTTCAAGAAGGTCGCGCACCTGATGCGGGTCATTCTTCCCCAGTGACCCGGGGTGGTGTGCGGCCGGAAGGGTGGGGAACCGTGGAGAAGCAGAGTCACCCGGAGCGGGGCCCGGCCAGCACCGGCTCGCTCTTCGACTACCTGGCCGCTGCGCGCCAGGAAGCCGACGAGCGCGTCCGGCCGGCCACCCTCTCGATTGTCCGTAGCGACCCCGGCCCCGCCGAGGAGGAGACACCCTCCGTGGCCGAGCCGGAGGCGGCGGAGCCCGAAGCGACCGGGCCGGAGGTGACAGCGCCCGCTGCCGCCCTCGACCTTGCCGTGGAGCCAGCGCCGCCGGGCCTGGCGTCCGAGTTCGACGACCTGCCGGCCGTGGCGGAAGCCACCGGCGGCGGATCGCTCGCCGAAATCCTCGCGGACCTGGAGGCGCTGACCGTGGAGCGCCCGTCCGCGACTCCGACGCCGCCCGAGGCGGCGTCTGCGGAACCGTCCCCGGCCACGCCGGAGCCGGCCCGCGTGCCCGTACGGGCACACCAACCAGGGGAGAGCAGCAGCCGCGAGGTGGGGCGCACGGAGCGCGCCACGCCTCGGGCCGCACAGAAGGGGACGACGCCCGTGAAGGCGGCACGACAGGAGCACCACATGACCGAGTACGAGGGGCTGCCGCCGATCAAGGTGGTGGGCGTGGGCGGTGGCGGTTCCAACGCCATCAACCGGATGCTGGCGGCCCGGCTGCCCGGCGTGCAGTACGTGGCCATGAACACGGACATGCAGGCGCTGGAGTTCAGCAAGGCCGAGATCAAGGTCCGCATTGGTGACCGCCTCACCCGCGGCCTCGGCGCCGGCGCCGACCCGCTGAAGGGCTCCCGCTCCGCCGAGGAATCCCGGGAGGCGATCGCGGAGGCGCTGGCGGGCGCGGAGATGGTGTTCGTCACCGCCTGCCTGGGCGGCGGCACCGGCACCGGCGCCGCGCCGATCGTGGCGGAGGTCGCCCGAGAGATGGGCGCCCTCACCATTGGCGTGGTCACCAAGCCGTTCACGTTCGAGGGCTCCAAGCGCCGCCAGCAGGCGGAGGAGGGCGTCCGCGACCTGGAGAGCAAGGTGGACACGCTCATCGTGATCCACAACGACCGCCTCCTCCAGATGGGCGACGACAAGATCTCCATCGAGGAAGCCTTCTCGATGGCGGACGACGTGCTGCGCCAGGGCATCCAGGGCATCAGCGAACTGATCACGGTGCCCGGCCTGGTCAACCTGGACTTCGCGGACGTCCGCAAGATCATGTCTGACGCCGGCCCGGCGCTCATGGCGATCGGCCACGGCCGCGGCGACAACCGCGCCACGGACGCCGCCCGCCAGGCGATCTCCAGCCCGCTGCTGGACGTGGACATCACCGGCGCCCGCGGCGTCCTCTTCAACGTCACCGGCCCGCGGGACCTGGGGCTGCGCGAACTGGACGCGGCCGCCCGCGTCATCGCCAGCGTGGTGGACCCGGAGGCGGAGATCATCTTCGGCACCAGCCTGGACGACTCCCTCAAGGACGAGGTGCGCATCACGGTCATCGCCACCGGCTTCAGCGGCGTGAAGAAGATGAGCGTCCGCCAGGTGCTGGACGACATCCGCGAGCCGGAGCCGATCAAGCTCGGCCAGATCCGCCCCGACCCCACGGCCGGGGACGCGCTGACCGAGGCGGACCTGCCCACGTTCCTCCGCCGGTCGTTCCCCACGCGGTAACGCCGGAGACACGGTGCGACAGTCGAAGGGGCGGCCTCACGGCCGCCCCTTCTGCGTCCCGGCGCGCGCCCCCGCATGCGCAGGCGTGATGCCGGAGTACGTTCCCCACAGCGCGGAGGCGGTGCTTCCACACGATGGGGACAACATCGGCGGCGGTTGTGGACGGCACGCCTTGAGGACGACCGCCGTGGCGCGCAGACTCCAACTCCCGAGGACAACCCCGATCCTCCACCCGTCCTACCTCGTCCCTCCCCCGGTCCGAGAGCGTGATCCTCCGTATGAAGTGCCCGTTCTGCGCCAACGACGCCACCAAAGTCATCGATTCCCGCACCACGGACGGCGGCATCCGCCGCCGCCGCAAGTGCGAGGCCTGTGAAGAGCGCTTCACCACCTACGAGCAGGTGCAGCGCGCCGTGGTGATGATCGCCAAGAAGGATGGCCGCCGCGAGGAGTTCAACCGCGAGAAGCTCCTCACCGGCCTCCGCATCGCCGCCCGCAAGCGGCCCCTGCCCTCCGGCGCCGTGGAGGCGATCGTGGAGGACATTGAGCAGCGGCTGATGGCCTCCGGCCGCGCCGAGGTGCCCAGCCGCGTCATCGGCGAGATGGCGATCACCCGGCTGAAGGCGCTCGACCCGATCGCCTACATCCGCTTCGCCTCCGTCTACCACCAGTTCGTCTCGCTGGACGAGATGCTGGAGGAACTGAACCGGATCGCGAACGTGGGCCCGCTCGCCCTCGCCCCGGAGCAGGCGAAGCTGTTCGAGGACGACCTGGACGCCCTCATCCGCGGCGAGACGCCCCGCCCGCGCACCGTCACCGAGGACGACGACGACCGCGAGCCGATCTCGCTCGATACGCTCCGCGCCTCGCGCTGAGCCCTCGCGCCCCACGACATCGCTCGGACGCCCGGCCTCTCGGCCGGGCGTCTGCGTTGTGCCACCGACCCCGTCACTCCCACCGTGCGAGGCATACGATGTACGCATGGTCGCCGCTGAGGATCTCCGCCTGACGCCGGTCGCGCTGACCGAAAACGCCCGCACCGTGATGGAGCGGCGCTACCTGCTGCGCGACGCCGCGGGCGCCGTGGTCGAGACGGCGGAGGGGCTCCTCGCGCGCGTAGCGACGGCGATCGCGGCCGCCGAGGTGTCCGAGGAGGCGCGGCGGACGTGGGCGCAGCGCTTCTATGACGAGATGGCGGCGCTCCGCTTCCTGCCGAACTCCCCGACCCTGATGAACGCCGGCACCGGCCAGGGCACCCTGGCCGCCTGCTTCGTGCTGCCCGTGGACGACACGCTCGAGTCGATCATGGCGACTGCCGAGGCGACGGCGATGGTCCAGAAGTACGGCGGCGGCACCGGCTTCGACTTCTCCCACCTGCGCGGGCGCGGCGAGACGATCCGCACCACCCACGGCGCCGCCTGCGGCCCCGTCTCCGTCCTCCGCCACTACGACGATGTCTCGCGCCTGGTGACCCAGGGCGGCAAGCGCGACGGCGCGAACATGGGCATCCTGCGCGCCGACCACCCGGACATCGAGGAGTTCATCCACGCCAAGGACGACGGGGTAACCGCCACGCGGTTCAACATCTCCGTCGGCATGACCGACGAGTTCATGGCCGCGGCCGCCGCCGGCGAGCGTTTCACGCTCCGTGACCCGCGCGACGGCTCCCCTCGGGGCGAGGTGGACGCGGCGCGGCTGCTGCGAGAGATCGCGCAGGGTGCGTGGAGCACGGGCGACCCCGGGCTGATCTTCCTGGACACCATCAACCGCACCAACCCCACGCCCGCCCTCGGACGGATCGAGGCGACGAACCCGTGCGGGGAGGTGCCGCTGCTGCCGTGGGAGGCGTGCACGCTCGGCTCGCTGAACGTGGCGCGCTTCTGGGACGCCGAGCGCGGCGACGTGGACTGGGACGCGCTGAGCGCGAGCGTCCACGTGGCGATCCGCTTCCTGGACGACGTGGTGGAGGTCAACGAGTTCCCGGTGCCGCAAATCACGGAGGCCGTGCGCGGCAACCGCAAGGTCGGCCTCGGCGTGATGGGGTGGGCGGACCTGCTCATCCTCGCCGGCCTGCCGTACGCCTCGCAGGAGGCGCTGACGCTGGCGGGGCGGCTGATGGGCGCGATCGGCGCCGCTGCGGACGAGGCGTCCCGTGCGCTGGGCGTGGAGAAGGGGGTGTTCCCCAACCACGACCGCTCGATCTACGCGGGTGGCCCACGCTACCGGAACGCCACCCGCACCTGCATCGCCCCCACGGGCACCATCGCGATCCTCGCGGGCGCCTCCTCCGGCATCGAGCCGTACTTCTCGCTCGCCCATGTGCGGCGGATGGGTGACGGCACGCTGCTCCCGGAGGTGAACGAGGCGTTCCGCGCGCTGGCCGTGGAGCGCGGCTTCGCGTCCGACGAGCTGTTCGAGGACCTCGCCCACGGCGTCCGGCTGACAGAGTGCGAGGAAGTCCCGGCAGACGTGCAGGCGCGCTTCGCGACGGCGCACGAGATTCCACCGGAGTGGCACGTCTGGATGCAGGCGGCGTTCCAGGAGCACACGGACCTGGCCGTCTCCAAGACCGTGAACCTGCCGAACGAGGCGACCCCGGAGCAGGTGCTGGAGGTCTACACGCTGGCCCACCGGCTCGGCTGCAAGGGCGTCACCGTCTATCGGGACGGCTCGCGCGCGCTGCAGGTGCTCGCGCACGCCTCGGACGGCGGGGGTGTCGAGGTCGTCGAGCGCGCGCCGGAGGGCGGCCCGGCGCGCCGCCACTTGCCGGACGAGCGACAGTCGATCACGCACAAGTTCCGCGTGGGCGACCAGGAGGGCTACGTCACCGTCGGCCTCTTCGACGACGGCCGTCCGGGCGAGGTGTTCCTCAAGATCGCGAAGGAAGGTTCCACCGTCTCCGGGCTGACGGACGCGGTCGCGCTGCTCACCTCCCTCTCGCTCCAGTACGGCGTCAGTCTGGACAAGATCGCCGCGAAGCTGGAGCAGACACGCTTCGAGCCGTACGGGGTGACCGCCAACCCGGAGATCCCGTTCGCGACGAGCATTCTCGATTATGTCTTCCGCTGGCTCCGGCTCCGCTTCGGCGACCCGAGCGCTGCCCCGCCGATCCAGGCGTCTGGCCTGACCTGCCCCGACTGTGGGCAGCAGCTGGAGTACGTGGAGCAATGCCTCACGTGCCGCTCGTGCGGCTACTCGCGCTGCTCATAACGCCGCGCCCGCCCGCGTCGGGCGGCCTTCGCTAGACTGATCCGATGAACAGTTACCGGCCCCCGGACAAGGAACCGCCCGTCACCTGGCGGGAGATGTTCGCGATGATGCGCGTCATCCTCGAGATCCTCGCCGGGCCGATGGCGATCATCCTCGGCGCGCTCGCCCTGCTGATCCTGCTGTTCTACGCGGGCTCCGTGAACATGCTCTACACGCTGCCGATCCTCGGCGCGCTCGGGCTCGGCTTCGCCTACCTCGCGCGGCGGTCGAAGGCGGCGGAGCAGGAGGCGCTGAAGGAGATCGAGGCGGGCCGCATGCCGAAGGCCGGCCGCCGCCCGCCGTCCTCGGGCGGCTTCTAGCCACCGCCGGCCGCGCCACGCGGCCCGACCTGCGCGGTACGCTGCATCCGTGACCGCCCACCACCCACCCGCCTCCGCCGACCTCGCCGAGGGCATCGCGACGCGCCTCACTGCGGTGCGTGCGCGGATCGTCGCCGCGTGCGAGCGTGCCGGGCGCGACCCCGCCTCGGTCACCCTCGTCGCCGTGTCGAAGGGCCACCCGACCGAGGCATGCGCGGCGGCCGTCGCGGCGGGCACGCCCGACCTCGGGGAGAACCGGGCGCAGGAGTGGCTGCCGAAGGTGGGCGCACTCCGCGCGCAACACGTCCCCGCCCGCTGGCACTTCATCGGGCACCTGCAGACCAACAAGGTCCGCGACGTCCTCCCGTACATCGACGTGTTCCACGCGCTGGACTCGACGCGCCTCCTCGACGCGATCACGCGCGAGGCGGCACGGCTGGCGGAGGCCGGGACTGCGGCCCGCCCCCTCCCCTGCTACCTTGAGGTGAACGTCGGCGGCGAGCCCCAGAAGGGCGGCGTCATGCCCTCGGAGGTGGCCGGACTGCTCGCTGCCGCGTCGGCGAGCGACGCCGTGCGGGTGGAGGGGCTGATGACGGTCGCCCCTCGGACGGCCGACCCGGCGGCGGTGCGGCCGGTGTTTCGGGCGCTCCACGACCTGGCGGCGGCACACGGCCTGGCGGGGCTGTCGATGGGGATGACCGAGGACTTCGAGGTCGCGATCGAGGAAGGCGCCACGCTCGTGCGCGTTGGCCGCGCGATCTTCGGCGACCGGCCGGCGTAGCCGGCGACCACGTTCGGGCCGGCGATCCGCCGGAGCAGCAGAGGACACAGCGGTGCGCATCGGCATCATCGGCGGCGGCTTCATGGGCGAGGCGTTCCTGCGCGGCATGCTGCGCGGCGCCGTGGCCGAGCCCGGCGACATCGCCGTGGCCGAGGTCGTGGAGGCGCGCCGCACGGCGCTGGCGGAGCACCGCGTGCGCGTCACGGACGACGCGCAGAGCGCCTGCATCGGCGCGGACGTGGTGCTGCTCTCCATCAAGCCGCAGGATCTCGCGCACGTCGCCGGCGGCCTGCAGGGCGCCCTCTCGCGCGACGCGGTCCTCGTCTCCATCGCCGCCGGCGTGCGGCTGGAGGACATCCGCCGCTACTCCGGCCACCGCGCCTGCGTGCGCGTGATGCCCAACCTTCCGGCCGCCATCGGCCAGGGCGCGGCGGTCTACTACCCGGCGCCGGAGGTGACGGCGGAACAACTCCAGCGCGTGATGCAGGTGCTCAGCGCCGTCGCGACCGCCTCGGTGGAGGCGCACTCGGACGACGAGGTCGACCTCGCAACGGCCGTGCACGGCTCCGGGCCTGCGTACGTCTACCTGCTGATCGAGGCGATGATCGATGCGGCGGTGCGCCAGGGGATGAAGCGCGCGGACGCGCAGAAGCTGGTGCTGGCGACGGTGCAGGGATCGGCCGCGTACGCGATCGAGACCGAGCAGCACCCGGCTGCGCTGCGAAACGCGGTAACCTCTCCGGGCGGAACCACGGCGGCGGGCATCGCCGAACTCGAGGCTGCCTCGTTCCGGACCGCGATCGACTCGGCGATTGACGCGGCGTACGAGCGCGCGCGCGAACTGGGGGAGTAGGCCATGGAAGCGTTCGTGCTGCTGATCGCCTACCTCGTCCAGTTCCTGGCGTTCGCGATCTTCGCGCGGGCGATGATCTCGTGGTTCCCGATCGACAAGGACGGCCCGGTGGTGCAGGCGCTGGTGTCGATCACCGACCCCGTGCTGGAGCCGCTGCGCAAGGTGATCCCGCCGATCGGCATGATCGACATCACCCCGATGCTCGCGATGCTCGGCCTGTTCTTCATCGCAAACGTCCTCTTCTCCTACTCCTAGCCACTCCCCTCTCCCGTCACGCCGAGGCGTACCCACGCCGTCGCCTCGTCGAGGCCGTCGACCTCGACGACCTTCGTACGCGCGGTGTCGCCGAGGACGATCGTGAGCGCCGAGCGCGGCATGCCGAGCCGCTTCGCGAGCAGTCGGAGCAGCGCCTCGTTCGCCGCGCCATCGACGGGCGGCGCGCTGACGCGCACCTGTAGTACGCCATCGCGCACGCCCTCGATCCCCTCGCGCGAGGCGCGTGGGGTCAGGCGGACGGAAAGCCTCGTGCGGTCGGACATGGGCGTATCCTGAGGGAGCGGGGGAGATTGCGTCGAACACTGCCGCGCGGTGTTGACACCGAACAGGCGTTCTATTAGTGTTCCGAACGGCGGCGGGGGCTGCCACATCTCCCCGGGCTCCAGGCCCGGATCACGGGAACAGGAGCGGGCCATGGCCGCATCGGACGCGAAGCACGGCAAGGACTCGTCCACGGGGAGCAAGGCTGACCTGCTCGCCAAGGCGATCGAGTCGATCACCAAGGAACACGGCAAGGGCGCGATCATGCGCCTGGGCGACGCGAACGCGGCGATGAACGTCTCCGCCATCCCGACCGGCGCCCTCTCCCTGGACATCGCCCTCGGCATCGGCGGCATCCCGCGCGGCCGCATCACGGAGATCTACGGCCCGGAGTCGGCCGGTAAGTCCACCCTCGCGCAGCACATCATCGCCGAGGCGCAGAAGAAGGGCGGCACCGCCGCCTACATCGACGTCGAGCACGCGCTCGACCCGGAGTACGCCGCGAAGTGCGGCATCAACGTCAGCGAACTCCTGATCTCGCAGCCGGACACCGGCGAGCAGGCGATGGAGATCTGCGAGGCGCTGGTCCGCTCCGGTGCCGTGGACATCGTGGTCGTCGACTCGGTCGCCGCCCTCGTGCCGCGCGCGGAGCTGGATGGCGACATGGGCGACTCGCTGCCGGGCCTGCAGGCGCGGCTCATGTCGCAGGCGATGCGCAAGCTGACCTCCACGGTCTCCCGCACCAACACCGCCCTGGTCTTCATCAACCAGCTGCGCGAGAAGATCGGCGTGGTGTTCGGCTCCCCGGAGACGACGCCCGGCGGCCGCGCGCTGAAGTTCTACTCCTCCGTCCGCATCGACATCCGCCGCGTCGAGTCCCTCAAGGAGGGGCAGACGTTCATCGGCAACCGCGTTCGCTGCAAGGTCGTGAAGAACAAGGTCGCCCCGCCGTTCCGCCAGGCGGAGTTCGACATCATGTTCACGGGCGACCTGCACGGCATTAACCACTGGGGCGACGTGATCGACCTGGCGGTGGAGCACGACGTGGTCAAGAAGGCGGGCGCCTTCTTCTCCTACGGCGACCTCCGCCTGGGCCAGGGCCGCATGGCGGCGATCATGTTCCTCCGCGAGAACGCCGCCATCGCCGACGAGATCGAGGCCCGTGTCCGCGCCATCGCGGGCGTGAAGGGCGCTGTCGCCCCCGCCACAATCGAGGACGAGGCCGAGGTCGAGGACCCCGCCGCGCTCTCTATCGACGCGTAGGGCCGCCCGCGAGGCCGGGGCGATGAGCCCGACCGTCACCGCCGTGGACGCTCGCAAGAGCGGAGTCGCCGCCGTCACCCTCGACGGCGGCGACTCGCCGATCCTGCTCCCCCTCGAAACCGTCGTCATGCACCGCGTCCGCGCGGGCGCGGAGTTCGAGGAGGCGGACTGGGCCATCCTCCAGGGCGAGGGTCAGCGCCTGCTCGCGGTGCGCGAGGCGCTGACCTTCCTCGCCCGCCGCCAGCGCACCGAACGGGAACTCCGCACCGCCCTCGCCGCGCGGATCGAGGATCCGGCGGTCGTCGACCACGCCGTGGAGCGGATGCGGACGCTCGGGTACCTCGACGATGCCGCCTGGGCGCGGAGTTATGTCGGCAGCGGGCGGGCCCGCGAGCGCGGCAAGCGCCTCATCCAGGCCGAACTGAAGCACCGCGGCGTCCCCGAGCCGGTCGCACGGGAGGCGGTCGCGACCCACGACGAGGCCGCTGCGGCCCTCGAGGCGGTGCGGAAGCGCGTCCGCTCCGTGCGCGACGTGGAGGAGCCGAAGCGCTCCCGCCGCCTGCACGACTTCCTCCGTCGACGTGGCTTCGGCGACGGCGTGGCGCGCGAGGCCGTCCGCCAGGCGCTCGCGGAGGCCGGCGCGGGCGCGGCGAGCGGCCTCGACGAGGAGTAACGGCACCTGGCACCCCGCCGGAGCGCCCCGCCGGGGCGTGTTACGATGGCGTCAACCGGACATGTCCGGCCCTGAATCGACATCGCCCAACGCGACCGCCGTCCTTCCCTCTCTGACGGCGCGGCGCGGGGTCAGTCCCGGAATCGGAGTCTCCACCATGGAACCCGTGGTCATTGCGATCGTTGGCGCCGTTGCGTTCCTGCTCGGCGCCGGCGTGGTCTATGCCGTCACCCGTACCGGCTCCAACAACCTGCTCCGGCAGGCGCGCGAGGAGGCCCGGCTCGCCGTCGAAGAGGCCGAGAATCGCG
>WBZO01002612.1_pt1 | contig 22949 bp, 19 predicted proteins | sample 5204261 | NCBI WGS metagenome assembly WBZO01 (sample SAMN12412400, study PRJNA552823) | activated sludge metagenome | isolation source: activated sludge from anammox sidestream of wastewater treatment plant... | place: USA: North Carolina | collected 2017-09 | reverse complement strand
CTCAAATCGATGCTGTGGTACGCAGTGCTCTCCAGCCTGACGATCGCGTACCTCGTCGTCCTTGCGGGCGTTCGTTCCGCGAAAACGCACGATGTCACCCATCATTCTCATCGCATGATCGTCGGCTGCACGATCGTCGGATTGTGGTTGGTGGCGTACGTTTTGAAGCAAGCGATGTTCGGCCGCGAAACGTTCGGTGGACCCGACCGCGAATATTGGTCCTTCTATGTGCCGGTGTTCACGGCGCACATGCTGCTCGCCGTCACGACCATCGTTCTCGGAGGCTACAACCTCTATATGGGGCTGCGTCGGCTCCGGTATGGGAGCGTCGGTGCCATGGTGGCAGGCATGACGGCGCATCGCCGGATGGGCAAAGCATTGGTATGGAGTTTCACGGGTACGATGATCACCGCCTATCTCGTGTATGCGATGCTCTTCGTCTGGTACCGGAGCTGACGCAATGGAATATCCAATTACGAAGCAGGAATACGACCGGATCCGGACGCTTCTCTACGATGAAAGCGGGATCTCCCTGGGAGAAAACAAGCAGTCCCTGGTCGTTTCCCGGTTAACGAAGCGATTGCGAGATCTCCAGCTCGACGGATTCTCCTCCTACTACGAGTATGTCACCCGCGATAGCAGCGGCGAAGAGTTTACGAGGATGCTGGATCTCCTCTCGACCAACAAGACGGATTTCTTCCGTGAGCCGAAGCATTTCGAATTCTTGCGGGAACACATTCTGCCCGCGCTTGAGCATGAGAAACGCATTCGTATCTGGTCATCGGCCTGTTCCACCGGCGAAGAACCCTACACCATCGCGATGGCGCTGCACGAGGGGGTCAGCAACCCGGCCCAGTGGAACTTCCAGATTTTGGCGTCGGATATTTCCACCCGTGTGTTGGCCCATGCCGCGCGGGGACTCTATGCGGAGGACCGCATCCGCGACGTGCCCGCGGAGATCGTCAGGCGGCATTTCTTGAGAGGCCGCGGGGAGAGCGCCGGGCTTGTGAAGGTCAAGCCGCACTTGTCGCAGATCATCACGTTTCGTCGCATGAACCTGATGGATGAGCGGTTTCCGATCAAGGCTCCGCTGGATCTCGTGTTCTGTCGGAACGTCATGATTTACTTCGATCGTCCCACGCAGGAACGCCTTGTCAACAAGTTCTACCGCCACTTGAAACCAGGCGGCTACCTCTTTATCGGCCACTCGGAAAGTCTGCAGTGGGTCTCCCATCCCTTCAAGACCGTGGCGCCCACGATCTATCTCAAGGAAGGTTGAGGTGCATGGCTGCCATTGATACCAGGAATTTTTCGCATATCAGACGGATGCATGACTCTCGGTTTCCATACGAGATTGCGTCCATCCTGCCAGGGGAATTCTTTGTCAGTCAGGATCCCATGGTGGTCTACACGGTGTTGGGATCCTGTATCTCCGCCTGTATCAGGGATCCCGTCGCCGGGGTTGGCGGAATGAACCATTTCATGCTTCCGGCTCCGAAGGCCCATCAATCCGGCGATGCCTGGGGAGGGGAATCGACACGGTATGGGTCGTTCGCGATGGAGCAGTTGATCAACGAGATCCTCAAAAGAGGCGGACTACGACACCGATTGGAAGTGAAGCTGTTCGGTGCCGGGAAGATCTACGAAGGCAATATCGACGTTGGAGCACGGAATACCGAGTGGGTGTTGCACTATTTGCAAGATGAAGGTTTCTCAGTGGCGAGCAGTGATTTGGGCGATGTGTATCCGCGAAAAGTCTACTACTTTACCGATTCCGGCCGGGTGCTGATGAAGAAGATCGAGCGGATCAAGAATAAGACGATCTTCGACCGAGAAACCGCGTACCAGCATCGTATGGAAGAAGACAAGAGTGTGCAGCAGGGCGAGGTCACGCTGTTCTAGCTCACGACGCGTTGCAGGCGCATCGTCGTGCATTCGAGGGCTGGCATCCATCGGGCATCCTTGGGCGCCCTTGACCGGGTTTCCCTCCGAGGCACGCGTCGCGAGGCACGGTTCACGAGGAACGAGATACGAGGTGCATCATGGCAAAGATTCGGGTCCTGACCGTCGATGATTCCGCGCTCATGCGGCAAGTCCTGGCCGACTTGCTCTCGCATGATCCGGATATCGAGGTCATTGGGAGTGCGCCGGATCCCTTCATTGCCAGGGAGAAGATCAAGGCGTTGAATCCCGATGTCCTCACGCTCGACGTGGAAATGCCGAAGATGGACGGGCTGACGTTTCTGGAGAAGTTGATGCGTGGCCGGCCCATGCCGGTTGTAATGGTCAGCTCGCTGACCGAGGTGGGCTGTCAGACCACGCTGCGGGCACTGGAACTTGGAGCCGTCGATTTCATTACCAAACCCAAAATAGACCTCCGAGAGGGTATGGACGCGATCGCCGCCGACCTCATTGATAAGATCAAGGCGGCAGCACAGGCCTCGATAAAGCCGCGGGTGCCGAGTGGAAAGGTGCCTGGTCGGCCGACCGCCTTGGCTTCGGCCATGATCAAAACGACCGATACGATCATCGCAATCGGTGCATCAACCGGAGGAACGGAAGCGCTGAAGGAGGTCCTGGAGGTGTTACCCCCAAACACACCCCCTATCCTGGTGACCCAGCACATGCCGGAGCGATTTACCAAGACTTTTGCCGATCGTCTGAACGGGCTCTGCCGTATCAAGGTGAAGGAGGCCGAGGATGGGGACAGTGTGTTGCCGGGCCATGCCTTGATCGCACCCGGGAATTATCACATGACGCTGGTGCGGAGCGGGGCACGCTATTCCGTCCGGCTCAACCAGGATCCGCCGGTGAATCGCCATCGGCCGTCGGTGGATGTCATGTTCCATTCCGTGGCCGAATACGCCGGTGCGAATAGTGTCGGCGTCATTCTCACCGGCATGGGGGGAGACGGGGCGCGCTGTCTGCTGGAAATGAAACAGGCGGGAGCCTTCACGATTGCGCAGGATGAAGCCTCCTGTGTCGTGTTTGGGATGCCGAAAGAGGCCATCAAACTAGGAGCGGCGGAAAAGGTTGTGCCGCTGCAGGATATTCCAGCCCTTGTATTGAGTCAGATCAGTCGTATGTGAAGAGTCCGTATAACCCGAGGAGGCGGAACGATGAAGATCACAGAGGAATCGAGGAACCAGACGACTACACTGAAGTTGGAAGGCAACTTTACCTATACGCAACGGAAGCCTTTTCAAGACGCGGTGAAGAACGCCTGTGCGAATAATGCACAGCATATCGTGATCGATCTGTCGCAGGTGTCGTTTCTCGACAGCGCCGCCCTTGGGTTGCTGATGGTGACCCACCGGCAGCTCGTGGCGGAGAAGCGCAAGCTGTCGATGTGCAAGCCGCAGCCCACAGTGAAGCAGATCATCGAGCTGGCAAACCTGCATAAGACCATTTCGGTGGTGGAATCCGACGTGGCGCCGCTGATGAAAAAAAGCGCCTAGTACGGCGTGATGCCATGCCCGGATGAAAGGAGTCGTCCATGCAGGTGACTGAGCGTCGTGTCGGAACGGCCGTCATTCTCGATCTCGTGGGAGAGCTGACTTATGCCAATCGATCCGTTTTCAAGGCGGCGGTCGAGCGGGCCCGCCAAGGCGGATGCCGGAATCTCATTCTGAATATGGAGGGGGTCCGGTTTCTGGACAGTTCAGCCCTTGGAATGCTGGCACTGACCTCGCAGAGTTTCAAGTTGCATCAAGGGGTCGTCAGTCTGCTGAAGCCGCAAAGCTATGTTCGGGAAATCGTCACACTGGCCAACGTCCATCGGCTTCTCGGGGTATACGACAGCGAGCAGGATGCCGTGGCCGGACGAGGACTGCCGCTCGCTTGCTGAGTCGGAGGAACGTACGTGGGCCTACCAGCAGAACAGCCGTTTCACGAGCCTGCGCCAAGCGCGACGCCGGCCCGCGTGATCTTACTCGTCGACGACGACGACATCACACGGTTGAGCATGGCCGGCCGCCTCAAGCGGTTGGGCTATATGGTCATCGAAGCCGCCAACGGTACCGCCGGGCTGGAGGCGATACGCGCACATCGACCGGATCTCGTGATTCTTGACTGGATGATGCCTGGGCTTGATGGCCCCTCGGTGTGTGAGGCTATTCGTGATGATCCTGCCTTGAAATCCATGCAGGTCGTGCTCATGACCGCGCACGATCGACCTGATCAGATCGCCGAAGGGTTATCCCGCGGCGCCGACGATTTCTTGAGCAAGGCGGCGAGCAAGCAGGAGGTCCTTGCGCGGGTGCAGGCGAACCTTCGTGCGAGCGCCTTGGTCAGGGAAATCGAACGCACGCGCGACGATCTCGACCGGTCCAATCAGTTGCTGTCGGTCAAACAAGAGAAACTGGAATACGAACTCCAGTCGGCGGCCGAGTTTGTTCGAACCCAACTTCCCGCGCCGGGGAATCCCGCTCCTGGATTGACGATGGCCTGGGCTTATCAACCTTCGCTGGCTTTGGGCGGAGATCTGTTCCAGGTCAGCCGCTGGGCTCCCGACACGGTCGGGCTGTACATTTTGGACGCGTCGGGGCACGGCGTGGCGGCGGCATTGCGCGCAATCGCCCTCATGAGTTTTCTCCGAGAAGAGAATCTGGCCAAGGTCGTCGGCACCTACGACCCCGGTGCGATCATTACCGAAGCCAATCGCCGGTTCCCCCTCACGAATGACGGCGAATACTTTACGTTGTGGGTCGGACGCATTCATCTTCCGTCCCGTTCCTTGCTGTATGCCGCGGCCGGCCACGGTGGCGCCCTGCTCCAATCGGCCGGATCGACGGAGTGGTTGACCTCCTCCAGCCTGCCGTTGGGGTTCGACCCGGAAGCTCAGTTTCACAGCGCCTTTACGCAGCTTCACAAGGATGATCGGCTGTACCTCTTCAGCGACGGCATCTATGAAGCCCCGGCCGCTTCCGGCGAGTTGTGGGGACGACAACGGCTTCAGAAGACGTTGGAGACGAAGTGCGCGACATCGATTGAATCCTGCGTTCGGGAAACCATCGTGCAGGCCCGCCAGTGGCTGGGAGGGGAAATCTTCCCGGATGACGTGGCGCTGGTGGGGATTCACCTGGACGAAGGGCCTGACGCAGCAACGGAAGAGGAACCATGAGTGCCGAACCCGTGATGGATTTGACCGCGGCGCTTGAACGCATCGACGGAGACCGGGACTTATTCCTCACGCTTGCCGAAATGTTCGTCGGTCGAGCGGCGGAGGACGCGGCCGCCATTCGCACCGCTTTGCAGGCCCAAGATAGCGTCGTCTTGGCCAAGCATGCGCACAAGCTGAAGGGCTCAGCGATGGAGTTCTGCGCCCATCCGACCGTCATGGCAGCCAAGGAGCTGGAGGAAGCCGCGCGAGGGGGGGGACTCGGGCATGTGGTTGCGCTCTGTGAGCGAGTCGAAGCGGAGATCGCGCGCCTGACCGGAGAATTGAGATGCATCATGGAGAAAGGATTTCCGTCATGAGACAGTCGGGCGTCTCGAAGACGTTGTTGGTTGTGGATCCCTGTGCCGAGCTGCAGGCCGTTGCGCTCGAACAGGCCAAGATTCGCGGGTTGTCGGTCATCACGGCTCCGGATCCGCGCGTAGCGTTGACGATGCTGGACATGACGGTGCCCGACGTCGTACTCACTGATTTGTTCTTGCCCGAGATGGGGGGACTCGGGCTGATCCGACAGGTACGGTCGCGGTATCCGCATACCTCATTGATCCTGGCCGCGGAGGAGGGGAATGAGGTCACAATCGTCGAGGCTCTTCGGGCCGGAGCGGTGGACTATCTGCACAAACCTGTCGTTCCCGAAGAGTTGGGGTTGGCCTTCGATCGGGCGCTGCACGCCATCCCCCGCACGGTGGAAGACGCCCCAGGCATCGAGCAACTCGAGTATCGCATCGTCATCGGAACGGACCCTGCGTACGTCGAGACCTGTGTCACATGGCTGATTCAGGGCACGGCGATGATGTTCCCTGAGACGCAGCGGTTGCATCTTCGCGCCACGCTGATCGAACTGATCGTGAATGCCGTCGAGCACGGCAGCCTCGAGATTTTCTATCAGGAAAAGCATGAGGCCTTGGCGAAAGATCAATATGAGACGCTGATTCAGCAGCGACGCCAGGACCCGCGCTTTGCCAACCGACGGGTGATCATCCGGGCCTGCTACGACAAGACGGCCCGGGTCCTGCGCTACACGGTGACCGACGAAGGCAAAGGATTTCGGTGGAAGAGCTTCGTGACGCGCGCGGACGAACCCTGTGACAGTCGGGATGCGAACGGCCGGGGTGTGTTTCTCGCCAGGGCCTTCTTTCCCGATGTGACATACAATGAGCGAGGCAACGAGGTCACGTTCTCCGTACCGCTTCCTTAGACTCACTCACACATTCCCCGTGCTCGTGTTCTGCCAGGCCTGTGGAGCATCGCGGCTTGACGCTGGCCTCACCGCAGGGCTATCCTTCGCGCACCTCAAGTCTGTCGTCCACCGGGAGGAAGGGTATGCGTCAGTCAGCGCGCGCCGCTTGCATCGTAGCCGCTCTCATGTTCTGCTCCGCTTGCAGCTCGTCCGAATGGCGCCATCCCATGAAACCGAAAGATGAGTTCGCGCAGGACTACAATAAGTGCCAGACTGATGCCTTGCGGGACCCAAAACTTCAACAGGGCATTCAACTGTTGGTCATCCAGGCGACCGAGCGGTGCGTCCAGAAAATGGGCTGGCGGCTGGTCGAAACGGAGTGACGGCAATCCACGTGTGCTGTCAGCCGGATGACGGCGTCGTCGTGTTCCGTAAGTTTCTTGACGGATGACAGACCGCTTGATCCGTTCGGGTCTAACCGCACCGCGCTTTTCCCCTTATACTGCTCAACAGCATCGCTGGTGTTCTGTTCGGTTCTGCCTGCGCTCGTTTGCGCCGCAGCCCTCGGCCCGCCTGTGCAGGACCGTACAATCGTGACATCGTTGCCACGGTGGCCGTTCGGGCCTGGCGAGTGTTGCTCCAGAACCCTGCTTCTAAGTAGTCGATAATCCGGTTGTTCAGAGGGTTCTGAAACGAGGGCGATTTCGGGCCTGACGGTTGCATGATCTGCCCGCCCAGGGTTGCCTCCCCCAGCGGGTCTGCATCTGTCCGATTTCGAGACAGTGAGTCTTCGGAGCCCTGCCTAGATGATCCTACGGGAGGCGGGAGGAAGAATTTGTCCGGATTGCATCGACTGGCCATCATTCAACGGGAGATTCCCCACTACCGCATTCCGTTCTTCAGCGCGTTGCAGACTGAGGCGCAGCGTCACGGGTTGACCCAGACCGTCTACTCCGGCACATCATTCGACACACCGTCGACGTTACCCTTTACCCATCGCTGCTTGCCGGTCCGTTACCTTTCCGGCGGCGCGACCGGTCCCTGCTGGATGTCCGGTCTCGCGGATGAACTTGCCGGTTCGGATATCGTGGTGGCGCCGCATGAGCTGCAGTGCCTGACTGTGCCGGCCTTGTGGCTGCAGCGCCATCGGTATGCGAAATCCTGGATCTGGTGGGGACACGGCTACAACTTCCAGGCCTCACAACGGCCGAGCCTGGGAACGGCCATTGTCTCATGGATGAAGGACCAGTTGATCACGAGGGGGCACGACGGTCTGATCACCTATACCTACCGAGGTACCGAGTATTGGTGTAACCGCGGCCTTTCTGTGAAGCAGGTCATACCGTTCCTGAACACGATCGATGTCGAGGGATTGTGGCAGGTGGGACGGGAGGTGACGGAGGACCGCATCCGCGCCATGAAGGGGCGTTTGGGACTGGAAGGGAAGCAACTCCTCCTGTTCTCCGGCCGTCTGTATGCCGAGAAAGAAGTGGATTTTCTGCTGTACGCCTATGCATTGGTTCGGCAATCTCACCCGAACACGGCATTGTTGATTCTCGGAGACGGCGTCGAACGAGGCCGACTCGAAGCGCTGGCGGTCGAGCTGGGTTTACAGGACGTCCACTTTCTTGGAGCAGTCGTCGACGCCCGGGAATCCAGCGTGTACTTCGCGGCGGCTGATTTATTGGTGATCCCCGGGCTGGTGGGGCTGGCCATCGTGCATGGGTTCGCGTTCAGGTTACCGTTGGTGACGACCGAGCGCGATTTCCACAGTCCTGAAATCGAATATCTGTCCCAGCGTAACGGCATCATGACCGTTCATGAACCGCGGGCCTACGCTCATGAGATCGTGCGGGTGTTGGCGGCGCCAAACGAGTTGGAGCGCCTTCGTGCCGGCTGCGAGCAGTCTGCGCAGCAGTTGACCCTGAGCGCTTCGGCGAATCGTTTCATGCGGGCGGTGCTGCAGTTTGCGAAAACCGGCCGGTCCGGAAGCGGAACGACCGTGGCATGGCAACCGCATTCCACCGGACCTCGCGCATAACCTTTTCTCGATCGGGAGTGTCACGATGTTGTCACGCCGACATTTTCTGCAGCTGTCCGGCGCCTGCCTGGCATCCGCGCTTTTGCCCTCTCTGCCGAGACTCGGCCAGGCGCAGGAGATGGCCGAAAGCCGGGCCATCTTCGACGAGAGCTTGAGCTGGGTGACCGAAAGTTCGGCGCACAGTGTGTGCGAGAGGATGAAGCAGGCCGGGTTCAATGTGCTGATGCCTTGCGTCTGGCATGGCCGTGGCACGAGTTGGCCATCGACGCTCGCCCCCTGGGACAACCATCGGCTGGAGGATATGGCCCGCTGGAATTCGTCCTTCGATCCGCTGGGGAAATTGGTGGAGATTGCCGCCCAGTATCAAATCGAAGTGCATCCCTGGTTTACGGTTGTGCAACGACAGCGCGAGTTTTTCCCTCAGTTCTATGGCCCAGGGACGCCGGAAGGCGCTTTCGATATCCACCGGCCCGAATTCCGCACCTTTATTACCGACCTGATTCTGGAATGCCTCGACCGCTACCCGGTTCAGGGCGTGAACCTTGACTACATTCGGAGCGTTTCGATCTGCCAAAGCGATGCTTGCAGCCAGGAGTATCGGCGGTTGACGGACCGCAATCTGAACCTCGACCGACTCAGCTACGGCTATTCCGCTGAAGCGCGTAACGCCTTGGCCGGCTGGAATGAACGAGCGGTGCTGGACATTGTGCGCCGTGTTTCCGGACATGTGCGTCAGAACCATGCGCAGATGCTGATCAGCGTGTGTGCGCATCCGGGCCATCCCAACCTGCACGTGCAGGGCCAAGACAGCATCAAGTGGGCCGACGAGGGCCTCATCGATGTCATCTATGCCATGCATTATCCGGACGAGCCGAATTGGAGCGAGATCCGCAAATTGCAACGGACCATGAAGCGGCCCGGGGCGTACGTCGTGCTCTGTGGCAACTATGATTCGATCGGGCCGAAGCGCGTTTCGGTTTCGAGCGACGCCGTGAAGGTTGCTTCCCTGATTTCACAAAGCCGTCAAATCGGACGGGACAACGGGGTTGGACTGTATCTGTACAGCCTGCTCAACGACGAACAGATCGAGTCACTGCGTAACGGGCCGTTCCGCTCTCCAGCCAAACCCAAGTGGGTGCGCGCCGCGGGTTCAGGCCTCTCATCCCCAACGGGCCTTTTGGTGCGTTGAATCCACGAGAGGATGTCAAAAGAGGGGAAAGCCTTTCTCTGTCTCTGCCTCCCATGGCATAGTGCCAAAGGCTCGCGGTCGTCCATGCCGCGAGCCGAATTCGTCGGATCAAACCAGAACGATGATTGTCGTATTCGGATTTGTTGTGCTCGCGCTGTTGATCAAGGACACGGTGCCGATCGGGGACGTGTACGTCCTCCGAAGCCTGTCCCAAGGAATGGCCTTGGTCGTCGGCCTATGGTGGCTTTTCACGCAAGGGAGCGCCGAGACGGTTCGCCGGTATTGGCTGGTGGGCGCCTACATCGTCGTGGTGGCCGGGACCGCGCTGGTCTCGAGCGATCCGATGCGTGTGGCGCTACAAGTGTTTTCGCTCTTGGCAGTGAGTCTGTTCTTCATCAGTTTCACGGAACGGGTCACGTTGGAGTCGGAGGCCCACACGGCTGGGCTGAGGATCGCTCTCTATGCGTTGCTGGCGGTCTCTCTGGGAAGTCTGGCCCTCTACAAGATTTCCCCGGCGTTGGCCTACGATCAAACCGTCGAGCGTTTGACCTGGGACAACGCGCACCGCTTTAAGGGATTGTTCGGCAAACCTTCCGGCGTGGCGGCGGCAGCCGGCATCCTGTTCGGCCTCTGCCTCTTCACCCGAGGTCATTGGATTGTTCGCGGCGTCGGAGCCGGTGCCGCGCTGCTCTGTCTTTATCTGACCCTCTCGCGGAGCTTCTGGATCGGGGCGACCTTGGCCTCGCTTGTCACGGCTGCCTTCTATGTCAAACAGAAGCGGCTGATCCTGGCTGCCGGGGCGATCGGGTTGGTCCTTGTAATCGCCGCGGCGACCGTCGTGCCGTTGAAGATGCCTGCGCTTGGAGAGTCGAAGATGTTGCGCAGTGAATCCTTGGAAAATCTCTCCGGACGCACCGCCGTGTGGAGCATGGCGCTGGATCGCTTCTGGGATCGGCCCGTTCTCGGGTATGGTTACACCGTCGGGCACCACGCGTTCTTCGTGTCCCGAAACGGCAGGGCCGGCGAGTTTGGCAGCGAACAGGTCGACCTGCTTCAAAAGGAAACATTCTCGCTGCACAACGGATATGTTCAGGCCCTGCTGGACTCCGGCGCGGTCGGTGCCTTGTTTTACGTGCTGATCATGGCGGTGACGTTGTGGCGGATCGTTCGGTACGACGTCGACCGTCGACATCCGGTCGTGTTGTACGGCATCGTGTTTCTCGGCATCGCCAACATCGGTGAGACCGTCGTCTACACGCCGGCGACGTTCCACGCCGCGTTCTACTGGTATGCTGCGGCAGTGGCGTTGAGCCTGACCGGTGTGCGGCCTTCTCCCGCACCGGAACCGGTACGTGAGCCGTCGGCGCCTTCCCCGATCGAGTCTTTCCGCTATCCACTCGTATCTCGGCCCGCGCCACGCGGCGGATGACGCGTGCAGCGCGACGGCGGTGCGCCAACGATGCGGGTGTCGAGGTACGAATTCTTCCTTGACGATGTGAGACGACTCCTGTAGTGATCTGAGAAAGCACTGATTGCGGCCGAGCATCCGTTCGACTACGTGCATGACACTGTCGCAATTGGAGACAACGACGCGTGGGCGAAACCAATCCCGCACAAACGGAAGCAGCCTCCAGCCGGCAAAGCACCGAGCGGCTCGTCGTGGCCGGATCGGCGGTGTTGATGGCGTCGCTGTTCGGAAACGCCCTGAACTATCTATTCGGGGTGTTTCTCGCCCGTACCTTGGGGGCCGAGCAATTCGGCCTCTATGCGTTGGGGCTCACGTTCTTCAGCACGATGGTCCTCGTCGTGTCAATGGGAACGGAGAGCGGTACGGTTCGGTTTGTTTCCGAACGGCGCGAGCGGCGTGATCGTGCCGGTGTGGAAAGTATCATCCTGCAGGCCGCCGGGGTGACCTTCATTGCCAGCGTCCTCGTTGCGATCTGCCTGGCCGGGCTCGCGCCGCTGATCAGTGAACGCCTCTATGCCAAGCCGTCGCTGACACGTGTGCTGACGATCTTTGCGTTGGCGATTCCGCTCTCTGCAATGGTCGCCGTGCTGCTTGCGGCGCTTCAGGCTCATCAGACAGTGCGTCCGCTGATTGCCGTACGCTATGTGTGGGAACCGGTGGGGAAGTTCCTGTTGGCAGCGGTGCTGCTGTGGGCTGGGTGGGGGTTGGCGGGCGTCGTGGGGGCCATCGTCACGACTCTCACCGTGAGCCTCGCTTTGACACTGTACTTTGTGCGCAGCTCCATACCGGCGTTATTTCTGCGATGCGAGAGCTGGACCGTTTCCGGGGCGGGTACGTTTCTGGCCTACTGCTTCCCGTTGGCAGTCGCGACGCTCTTTGGTGTCGTGACCCCACGCGCGGACATCTTTATGCTCGGGAGTTGGGCCAGTATGCAGGAGATCGGCCTGTATCAGGCCGCCTTTCAAACCGCCTCCTCCCTGGCCTTGATTCTCGGTGCCCTGGAAGCGTCGCTCACACCGTTCTTCGGGCAAATGCACGCACGGGGGGACGTTGATGGACTTCGACACCTGTATCAAACCGCTTCGAAGCTGGTCTTGATGTGTACGATGCCGTTGTTTGTAGTCCTGGCGGCCTTCCATCGGGAGATATTGTCGCTTTTCGGCCCAGAGTTTGCGGCCGGTGGATTCGTCCTGAGCATTCTGGCAGCAGGGCAACTCTTGAGCAGCGCCGGCGGATCTCCCAATAACCTGCTCCTGATGGGCGGTCACTCTCGACTGGTCATGTGGAACACGGTCGGCATGGGATTGGTCTCGATCGGCATTTTCGCGCTGCTGATCCCCTCGTGGGGGCTTTGGGGAGCGGCCGTCGGGGCGGCGATCTCGCAGGTGGCGGGGGTTGGGGTGCGGATTCTCCAGGTCAGGCGGTTGCACGGCATACATCCCTTCACACGGCACCTCCTCAAGCCTCTGTGCGCCGGTGCCGTCGCGGCAACCTTTGCCCTGGTCGCTCAAGCGACGATGATGACTGCCTTCTGGCCGCTGTGGGCGGTCGGGTCCGGCCTGGTGTACGTGGGGGTCCTGATTGCCTTGAAGATCGAGGTGCAAGATAAGCAAGCCTTGGAGGCCGTGTTTATGAAGGTCCGCACTCTGGTGGCGGCGCGAGCATAACGGAGAAGCCGAGGATCGCGTCATGAAACTCACGGTTCTGACCAACATCCTGACCCCATACCGGCTGCCGTTGTTTGAGGCGATGCGGGATCGGGTGGATGAATTCTCGGTGCTCTTGATGGCTCAACGAGAAGAGAACCGGCAATGGACCATGGATGCGGTGCCGTTCCACGTGGAGGTGCTTCCGGGAGTTCATCTGCGCCCTTGGAATGCCGATGTCGCGATCCATTGCAACTACGGTGTCGGCGCGGCATTGCGACGCCTCAACCCGGATGTCGTGCTGAACGCGGGATTTGCTCCTGCCAACGTGTCGGCGTTTCTGTATTGCAAACTGCACCGGAGGAAATTCGTCCAGTGGGCCCATCTATCGTTGCAGGACGGAGCGCAGGCCTCAGCCATCCGCCGACACTTGCGCCACTGGCTCGTTCGTCACGCCGACGGGTCCATCGGTGAAAGCTCCCATGCGCGGGAGGCCTTCATCCATTACGGTGCTGTCCCGGAACGAGCCATCACGGCAACGATGCCGCTCGATGTCGTGGGGATTCGTCGGCGGGTGGCCGAAGCCCGCTCGCGCCGAGTGAACAGCGATCGATTGGGGCGCCTGTCAAAGCCGGTACTCCTGTCGATCGGCCAAATTATTCCGCGCAAAGGCTACCAGGAACTGTTCGACCTGTATGAGCGGGTGCTCCGGTCCCATCCCACCGCATCGCTTCTGATTGCGGGCGACGGACGTGACCGGAACCGATATGAGGAGCAAGCCCAGCGGCGGGGCTGGAGCAACGTGCGCTTCGCGGGGTTCGTTCAGGCGAACGATTTGCCGGAGTATTTCGCTGTCAGTGACGCCTTCATCTTTCACACGCTCTACGATCCGTTCGGCCTTGTCGTGAGCGAGGCCATGGCGGCTGGCATCCCCGTGGTCTCCTCGGTCCATGCCTTGGCGACGCTCGATTTGGTGGAAGAGGGGGTGACCGGGTTTCGCATCGATCCGCGCGATGCCGAGGCATCGGCCGAATCGGTGCGGCGCCTCCTCGATCTTCCTGCAGCTCGTCGGGCTGCGATGGTCGATGCCGCCTATGAGCGGGTGCTGCCCTGCGATAGCCGACCCAGCGCCGACCGGATCGTGCGATTTCTCCGTGACTGTTGCTCGCCTCGAGCGCGTACCGTGATGGTCTCTCCTGGGACTTAACCTCACATGATGGCCACCCGACTTCCCGTCATCCAGATTATCGGGCCGACGCCTCCGCCTCACCATGGAGTGAGCGTTGCGACTCAGGTGTTGCTGGACTCTCTGCCTTCGGGCCGGTTTCGGGTCGTACATGTGGATACCGCAGATCGGCGAGGCATTGCACACGTGGACCAGCCGGACCTTTGGGACGTGGTGCTCTTCGTCCGGCAGTGGCTGCATCACGTGACGGCGTTGCTGCTGGAACGCCCGGCGATTTCGTACCTGCCGCTTTCCCAAAGCCGGATCGGCTTCCTCCGCGACAGCTTCTTTATGATCCCCGCGTTTTTCACGAACTGCGCGGTTGTGGTGCATTTGCACGGCGCGAACTTCGAGCAGGTCTATCAAGGCGGCGGTACCCTCTTTCGACGGTACGTGGACTGGATCTTCCGTCGTGTGCGCAAATTCGTGGTGCTCGGGGAGATGCTCCGGCCGATCTTCGGGCGATGGACGACGGTCGCGGATGTGGCGGTGGTGCCGAACGGGGTTCCTGAAGGCGGGAGGACGCCGATTCAACGAATGACCCACGCCACGACTTCACTTCCGCGCATCGTCTTTCTGTCGACCTTAAGCCGAGCCAAAGGGTTGCTGGTGCTGTTGGATGCGTTGGCCCTGGTGGCACGTGAATGCAAGGAATTCGAGTGTCGCATCGCCGGACCCTGGTGGGGAGCCGGGATGGAAGGCGAGGCCCGCACACGGCTGAAGGACTTGGCCCTCGAGCCGCTGGTGACGTTCCGTGGCCCCCTCACCGGCGATGAGAAAATGGAGTTTCTCAAAACAGGGGACATCTTTGTCTTTCCCGGAGTCCAACAGGAAGGGCAACCTCTGACGGTCCTGGAAGCGATGTGTGCCGGATTGCCGGTCGTCGCAACGGATCGCGGGTGCATGCGGGAGACCGTCGTGGAGGGCGTGACGGGGTATGTCGTGCCGCCCAACGATCCGGAACTCCTCGCGGAGCGGGTCCTGCGCCTCCTGCAAGACCACGAACTTCGCCGACGTCTGTCTGCGGCGGCGCGCCGTCGATATGAGTGCGAATACACCATGCCGATTTTTGCCGCACGAATGGCAGATCTGTTTGCGCGCCTGTGTGACTCGGATTACCATGGGTCTCCGACAGCAACGCGTTCGCACCACTGGAGCACAGAGCGATGAACACCCTTCGCGACATTGAACACTTCTGGGATGCCAACCCGTGCGGCGAAACCTTGGTGGGGAAAGATCAGGAATGGACGGCCTTCTTCACGCGGTACGATGAGTTTCGGTATCGCACGGAGGGTCATATTCTCGGCGAGTTGGACCGACTGAGCCTGAACGGGAAAAACGTCCTGGAGATTGGGATCGGGCAGGCCGCGGACAGCGCGCAAATCATTCAGCGCGGCGGTCGTTGGCACGGATTGGACCTGACGGCCGAAGCGGTGTTCCGAGCCAAGACCCGGTTCGAGTTGTTCGGGTTGCCGTATCAGGCGGTCAAGCAGGGGAGCGCGACCGAGATTCCCTATCCGGACGCCTCCTTCGATGTGGTCTACTCGCACGGCGTGTTGCACCACATTCCGCCGATCCGCGAAGTCAGCAAGGAGATCCGGCGGGTGCTGAAACCCGGTGGTCGGTTGGCGATCATGATGTACCACAAGAACTCGCTGAACTACCGCCTGAGCATCAATGTCGTCCGGCGCCTGTTGATGATCGGTCTTGCGACTGCGTCACGCCTCGGCCTCGACGGTATGATCACGAATCCGTTGCTGCGTGGGCATCTCGCGAATGCGGCGCACTGGGGTCTGTGGCGCTATCTTCAGAATCCGTTGTTCATGATGCGCAATACCGATGGTCCTGGAAATCCGTACTCGAAGGTCTACGACCTGGCTGACATTGCGACGGATTTTTCGGAATTTCGAGTCGAGGACAGTCGAATTCACTTTCTCAACGATCGTCATCTGCCGTTTCTCAAACTCCTGCCGCAAGCCGGCCGGGATGCGCTGGCCGCACGCTACGGCTGGCACCTCTGGGCGTTTCTCCGCTAACGAGTCCCGTGTGACCGAGGAGTAGAGATAAGATGTGCGGAATCGTCGGACTGTTGTCACGCGATCAGGAACCGTCTGCGTTGGAACGCACGGTGGTTGCCATGAGGGACCAGATGCGCCATCGCGGTCCGGACGATGCCGGCGTGACCGTCCTGCGCGATGGGGAACGCCTGCTGGCACTGGGCCACCGGAGACTCTCGATCATCGATGTGTCGCCGCTGGGGCACCAGCCGATGAGCACGGCCGACGGTGCGCTGTGGATCGTGTTCAACGGCGAGATCTTCAACTACCGCGAATTGCGGGAGCAACTGCCGCCATCGGTGCAGGCGGAATTTCGGTCCCAATCCGATACCGAAGTGATTCTATACGCCGTCCGGGAATGGGGCATCGAGGAATGTCTGCGGCGGCTGCGGGGTATGTATGCCTTTGCGCTGTACGACGGTCGGAGCGGTCTGCTGACCCTCGTCCGTGATCCGCTGGGCGTCAAACCGCTCTACTATGTGCATGATGGGCGCTCGTTAGCCTTTGCCTCCGAGATCAAAGCCTTGTTGGCGATGCCGAACTTGGCCCGTACGATCGACAACCGATCCCTCTATCATTACCTCACCTTCGCGAACGCGCCGGCTCCTTACACCTTCTTCGAGGGCGTGCTGAAGTTGGAGGCCGGAACCTATTTGACGGTGGATCGGCAGGGAAGGGTAGCGCACCGTCGGTATTGGGATCCCGTACCGTATTCGACCGAAACCACACGGTTGAGCGAGCAGGAATGCATTGAGGAAATTCGGCGCTTGCTCCGCCGGTCCGTCAAGCGACGTATGGTATCGGATGTGCCCTTCGGTGTGTTCCTCAGCGGAGGGGTCGATTCCTCACTCAATGTCGCCCTGATGGCCGAGCTCTTGAATCGGCCGGTGGAAACGTTTTCGATCGGCATCAAGGATGATCCGACGAACGAGTTCGAGCATGCGCGCCAGGTGGCCCGCCATTTCAAGACGCACCATCATGAAGCCGTCATCGACGATCACGACTTCATCTCCTTCCTCCCGGACATGGCGCGCCTGCAGGATGAGCCGGTGGCGGACCCGGTGTGCGTCCCCATCTACTACATCTCGCGTTTGGCCCGAGAGTCGAGCACGCCCGTGATTCAGGTCGGCGAGGGCAGCGATGAGATTTTCGCCGGGTACCAAACCTACCATCTCTTCGACGGATGGAATCGCCAACTCTACCAGCCATATCTGCATATCCCCGACATACTGAGACAATCGCTCTATGCCGTAGGGAAGCACTTTCTCCCAGCCGAAACCCAGGACGCGCTGCGCCGAGCCGGGGCGGGGGAACCGCTGTTTCTGGGCAATGCGATCGCGTTTTGGGATAACGAGAAGGCCGGACTGCTCAAGCGGGAGTTCCTATCTGATGAAACATCGAGTCGATTCATCGATCGGCTCGAACAATCGTTGCATCTTGGGGACCCGCTCTCGCGGATCATCCAAATCGAACTCAAGAATCGGCTGCCTGAACTGCTGCTGATGCGGGTCGATAAGATGAGCATGGCCAATTCCATCGAAACCAGGGTTCCGTTTCTGGACGAAGACCTTGTGGCTTTCGCGCTGTCGATCCCGTCGGCCTTGAAGTACAAGCATGGCCGGCCGAAATATATCTTGAAGGAAGCCGCAAGGGGGATTATTCCGGACAGCATCATCGACCGCAAGAAGTGGGGGTTCTGCGGCTCAGCCACCAACATGCTCTCGCCGAGCCTGGTAGAGTTTGCCAAGCCTCGCATCCTCGACAATCCCCTCATTGCCGAACGATTCCATCGATCCGCCATCGAGCGTCTGTTTCACGCCCTCCGTACGCAGAAGCGGTTCAATAGTTTCAAGATCTGGAATCTGCTGAATCTGGCGCTGTGGCACGAGCAGTGGTTTGCCGCCGCCGCCCGTCGCTCTGTCGCCTAACCATTGTTTCCGGCAAAGATTCCCTCTGGCGCGTATGCAGTACGCGTACGCTTCATGAACGATCGTTACGCGGATCTACGAGGTGAGCGTCTCTCGAACGCCACCGGGCAAAATTGAACGCCGGATAAGGAATTTCCTGCACTGTTCACTCGTGACACAGTTTTAAGTGCCAAATTACAAGGGGTTATATTTTGCGCTCCTGGCCTGGGACTTGCTGAATACGGCAGGCCAATCGGGAACAGGATCATGGCCCGATTTCGACCGCGCAACCCAATGGAAGGAGCGATCATGATGACACGTGTCTTGAACCTATCGCTGCTGCTGGTCCTGACGGTGGGAGCCGTGTTTCCACTCTGGCAAGCGCAGCAGGCCGATGCTGCGTTGGTGACCTACGAGTTCAGCGGCAACATCAGCCAAGTCCCGGGCCCCCTCTTCACGCCCGGTGGCGCCGGAGCCAACGGCTTCAATTCGGGGCTGAAGCTTTCAGGAACGTACACCTTCGAGACAACGACACCCGGCCTGCTTCCTTCCGGCCTTTCGACGCAGATGTACAGCGGATCCTTGAGCAATCTGCAACTCAGTATCGGAAACTACGGGGCTTCGCTGAGCAGCGGCGGCACCAATCTGACGCTGGTCAGCACCGGCGGCACCTCGCTGTATTCCGTGAATGCCGGAGTCAGCGGAAATCTGGTGAAGGGACTGGCGCCGTCACTGTTCTCCATCAACCTGGCTGATGAAACCGGAACGGCCTTCAGCAGCGTGGCCCTGCCCGGTAAGGTGGCGCCGAGTCTGTCGTCGTTCAACGTGAACCGTTGGACCCTGGTATTTTCGAACGGATCAACGCTGGTCGGTTCATTGGATTCCTTGAAGGCGGTTCCGCTGCCGGCCACGGTCCTGCTGTTCGGAGCAGGGCTCATCGGCCTGGTCGGGTTGGGTGCCAGAGGGCGTTTTGCCAACTCGGCCGCGAGGGCGTAACGAGGTGTGACGGGGTGCGTCGTGATCGCACCCCGCACGCCACCATCATGGAGAGTGAAAAGAAAAAGCTTGGCGCGCGGACACCGCCGGCGCCAAGCTTTTTTCATGGTGGGCGCGTCGTACTTTTCACGACAAATGCCAGCAGTATTACGTATGTGAGCGTGAAAAAATCCTCTCAAGCATTGACCTTCTCCTGCAACGAATGTAGTCTCCGATAATGTGAGCCCCTTCCAGTAGACACCGGGCCGCTCCGCAGTCACACACACGTACGTTCGGGATCAACAAAAGGCTATGAAACAGATTCTCCAAAACTACAGGTCCGGTGTACTCAAGGTCGATGATGTGCCTCCGCCCGTGTTGAGAGAGGGCGGTGTGTTGGTATTGAACGAGGTGTCGTTGATCAGTGCGGGAACGGAAAAGTCCACCGTTCAGGTCGGACAAAAGACCCTCGTCGGCAAGGCGATGGAACGGCCGGAGATGGTCAGGAAGGTGCTCGCGGCGATCCAAAAAGACGGGTTGATGGATACGCTTAAACGAGTCTTCGACCGGCTCGACACCCCGGCAGCGCTCGGGTATAGCTGTGCCGGTCGGGTCATCGCGGTTGGACAGGATGCCCCGCAGTTCGCGGTCGGGGACCGGGTTGCCTGCGCCGGGCAGAACTATGCGTCCCATGCCGAAGTCGTCTATATCCCGAAACATCTCTGTGTGAAACTTCCCGACTCGCTCGATTGCGAAGATGCCTCGTTTGTCACGCTTGGTGCGATCGCGTTGCAGGGAGTCCGCCAGGCTGAGCCGAGACTGGGTGATCGCGTCGCCGTGATCGGTCTCGGCTTGCTCGGACAACTGACCGTACAGATGCTCAAGGCGTCAGGGTGCCGAGTCTTGGGCTCGGACCTCGATCCCGCCAAACTGAAACTCGCGAATGATCTCGGTGCCGATGTGGTCAGCGCTCCCGCCGCCCTGGTCGAGACTGCCGCAGCGTTCTCGGGTGGGCGAGGTGTCGATGCGGTGGTGATCACGGCCAGCACAAAGGACAATGGTCCGGTTGAGACTGCTGGTCTGATTGCGCGCCAGAAGGGCACGGTCGTCGTGGTAGGCGCGGTGGGTATGAATCTCCCCCGCGAGCCCTACTATAAGAAGGAACTCAATTTTCGTCTGTCCATGTCTTATGGGCCAGGCCGGTACGATGCGGAGTACGAAGAAAAGGGGCACGACTATCCGTTCGGCTATGTGCGGTGGACGGAAAATCGAAACATGGCGGCATTTCTGGATCTGGTCGGAACCGGGGCGGTGAAGGTGAAGCCTCTCGTCACCCACCGCTTCGGAATTGAGCAGGCCGAGGATGCCTACAAGCTCATGATGGAAGGGCAGACACCGTATCTCGGGATGCTGATCTCCTACCCCGGAGAACGGCAGATGGCCTGTACCCCCAAAGTGGCTGTCGGCCCTCACCGTACCGGCGGCGCGGCGACGCTCGGCTTGATCGGGGCCGGGAATCACGTCAAGGACATGCTGCTGCCTCACCTTCAGGCAATGCCCGGTGTGGTCATTCGCGCGGTCTGTACGGCGACCGGCATCAATGCGAAGGCGCTGGCGGAAAAGGTTCGTGCGGAGTATTGCACGACCGACGCCGAGGCAGTGCTTCACGACGCCGCAGTCAACGCGGTATTGATCGGCACTCGACATGACAGTCATGCCCGGCTGGTGGTGAAGGCGTTGGAAGCGGGAAAGCACGTGTTCGTGGAGAAACCGCTCTGCCTGACCGAACAGGAACTCGATGCAATCCGTGCGGTGTATGAAGACAAGGCGCAGAAAGGATTGACGTTGACGGTCGGATTCAATCGTCGATTCTCGCCTCATGCCGTGGCGGCGCGCAGGTTTTTTGAACGGCGAGAAAACCCGCTTGTCATGACCTACCGGGTGAACGCCGGGAAGATTCCGGCGGAGCACTGGATCCAAGATGCCGCAATCGGCGGCGGTCGACTGATCGGGGAAGGTTGTCATTTCGTCGACTATATGGCGGCGCTCTGCGGCGCATTGCCCACGTCGGTGTTCTGCCGACGGATCGGCCGGCACGCGGCAGGCATGACTGACGACCAATGTGTCTTGACCATCACCTTCGCAGATGGATCGCTGGGTAATTTGGTGTACACGGCAGGCGGCAACAGCGGTCTTGCCAAGGAACGGTTCGAAGCGCATGCGGACGGGAAATCACTGACGATGGACGATTTTGTGGACACTCATCTCTATTCGGGAACGAAGCAGGAAACGGTCAGCACACCGAAACGGGACAAGGGGTTTAAGGAGGAGATGAGCCGTTTCGTGCGAGTGATCACCGAGGGGGGCTCACCGGTTCCCTTCGAAGAAGCCTGGGCTGTCACTCGGACATGCCTGTTGGCCGTGAAGAGTCTGCAGTCCGGAACGGCTTACGACGTCTGACATGATCACGATGAACGTAAGAGTGAATACCAGTGTCCTCCCGCGAGGGTTGGCCTGGTATGCCAAGCGTCTGAGCGTCATGGGGCCGGCGGAGATTCTGCATCGTGTCCGGGATGGTCTGCTGGTCCGTTCACTGCAGTTGCGGCACCGTCTCGGCGGCAGCAACTCTTGGCATCGATATGGACCTCAGGACGCGGAGCGTCACGAATTTTGTCGCGGCACCGACACGCATTTGCCGCAGTTGCCCTGGGAATTCAGCCTGCCTGCCGGATCGCTGCAGGATCTCTTGGCGGGGCGCGTGAAGCTGTTGGGGCACGACTGGACATGGACGGATCAGGCAGACGTGTGGCATCGGGCGCCGGACACAGGACATCAGTGGCCGCGTACGTTCTTTCACCGCATTCCCTATCGTGAGGGGAATCCCTACGGCGACATCCGCATCGCGTGGGAGCCTTCCCGGCTGCAGCATTTGGTCACGCTCGCACTCTATGCCAGGGAAGCGGATGAGGAGGGGCGGCGCACGGCCGTCGATCTGATTGAAGCGCAGATCTTATCGTGGATCGAGGCCAATCCTCCCCTGACAGGAATTCATTACGTGTCGGTCATGGAATGTGCCCTGCGGTTGATTGCCCTGTGCCACGCGTTGGATCTCGTTCGTCCCTGGTTGGTGCAGCCGCAAGAAATCTGGGCCGGTGTGTTGAACATGGTGCGCTCGCACGCCGAATTGATCCGCAAGCGAGTGTCCGGCCATTCCTCCGCGGGGAACCATACCATTGCCGAGGCGGCAGGCCTTGTCTATGCCGGTGTGCTGTTTTCCGAAATGGAGACAGCCGAGCACTGGAGGGTGTACGGACTGTATCTCCTGGAGGAAGAAGCCAACCATCAGATCCGCCAGGACGGTGGAGGCCGCGAGGAAGGGTTCTGGTATCTGCGGTTCGTGTCCGATCTCTACGGCTTGGTCGTGATGCTGATGCGGGCGCGCGACTTGGCCGTCCCCCAGCGGATCGAGCAGGCGTTCGAACGTAGCAAGGCGTTTTTGCACGAGATGATGCGGCCTGGCGACGGATGTCTGCCGAGGATCGGAGATGGGGACGACGGGTATGCCTTGTCCCCCTATTTGAAATTTGTGGCCGCTCCGAAGGAAACAGAGTCCGGGCTGACATCTTTTCACCTCTCCGGTTATTCCATCATTCGCGGCCGCGATCGGGAACGGCTCTTGTTCGATCACGGTTCGCTCGGCATGCCGCCGTGTTTCGCGCATGGGCATGCCGATGCGCTTGCGCTGACCTTGGAGAAGGGGCAGCAGCCGATCCTGCTCGACCCGGGCACGTACAGCTACACCGGGCACCCGGAATGGCGACGCTATTTCAGGGGGACCAGGGCGCACAATACGGTGACGGTCGACGGTCAAGACCAGGCGGTTCAGGAAACCACCTTCCTGTGGTCGCAGTCGTTTGACACGCATTTGATCTATCGAGAGCAAACTCCAGAGGGAAAAATCACGATTCTCGCCCGTCATTACGGGTATGCGAAGAGATTGGGGGTCACGCATTGGCGCGGCATCGTCTACCAGCCGCCGGGGGCGTGGCTGATTTGGGACTGGTTGACGGGAACCGGCACCCACC
>WBZO01002611.1_pt1 | contig 22958 bp, 23 predicted proteins | sample 5204261 | NCBI WGS metagenome assembly WBZO01 (sample SAMN12412400, study PRJNA552823) | activated sludge metagenome | isolation source: activated sludge from anammox sidestream of wastewater treatment plant... | place: USA: North Carolina | collected 2017-09 | reverse complement strand
CACCCTGCCGAAGGCCGTGCGCGACGCGCTCGGCCTGACCAAGGGCAGCAAGCTCAAGGTCGAGCTCGAGGGCGGGCGCATCGTGCTGCGCAAGGACGTGTCCGACACGCTGTCCAGGCTGCGCGGCCGCATCAAGCTGCCGCCGGGCGTCACCACCGACGACGTCATGCGCGAGTTGCGCGGGCGGGCGCCCGGCGACCCCTACCCCGCGCCCGACGACGACGCATGATCGCGGTCGACACCTCGGTGCTGGTCGACTACATCGGCGACGGTCCGGGTGCCGAAGCAGCCGAAGAGGCCTTGCGCGCGGCGCTGACCGCGGGCCCGCTGGTGATCTGCGAGGTGGTGCTCAGCGAGGTCGTCGCCGGCCTCGGCCACGGCGACATCGTGACCGAGACGCTGGATGCGATCGGCATCGGCTTCTCGGCACTCGAACAACGGGCCGCCGTGCGAGCGGGCGAGATGCACCGCCGCTACACGGAACGCCTGCGCCGCGCCGCGGCCTCGGCGCGGCGCACCGTGCCCGACTTCCTCGTCGGCGCGCACGCCTTGCTTCAGTGCCGGGCCCTGATCACCCGCGACGCGGACTTCTTCCGCGACTACTTCAAGGGCCTTCGCGTCATCGTGCCGAAAGCCTGAACCTTCATCCTCCACCCCACACTGCCAGCCATGCCAGGAGCCGCCATGCTTGCCGCCTACCGCCAACACGCCGCCGAACGCGCCGCGCTCGGTATCCCGCCGCTGCCGCTGGACGCCAAGCAGGTGGCCGAGCTGATCGAGCTCATCAAGAACCCGCCCAAGGGCGAGGAAGCCTTCCTGCTGGAGTTGCTGACCCACCGCGTGCCGCCGGGCGTGGACGACGCCGCCAAGGTGAAGGCCAGCTTCCTGGCCGCCGTCGCACACGGCGACCTGGGGGTCGGCCTGATCTCCAAGGCCAAGGCCACCGAACTGCTGGGCACCATGGTCGGCGGCTACAACGTGCACCCGCTGATCGAGCTGCTCGACGACGCCGAGGTGGCACCGCAGGCAGCCGCGGCGCTGAAGCACACGCTGTTGATGTTCGACTACTTCAACGACGTCGCCGCCAAGGCCAGGGCCGGCAGCGTCCGCGCCAAGGAAGTGATGCAGAGCTGGGCCGACGCCGAGTGGTTCACCTCGCGCCCCGAGGTGCCCAAGGCGATCACCGTCACCGTCTTCAAGGTGCCCGGCGAGACCAATACCGACGACCTCTCGCCTGCCCCCGACGCCTGGAGCCGCCCGGACATCCCGCTGCACTACCTGGCGATGCTGAAGAACAGCCGCCCCGACGCCGCCTTCAAGCCCGAGGAGGAGAGCAAGCGCGGCCCCATCCAGTTCATCGAGGACCTGAAGAAGAAGGGCCACCTCGTCGCCTACGTCGGCGACGTCGTCGGCACCGGATCGAGCCGCAAGAGCGCCACCAACAGCGTCATCTGGGCCACCGGCCAGGACATCCCCTTCGTGCCCAACAAGCGCTTCGGCGGCGTCACGCTCGGCGGCAAGATCGCGCCCATCTTCTTCAACACGCAGGAGGACTCGGGCTCGCTGCCGATCGAGGTCGACGTGAGCAAGCTGCAGATGGGCGACGTCGTCGAGATCCGCCCCTACGACGGCAAGATCCTCAAGGACGGGCAGACGCTGGCCGAGTTCGCGCTCAAGAGCCCGGTGCTGCTGGACGAGGTGCGCGCCGGCGGGCGCATCAACCTCATCATCGGCCGCGGCCTGACGAGCCGCGCGCGCGAGTTCCTCGGCCTGCCCGCGAGCACCGTCTTCCGCCTGCCGGTGGCGCCCAAGGACTCGGGCCGCGGCTTCACGCTGGCGCAGAAGATGGTCGGCCGCGCCTGCGGCCTGCCCGAAGGCCAGGGCATCCGCCCGGGCACCTACTGCGAGCCGAAGATGACCACCGTCGGCAGCCAGGACACCACCGGCCCGATGACACGCGACGAGCTCAAGGATCTCGCCTGCCTGGGCTTCAGCGCCGACCTCGTGATGCAGAGCTTCTGCCACACCGCGGCCTACCCCAAGCCGGTGGACGTGAAGACGCACCGCGAGCTGCCGGCCTTCATCAGCAGCCGTGGCGGCGTCAGCCTGCGCCCAGGTGACGGCGTCATCCACAGCTGGCTCAACCGCCTGCTGCTGCCCGACACGGTGGGCACCGGCGGCGACAGCCACACGCGCTTCCCGATCGGCATCAGCTTCCCGGCCGGCTCGGGGCTGGTGGCCTTCGCCGCCGCCACCGGCGTGATGCCGCTGGACATGCCCGAATCGGTGCTGGTGCGCTTCAAGGGCACGATGCAGCCGGGCGTGACGCTGCGCGACCTCGTGCACGCCATCCCCTACTACGCCATCAAGCAGGGCCTGCTGACGGTGGCCAAGGCGGGCAAGAAGAACATCTTCAGCGGCCGCATCCTCGAGATCGAGGGGCTGCCGGACCTGAAGGTCGAGCAGGCCTTCGAGCTCTCCGACGCCTCGGCCGAGCGCTCGGCCGCCGGCTGCACGATCAAGCTGAACAAGGAACCGATCATCGAGTACCTGAACAGCAACGTCGTGCTGATGAAGAACATGATCGCCCAGGGCTACCAGGACGCGAAGACGCTGGCACGGCGCATCGAGAAGGTCCAGGCCTGGCTCGCGAACCCGCAATTGCTGCAGGCCGATGCGGATGCCGAGTACGCCGCAGTGATCGAGATCGACCTCGACGCCCTGAAGGAGCCGGTGCTCTGCTGCCCCAACGACCCCGACGACGCCAAGCTGCTCTCCGAAGTCGCGGGAACGAAGATCGACGAGGCTTTCATCGGCTCGTGCATGACCAACATCGGCCACTTCCGCGCCGCGGCCAGGCTGCTGGGCGGCCAGCGCGACATCCCGACCAAGCTGTGGGTGGCGCCGCCGACCAAGATGGACCAGAGCGAGCTGATCAAGGAAGGCCACTACGCGGCCTTCGGCACCGCGGGCGCACGCACCGAGATGCCCGGCTGCAGCCTGTGCATGGGCAACCAGGCGCAGGTGCGCGAGGGCGCGACCGTGGTCTCCACCAGCACGCGCAACTTCCCCAACCGCCTGGGCAAGAACACCAACGTGTACCTCGCCTCGGCGGAGCTGGCGGCGATCGCCTCGCGCCTGGGCCGCATCCCGACCGTGGCCGAATACCACGAGGCGATGGGCGTCATCAACAAGGACGCCGGCAGCGTCTACCGCTACATGAACTTCGACCAGATCCCCGAGTACGTCGAGGCGGCAAAGGCGGTCTGAAGGTGGCCTGAAGGCGGTCTGAAGGCGGCATCGGCGCGACGCTCGGGTTTCGAGCGCCACGCCGCGTCGGCTTGGAGGCGCTTTCTCGATCAGCGCGCCGGGTCGGCGCCTCCTGCAGGTGGCGCCTGATCCTCGCGCGGCCCGGCCGCATCGTCGGTCGCGGCCGCGGAGTCCTCGGCGGGCTGCGCCTGGCCGGCCGCCTTGCGCTGCGCCTTCTCCTCCTTCTTGCGCTTCTTTTCCAGTTCGCGCTGTCGCTTCTCGAATGCGTAGTTGGGTTTGGCCACGGCGGGTCCCGTTCAGACAGTCAATGCGCGACGATACCCCAGCCTCGTCATGGCCGTTGCCGCCATCGACCGGATCGGCGCCTTGAACCAAGCCTCCACCTCCGACCTCGCGGCCAATCGGCGCGGCATCGCCTACCTGTGTGCGGCGATGGTCTGCTTCGTCCTCAACGACGCGCTGATGAAGCAGGTCGGCCAAGGCCTGCCGGTGGCGCAGATGATCTTCGTGCGCGGCCTCATGACGCTGGCCCTCCTGCTGGGGGTGGCGCGACTCACCGGCGCGACGACGCGCTGGGCGCGCCTGGGCGATCGGCCCCTGCTCTGGCGCGCGGCGCTGGACGCGCTGGGCACCCTGCTCTACCTGCTCTCCCTCATGCACCTGCCGCTGGCCAACGCGACCGCCATCAACCTCTCGGCTCCGCTCATCATGGCGCTGGCCGCCGTGCTGCTGCTGCACGAGCGCGCCGGGCCGGGGCGCTGGGTGGCCATCGGCGCGGGCTTCGTCGGCGTGCTGCTCGTCATCCAGCCGCGCGCGCACGGCTTCACGGGCTGGGCGCTCGTTTGCCTGGCCGCCACCTTCGCCCATGTCGCGCGCGAGCTGCAGACGCGGCGCATCGACGCCGCCGTGCCCTCCATCCTCGTCACCGTGGGCAGCGCCATCGCGGTGCTGCTGATGGCCGCCCTGCTGCTGCCCGCACAGGGCTGGCAGCCGCTGCGCGCGCTGCAGCTCGGCCAGCTCGCGCTCGCCGCGGCGCTGCTGGCCACCGGCTACTTCTGCGTCGTCAACAGCATGCGCCACGGCGAGATGAGCGCGGTGGCACCGTTTCGCTACGTCGGCCTGCTGGTGGCGGTACTGCTGGGCTGGCTGCTGTGGCGCGAGGTGCCGAACGCGCTGGCCTGGGGCGGCATCGCGCTCATGGTGGGCAGCGGCTTGTTCCTGATGCTCGAGGGGCATTGGCGCGCACGCGCCGCCGCGGCCTCGTCCTGAGCGCCGCGGCGGGTGCGTGGCGGCGCCAGCGGCGCCGGCGTTCAGGCCTTGCTGCCGCGCCCGAGCAGCAGCCACATCAGGATGGCGCCGAAGGTCGCAGTGCCGATGCCGCCGAGCGTGAAGCCGCCGAAACGCAGTGTGTAGTCCCCGGTGCCCAGGATGAGCGTGATGGCGGCGACGACGAGGTTGCGGTTGTCGGAGAAGTCGACCTTGTTGTCGACCCAGATCTTGGCGCCGGCGATCGTGATGAGGCCGAAGACGACGATGGAGACGCCGCCCATCACGGCCAGCGGAATGGCCTGGATGAGGGCACCGAACTTGGGGCTGAAGCCGAGCAGCACGGCGATCAGCGCGGCGACCACGAACACCGCGGTGCTGTAGATCCTGGTCGCGGCCATGACGCCGATGTTCTCGGCGTAGGTGGTGACGCCCGTGCCGCCGGCCGCTCCCGAGACCATGGTGGCCACGCCGTCGCCGACGAAGGCGCGGCCGATGTAGGGGTCCAGGTCGCGCCCGGTCATCGCCGAGACGGCCTTGATGTGGCCCAGGTTCTCGGCCACCAGGATGATCGCCACCGGCGCGATGAGCAGCATGGCGTTGGCGTCGAAGACCGGCGAGGCGAAGTGCGGCACGCCGATCCAGGCCGCGTTCGCGATGCCCGAGAAGTCGATCGGCTTGCCCAGGCCCATGACGTTGGTGAGCAGGCCGTAGACGACGCTGGCCAGAAAGAGGCCGACGAGGATGAGCAGGCGCTGCGTCATGCCGCGCGTGAACACGGCCACCAGCGCCACGCAGACGAAGGTCACGCCCTGCATCCAGGCGTCGAAGGGCGTGGGCGCCATGTTCTTGATCGGGATGCCGGCCAGGTTCAGGCCGATCACCGCCACCACGGCGCCGGTGACCACCGGCGGCATCAGGCGCTCGATCCAGCCGGTGCCGGTGGCCATGACGATGGCGCCGATGAGCGTGTAGACGGCGCCGCAGGCGATGATGCCGCCGAGCGCCACGGCCAGGTTGGCGTTGGCGCCCTTGCCCGCGTAGCCGGTGGCGGCGATGACGACGCCGATGAACGCGAAGCTCGAGCCGAGGTAGCTCGGCACCTTGCCGCCGACGATGACGAAGAAGATGAGCGTGCCGATGCCGCTCATCAGGATCGCGAGGTTGGGATCGAAGCCCATGAGAATCGGCGCCAGCACCGTGGCGCCGAACATCGCGATCACGTGCTGCACGCCCATCGCCGCGGTCTGCGGCCATGGCAGCCGCTCGTCGGGCGCGACGACCACGCCGGGTTCGGCGCGCACCTCGCGCCAGCTCAACAGCGAACCCATGATGTCTCCTCCGTCTTGTCCGGCCCGGATGCCGGTTGGGCGCGGAGTCTAGCCGCCGAGCGTACGCGGCGGACGAACGGCGCAGGCCGTCCGTGGCGCCCGCCTTCCGGGCATCACGGCGCCGCCACCTCGACTTCGCCCTCGATCTCGACCGGAATGCCGAATGGCAGCTCGGCCATGCCGACCGCGCTGCGGGCGTGCGCGCCGATCTCATGGCCGAAGACTTCGAGAATCAGGTCCGAGAAGCCGTTGATGACGTCGGGCTGCCGACCGAAGCCCGGCGCACTGTTCACCATGCCGAAGACGCGCACCCAGGCGACGATGCGGTCCAGCGACCCGAGCTCGCGCTTCAGGCTGCCCAGGATCGCAAGGCCGGTGAGTCGCGCCGCGGCATAGGCCTGCTCGAGGCTGACCTCGCTGCCGACCTTGCCCAGCGGCTGCGCAAGCGACCCATCCGCCCGGGTCGGACCATGGCCCGAGACGAGCGCCCGGGTGCCGACGACACGAACCCACGGAAACGGCAGCGCCGCACCCGGCGGCAACTTCAAGGGCGCCGGCAACTCGAGCCCGAGGGCACGCAGCCGCTCTTCGATCCTGGCCATGGGTGAACCTCCAGCAGAGTCGTCACGTGAGTCGAGATGCCTTGATGCCATGACGACGCCCGTCGCCAGTCACGAATCCTCCGGCGCGATCGCTTCGCCGTAGTCGTAGAGAGCCTCCAACAGCGCCTGCTGGCGCTCGTCGGCGTCCTCGGCCAGGGCGTCGATGGCCTCGAAGTAGCGTGCCAGCGTGAAGGCGCCGCCAGCGCCCTCGTGCAGCCGTGCGGCGCAGTGTCGCTGCCATTGCGCGTGCTCGTCGGCACTCAGCGTGTCGGGGTAGTTGCGCGCGCGGTAGCGAAACAGCAGTTCCGCCAGGCGCGGGTCGCCGAAGGCCGGGTGGCGCTCGGCCAGCGCCGCGGGCGCCAGGCCGCGCAGGCGCTGCAGCGTGCGCCGGTCTTCATCGCCGATGAAGCCGCCGTAGAGGTCCTCGTCGACGTCGACACCACCTGGCGCGGCCTGGCGCCCGAACACCGCCGCCCAGCGCGGCAGCAGCTCCGGCGCGATGGCCTTCGCATACCCGGCGTGGCGCTGCACGGCCTCCAGGTCGATGCCCCAGCGCGTGGCCGCGGCCTTCATCATCCCCGCGCCGGAGACGACGATCGGGCTCTTGTTCAGGTGGATGGTCTTGATCGGCAGGCGCTGCACGCCCTCGGGCAGGTCGCTTTCGCGCGTGAACAGACGCTCGCGCAAGGCGTCCGCGTCCAGTCCCTGCAGCTGCCGCGGATCCTGCGCCAGATCCCAGACGATGACTTCGTTGCGGTTCACCGGGTGCGGCGCCAGCGGCCACACCAGCGCGAGGCAGCCACGCTCGGCGGGGTAGCGGCCGCTGACGTGCACGAAGGGCCGGTCGACGCCGATCTCGTCCCGCACCGCGTTCTTGTCTCGCAGCTTCAGGCAGAAGTCCCACAGGCGCGGCTGGCGCGCCTTCAGGATCCGAGCCAGGCCGAGCGTCGCGCGCACGTCGGAGAGTGCGTCGTGCGCAGACTCGTGCGCGACGCCGTTGGCGGCACTCAGGTGCTCGAGCTTGAAGGACGGGCGCCCGTCGTCGTGCTTGGGCCACACCAGACCCTCGGGGCGCAGGGCCCAGGCGCAGCGCAGCGCATCCATCAGGTCCCAGCGGCTGCAGCCGTTCTGCCACTCGCGCGCGTAGGGGTCGATCAGGTTGCGCCAGAAGAGGAAGCGCGTGACCTCGTCGTCGAAGCGGATGCTGTTGTAGCCGACGCCGATGGTGCCCGGCGCGCCGAGCTCGGCCTCGATCGCCGCGGCGAAGGCCTGCTCCGGAACACCCTGCTGCAGGCAGTGCTGCGGCAGGATTCCGGTGAGCAGGCAAGCCTGCGGATCGGGGAGGAAGTCGGGCGCGGGCCGGCAGTAGTGCACCACCGGTTCGCCGATCTCGTTCAACGCAGCGTCGGTGCGCAAGCCGGCGAATTGCGCCGGGCGATCGCGCCGCGGCACGCGGCCGAAGGTCTCGTAGTCGTGCCAGAAGAAGCTGGCGGCGGCGGCGGCAGGGGCTGGAGGCATCGCGCCACGGCGCGCCGGCTATTTCTTCTTCGCGCCGCCGCCCTTGCCGCTGCCGCCCTGTTGCAGCGCCTCGGCCATTCCCAGCAGCACACCGCTGACCATTGCGGTGTAGCTCTCGGCCATCGCCTGCGCCGCCTTCAGGCCCGCGGCGCGCGAGCTGCGCACCGCCGCCTGCATGTCCTGCAGCAGTTGTTCGGCGGTGGCGCTGGCGCGGCTGCCGGAGGCGGTACCGCCCGCCTGCAGCTTCTCCAGCACCGGCCCCCAGGGCGTCGCCATCGGGTCACCGGCGCCGGCGGCAGCCTTGCGCACGGCGCCCATGAACATGTCCTCGAACTTCTCCAGGTCGGCGACCGCCTTGGCCAGATGCTGCTCGCGCAGGTCGGCGCCCTGCGCCACCAGTTGCCCGAGCGCCACACGGTTGGCCTCCACCGCCTTCAGCAGCGCGTCGTCCATGCCCGCCACCGCCTTGTCGAGCAGCGACTCGGCGTCCGCCGTCGGCAGCGCACTCTGCGCCATGCCGGTGTTGACGGCGTCGGTCACGCTCTTGAGCGCCGCGCGGATGTTCTTCAGCGTCAGCTCGCGACCCTGCAAAGCCTGCAGGGTGGCGGCGGAAACCGCCTTGCGCAGCTGCTCTCCCTGCTGGGCGCTGGCGCTCCGGAACTGGGCGATCAGGGCATCGGCATCGACGAGTGACTTGGCCATGGCGTCTCCTCTTGCGCACGGGCGGGTTGGAAAGATCGTGATGCTGGCAGCTTCGCTGCCGCCCGGCAAGTCGTGGCGCAACCGATCAGCGCAGCACCAGCAGCGGCGTCGTGCAACGCGCCATCACGTTCTTGGTGTGCGAACCGAAAAGCATCTCGCCGAAGCCGCCGCGACCCTGCGTGGCCATGACGATGAGGTCGCAGCCGTACTTCTGCACCGCCTCGGCGATGGCGCCGTCGATGCTGTCGGTGCGCTCGGTCCGGCCGTCGAAAGGCACGCCGGCCTTGGCCGCTTCGGCGGCGAAGTCGGCGAGGATCTCCTGCGCGTGCGCCTCGGTGCGCGTCTGGTGCGCCTGCACTTCCTGCTTGAAGCCCGAGGGGTTGACGTTCATCGCCGATACCGGTGTCGGCGGCATGACGACGAAGCCGGTGACGCGGGCCTCGAGCTTCTTCGCCAGCTCGAGGCTGGCCAGCACGCCGCGCCAGGAAAGACCGGTGCCGTCCACGGGCACGAGAAGATGACTGAACATGATGGCCCCTGCTTGCTTCTCCGCCCCGCCGGCCTACCCTGGCCCGCGGCATGGGCCCACTGTAACGCTGCCGTCGGGCGCGGCGCGCGCCCGATAATCGGCCGGCCCTTGCCCACCCATGAAGGCCCGACCCGATGACGCGCGTCTACAACTTCAGCGCCGGCCCTGCCGCGCTGCCCGAACCGGTGCTGCGCCAGGCCGCCGAGGAGATGCTCGACTGGCACGGCGCGGGCATGTCGGTGATGGAGATGAGCCACCGCGGGCCGGAGTTCATGTCGATCCATGCGCAGGCGCAGGCCGACCTGCGCGAACTGCTGGGTGTGCCCTCGAACTACCGCACGCTCTTCATGCAGGGCGGCGCCATCGCCGAGAACGCCATCGTGCCGATGAATCTGATGCGCGGGCGCGCCGGCGCCGACTACATCGACACCGGCGCCTGGAGCCAGCGCTCGATCGCCGAGGCGCGCAAGTTCGGCCGCATCAACGTCGCCGCCAGCGGCGCCGACGGCGGCTACACGAGCATCCCGCCGCGCGCGCACTGGCGGCTCGACCCGCAGGCGGCCTACGTGCACATCTGCAGCAACGAGACCATCGGCGGCGTGCAGTACCACTGGACGCCGGAGGTGGGCGAGGTACCGCTCGTCGCCGATGTCTCCAGCGACATCCTCTCGCGCCCGCTCGACGTGTCGAGATTCGGCCTGCTCTACGGCGGTGCGCAGAAGAACATCGGCCCCGCCGGGCTGACGATCGTCATCGTGCGCGAGGATCTGCTGGACGGCGCCCACCCGCTCACGCCCGACGCCTTCAACTACCGCCTGCAGGCCGAGGCCGACAGCATGCTGAACACGCCGCCGACGTATGCGATCTACGTCGCCGGCCTCGTCTTCCAGTGGCTCAAGGCGCAGGGCGGGCTCACGGCGATGGCCGAGCGCAACCGCAGCAAGGCCGCGCTGCTCTACGACTGCCTGGACGCCACCGCGTTCTATCGCGCGCCGGTGGCGCGCGAATGCCGCTCGTGGATGAACGTGCCCTTCAAGCTGCACGACGAGCGGCTCGACGCCGCCTTCCTGCAAGGCGCCGAAGCCGCCGGGTTGAAGCAGCTCAAGGGCCATCGCATGGTGGGCGGCATGCGCGCCTCGATCTACAACGCGATGCCGATCGAGGGCGTACAGGCGCTCGTCGCCTACATGAAGGACTTCGAGCGCCGGCACGGCTGAGAGCGGCCGCGGCGGCCCGGCCCGCCGCTCAGCTGCTGCGGCAGAGGAAAGGCAGCGAGGCCTCCAGCCACGCCCAGTGCGGCAGCCAGGGGCCGGCGAAGGTCAGGCCCGCACTCGCGAGGAGCACGAAGCCGGCGAGCTTGCGCGCGCCGATCCCGGCGCCGAATCCCGCCAGGCGCTGCGCGCCGAAGGCGGCGACGAGCATCGCCGGCAGCGTGCCCAGGCCGAAGGCGGCCATCGTCGCCGCACCGTAGAGCGCATCGCCCTGCAGCGTCGCGATCACGAGCACGGTATAGACGAAGCCGCAGGGCATCCAGCCCCAGACCATGCCGAAGGCGAAGGCGCGCGGCATGCTCGCCACCGGCAGCAGCCGGCGCCCGAGGGGCGCAAGGCGACGCCACAGCCGCTGCCCCAGGCCGGCGCCGCCGGGATCGCGCACATGCCCGAAGGCAACGAGGGCCGCCAACAGCAGCGCCGCCGCCGACAGCGCACGCAGCAGGCGCCGCAGGGTCTCGCTGTCCATCGCGCCGACGATCGCGCCCAGCGTGCCCGCCAGCAGCAGGCCCGCCAGGGCATACGAGCTCGTGCGGCCGAGCTGGTAGGTCACGAGCAGCAGCGCGCGCGGCCGGCCATCGGCACCCCGGGCGGTGGCCATTCCCAGCGCCGCCGACAGGCCGCCGCACATCACCAGGCAATGCCCGCTTGCCGCCAGCCCGAGCAGCAGCGCCGCAGCAAGTGTCAGCGCGCCGTTCATCGCGGCGCGGGCGGTGCCTCGTGCAAGTCACGCGCGTCGTCCGCGTTGCCCGGGTCGCCCACGGGCGCCGCGGGGTCGTCCAGCAGCGGCAGCAGGCGCGGCGTCTCGAGGTCGTCGAACTGCTGGTGCTCGACGGCCCAGAAGAAGGCCAGGCCGGCGCCGATCAGCAGCACGATCGACAGCGGAATCATGACGACGAGGATGTTCATGCCCGCTCCTCCTGCCAGCGCAACGGCGCCTGCGGCCGGGCCCGGGTGCGCGCGGAGCGCCCGATGCGCAGCGCGTTGAGGATGACGACGAGGGAACTGGCCGACATGCCGATCGCCGCGAGCCAGGGCGGAACGAAACCCAGCGCGCCGAAGGGCACGACGGCGAGGTTGTAGACCAGCGCCCAGCGCTGGTTCTGCCGCAGCACCGCCAGCGTCTGCTGCGCCAGGCGCCGCGCCTCGGGCAAGGCCGCGAGCGTCCCGTCGTCGAGCACGATGTCGCCGCTGGCGCGCGCGAGTTCGCTGCCCGAGGCCAGCGCCACCGCGACATCGGCGCCGGCCAGCACCGGCGCGTCGTTGATGCCGTCGCCCACCGCCAGCACGCGCGCGCCTTGGGCACGCAGCGCGTGCAGGCGTTGCAGCTTGTCGGCCGGCGATTGGCGCGCCCGGTGCCGCCCGATCGCCAGCGCCGCCGCCACCGTGGCGACCTTGCCCTGGGCGTCGCCGCTGAGCAGCTCGACCTGCACGCCGTCCGCGCGCAAGGCGGCTATGGCTTCGCGCGCGCCCGGGCGCAGGCGCTCGCCGAGCCGGAAGCTCGCCAGCAGCCGACCCGCCTCGGCGAGGACGACGAGGTCGTCGGCGTCCGCCGGCGCGCCCTCCGGGGCGCCGCAGCCGCCCAGTGCCCAGGCGCGCCGGCCCAGGCGCAGCCGGCGCCCGTCGATGCATCCTTCGACGCCCTGCCCGCGCGCCGTCTCCAGTTCGCCGGCAAGCCGTGGCGGCAGGTCCTGCGCGGCACGCACGATCGCCTGCGAGACCGGGTGCGTGCTGCCGCGCGCAAGCGCCGCCGCCGCAGCAAGCAGGTCGTCGCGCTCGCCATCGTGCGCCTGCAGCAGTTCCAGTTCGGGGCTGGTGAGCGTTCCGGTCTTGTCGAACACCGCGTGCGTGGCGCGTGCGAGATCCTCGATCGCGTCCGCGTGCACGACGAAGACACCGCGCGCGGCAAGCACCGAGAGCGCGCGCGTGAGCGCCGCCGGCACCGCGAGCGCGAAGGCGCAGGGGCAGGAGACGACGAGCACCGCCAGCGTCGCCGCCAGCGCGCGCGATGGATCGACGAAGCTCCAGCCGAGCGCACAGAAGGCGGCAAGCGTGAGCACGCGCGCGACGAAGCCGGCCGCGGCGCGCTCGCCGGCGCGCGCCAGGCGCGGGCGCTCGCTCTGCGCGCGCGCCATCAGTGCGACGATTCCGGCCAGGGCCGTATCGGCGCCCACGCGCGTGACGCGCACCGTCGCCGGCCCGTCCAGCAGCACGCTGCCGCCGGCCAGCGCGTCGCCTGGCTGCTTGCGCACCGGCGCCGATTCGCCGCTCAGCATCGCCTCGTCGGCACGGCAGGCCGCACTCTCCAGCACGCCATCGGCCGGAACACGCTCGCCTTCGGCGACGATCACGCGGTCACCGGCGACGAGCTCGAGCGCACCGATGCGTTCGGTGCCGCCGTCGGCGCGCAGGCGGTCGGCGAAGGCCGGCGTCGTGCGCGCGAGGGCATCGACGAGCTCACCGGCGCGGTGGCGCGCGCGCATCTCGAGGAAGCGTCCCACGAGCAGGAAGAAGACGAACATGCTCACCGAATCGAAGTAGACCTCGCCCTGGCCGCGCAAGGCCTCGACGACGCTGGCCGCGTAGATGAGGGCGATGGCGATCGCCACCGGCACGTCCATGCCGAGGCGGCGCGCGCGCAGGCTGCGCCAGGCGCCGGTGAAGAAGGGCCGGGCCGAATAGAAGACCACCGGCGTGGCCACCAGCAGCCCGAGCCAGCGCATCAGGCCGCGCGTGGCGGCGTCGATGTCGGAGAACGCACCCAGATAGAGGGCGCTGGCGTACATCATCGCCTGCATGGCGCCAAAGCCCGCCACCAGCAGGCGCTTGAGCGCGTCGCGCGATTCGCGCTGGCGTGCGTCGTCCAGCGCCTTGGCGTCCAGCGGCAGGGCCTGGTAGCCGGTGCGCGCCAGCGCGCCGAGGATCGTCGCGAGGTCGCTGCGCGCGCAGTCCCAGACGACGCGCGCGCGCCTTGCGGCCGCGTTCACCTGCACCGAGACGACGCCCGGCTGCGCGCCCAGGGCGCGCTCGATCAGCCAGACACAGGCGGCGCAACGGATGCCGTCGACGAGCAACAGCACTTCCTGCTGGCCGGCGGCGAGCGCGCGCACGACGTGGCGCGACAACTCGGGCCGCCCCCACGCGCTCGCGCTGCGCGCGGCGGCCTGCGCGTCGGGTACCGGAGCCGCCGGGCCACCGCGCAGGCGGTAGTAGTCGGCCAGGCCGAGCTGGTCGATCCATTCGGCTGCGGCCTTGCAACCGTGGCAGCACACGGCGTGCTCGACGCCGGCCACGCGCGCACGCGGCGCGTCGGCCGGGAGGACGTCGCCACAGTGCCAGCAGCCCGGCGCGTTCATCGCGGCTCCGATCGCGGCTCCGATCGCGGCTCCGGTGGCGGCCGCGACACCCGCTCCGGTCGCGCCAGCGGCATTTTCAGGATCGTCGGCCCGGAGACCTCGGCCGGCGACAGCGGGGGATCGGCGTAGCGATGGGCGACGCGGATCAGCCAGACCGAGCCGGCGATCGATGCCACGAATACGCCCAAGCCCAGCCAGACGATTCCCTGGCGGTACCAGGCATGCTCCGGCGCGCGCGCCACGGCCTCAGCGCTGCGCCGCCGGGCCGCCGCGCGAGAGCGAGTACGCGTAGGCGGCGACCAGGCGCAGCGCGGTCGGATCCAGGCGCGCGCTCCACGCCGGCATGCTGCCGCTGCGCCCGTCGCGGATCGACTGCATGACGCCGTCGAGGTCGCCGGCGTAAAGCCAGGTGTTGTCGCTGAGGTTGGGCGCGCCCACCCCCTGGTTGCCCTTGCCCTCGGAGCCGTGGCAGGCCGCGCACAGGGTCGCAAAGCTCTCCTTGCCCGCTGCGGCCCGCGTCGCATCGTGCGTCGCGCCGGAGAACGCAAGCACGTAGTGGGCGACGTTGACGACACCCTCCTCGCCCAGCGGCTCGCCCCAGGGCGGCATGACGCCATGGCGACCGTCGGTGACGCTGGCGAGGATCGCCTCGCCGCTGCTGCCGTAGAGCCAGTCGTCGTCGTCGAGCCGCGGCGCGCCCAGCGCCGGGTTTCCCTTCCCGGTGCGACCATGGCAGGCGGCGCAGTTGTCGCGGTAGACCACTTCGCCCATCGCGAGCGCCTTGGGATTGGTCGCCAGCTGCTCCACCGGCCGCTCGGCGAAACCTGCGGTGGCCGCATCGCGCAGCGCCTGATTGGCCTTCGCGTCCGCGGCGAGCTCGCCGCGGGAAGTCCATTGCAGGGCACCCTCGAAGTTGCCCAGGCCCGGGAACAAGGCCAAGTACGTGAAGCCGGCGAGGAAGCCGGCCAGCGAGATCGCGATCCACCACCGGGGCAATGGCGCCATCCCCTCGCGCAGCGTGCCGTTGGCCCAGACGTGCCCGGTCGTGCCGTCGGGGAGCGTCGGCACCTTTGCGCGCGGCGCCCAAAGGAAGAGGAAGAAGGTGACGCCGAGGTTGAAGCAGACGAGGAAGATGACCCAGGCGGCCCAGAAACTGCTCATGACCGCTCCTCCCCGCCGCTGGATGCCGTGCTCGGCGACGCCGCGCGGTCGTCCATCGGCAGGCGCGCCAGCGCCTTGAAGCTGCGCTCGTGCGACGGCAGCCAGGCCCAGACCCAGATGCCGAGGAAGAGCAGCATCAGCACGACGATGAAGACCCCGATCAGGTGGCCCCAGAGCGGATTCATGGCTTGCTCCCCGTGGCGTCCGCCGGCGCGCTCGCTGGCGGCGCGGGCCTGGGGACGTTGTCGACGCCCAGACCCTGAAGATAGGCGACCAGGGCGTCCAGTTCGGTGCGGCCGGCGACCGCCTTCGGCGCGTTCTTGATGTCCTCGTCGCGGTAGGGATCGCCGAGCGTGCGCAGCACGCGCATGCGCGCCTGCAGGTCACTGCCGTCGATGAGCGACAGCGCCAGCCACGGGTAGGCGGGCATGTTCGACTCGGGAACGACTTCGCGCGGGTCCAGCAGATGCACGCGCTGCCAGTCGTCCGAGTACTTGCCGCCCACGCGCGCGAGGTCCGGCCCGGTGCGCTTGCTGCCCCACTGGTGCGGGCGGTCGAAGGCGGACTCGGACGCCGTCGAATACGCGCCGTAGCGCTGCGTCTCGAAGCGCAGCGTGCGCACCATCTGCGTGTGGCAGAGGTAGCAGCCCTCGCGCACGTAGATGTCGCGCCCGGCCAGACGCAGCGGGTCGTAGGGCTTCATGTCCGCCGTCGGCTGCAGCTTGTTGGCTTCGATGAAGAGCGGCGTGATCTCCGCCAGCCCGCCCAGCGACACCATGAGCGCCGTCGCGATGCCCAGCGACCAGGCGTGCTTCTCGATGAACTCGAAGTGACGATAGGCCATGCTGCGCGCTCCTCAGCCGTGCGCCGGCAGCGGCCTGGGCATCTGCATCGGCTCGGGCTCGGGAATCGGCACCGGGATCGGCGAGATGATGGGCTCGCGCGCGTCCGCCGCGGTGACCCAGAGGTTCCAGGCCATCACCCACATGCCCAGCCAGATCAGCACGCCGCCGAACCAGCGCAGGATGTACCAGGGATGGGCGGCGATCAGGCTGTCGAGGAAGGAGTAGACGAGCGCGCCGTCGATGCCGGTGGCTCGCCACATCATGCCTTCGGTGACGCCGGCGATCCACATCGCAACCACGTAGCACAGGGTGCCGATGAAGTGCAGCCAGAAGTGCCACTCCATGCCCTTCACCGAGTGCATGGCCGGGCGCCCGAGCGCGCGCGGCGCCATCGCGTAGAGCGAGCCGATGGTGATCATCGCCACCCAGCCGAGCGAACCCGAGTGCACGTGCGCGACCGTCCAGTCGGTGTAGTGCGAGAGCGAGTTCACGGTCTTGATCGCCATCATCGAGCCCTCGAAGGTCGAGGCCGCGTAGAAGACCAGGGCGATGACCATGAACTTGGCCGCCGGATCGCTCTTCACCTTGTGCCAGGAGCCGTTGAAGGTGAAGAGGCCGTTGGCCGCCGATCCCCAGCTGGGCATGAGCAGGACGAGCGAAAAGGCCATGCCCACCGACTGCACCCAGTCCGGCAGCGCGGTGTAGAGCAGGTGGTGCGAACCCGCCCACATGTAGATCGAGATCAGCGCCCAGAAGTTGACGATGGAGAAGCGGTAGCTCCACAGCGGCTGCTGGGCCTGGCGCGGCACGAAGTAGTACATCATGCCCAGGAAGCCCGCGGTGAGGAAGAAGGCCACCGCGTTATGCCCGTACCACCACTGCACCATGGCGTCGACCGCGCCCGAGTAGATCGGGTAGGACTTCGTCAGCGACACCGGCAGCGCGAGGTTGTTGACGATGTGCAGCAGTCCGACGGCGATGATGAAGGCCCCGTAGTACCAGTTGGCGACGTAGATGTGGCGGATGCGCCGGCGCGCCAGCGAGGCGAAGAAGACGGTGCCGAAGCTCACCCAGACGATGGCGATGAGGATGTCGATGAACCACTCGGGTTCGGCATACTCCTTGCTTTGCGTGATGCCGAAGGGCATCGTCGCCATGGCCAGCACGCACACCAGCTGCCAACCCCAGAAGGTGAACTCCGCCAGGCGCGGCAGCGCCAGCCGCGTGTGCCCGGTGCGCTGCACGACGTAGTAGCAGGTACCCATCAGCGCCGAGCCGCCGAAGGCGAAGATGACGCCGAAGGTGTGGTCCGGACGCAGCCGGCTGAAGGTCAGGAAGGGCACGCCCAGGTTCAGCGCCGGCCAGGCAAGCTCGGCGGCGGCGTACATGCCGATGAGCATGCCGATGATCCCCCACACCGCCGAGGCGAAGAGGAAGAGGCGGACGACCTTGTCGTTGTAGGTTTCGGTGTTGGCCATGGCAGGGTCCGTGCAGGACCGCGTATTCTTCGGAAAACCACTAACCGCACCTGCAATACGGGCATGAACCCCGGCAGCGGTCGCGGTCGCGCGCGGCCTGCCTTCGTCCATGGCTGAATTCGATCCCGTCGACGTCCTCGTCGTCGGCGCCGGCGTCGTCGGCCTGGCCTGTGCGCGCGCGCTCGCGCAGGCCGGGCACGAGGTCGTCATCGTCGAAGCGGCGCCGCGCTACGGCAGCGGCACGAGCAGCCGCAACAGCGAGGTCGTGCACGCCGGGCTCTACTACGAACCCGGCAGCCTCAAGGCGCGGCTGTGCGTGCGCGGGCGCGAGCTGCTCTACGCCTACGGCGCGGCGCGCGGCGTCGCCATGCGGCGCTGCGGCAAGCTGCTGGTGGCCACGCAGGCCGGGCAGGAGGCGGCGCTGCACGCCATCCACGCGCGCGCGCAGGCCTGCGGCGTGCAAGGCCTGCAGCCGCTCACGCGCGCACAGGCCCTGGCGCGCGCACCGGCGCTGCGCGTGCACGCGGCGCTGTGGTCGCCCGACAGCGGCATCGTCGACAGCCACGGCCTCATGACGGCGCTGCTCGGCGAGGCGCAGCAGCACGGCGCGCTCTACGCCGTGGCCAGCCCCTTCGTCGGCGCCGAGCGCCGCGGCGCGGGCTGGCGCGCACGTACCGGCGGTGACCAGCCCTTCGCGCTCGACGCGCGCTGGATCGTCAACGCCGCGGGCCTGCAGGCGCAGGCGGTGGCCGCGGCCATGCAGGGCCTGGACGCCGCGGCCATCCCGCCGCGGCGTCTGGCCAAGGGCCACTACTTCTCACTCTCGGCACGCGTGCCTTTCACGCAGCTCATCTACCCGCTGCCGGTGGACGGCGGCCTGGGCGTGCACCTGACGCTGGACCTCGCCGGCCAGGCGCGCTTCGGCCCCGACGTGCAGTGGCTGCCCGCGGGCCTGGCCGACGCCGACATCGACTACGGCGTCGACCCGGCGCTGGCGCCGACCTTCGCCGCCGCGATCCGCAGCTGGTGGCCGCAGCTGCCCGAGGAGCGCCTGCAGCCGGCCTACAGCGGCGTGCGCCCCAAGCTCAGCGGCCCGGGCGAGCCCGCCGCCGACTTCCGCATCGACGGCCCGCGGGCGCACGGCGCGGCGGGCACGGTGCAGCTCTTCGGCATCGAGTCGCCGGGGCTGACCGCCTGCCTTGCCATCGCCGAAACGGTGGCCGCGATCGTCGCGGGCGAAGACGGCGGCTGAAGCGCCGCGCGCTGGCCGCGCCGGTCGCGCTGCTCGCGCTCGGCGCGGCGAGAATCGGCGCATGTCCGATCCGCTCATCCTCACCCTCTCCGGCCCCGACCGCACCGGCATCGTGCACGCCGTCACCGGCGTGCTCGCCACGCACGACGGCAACATCACCGACGCCGCGCAGTTCAACGACGCCAGCACCGGCCAGTTCTTCATGCGCGTGCAGTTCGACCTGCCCGCCGCCGGCGCCGACGCCGTGCGCGAGGCCCTGGCCCAGCTCGCCGACGGCATGGGCCTGCACTGGCGCATCCACCGCGCGCAGGCACGCATGCGCACGGTGCTGCTCGTCAGCCGCCTCGGGCACTGCCTGAACGACCTGCTCTTTCGCCACAAGACGCAGGCGCTGCCGCTGGACATCCGCGCCGTGATCTCCAACCACCGCGACTTCTACCAGCTCGCCGCCAGCTACGACATTCCGTTTCACCACATCCCGGTGAGCGCGGCCACGAAGGCGCAGGCCGAGGCGCGCATGCTCGAGATCGTCGCCCAGGAGGAGGCCGAGCTGGTCGTGCTGGCGCGCTACATGCAGGTGCTCAGCGACGCGGCCTGCAAGGCGCTGGCCGGGCGCGCCATCAACATCCACCACAGCTTCCTGCCCAGCTTCAAGGGCGCGCGCCCCTATCACCAGGCGCACGACCGCGGCGTGAAGATCATCGGCGCCACGGCGCACTACGTCACCGCCGACCTCGACGAGGGCCCGATCATCGAGCAGGACATCGCGCGCGTCGACCACGCCTGCGACCCCGAGCAGCTCACCCACATCGGCCGCGACGTCGAATGCGCGGTGCTGGCGCGCGCCCTCACCTGGCACGCGCAGCACCGCGTGCTGCTCAACGGCCACAAGACGGTGGTCTTCCGCTGACCGGCGCCAGCGCCAGCGCCAGCGCCGACGCACGAAATGGACGGTGATTCCGGGCCGACTGTCACGATGCCGTCATCGGATGCCGGCTAGCATGGCCTGCGTCATTGGCGAGAACCGACCGCAACACTGGGCGGAGGCCGGAACCCGTAACCGGCGCCAATCACGCGCGGCGTCAGCCGCCAAAGCCAAGGCGACCTCAGGCCTGCTTCGTGCGCCGCGCCGGGCCTGCCTTGCCTTGCCGGGCCACCCACTGCTTGAGCGCATCGTCCATGCGCGTTTGCCAGCCGGCGCCACCGGCCTTGAAATAGGCCAGCACCTCGGGGCTGTAGCGCACACTGACCAAGGTCTGGCCGTCCGCTCGCGTCAGGCTGCCGCCTCGACCCGGCGCAGCGCCTCGAAGCCGATGCGCTGCATGATCCGTCGCGCCAGCCCCGGCGACAGGCGCTGCAGCGCCAGCAAGGCCCCGTTGCCGCCGGGAACCGAGCGCACCGCGCCCCGGCGCAGTGACTGCACGAAGGCCTGCGCCACCCACTGCGGTTCGAACACCTTGGGCAGCGGCAAGGGCCACGCCAGGCCGGCCTCGGTGCGGGTGTGCGGCGGCGCGAACACCCGCACGTCGACGCCCAGCGGCGCGAGCTCGGCGCGCCAGGCGTCCGACAGTGCGACCACCGCCGCCTTGGCGGCGCTGTAGGCGGCCGCGCCCGGCATCGGCACCCATGCCACCGTCGACGCGAAGTTGACGACCACGCTGCGGCGCTGTCGCACCAGCGCCGGCAGCGCGGCGCGCAGCACCCGTTCGGCGCCGAGCACGTGCACGGCGAACATCGACTCGGTGCCGTGCGACGGCGCATCGCACCAGCGCGACAGCGTGCCACCGTTGCCGGCGACGTTGGCAATGCCGTCGAGGCGCCCCCAGGTGTCGAGCACGCGCGCGATGCCCGCGGCCACGGCTTCGTCGGAGCGAATGTCCATCGGCACCGCCAGCGCCTGCAGGCCGCGGGCGGCGAGGGCCGCGGCCTCCCGCTGCAGCGCGTCGGCCGAACGCGCGGCGAGCGCCACCCGCGCGCCGCACGCGGCCAGCGCACGCGCGATCTCGAGCCCGATGCCGGTGGAGGCCCCGCTCACCAACCAGACCTGTTCGTCGAACTGCATGCCGTGCTCTCCTGTGATGGCCATTGGGCGTGTTGGTGACACTATAGCATATGTGTCATATTCTGCTTGGTCAATATGCACCCGGTGGCAGCCAAAGCCGTACGATCGGCGCATGTCCCTGCGCCACGCCATCCTCGGATTCCTCGACATCGAGCCGGCCACCGGCTACACGCTGATGCAGCGCTTCGAGGGCTCGGTCGGCGCGTTCTGGACGGCCACGCAGAGCCAGATCTATCGCGAACTGCACGGCCTGCTCGAGGCCGGCCTCGTCACGATGGAGGTCGTGCCCCAGGACGGCAGGCCGCCGCGCAAGCTGCACGCGTTGACGCAGGCGGGCCGCAGCGAGCTGCAGCGCTGGCTCGCTTCGCCGATGGAACCGATGCAGCTGCGCGACCCCCTGCTGCTGCGGCTGGTCTTCGCTGCCGCGATGCCGGCCGCGCAGCTCGATGCCGCACTGGCCGACTACGAGCGCAGCCTGCGCGAACGGCTCACCGAGTACCGCGCGCGCATGGCCGACGAGGCCGTGCTCGGCCTGGCGCGCAGCGCGCGCGAGCGCCTGATCTGGTCGCTGTCGATCGAGAGCGGCGTGGCCTGGTGCGAGGCGCAGCTCGCATGGTTGCGCAACGCGCGCGCGCGGCTCGCTGCGAATCCGGTGCGCCGGCGAGCAGCCGGCGCGGCGGCACGCGCTCGGCCGGCCGCGCGAGGCGCGCCGAAGTGAATCGGCACGACTGGGTGGTCTACGCCAAGACAGCGCTGGCCGGGTCGGCCGCGGTGCTGGACTACCTGAGCCGCTACACGCAGCGCACGGCCATCGGCAACGAGCGGCTCATGGCCATCCGCGGCCAGCAGGTGCTGCTGCGCGTGCGCGGCGACGAGCGCGGCGGCAAGCGCATCCGCCACTACGGGCTGTTGGCGCCTGCGGCCAAGGCGCAGCGCTTGGCGCTGGCGCGCAGTCTGCTGCAAATGCCGATGCCCAACCCGCATGCGGTCGAGGACGCCGCTGCCTTCATGCGGCGCGTGGCCGCCATCGACATCGAGCGCTGCACGCACTACCACACGGGCCGTTGGCGCTGCGTGCAGTCGCTGCCAGCCGAGCGCGCGGCGCTGGCCGCGATCACCACCTCCTGCCGGGGGCCGCCGTGAGCACCAGCGTGTGTCTCCCAGCGCAAGGCCTCATCGCGCAGCAGCACGCGATGCGCCCGAGGCTGCGCCTGCGGCCCACAAGCACCCCCGATCGCAGCAAGCGCCCGGCCGGCAACGCCCCACCGGCGCCAGATCTGCCCCTGCCGCCGTTGCCGGCACCGCCGTGTGCGTCGCCTCGAGCACCCTTTGGCCCCGACGCATTGCCCACAGCAGCGACTGAAACTTACAGTGCCCATGGCACCGCCGGCCCGGCGGTTCAGTTCAACGGGGTTTATCCGACGCGGGTCGCGCCGGGCGCTTCGATGCGGTCGCAGCGCGTCGGATAAACGCTATTCGTCAGGCGCCGCCAACACCCGCTTGCGCGACAATTGCGACGCCCGCACCACCGACCGAGGCCCACGATGGAACTGACTGCCGTTCTCACCCCTGCCGATGAAGGTGGCTACGTCGCGCTCAACCCCGAGACGGGCACCACTACCCAGGGCGAGACAGTAGAAGAAGCCGTGGCCAACCTGCGCGAGGCCACCGCGCTGTACCTGTCTGAGTTCCCCATGGCTTCACGCGGTCATCCCGTCGTCACTACGTTCTCCATCCCGGAGCATGCCTAAGCTGCCTCGAGTCTCCGGCGCTGAGGCTCTCAGGGCGCTGCAACGACTCGGTTTCGAGAAGGTCCGCCAAAGCGGAAGTCACGTGGTCGCACGCAGGGGATCGAAGGGATGCGTGATCCCGATGCACGCTGAACTCAAGGTCGGCACGCTCGCGGGTCTGCTCCGGCAGGCTGACGTTTCGCCCGAGGAGTTCATCGAAGCCCTGTGAAGGCGGCGCCTGACCAAATACCGTTAAGTTACCGTGAAAGCCCAACGCCCAAGTGACGTGACCATACCTGCCGGCCTGCAGCATCAATTTGAGAACCGCTGGGCTCGACCCCAGGAATGCAGCGGTGAATCAGGTCGCGGCGTTGGCCGCAGCTGCGCACGTTGCAGGCCACTTGCCGATGGCCTTGAGTTGCTTGATCCAGCGCGGGGCGTCTTTTTCTTGGCGCTCATGGCCGCGTAGTCGATGGCCTGGTCGAGATGAGCTGCCTGCCGTTTTTCGTCTTCCAGGGGCCGATGGTTAGCATCGAAGCTGGAAGGACGAGAAGTGAAGAAGATACCGAAACAGGAGTACACGGC
>WBZO01002609.1_pt1 | contig 22970 bp, 16 predicted proteins | sample 5204261 | NCBI WGS metagenome assembly WBZO01 (sample SAMN12412400, study PRJNA552823) | activated sludge metagenome | isolation source: activated sludge from anammox sidestream of wastewater treatment plant... | place: USA: North Carolina | collected 2017-09 | reverse complement strand
CGTTGGCATCGTGGCGGTGGTCGAGGGCAGTGCCCTCGTCGGCGTCCTCTCGGAGCGCGACGTCGTGCAGCGCGTCGTCGCGAAGGGGCTGAGCCCGCGGACGACGCTCGTCGAGGACGTGATGACGGGCGAGGTCGTGCTGGGCGACGTCAACGAGGATTGCCGACTCGCCATGCTGAAGATGGACCGCGCCAACATCCGGCACCTGCCAGTGGTGAGCGACGGCCAGCTCGTGTCGATGCTGTCGGTACGTGACCTGATGCGGGCTGAACTGGCGGATGCCGGGGTGGAGCTGGAGTACCTGCGGGCCTATCTCTATCAGGGCTGAGCCGCGCGCCACCGCCCGCACCAGCGCGCCCTTCGAGGGCGACGGTGCGGACGGCAGCGAACGGCTGCGGCTGCGCTGAGCCTACTGCCTGGGCGCCGCGGCGGGAGCCGCCGGCGCCGCGCCACGCCCCACACCCGGCGTGGGCACCTCGGGCGGCGTCATCCGGAGCAGCGACGGGTAGACCCAGCCCGCCGGCAGCACGCGGTCCGGATCCGGGCGGTAGCTGAGGTACTCGATGTGATCGGTGACCCCGCTCCAGCCGTGCGCCACCTTGTTCGGGATGATGATGATGTCGCCCGGCACCACGCGACGGCTGTAGGCGCCAGGCCCGGCGACGCCGCTGCCGCTGGGGCCGTTCATCACGTTCGGCACGCCCGCCCCGACACGCTGGTTGAGGATCACGCCACCGGTGGTGAGGATGCCCGAGCCGGAGGTGATGTAGTAGATCTCCGGCGTGTAGTCATGCCAGAGCACCGGCACCGGGTCGCCCGGCTTCTCGTTGGTGGGGCCCCGGCGGATGATGCCCACGCCCAGGTTGTACTTGCCCATGTCCACCACGCGAAGCTGCCGGTCGGGCGGGCTCGCGGGTGAGTTCTTCAGCACGTAATCGATCTCGGCCTTCGTGATGTCGAACGCGTAGGCCGGCGCGTCGCCCTGCTGAATCGGCATGGCGGGCGGCGGATACACCGGCCGCGCCTGCTGCGGTGCGGGAGCCTGCGCGCCCGTCACCACTCCGTACGTCACCACGGCGGCCAGCGCCGTCACTGCACCAATCATCCCCTGCTTCATCGGACCTCCTCGGGTCGGTGTCAAAGAGTGCCGCACAGTTATACACCCCAGCGGGGGAATTGCTGATTGAGGATTGCTGATTGAGGATTGCTGATTACTGATTGCTGATTACTGATTGGCAGTGGCCGATTCGGGCGACCGCCGAGAGGTTGGGTGCGCGATGGTCGATGGACGTGGACCGGGCTCGGCAATGCGATAATCGTGTGTTTCCCATGCCCAACCAGCCGCAGACGCGCGTCCTTCACATCGACATCACCGGTCACGATCACCCTGGCGTCACCCACTCGCTCACGGGCATCCTTGCGCGCGGCGGCGTGCGGATCCTCGACATCGGCCAGGCGGTCATCCACGAGGCGCTCGCACTCGGGATGCTGGTCGAACTGACCGATGAGATGAAGTCCTCGTCGCTCCTGACCGACCTCCTGCTGGAGGCGCACCGGCTCGGCGTGCAGATCCGGTTCACGGCGGTCACCACCGACGAGTACGCGACGTGGGTGCGGGCCCAGGGCAAGGGGCGCTACATCATCTCGGTGCTCGGCCACGTGCTGACGGCGGCGCACCTGCAGGCGGTGAGCGGGGTCATCGCCGGCGCCGGGCTGAACATCGACCGCATCGACCGCCTCTCGGGCCGCACGCCGCTCGACGAGAACGGGTCGGCACGTGCCTGCATCGAGCTCTCGGCCTCGGGCGATCTCTCGAGCGAGGACGACATGCGCACGGCGCTCCTCGCACTCACGCACGTGTTCGACATCGACGTGGCCTTCCAGCACGACAACGTCTATCGCAGGAACCGCCGGCTGGTGGCGTTCGACATGGACTCCACCCTCATCCAGACCGAGGTGATCGACGAGCTGGCGCGGCTCGCGGGCGTGGGCGATCAGGTGTCGCGCATCACGGAGGCCGCGATGCGCGGCGAACTGGACTTCCAGGCGAGCTTTCGCCGCCGCGTGGCGCTCCTGAAGGGGCTGCCGGCCACCGCCCTTCAGCAGGTGGTGGAGCGCGTGCCGCTGATGGACGGCGCGGAGCGGCTCATCGCCACGCTGCGCAGGCTCGGCTACAAGACGGCCATCCTCTCCGGCGGCTTCACGTTCATGGGATGTGAACTGCAGCGCCGGCTCGGCATCGACTACCTCCACTCCAACGAGCTCGACATCGTCGACGGCCTGGTGACGGGGGAGGTGAAGGGGGAGATTGTCGACGGTGCGCGGAAGGCGTACTACCTGTCGGAAATCGCGAAGGCCGAAGGCCTCAGCATGGAGCAGGTGATCGCCGTCGGCGACGGCGCGAACGACCTGCCGATGCTGCGCCTGGCCGGGCTGGGCATCGCGTTCCGCGCGAAGCCGCTGGTGCGCCAGAGCGCACGCCAGGCCATTTCGACGATGGGCCTGGACGGCATCCTCTACCTGCTCGGTGTTCGCGACCGCGAAGCGCTGTAACGCCCGGCTGAAGCCGGGCACGGTGCCTGGGCGCCGGCGACGGCCGTCAGGGCTTCAGCCAGCCGATGTCCTCGTAGGTCCAGTCCGCGAACCCGAACGCCCCGAAGTTCGCCAGGCGCGACCGGGTGACGACGATCTCCGGGCGCTGGTAGAGCGTGAGCGAGTGCACGATCTCCCAGATCTTCGCGTCGAGCTGGTTTGCCAGGTCCACCGCCTTCGTCCGGTCGAGTTCGGCGTTCGCCTCGTCGAAGAGCCGGTCGATATCGGGGTGCCCGATGCGCGAGTAGTTCTGCTGGATGTCCATCTGCCCGTCCGCCCCCCGCGTTGGCTGGGCGTAGATGGACCGCGCCGAGCTGATCGGATACGAGGTGCCAATCCAGGAGAACACCGTCAGGTCGAACTGGCCGGGCCTGATGTACTTCTCGAAGAAGTCCTGCGAGGGCACCGTGTTGATGATCAGCCTGATGCCGACCTGCGCCAGCATGTTCTGCATCAGCTCCGATTCCTGCTTCGACGTGGTCACCGCGGCGGGGATGACGATCACGATCTCGAGCGGCTTGCCGTCCTTGTACCGGACCTTCCCCTGGAGCCTCCATCCCGCTTCGTCCAGCAGCTGTCGCGCCCGTTCGGGGTTGTACGCGCCGACCTCACCCGAGTTGTCGCGGTAGCCTTCCTGGTTCGACATGAAGATGTGGTTGCCCAGGGGGTCGGCCTTGATGCCGAGCGGCGCCAGCATCGCGCGGGCAATGGCCTCGCGGCTGATCGCCATGGCCATCGCCTGGCGCACGCGCACGTCCTGCAGGTTGGGACTCGTGCCGTTCACGGTGAGGTGCCTGAAGTTCGGGCCTCCCGCCATGCGGATGTCGACCCCCTCGATTTCCTGCGCGCGGTTGAACTTGTTCACATCGGGGCCGACGTCCATGGCGTCGATCTCGCCGTTGGCGACGGCGTCGATCTGCGCGTCCGGTTCGATGGCCCGGTAGACGATGCGATCGAGCTTCGCGGGATTGCCCCACCACCTCTCGTTCCTCACCAACGTCACGGTCTTGGCCGTGGCATCGATGGAACCGAGCTTGAACGGACCGGCGGTGGTGAGCGGCCGGTCCTTCCATCCCTGGTTGAAGATGGCCGGATTCCTGTTGGTCGAGGCCGGGTAGATGTAGCTGAACACGCCGGTCCAGTCGGCGTAATGGTTCCTGAAGGTGACAACCACCTCGCGGTCGTCCTGCCCGCGCTCGATGGCCTCGATCGACTCCCACCCGCTGGCCGACGAGATCTGGTAGCGCTTGTCCGTGCCGTTGTTGGCCTTCCACTGCCAGAGGAACTCTTCCCACGTGATGGGCGTGCCGTCGTACCACGCGGCCTTCGGGTTGATGCGGAAGGTGACCACCTGCTTCGGTTCGAGCACGACCGTGGGCTCGGAGGCGAGCAGGTCCGGGTTCCAGACCGGGTTGCCTGCCGCGTCCGAGCTGTGCGTCGACAGCGTGAACACCTTCGAGACATCCGACGCCGCCACCTCGGTGCCGTCAACGTGGTGGTAGTTGTACTGGGGCGGCATCGAGTCGATCGGCCAGGTGAAGGTGCCGCCATCCTGGATGCGGTCGCGCGGGGTCTGCTGGATCTGGTTCTGCTTCGCGCCCTGCGACTGCATCGGGCCGTTGTCCGCACGCGTGGTGCAGGCGGCCGAGACCAGCGTGCACGCGATGAGTGCCGCGGTCAGCGTCCTGGTGTGTGCCACGAGGGTCATCATTGCGGTCTCTCCCGACGTCCGGTTTCAGGTCGTTCAGAGTACGGCTTCGGCGCGCGCCCAGTGGCAGGCGTCCAGGTGGTCCGGGCTCCCCGTGCGGGGCTCCAGCGGTGGATGCTCGGCCAGGCACCGCTCGCGCTGCGCATCGCTGAGTTCGGTGGCGAACGTCTGGCAGCGCGTGCGGAACCGGCAGCCCGAGGGCGGATTGGCCGGGCTCGGCAGGTCACCCTTCAGCACGATGCGAACCCGTTGCCGCTCCCGACGCGGGTCGGGCAGCGGAATCGCGGAGAGCAGGGCCTGCGTGTACGGGTGCGCGGGACGGTCGAACACCTCGTCCACGCTGCCGATCTCGATGATGCGGCCGAGGTACATGACCGCGATCCGGTTGGCGATGTGGCGGACCACCGCCAGGTCGTGCGCCACGAAGAGGTAGGAGAGGCCGAGCTGCGCGCGGAGCCGCTCCAGCAGGTTGATGACCCCGGCCCGTACCGAGACGTCCAGCGCTGACACCGGCTCGTCAAGGACGAGCACCTTCGGCTCGAGTGCCAGGGCACGAGCGATGCCGATGCGCTGGCGCTGCCCGCCCGAGAACGCCGACGGGTACCGGTTCACGTGCTCGGCGCGGAGGCCGACGAGCGCGAGCAGCTCCCGTATCCGCCCCGCCACCTGGTCCGGAGGCGTGCCGTGGGTGCGCAGCGGCTCGGCGAGGATGTCGCCCACCGGCAGGCGTGGGTCGAGCGACGCCATCGGATCCTGGAAGACCACCTGGAGGTCGCGCCGCACCGCGAAGCGGTCGGCCGGCGTCATGGTGGATGTGTCGCGCCCGAGCACCTCGATCTCTCCGGCCAGCGGCCGCTCGAGGTTGAGGATCTCCATGATGGTGGTGGTCTTGCCGCAGCCCGACTCGCCGACCAGGCCAAGTGTCTCGCCCTCGCGGATGTCGAAGCTCACGCCGTCGACCGCGCGCACCTCGCCCACCTTCCTCCGCAGGACGGCCCCCTTCATCAGCGGATAGCTCTTCACCAGGTTGCGCACGGCGAGCACGGTGGCGCGGCTGTCGCGAGGGGCATGGCTGGCACCCGCGTCCGGCGGTGGCGGTGCCGGGAACACGTCCTGGCTCGTGAGCTGCCGTGCCTCGAGGTCGTCGCGGAAGTGGCAGGCGGCACGCTGCTCGACCGGTCCCCGTGCATCCGCCGGCCGCGTCGGCGGCAGCAGCGCCGGCTCCTCGCGCGTGCAGATGTCCTGGCGCATCGGGCACCGTGGAGTGAACGGACACCCCGAGGGCAGGGCGATGAGCGACGGTGGCGTGCCCTCAATCGGCGTGAGCGGCTGCCGCTCGCCCCGGTCGGCGCGCGGTATCGACCCGAGCAGCCCGAGCGTGTACGGCATCCGCGGCCGGTAGAACAGGTCGTCCACGCTGCCCGACTCGACGATGGTGCCCGCGTACATCACGGCAACGCGGTCGGCTACACCGGCAATCACTCCCAGGTCGTGCGTGATGAGCACGATGGCCGCCCCGGTGACACGCCTGGCGGTCTGCAGCACGTCGAGGATCTGCGCCTGGATGGTCACGTCGAGCGCCGTGGTCGGCTCGTCGGCGATGATCAGCGCGGGATCGTTGGCAATTGCCATCGCGATCATCACGCGCTGCCGCATGCCGCCCGAGAACTCGTGCGGGAAGGCCGAGGCGCGCTGCTTCGGGTTCGGGATCCCCACCATGTCCAGCAGGTCCACGGCCCGGGCCAGTGCCGCGGCCCGGCTGACCTGCGCGTGCACCAGGATCGCCTCCGCAATCTGATCGCCGACGGTGTAGACCGGGGTGAGTGCCGACAGCGGATCCTGGAACACCATGGCGATCCGGCTGCCCCGCACCGCCGACAGCTCATCGTCCGGCCGGCCGATCAGTTCCCGGCCATCCAGCATGGCCGAGCCCGTCACCTGCGCGTGCCCGGGCAGCAGGTTCATGACGGCCAGCGACGAGACGGACTTGCCCGAGCCGGACTCGCCGACGATGCCGAGGAGTTCGCCCGGGCGGACGTCGTAGCTGACCGACCGGACCGCGCGCACGGTGCCCGCGTCGGTCCGGAAGGAGACCGACAGGTCCCGCACCGAGAGGAGTGGCGCGTTCGGGGCGGGCTGGGTCATCTCAGGCGTGCCCCTGGGTGTTGGGATCGAACGCATCACGCAGGCCGTCGCCCACCAGGTTGATGGCGAGCACGAGGATGACGAGGAAGCCAGCCGGGAAGTAGAACTCCCATGGGAAGGTGAGCGCCGCCCCGGCGTAGTCGCCAATCAGCGTGCCGAGCGAGACATCGGGCGGCTGCACGCCGAAGCCGAAGAACGAGAGCCCGACCTCGGCGAGGATGAGCGAGCTGACGTTGATCGTGGCGTCGATGATGAGCAGCGAGGCCATGTTGGGGAGGATGTGCTGGAAGACGATCTTCCAGCCGGGCACGCCCATGAACCGCGCGGCGTGCACGAACTCGCGCTCGCGCAGCGAGAGCGTCATGCCGCGGACGATGCGGGCGGTGACCATCCACTGGAAGGCGGCGAGCAGCACCACGAAGATGAGCCAGGTGCGGCCCCGGAAGCTCGGCGAGAGGATGGCGATGATGAGGAAGGCCGGCAGCACCATCAGCAGGTCGATCAACGTGACGAGTGCCGTGTTCACCTTGCCGCCGAAGTAGCCGGCAAAAGCACCCACGGTGGCGGCCAGAGCAGTGGCCATCAGCGCCCCGAGCAGGCCGATGACCAGCGATTTCTGCATGCCGCGCATGGTCAGGGCGAACACGTCGAAGCCGTTCTGCGTGGTACCGAACCAGTGCGAGCCGCCGGGGGGCTCGAGGAACGCCTCGAAGTCCAGTTCGTTGTACTGCCAGGGGCTGACGAACGGGCTCAGGTACGCGAGGGCGAACAGCAGCAGCACCACGGCGAGCCCCACCAGCGCCATGCGCTGGCCGAGAAACCGCTGCCACACCAGCCGCAGCCGGGACGAGGCCTCCTCGGCAGGCTCCTGCACGCCGGGCACGGTCATACGCGAACCCTGGGGTCGAGCGCCGCGTAGGCGAGGTCGGAGAGGAAGCCGGCCACCAGTACCAGCACGCCCACGAAGAGGGTGACGCCCGCCACCGAGTTGATGTCGTTCTTCGTCACCGACTGCACGAAGTATTCGCCCATGCCGTGCCAGCCGAAGAGCCGCTCGGTGAACGTGGCCCCCACGAACAGCATGGCGAACTCGTACGCAAAGAACGTGGCCATCGGAATGAGGGCGGTGCGCAGGCCGTGCGTGATGAGCGCCCGCGACCGGCCCAGTCCCTTGGCCCGTGCGGTCCGCAGGAAGTCACTCCCGAGCACGTCGAGCATCGCGTTCCGCTGGTAGCGACCGTAGAACGCCACCGCGATCACGATGAGGACGAGCGAGGGGAGGACGAGGTGGGCGAGCCGGTTCATCAGGCCGGCCAGCGTCCATGGGTCGAGGCCGGGTGTGATCTCACCCGTGGTGTACAGCAGCCGGAACCCGAGGGCGTTGTTGAGGCCGATGCCCGCGTTCTTGAACAGCACGCCGAGCACGACAGCGGGGATGGACAGCACCACGAAGGAGAACACGGTCAGGAGCCGATCCGATACCTGGTACTGCTTCACGGCACCGTAGGCGCCGGCTGCCACCCCGAGCGCCGTGCCGACCAGGGCGCCGACCAGCACGAGCCGAAGGCTCACCCACATCCGGCGGCTGATCTCGTCGTTCACCGACTGGTTGTCGATCGTGCGGCCAAGGTCGCCGCGGAGCAGGCCGCCTGCCCAGCGCTGGTAGCGGGTGAGCACCGGCACCTTGTCGTTCATGTTCAGTGCGTCGAGCGTGGCGTCGACCACGGCGGCGGGCGGCGGCGGGTTGCGCCCCTCGTAGCGTGAGCGGGGCCTCAATTGCGTGGCGGCGAGGAGGTAGGCCACCGAGGTCGAGATGACGACCAGGCACAGCAGGTAGGCGAGGCGGCGAACGAGGAAGGCAGCCATCTTCGGGTCGGCCCATGTTACATGGGCCGACCTGTGAATGGGGCCCCGGCCTGCCCCTTCACTGATGACAGCCGGCCCGCTGCGAGGGTAAGGTATGGCCGGTGTTCGAGCCCAGACTGCCGGCACGGGCGGCTGCACGCGCCCTGCTTCTTGCCCTGGCCGGCGCGATCGCGCCGGCGGCGCCCGCCGCGGCCCAGTCGCCGACGCTCGACTACGACCGGGTGCACTTCGAGCGTCGCCTGATGGCGACGCGTGCCAGCGGTCCGATCGCCCTCGACGGCGTGCTCGAGGAGCCGGCCTGGCGTGACGCGCCGGTCGCCACCGGTTTCCGCCAGAATGAGCCCCGCGAGGGGCAGCCGGCAACCTTCGACACCGAAGTCCGCATCGTCTATGACGACGATGCCGTGTACGTCGGGGTGTTCGCGAAGGACCCCGAGCCGCGCAGCCTCGTGGTCAGCGACCTGAAGAAGGACTTCAATCCAGCCGCGAGCGACGCGTTCCTCGTCGTCTTCGACACCTTCTCCGACAAGCGCAACGGGTTCGAGTTCGCCACCAATCCGGCCGGGGCGAGGTGGGATGCGCAGATGTCGAACGAGGGGCGGGAGAGCAATGCGAACTGGGACGGGATCTGGGACGTGCGGACGCGGGTCGTCGCCGACGGGTGGTACGCGGAGTTCTGGATTCCGTTCAGGACGCTGAAGTTCGCGAAGGCCGACCCGCAGACCTGGGGCGTCAACTTCCAGCGCCGGCTGCGCCGGCGGAACGAGGAGAGCTACTGGTCGCCGCTGCCGCGCATCTTCAATCTCGATCGCGTGTCGCTGGCCGGAACGGTCGAAGGGTTCCGGCAGATCGAGCCCGGGCGCAACCTGCGCATCAAGCCCTTTGTGTCGAGCAGTTCGAGCACCGTGGGCGTGAGCCCCGCGCGCGGCGACTTCGATGCCGGGCTGGACGTGAAGTACGGCGTGACCAGCGGCCTGACGCTGGATGCCACGGTGAACACCGATTTCTCGCAGGTGGAGGCCGACGAGCAGCAGGTGAACCTGACGCGGTTCAACGTGCTCTTTCCCGAGAAGCGCGACTTCTTCCTGGAGAACTCGGGCATCTACCAGTTCGGGCTGCCGTACCAGGGCAGCAACACGCTCGGGTCGGCGAGTCCGGCCGCGTCAGGCCGGCAGAACTCGCCACCCGACACGAAGCTGTTCTTCAGCCGGACGATCGGCCTGTCCGCCGCCGGTGACGCCATCCCGATCCTGGCCGGATCGCGGCTGACCGGTCGTGCGGGCCGCTACGCCATCGGCGCCCTGAACATCCAGCAGCGTGCCCAGGGGGCGGTGCCGGGGACCAATTACACCGCGTTGCGGATCGACCGCGCGGTGCTCGCGAACTCCGACATCGGCATGATGGTGCTGAACAAGGACGTGTCGGGCGCCGGGTTCAACCGGGCGGCGGGGGTGGACGCCAACTTCCGGTTCGGCCAGCTGGCGATGGGGGCCTACGCGGTGAAGACGGCCGCACCCCAGTCCGTGGTGCCCGGTTCCGGCGACGACTTCACGGCGCGCGCGAACTTCAACTACCAGTCGCGCAAGTACCTGCTGCGCGGTGCCTACGAGGTGATCGGCCGCCGTTTCCGCGACGAGATGGGGTTCGTGCCCCGGGTAGGTGTGAATCACGTGGCGTCGTACGGGCGGCTGAACGTGCGTCCGCGGTGGGCGTCCGAGCGACTGCGCATCCGCGAGATCGGCCCGCACTTCCACTTCGACCAGTTCGACCGGCGGGACGGCACCGGCATCGAGTCGCGCTACTTCGACTGGCACGTGGTGCTGTCGATGAACGACAGCGGGTGCTTCGAGACCGGTATCAACCGCAACCGTGAAGGTAACGTGGCGCCGTTCACGCTGAACAGCGCGCGCGGCGTGCGGGTCCAGCCCGGTGTCTACGACTTCGACGAGTACTTCGCCCTCTACCGGTCGAACAACGCCCGCCGATTCTCGTACGAGACGCGGGTCTCCGTCGGTGCGCTGTACGACGGGACGCGCAACGGCTATGCGTTTGCCCCGACGCTGCGGCTGAACGAGCACCTCAATGCGTCGGTGGGCCTGCAGATCAACGACATCGACCTGCCGACGGCGTCGTACGTGTCGACGCTGATTGCCACGCGCGTGAACTACAGCTTCAACACGCGGGTCTTCTTCAACGCGCTGGTCCAGTACAACACCGACAGCCGGCAGTGGAGTTCGAACCTGCGGTTCAACGTCATCCACCGGCCGCTGAGCGATGTCTTCGTGGTCTACAACGAGCGCCGGCTGGAGACGACCGGCGCCCTGGTGGACCGGGCGCTGATCGCGAAGGTGACGTACTTGATGGCGTTCTGAAGGGGGCTGGAGGGGCAGGCGGGCCGGGCGGACTGTCGCAGTCCTGCCGGCCCGCCCCCTGACGTGCTACGCCAGCGCGGTGCGGTACAGCGCCATCAGCTTGGCCCAGGCGTCCTCGGCCTCGGGCTGGTTGTAGATCGGGCCGTTGGCGTCGGCCGGCATGTCCGGCACGCACCAGCCGTGCAGGCTCTTGTAGACCTTGATCTCCGCCGGGCGACCGGCCTTCCGGAACGCCTCACGCAGCGTGTCCTTGGCGTCGGGCTGCCGCTGGTCGTCGTTGGAGGCGACCGCGACGAGCAGACGGGCCCGCATCTTCGGGATGAGCAGGTGCGGGCTGGTCGGCGCGTCGGTCACCAGGCCCCCGCCATGGAACGAGGCCACGGCGCCGATGCGGCCCGGCACGGCGGCCGCCGTGCGAAACACCAGCGGGCCGCCCATGCAGTAGCCCTGCGTGCCGATCTTCTTCGAGGTGTCCACCTGCTTCTGCTTGTCCAGCCAGGCCACGAACGCGGTGACGTCGCGCTCGGCCGCGCCCTCGGCGCCGATGGAGCCCATGAGCGGCGTCAGCCTGGCGCGATCGGTCGGATTCGAGAAGCTGAACTTGCTGATGTCGCCGAACACGGGCGACTTGGCCACCCGGTAGTACGGGTTCGGCACGAGGACGGTGTAGCCCGCCACCGCCAGCCGCTTGGCCATCTCGCGCATCGAGGGACGCAGACCGAAGGCATCCGGCCAGATGATGACCGCGGCATGGGCACCGGTGGACGGGTAGATGTACGCGCAGTCGCACTTGCCGTCCGGCGTGTCGATCACCACCTCGGTCTCGGTGACGTCGCGGTCTGCCGCGCCAAGCGTGGCAGTGGCCGCCAGGCCTGCTGCGGTCAGCGCCACGAAGTCGCGGCGTGACAGGTCGGTGGTCGTCTCGTCCATCGGGGCTTTCTCGTCGGCCATGCTCGTGTCTCCTTTTGCGCGCAGGCAGCGCGCCGCCAGAATTCTACAGCCGCGCCGGGGGGAGCCGTGTCAAATCGTCGCAACCGGCGGTCAGGCCCGCGCGCGGTCCAGGATGACCCGGGCCGCCTCGATCTCGTCCTCGTTCACCAGGTGCCCCATGCCGGGGTAGATGCGCAGGGTGACCTCCGCACCCATGCGGTCCAGCACGCCCGCGGTCTCCCGGACGCGCCCTTCGGGCACGTGCGCGTCCACGTCGCTGCACCCGAGGAAGGCCGGCGTGCCGTCGAATGCCCCCGGGTGGGTCCACGTGGTGCCCGGTTCGCCAATGGCGCCGCCGCTGAAGACGAGCAGGCCGCCGAACCGGGACGCGTGCCGGATGGCGAACTCCGAGGCCAGGCACGCCCCCTGGGAGAATCCGCCGATCACGATCCGGGACCGTGGCACCCCCGCGGACTCGACCCGCGCCACCAGCGCGGCCAGCACCGCGATGCCGGACGACACGCCCGGCTCGTTCTGCGCGATCTCGGCCATGAACGACAGCGGGTACCAGGTCCGTCCTGCCGCGGCCGGCGCCAGCCAGGTGATGTCCGGCCGCTCGAAGCGCTTCGCCAGGTCGAGGATGTTGGCCGGCGCCGCGTTCCGACCGTGCACCAGGATGCCGACCACCCGGGCCTCGCCGAGCGGCGGGCCGGCCTCCACCACGGGCTGCCCATCGTGCGGCAACATCAGCGGTACACCACGGGCGCCAGCCCGGCCTCGATCTCGCTCCTGTACTGTTCCTCCCAGGGCGGCAACCGAAGTTCGCGGCCGAGTGTCTCCAGCGGCTCGTCCACCGTGAATCCGGGCGCGATCGTCGCCACCTCGAACAGCACACCGCCAGGCTCGCGGAAATAGATCGACTGGAAGTAGCAGCGGTCGCGTACCTCGGTCACCCGTATGCCGCGGTGCGCCAGGTCCTCGCGCAGCCGGACCTGCTCCTCCGGCGTGGCGATGGCCATCGCCACGTGATGTACTGTTCCAAGACCGTTCACCGCCGCCGGGGCGTGCGGGTCTTCGACCACGTCGATGAAGTGGCCAGGGACGGCGGGACCGGCTGCCAGCCGCGTCCGCGCGCTGTCGCGGTCGACCACCGCGAAGCCGAGGACACCGGTCATCAGCTCGAGTGTCGCCGGTGCCTGGTGCACCACCATCGTGACGCTGTGCAGGCCGCGAATGGCCGACACGGCATCGACCCCATTCCCGGTCCATGGAACGCGGGCGTCGTCTGCACCCACGAGCTCGAACCACAGGCCTGAGGGGTCGACGGTGGCCAGCACCGGTTGACCGAAGCGAGACGGTTCCTCCCTCGTCACTGCGCCGGCGGCCGACAGCCGGCGCTGCCAGTCGGCCACCGATCCCGCGGGCACGGAGAACGACGTGGCGACCACCTGACCCGCCCCCTTCACGCCGACGCGCACGCCGCGATCCTTGTACGGGAACGTCGTCCAGATGGTGCCCGGCGTGCCCCGTTCGTCTCCGTAGTAGAAGTGGTAGACGTGGTGGTTGTCGAAGTTCACCGTCTTCTTGACCAGACGCATGCCCAGCAGACCCAGGCAGAAGTCCAGGTCCTCTTGCGCGGCGTCGACGGTGGCGGTGACGTGGTGGAGCCCCAGCACGGTGTGCGGCATCCGGCGATTCTAGCTGCCGCGGGGCCGAAAAACCGGGGGATGCACGCCGACCGCGGCGCGAATGCGGTATAAACGGTCCCGTCCTCGGGAGGAGCCAGACATGAAGCACGTGTGCAGCGCGGCCATCGTTGCCGCCGTTCTGATTGCGACCGGCGGGCGTGCCGAAGCCCAGGCCGGCCAGGCGCCACGACCGGCGGCACCAGCCACGCCGCCGTGCGGGCCCGGGCAGCCGGCCACGAGCAAGAGCGTGGACAAGGCGTCGCGCTGCTTCGAGATGCGCACCTACACCGTGCAGGAAGGCAGCTCGATCGAGACCCTGCACACACGCTTCCGCACGGCGACCAACCGCCTGTTCGTGAAGCACGGCATGCAGCTGGTCGGCTACTGGCAGCCGGTCTCGATGCCGAACACGCTCATCTACATCCTGGCGTACAAGGACAATGCGGAGCGCGACCGGGCATGGGCCGCGTTCAGCGCCGATCCCGAGTGGGTGAAGACGCGCACGGAACTGGCCGTCAGCGTGAAGGTCGACTCCGTGTTCATGGGTGCCACCGACTACTCGCCCATCAAGTAACCACCCAACCGTCACCCCTGCGAGGCAGGCGCGCCGCATCCGCGGCTGCCGCCTCGCGGGCGTACGTGCCCCATGTCGCTCGTCGCCTCCATCTTCCTCAACGACATCGCGCCGATCTTCGTGCTCGCGGCGGTCGGGTTCCTGCTGGCCCGCGGGGCCGGTGCCAGCGTGAAGACGCTCTCCACGGTCAGCTTCAACGCGCTGTCGCCCTGCCTGGTCTTCAACCAGCTCGTCACCGCGCGCGTGGGTCTGTCCCAGTCGTGGCGTGTCGTGGCCTTCTGCGTGGTGATGACCGCCGTCATCGGCCTGGCCGCCCTGACGGTGGCGGGGCTGCTGCGGCTGGACGGCAGCACGCGCACCAGCTTCCTCCTCGTGGTCATGTTCTCGAACAGCGGGAACTACGCGCTGCCGGTGGTGCTGTTTGCGTTCGGCGGCGAGGCGCTCGCGTTCGCGAGCGTCTACTTCGTGACGAGCGCCATCCTGGTCTACACCTTCGGGGTCTACGTCGCCGCACAGGGACAGGGACGCACCGGCACCGTGACCGCCCTGCGCCGCGTGGCAGGAGTGCCGGCCGTCTGGGGCACCGTCGGCGCGGTGCTCGTCATGGCGACCGGCCTGTCGGTGCCGGAGGCCGTGCTGCGGCCCGTCTCGCTGCTGGCCGACGCCGCGATTCCGGTGATGCTGCTCGTCCTCGGCATGCAGCTCGAGCGGCACACGCGTCCCGAGCATCCGCGGGCGGTGTCCGCTGCCGTCCTGCTGTCCCTCCTGGTGGCGCCCATCCTGGCGTTCGGCCTCGCCCACCTCATCGGGCTGGAGGGGCCTGCACGCCAGGCGGCCATCATCGAGGCCTCGATGCCGGCGGCGGTCGTGACCACGGTGCTGGCGCTCGAGTTCGAGCTCGACGCGAATTTCGCGACCAGCGTCGTCCTGTTCTCCACGCTGCTGAGCCCGTTTCCGCTGGTCCTGCTGATCGCGCACCTGCAGTCGTAGGACGGACTCGGCGGCTCGATCCGGTCGCTTGTTGTAATCGAAAGGACACCAGCGACAACGCCCGATCTCACAGCGGGCAGCAGGCTGAAAGTTTCCGTGCGCATGGTCGATTGAGACCATATGCGGACGTTCCTCCTCCGATTCACCCTCCAGCAGCGGCTCGAAGGTCTCGTCACGGTCTCGACGCTGCTCGTGCTCCTGTTCAGCGGCTACCTGCTGGTCACCTCGTGGCGGACGGCGGGCGAGTCGCGGTCGGTGGCGCGCCTCTCGCGGCTGGCCGTGGCCACGAGCGCCGCCGTGCATGAGTTGCAGAAGGAGCGCGGACGCTCGTCCGGCTTCCTCGGCAGCGGCGGAAGCCAGTTCGCGGCCGAGCTGGAACGGCAGCGGGTCGACGCCGACGCGGCGCTCACCGCCCTCGACGCGGCCGTGCGCGAGGCCGGCGCTGCCGACGAGCACATCCGCCAGGCGCTCGACGCCGCCGCGACCGAGCGCCGGCAGCTCGCGACCATGCGGCAGCGTGTCGGCGCGCTCCAGGTACAGGGCAGTGAGGCGATCCGGTTCTACTCGACACTCATCGCCGCCTACCTGTCGTCGGTCGACCAGATGGCACTCGTCCCGTCCGAGGGCACGCTCGTCAGGCAGCTTGTTGCCTATGCCAACTTCCTCCAGGCCAAGGAGAACGCTGGTCTCGAGCGCGCGGCGCTGAGCAATGCATTCGGCGCCGACCGATTCACGCCGGAACTCTACCGTTCGTTTGCGGGCGTCGTCTCCGCCGAGCAGACCAGGACCGCACTGTTCAGGACCCACGCCGACCCCGCGCACGTCCAGGAGCTCGACCGGGTTGTCGTCGGTCCCGAGGTGGCGCAGGTGGCGGCCTGGCGCGCGCTCGCCTTCGAGCGGGCCAGCACGGGCGGGTTCGGCGTCGCGTCGGGCGACTGGTTCGCGGCGGCGACCCGTCGCATCGACCTGATGAAGGCCGTGGAGGACTCGCTCTCGCGCGACATCGTCGCGGCCGCGGCCGCGGCCGGCACACGGGCTGACCGGATGATGATGGCCGTGGCCGGCATGACGGTGCTGTCGTTGCTCTTCGGCATCGGAGGCGCCATCCTGGTGGGACGCATGACCAGTCGGGCGCTCTCGGCCGTCGCGGCCGAACTCGGGCAGAGCGCCGAGCAGGTCGTCTCCGCGGCCAGGCAGGTGGCCGCGTCCGCGCAGGGGCTCGCCCAGGGAGCCACCGAGCAGGCCGCCGCCCTCGAGGAGACGTCGGCGTCGATGGAGGAGATGGCCTCGATGACCCACCGCAACTCGGACCATGCGGCGGACGCCGCGCGGCTCGTCGTCGGCATGGCGCAGCAGGTGGCCCTGTCGAACACCGCGCTCACGCACATGGTCGGCTCGATGGATGCCATCAAGGAGTCGAGCGCCCGGGTGGGCCACATCATCAAGACCATCGACGAGATCGCCTTCCAGACCAACATCCTCGCGCTCAACGCAGCGGTCGAGGCGGCACGCGCCGGCGAGGCCGGGCTCGGCTTTGCCGTCGTCGCCGACGAGGTGCGGAACCTGGCGCAGCGCTCGTCCAGGGCGGCGAAGGACACCGCCGACCTGATCGAGGAGTCCATCAACCGCTCCCGCGAAGGATCCGAGCGCGTGGCGGAGGTGGCTGCCGCCATCCGCTCCATCACCACCAGCGTCACCGCCGTCACCCGCATCGTCGACGATGTGCGGGAGTCGAGCGCACAGCAGACCTCGGGCATCGACCAGGTGTCGAAGGCGCTCGGGCAGATGGAGCAGGTGACGCAGTCGACCGCCGCCACCGCCGAGGAGAGCGCCGCCGCGAGCGAGGAACTCAATGCGCAGGCGGAGTCGTCGCTCCACGTGGTGGGCGAACTCCACGTGCTCGTCCACGGAGCCGGCCATGGCACCGGACGCGGCGAGCAGGCAGCGGCGTCGGTGGTGCGGTCGCGCGCGGATGTCCGCCGCGCGGCCTGATCGGCCGACTCGCTGGCCGCATGGCACGTCGGCTATGCTGCCTCGCGTGAGATACGCGATCGCAACCCTGGCGACAGTGCTGGCCGGGTGGTCGGCAGCAGCCGCGCAGACCGCGGCACCGGCGGCCTCATCCGAACTGGTCGATGCGTGGCGGGCGGCTGGGTCGTCCTTTACGTGGCGCTCCACGCTCCCCGGGAACGAAGGGCGTGACGTGCGGGTGTTCTACACCTGCCAGGGCGACGCGTCGAAGCCGGCCATGCTGATGGTGCATGGCTTTCCCACCAGCAGCTTCGACTTCCGCCTGCTGATGGAGGCGCTGACCGCCGAGTTCCGGATCTGCACCCTCGACTTCCCGGGGTATGGCCTCTCCGACAAGCCTGCGGGCACGTACCGCTATACGCTGGCCGACGATGCGCGGCTGCTGTGGAGGTTCGTGACCGACGTGGTGCCCATGAAGGAGTTCGTCCTGCTGTCGCACGACCGGGGCGACAGTGTGGCGCTGAACTTCCTGGAGCTGTACCAGGCCGAGGCGACGCCTCCGTTCCGCATCACGCACCAGTTCATCACCAACGGGAACATGTACCTCCCGCTGGCGAACCTGACCGACTTCCAGAAGCGGATGCTCGATCCCGCGACAGCCCCGGCCGCCGTGAAGAGCGTCAGCCCGGCGCTGCTGGCGGTGGGGATGGGACAGACGCAGTACACGCCGCCGCTGCGGGCCGACGATCCGGAGGTGCGGGCGCTCGCCACGCTGTTCGCCCAACAGTCCGGCGTCGAGGTGATTCCCGCAACCATCCAGTACCTGAACGAGCGGAGGCAGTTCGAGGTGCGGTTCCTGGACGCGCTGGGCCGGAGCACGGTGCCGGCCACGATCGCGTGGGGCGTGCACGACATGGTGTCGCCAGTGCGGGTGGCGCAGCACGTGTACGCAACGGCGCTCGAGCGGCGTGCCGCGCCAGGGGCGCTGTGGTTCATGCCGTGCGGGAGCCACTACGTGATGCACGACCAGCCGGCGGAACTGGCGCGGGTGATTCGGCAGGCGCTGACGCCGCAGGCCTCGGGCCGTCCGCTCGCGGCGCCGTTCCAGATTGGGGCCGAGCCCTGTTCGCCGGTGCTGGTGGCCGCACACTGAGCCTCCGTCCGGGGGGCGTCAGGGCACGTGCCGCTGGGTGATGGAGGTCGACCCGGCCGGCAGCGACACGAGCAGTCCATCGGTGCCAACCGTGATCGGCCCGCCGAAGTTCGAGGCGGCGTCGCCCAGGAAGGCGGCGTTGAGGTAGGCCACACGGAGTGGCGGAATCGTGTGATAGAAGACCAGCTGCTTCACGCCGGCTTCCGCCGCAATGCGTGCAGCCGCTTCCGGCGTCGTGTGGTACGACGGGATGTCTGCCGTGATCTTCGCCATCGGCGCACGGCCCACCCGCTCGGCCGCCTTCTGCAGTTCGGCAACCATCGACACCTGCAGCCCCTCGTGGAACAGCACATCGGCGCCCCGGGCTCCCCGTGCCAGCGACGGTGCGGGTGCGGTGTCGCCGCTGACGACGAGTGAGCGGCCGCCGTAGTCGAATCGGTAGGCGACCGCCGGGAACACCGGCGTGTGGTTCACCGGAATCGCGGTGATGGTGAGTCCGTCCTGTTGCAGCACCACGACAGGCTCGCTCGCGTCAGGCGCCACCGTGAAGGGGCGGGCCACGCCTCCGGCGCCGGCCGGCGGCACCGTCTGCGCGCCGTGGTGCGCCACGCGGTAGCCCTTGTCGAGCGCGTACGCGAGGTTGAAACCCTGGACCACCAGTTCCACGCCCTGCGGCCCGAACACCGGCAGCGGGGTCTGGTGGCTCCCCGTGGCCCAGCGCTGGAGCATCAGTTCGCCGAGACCCCCGATGTGATCGGAGTGGAAGTGCGTGAGCAGCACCCCCTCGATCTGGGCCGGCTGCACGCCCATCAGCGCCAGCGTGCGCGGGCCTCCTTCGCCGGTATCCACCACGAACGTGCGTTGTCCGGCGACGACCAGCACGCAGGGTCCCGATCGCGCGGGGTCGGGCATCGGCGAGCCTGAGCCGCACAGCCCCGCGTGCAGTCCGTTCGGCAGCGACGCAATGAGCCGGTTGGCCAGCCCCTGATCGACGAACCGGCGCACCAGCGCCATGCCGAGAGGGCGCTGGAACACGTACGCGACACCGGCAACCAGGAACAGCACCATCGGGATGACCAGCAGGCCGCGCATCCGTTCGCGCTGCGCGCGGCGCAGGCTGAGGATGGTCAGGGTGAGCAGGGCGATGCCGATGATCTCGACGACCAGCGACCGGGCCGCCGCCGCTGAGGGACCGTCGGCCATGAGGCTGACGAGGCGACCGCTCGCGATGACGCCCAGGAACGTGGTGGGCACCATCAGCACCCCGTCCGACGCCATGGCGCTGCCCGCGACGATGAAGGCACCCATGCCCAGGAACAGGCCGGCGAGGTCTGCGCGCACCGTGCTGAAGCCGGCCGGCCCGGACGGAAACAGGTCGAACAGCGCCGACTGGCGCCCGGGCGCGACGAGCAGGCTGATGCCAATCAGCACGAAGAGCAGGCCGAGCGCTCCCGTGAGGTAGCGGAGAACGGGTTGGGTCATCGGGATGGCTGCGAGTCTAGCGCAGCCGAGCCCGGCCGTTATAATCGCGGCACCGTGTCACTCCAGCCAGGCTTCCGGATCGGCCTCTACGAAGTCGTCAGCAAGCTCGGTGAGGGCGGCATGGGCGAGGTCTACCGTGCCCGTGACACCAAGCTCGGGCGGGAGGTGGCCATCAAGGTGCTCCCCGCATCCGTGGCGGGGCACTCGGACCGGCTGTCCCGGTTCGAACGCGAAGCCCGGACGCTTGCCTCGCTGAATCACCCGAACATCGCGCAGGTGTTCGGGCTCGAGGAAGGGCAGGGTGGCGAGCACGGGCTGTTCCTCATCATGGAACTGCTCGAGGGCCGGTCGCTGGCCGACCTGCTCGTCGACGGGGCCCTGCCGACGCGCAAGGCCGTGGACTACGCGGGGCAGATGGCCCGCGGGCTCTCTGCCGCCCACGAGCGGGGCATCATCCATCGCGACCTGAAGCCCGACAACATCTTCGTACTGCCGGATGGCCGCGTGAAGATCCTCGACTTCGGGCTCGCGCGTCAGGCGGACACGACCGATGCCGGTGTGGTCGGGACCATGGTGACGCGCGAGCGCTTCACGGACCCCGGCACCGTCATGGGCACCGCCGGCTACATGGCGCCCGAGCAGGTGCGCGCCGAACCGACCGATGCGCGCTCGGACCTGTTCTCGCTGGGCGTCGTGCTGTACGAGATGCTGGCCGGCCGTCGCGCGTTCCGCAAGGACACCACCGTCGAGACGATGGCGGCGATCCTGCGCGAGGACCCACCCGACCTCACCACGCTGCGCTCCGACATCAGCCCCACGCTCCTCCGCATCGTCCACCGGTGCCTCGAGAAGAGTCCAACCGCGCGGTTCCAGAGCGCCAGCGATCTCGCGTTCGCGCTCGAGGCGATCTCCGGCTCGACGCACGGGAGTGGCGGGCAGTCGGCCGCCTACCCCGTGAGTGGAGGCGATCCGGCTGCGGTTGCGTCACCGGCGGCAGGCCAGGAGGATGGCCCCGCGAAGAAGACACGCGAGCAGACGTCGCGCCGGCCCTTTGCGTGGGCGGCCATCGGCATGGCCTTCGGACTGGCGTTCTTCACCATCAATCGTCTCCTGCCAGGAGACGGGCGCGACGGGGGCGATTCGCGGGGTGCGCGCTCCCGCATGGAGGCGTCGGCGCAGGTGTACCGCGCGTCGGTGGTCTTTCCCGAGGGCGTCAAGGTGACCGAGGCAGGATTCTTCGGCGGTCGCATCGCGTTGTCGCCCGACGGGACCAGAGTGGCGTTCGTCGGCGGCGCGCGGGGCGAATTCCGTCCGCCGGACCGGCTGTGGCTCCTGACGCTGGCCGATGGGTCGGTCCGCGAACTCGAGGGCACGATCAACGGGTACCAGCCCGTGTGGTCGCCCGACAGCCAGCATGTGCTGTTCAGCGCCCGCGACTCGAACACGCTGAAGCGGGTCAGCGTGCTTGGTGGCCCGCCGACGCCGGTGGCCAATGCTGCCGGTACCGCGGCGTGGAATGACGATGGGTCCCTGCTCGTGTTCGAGCTTCCCCGCAATGGGCGAGTGCTGCATATCCCGTCGCCCGGCGCCATGCCGGTGGAACTCTCCACCGCAAAGTCGGGACAGGCGGCGGGCTTTCCGCGGTTCCTCGCCGATGGTCGCCGGTTCCTCTTCACCCAGGACGCGGGGCCAGGCTCCACCGACAAGTCTGGCGCGTTTGTGAGCTCCCTGGACACTCCCGGAACGGCGAGCCTGGTCATCGAAGGCCGCGAGATCGTGAACGCGGACATCGCCGGCGACTACCTGGTGTACTCGGACGGGGCATCGCTCGTGGCCCGGCTCTTCGACCAGCGCACCGGTCAGCTTGCCGGGACACCGTATACGCTGGCGACCGACGTCGCCTGGGCGTCCAACTCGGGTGCCGTGTTCTCAGCAACGAAGGACGTCCTCGTCTACGCCCCGCAGCCGTTCGAGCAGAACTCGCGGCTGCAGTGGCTGGACCGGCAGGGTCGGGAAGTGTCCGTCCTCGGAGAGGGATCGAATTTCTCCAACGTGGAGCTGTCGCCGGATGACCGTCGGCTGCTCGTGTCGGCGCTCGATCAGGCCCGGCGCACGCGCGACCTGTTCATCGTGGATGTCGACCGACGCGTGCGCCAGCGTCTGACGTTCGAAGCGGACGACGAGCGTTCCGGTATCTGGTCGTCGGACGGGCGGCGCGTCATCTACCATCGAGGTCGGGAACTCTACGCGCGGCCGTCCGACTTCACGGGGACCGAAGAGGGCGTGCTCAGCAACGGCGCCAGCAAGGACCCGAGAGGGGTCTCGAGTGACGGCCGCCGGCTGCTCTACCGGCAGACCGGAACACAGGGGAACGACATCTGGGAGATGCCACTCACCGGCGACAGGACGCCCAGGGCGCTGCTGACGAGTCCGTTCGACGAGAACTACGCCGGGTATTCGCCGGACGGCCGATCGCTGGTGTACGCCTCGAACGAGTCTGGCAGACCCGAGGTGTACGTGATGTCACTTGATGGGTCCGGCGGCAAGACGCTCATCTCGAACGCCGGGGGCGGCTTTCCGCGGTGGCGCCGCGACGGACGGGAGATCGTATACCTCCGGCCGGATCAGTTCCTGATGTCGGTCCCGGTGTCCGGGGCAGGGCCGTCCTTCAGGGCCGGCGCCCCGGTCGAACTCTTCCAGGTCGCGCCGCAGCCCGGTCCTGGCAGCCCGTTCGACGTGACAGCGGACGGCATGCACTTCGTCGTCAACAGCATCGTGCCCAGTCGTGTCCCGCCGTCACTGACGCTCATCGTGAACTGGCCGAGCCTGGTGACGCAGGCGCAGTAGCCCCCGCAGCGGACCGGCGCCTGGCGTCGGTCAGAGTGCGCGCAGGAACTCGAGCACCAGCCGGCTGAGTACCTCGGGCTGTTCCTGCTGCACCCAGTGCCCCGCGCCGTCCACGAGCTTCGTCCCGCGGTACTGCGTCGTCAGGTTCTTCTCGAGCCGATCCAGCGCGCCGGGGTTCTGATGCACGCCCCAGTCGCTGCGGCCACCCATGAAGCTCGAGGGGACGTCGATGCGACGGCCGGCGAAGACCTGCAGGTCGGTGTCGCCCGGGCTGCCCCGGTAGCCATTCAGCCCGCCCTGGAACCCCGTGCGGCCGTACTCCTCGGTGTAGACGCGCAGCTCCGCGTCGGGCAGCCACCGGTTCGCGGCGATCGCCGACGCCGCCGGCATGTCCGGCGCCACCTGCTCGGCCATCCCGCGATCGAGGTCCATGATGTAGTAGCGCGGCAGCTTCGCCCACTCGGCCGCGGTCCGTCCGCCGAGCGGTGCCGGTGACTGCGGCCAGTCGGCGCTCTTCATGTGGTAGTAGGCGCGTAGGAAGTCGTGCAGCCCCTGGCGGGCGTGCCACATGTTCTCGTTCGCCTCCCGCGTCTGGTAGTAGCGCTGGTAGTGCTTGCGCGGTGGCGTCAGCTTCGCGAGATCGTCATAGATC
>WBZO01002607.1_pt1 | contig 23003 bp, 19 predicted proteins | sample 5204261 | NCBI WGS metagenome assembly WBZO01 (sample SAMN12412400, study PRJNA552823) | activated sludge metagenome | isolation source: activated sludge from anammox sidestream of wastewater treatment plant... | place: USA: North Carolina | collected 2017-09 | reverse complement strand
GATGCCAGAACTTGAATTGATGAGAGAACTATCTGAGATATTATCGAAAAAAAGGGAACAACGGGGAAGCCTCGATTTTGATCTGCCAGAACCAGAGGTTTTGCTGGACATAAAAGGCAAGGTTTCAGGTATAGTGAGGTCGGAAAGGCTGTTCGCCCATAGAATTATCGAAGAATTCATGATAAGTGCAAACGAGGCTGTAGCCAGATACCTGTTTAGCAACAAAATACCCGCATTATATAGAATCCACGAACGCCCCGACCGAGAAAAATTGGTCGATTTTGAGAGGCTGCTAAACAACCTGCCATTAAAACATAAAAAGATTGACGCCTCAGCAAGTCAACTTCAATCTATCCTTAAGGATGTAAGCGGTACGCAATATGAATATCTCGTAAACAAAACCCTTCTCAAGTCCATGAAGCAGGCAAAATATTCAGCCTCGAATAAAGGCCATTTTGGGCTTGCATCTAAATGTTATCTTCACTTCACATCTCCTATCAGAAGATACCCAGACCTTGTATGTCACAGGGCTTTGAAATATGCGCTTTTATACAATCTCAAAATGGATAAGGCAAGGTTTTTACCTGAGGAGGAACTTGAACGAATGGCAATCCATCTGTCTGAGCGTGAGCGCATCTCAATGGAAGCGGAAAGAGAGATAGAAGACAGAATCAAGGTGTTCTTTATGAAAGACAAGATAGGTGAAATATATGAAGGCTTGATTTCACACATCACATCATTCGGCATTTTTGTTGAACTATTTGATTATTTCGTTGAAGGCGTCGCATTATTAAGCGAACTTCACGATGATTATTATGTCTTTCAGGAAAACAGATTCAGGCTTTTTGGAAGAAGGACGAAAAAGATATACCGAATCGGTGACAGGATTAAGGTTAAAGTCACGCTCGCCGATACTGAACTGAACCGTCTCCATTTCAGCATTGTCAAAGACAGCTAATCATGACAAGACTTCTCAAACACTCAATACAATATTCCTGCGTCCGCTGCCCGATATTTGCTTCATGTCACCTGAACTCCACCTTTAACATGGAAAAGTCGTCTTCGAATCCTTCGCTGCCATGAATTTCTTGCAGATATGCGCATAGCTCATCTATCTCGGATAAGCCCCCAAAGGGTTTTTTCCGCAAAAACTCCTTTAATTCCTCATATGACCACATCGTTCCATCTGTTTTCGTTACCTCGAATACACCATCAGAAAACACATATAAATGTGAAAACGCATCTACAAAAACAGCACCCCCCTCATACACCATTTCAGGCATACCACCGATGAACATGTTCTGTGTCCTCAGTTCGAGTACATCACCGGATGCTGATACAAGAAGCGGTGGGGGATGACCTGCACTGGCATGCTTTAATTCTCCTGTTCTTTTGTTATACACTCCGTACCAAATCGTAAAATAGAGATTGTTCTGTTTCTCCATTTGAAACGTTTCATTTAGCGCAAAGAGCACCTCCTCAGGCGATCTGAAGTTAGTATTCCGTAATGTCTGCGAACGCAGTACATTCAGGGCTGACACAGACAGCAATGCTGGCCCTACACCGTGGTCGCATACATCAAGCAAATAAACGGCGAAATGTTCATCATCTACCCAGTGATAACCAAAGGAATCGCCACCGAGTTGTGCAGATGGCACATATCGCCAATCGGTTACAATGTTACCTTCCATAATCGGAGCAGGCAAAAGGGAAACAACATATTCCGCCGCACTGTTCAGTTGTGCTGCAAGTACCTGTTGACTTTTAGACAGCGCTTCGTATGCCTCATTTCTCTGTAGAAAAGCGATATATCCTCTTGAGTGGTAACGAATGCGGGCAATGAGCTCGATTTTATCCGGCAGTTTAACAAGATAGTCATTTGCACCTAATGCAAAGGCATCAGCCTTTGTCACGGCCTCTTCTTTACTCGACAATACAATAAGAGGAATATCCTTCAATTTCCTGTTCGCCCTGAAATATTTAACCAAAGTCAGCCCATCTATTTCAGGCATAACAAGGTCCTGCAGTATCACCGTTGGGGAAATTTCTGTTGCTATCTTGATTGCCTGGGTAGGGTCCTGGCAGAAATGAAAAACAATATCTTTCTCTGGCGCAAGCATACGCTTCACCATCTCCCCCACAATAAGTTGGTCGTCTATCAGCAACACCGTAATTGTATGCTCTGTTAGAGGAGTCTTGAGTTGTTTGTTGTCATCATTATCCATAAACGTCCTTTCACATTTTTATTCTTTTAATGATTGCATCTGCAATCTTTTCAACGGGAAGCACCTGTATTGCAGCCCCCAATTCAACTGCCGCTTTTGGCATGCCGTACACTGCCGATGTCTTTTCATTTTGGGCTATAGTATGCCAACCAGCCTTGCGCAGTTCGAGAAGTCCTTTTGCGCCGTCACGGCCCATACCCGTCAAAAGTACAGCAACTCCTTTTACAGGCCAATGTTTAACACTGAAAAAAAACGTATCCACTGAAGGTCTGTACGGATATTCCTTTGGTTCTTCTGTATAATGGAATACAAAATCAGACTCTAACACCAGGTGATCATCTGTGCCTGCAATGTAGATCTTATCTATTTCAGGGTGCATACCCTCTTTGGCAAGTTCGACTTTAAGCCTTGTCTGACACCCAAGCCAACTAACCAGACCATCAGCAAACTGTGCATCTACATGCTGGACCACAATAACGGATGCACCAAGTTTCTCAGGCATACGCGAAAGAATACCGGCAAGGGCTTTAGGCCCGCCCGTTGAGGAACCAATCACAACCATAGGTATATCGCTTAAAGACAATTTGCGCGGCTTATGTTTTTCACCTTTTTTAGGTCGATTCTCATTGCCGATAAGTCTTGAAATAATCTCAATCTTTCTGATTAAATCCTCTCCACCTTTAATATTTCCACTTATATCTTCAACAGGCACGGCCACCGCATCAAGGGCACCCCTTCCCATAGCTTCGAAAATTCTCGAATGGTCTTTTACCTCATCTGTCACAATCAGAATTGCACATGGATTTTCTTTCATGATTCGTTCTATTGCATAAATGCCATCCATAACATGCAAGGATAAGTTGATCAGTACAAGATCAGGCCTATCACCTGCTGTCTTTTCAACAGCCTCCTTACCATTTTTTGCCGTCCAAACAATCCGGTTCTCAAGCATTGTGGATACAACCCTGCTGATAATCTCTATCGATTTATCGTCATGGTTAACAATACCGATACGCATTTTCTGATTGGCTCCTTTAAGTCAGAAGTCAGAAGTCAGAAGTCAGAATTAGAAGATTTGATGTTTGGATGTTTAGATGTTTAGCTAACCCTCCAACCCTCTGCCCTCTGCCCTCTGCCCTCTGATCTCTGCCCTCTGTCCTCTGATCTCTGACCTTTTGGCTGACAGCTATCGGCTGACGGCTGTCCTCTCTCCTCTGTCCTCTGTATTCTGTCTCCTGTATTCTGTATTCTGTCCTCTGTCTCCTGTCTTCTGTCTTCTGTCCTCTGTCCTCTGCCTGAGAAATAACCATCTACGAGTCCTATGGCTCTCCTATCATATCCCGTACAGCAATGTTGAGACTTTTATCTTGAAAACTGCTCTTCGTTAAATAATAGTTTGCACCCGCCTCAAGACCTTTTATTCGGTCCTCCTCCCTGTCCTTATATGAGACAATAATAACGGGTATCTGTCTAAGCCTTGGGTCGCTCTTTATCTTCTTGATGAGCTCTATCCCGTTCATTCTTGGCATATCGATGTCTGAGATAACAAGGTCGAATGTTTTAAGCTGTAATGTATTCCATCCGTCAACACCGTCTACAGCGACAGTAACATCATATCCGCTGTTCTCAAGCAATCTACGCTCAACTTCTCGAACCGTCAATGAATCATCAACTACAAGAACACGCTTTCTCTTGCCTTCTGAAACCTGGTTTCTTTCTCCAACCTTATGAAGCCTCCCGTGTGTGAGAAGATTATCGATAGAGCGAACGAGGTCATCGACATCGAGGATAAGGACAGGCGAACCATCCTCAAGTATCGCACCAGCACTGACATTTGGAATTCTGCCGAGACGTGCATCAAGCGGAATAACCACAAGCTCACGCTCACCGATAAAATTGTCCACAACAAGGCCATAGCGGTTCAGACGGTCACTGATAACCACAATAAACAACGCTTGCGTCTTGTCATCAGGGGCAGGAATCTGAAGCACCTGGTGTGCATCAACAATACCTATATGTTCGTTCTCAAAGACATAAAATTGCTTGTCCTCCAATATTTTAAGTCTATCTGGACTTGACTCAATGATACGGTCAATCCTGCTCAAAGGTATTGCATAAGGTTCATCGCCTATATCCACAATAAGCGTCCTCAAAACTGAAAGCGTCAAGGGTAACTGCAGATAAAATGATGTCCCCTGCCCTGGCTTTGTGTCCACACGAACTGTGCCGCCCACTTCTTGAACCATCGACATAACAACGTCAAGACCAACACCTCGACCCGATACCTCTGTAACCGCATTCGCAGTGGAAAAACCTGGAAGAAAAAGAAAATCAAACAGTTCACCATCCAAAAGATTCGTTGCTATTTCCCTTGAAGTATGACCCTTCTCTACTACCTTCTGGCGAAGCCTTTCAATATCTATACCTCTTCCGTCATCAGAAACCCTAACATAAAGCATCCCGGAGCTATGCCTTGCCTCGAGCGTCAAAGTGCCTTCGGCCTTTTTGTTGGCTGCAAGCCGCTCTTCAGGCGTTTCCAGCCCATGATCAATAGCATTACGGATTAGATGTGTCAGTGGCGCTTCAAGTTTTTCGAGTATATCTCTATCAATCCTTGTTGTCTCACCGAGAATTTCAAAGTTTGCCCTTTTGCCCATTTTTTTTGCAATGTCACGAACCATACGTGGAAAACCTGGTAAACCATCTGAGAAAGGTCTCATCCTGATCTCTACAACCTCGTTGTACAACTTATCTGCCAGGCGTTCGAGATTACGAGAAAAATGCTCAAAATCAACAATCTGTTCAACAAGCAAGTCGTTTATCTGGTCAAACTGCTTCAGTGATTCACTGAATCTTTCTCTTACCTCCTTTGATAAGGCAGTGCTTTTTGCAGATTCAAATATACTCCCAAGCAGATTTCCAAGCTCAAGATGCCAATCCTTTATCTTCAAAAGAGATACAGAAAATGGTTTTGTTGATCTCGCCTGAACGAGACATTCTCCTGCAAAGCCCATCAGACGATTGAGGCTTTCCGAAACTACCCGGACAAAGCTATCTTCTTCCTTCTCAAGCGGTTTTGCCTTTAAAACATCCTCTCTTTTTTCAGGTACTGGGATTTTTTCCTGTGATATCCGCGGTGGTTCTTCGTGCTCAATAGTAGATGGTCTTGTGTTTTTTGTATTTGGTATGTCAGGTGTTTTTCCTGTTAAAATCCCTCTGATACTCTGGCTTATTTTATCAATAGACTCAGCTTCATCTTTCAGCCACTGGGGCATTGACCTTATCTCGACAGCGGCAAGCTTGACAAATAAATCGTTGCCTTTTAAAAGCAAGTCAATATCATCAGAAGATAATGACATTTTACCGTGCTGAGCAGCAGATAAAACATCCTCTATCGCATGGGCAAGGGAAACGACCAGGTCAAGTCCAACTATGCGCGCAGCACCTTTAATCGAATGAGCAGCTCGCATAAGAGGCTCAATTTTCTCCGGAGCAGGATTCTGCTCCACCTCAACAAGACCCACCTCTAAGAGTTTTGTATAATTCTCCAATTCAATACGGAAAAGATCGAGCATCGAAAGGTCTGCTATATCTATGCTATCCTTATCTTTCAACCCCCAAGGCTCCTTTTAAACGAATCGACAAGTTTATCCTCTCCCAATAAACCAACCTTTTTTTCATCAAGGTCAAAAACTCCATCAATAAGCGTTTGCGGAGCCTTTGTTAGAGTCACAGGCGGTTCTTTTACATCGCTTAAAGATATTCGATATACACCAAGTATTTCATCTACTGGAAATACATACCTCTCGCCATCTTTACTCACCACTATCATTCGTTCGTAGATCGTTGTATCTATGTCTTTTCTTGTCTCTTCAACCGAATACTCCATAAGGTCGGCTATTGATACACATAAAAGCAACTCGCCATTTATGTTTGTAACACCTTTGAGTACATTGTTGGTTCTCAAGGGTATACGGTGTATGGGACGGATATCCGTCGTTTCTTGTAAGTATAATGTCTTATATGCCAGCCACTCGTCTTTTATCCTGAATACAATGACAGATATGGTATCCAGTGCCTCTTTTTCCTTGGCGCCGATTAAGTTTTCCGTCCATTCTTTGAGAATATCTTCAGAGACCTCCCTGTCAAACAGTCTTCTACCGGCCTTATTATATTCTTTGCAATTGCGGCAATGCACCAATTCCAAGAGCTTAGGACATGAGCAATCCCCTAAAACACCTATTTCTTTCCAACACTTTACCATGTTCATTACTCTCTATTATGCAAATAACCACTAATTCTTAACTGTTTTCTCATTCGCCCTCTTTATTCTCTCCATCAAAATTGAAGCCTTCTCGGGTTCGCCCTTTTTTTCATGCAAAAGACTCATATGCAACAACACATCGTGATAAAAAGGGTCCAAATATAGCGCCTTTTGAAAAAAATCCTCCGCCTTATCAAATACATCCATTGCAAGGTTTATAAGACCCATGAGATAATAAGCCTCCTTGTTATCACTATGTTCCTTCAGGAATAGTCCACACAGTCTCAATGCCTCGGTCAGATTACCTCTGTCTGCAAGTTTGCGCACACGCTCGAGGACATCTTTGGGTTCGCTGTTTTTAAAATGTTTGTCATCGATACTTTTTGTCTCTAAATGACTGTCATGGGTATGCAAGACATCTTTGGTAACGTTTTGAGGCATAATATTCCTTTTTGCAGAAAAAGGTCGATCAAACGTTTCTAATTGCATTTTATCCTTGCTGCCTATTTTTTTACACGCAAATGCCCTTGCATGTTTAATAGGCTCATATCCATTTTCCAAAAATGACATCATCTCTGAATGTCCTGTAAAAACAATGCCGTCGTGAAAGAGAAAACGGTCAATGTTTTTAAAAACCTGTTTTCTCGCATCATCGTTTAGATATATAAGAAGATTTTTACAAAACAAGATATGATATGGCTGATGGCCGTTGTGTACATGTGGTTTAACAAAATTATCCAAATAAAAATGCACCATGCCGGCTACATAACCTTCAAGTCTAAATCCATCTTCAGTTTTAATAAAAAATCGTGGTTTGTAGCCACTGCATTCACCCCGAAAAGACCCTTTGCCGTAAACGGCATTTTTTGCGATCCCTATCGATCTGCGGCTTATATCAATTGCATCGACGCAAAATTGTTCAGGTGATAAACCCGCATCCAAAAGCGCCATCACAATAGAATACGGCTCCTCTCCGGTTGAGCAGGGAACAGACAAAACCCTGAGTACCGTGCCCTGACAAAGCGATTCTTTCAACTTCTCTACATATCTCTTTAAAAAATTAAAAGACTCCCTGTCACGGAAAAACCATGTCTCGGAAACCACTACCTGATCGATAAGTTTTTCAATTTCCTCCTGGTTTGATATAAGCATCTTCATATAAATATCTTCATCAGATATCATACGCTTGTCCATACACAATTTTATTGCATCTTCAATGCCTTTTCTTCCAACGGATTCAGGATTTAACCCTAAATTGTCAGAGAGAAATGTTTCAATGTTACTATAGCAGGTCATTATTCTCCTTGAGTGCTATAAAACGACGCCCTCGTTGATAATCCTTTATGGTATCGGGGGGTAGTTTTTCTATCCTGACCCTCTGAATCATCCCTGATTCGTCAAATATAACATCACCGAGGTATTCTGCCCCTTCAACGACAACCCCTGAAGGTTGAAAGTCTTCTTCTCTGCGAGAAATAGTCTCTGTTGCCTTTTCTGTCAAAAGACCTATTGTATGATGTATATTGTCCCCGCCAACATAATCAACCAATACGATACGGGTACTAAAAAGAGGTCTGGATGGTCTTCCTGCAATCAACATAGAGAGGTCAACAACCGGCACCACAACACCCCTGTAATTGAAAACCCCAGAAATATATGCAGGGGCATGAGGCAACTCCCTGAATATTACAATGGGTGTAATTTCTATAATACGGGACACTTCCAGGCAATACCGCTCATTGTCTATCTCAAAAACGAGAAATAGCATATATACCTATGAACTTATTGAAAAACGAGAGACTTCATTCTGTAGATCCCTAACCGCTTCATTAAGTTGTTCAGTTACCTCTTTGAACTCAACAAGAGAATCCCTTGTCTGTTTTGCAGACTCATTCAGTTGCTCCATAGCCTCGCTAATCTGAGCTGCGCTTTGTGACTGAATCTGCATACCCTGATTTGCAGATTCAAATTGCGGCGCCAAATCCTGCGTATGCTCGATAGCCCTCAATAAATCTACGCTTATCTCAGCAATCCTTTCGGTGCTCGTCATTGTCTGATCGGTATATTCTGCAACAGCAGACATACCTTGTTTCATTGCATCCTGAGTTTCCAGAATAAGTGCCTCTATATCAATTGCAGCAACAGCGGTCTGGTCAGCAAGCCTTCGTATCTCACGAGCCACGACAGAAAAACCTATGCCGTACTCTCCGGCCTTCTCCGCCTCTATTGCAGCATTCAAAGAAAGGAGGTTGATCTGATTAGCAACCTTCGTGATGGTTGTAATAACCTGAGTGATATCGACCATCTTTTCGTTTACAGTTTTAAGCTTTCCAAAGCTTTCAGTTATATTTTCAAGCAATGATTTCATAGTTGTATTGATATCTGAAAGACTGTTCATGCTCTCGTTCGCCAGTTCCGATGCCCTAAAGGACATCTCTGCCACCCCATTCATCGTCTTTGCAAATTCATGCGCTGTAGCGGATATTTCCTTACTTGTTGCGCTAACTTCGTTTATCGATGAAGCCTGTTCTGCAACGGTCGCCTCGAGTTGCCTTGCAGCAGCCGATATCTGCGTTGAGGAAGATGTAACCTGAATGCCTGATTTACGAACCTGGGCAAGCAACGAATCCAGACTTGCAGTCATGGTCGATACCGCTTTAAAAAGCTGCACTATTTCGTTTTTACTATGCCGTAAACCATCCTTATCTTCATCACCATACATGAATTCATTTTTACCTATAGCTTCAAGATCTGACTTTGCTTTATGGATATTGCCTGCGGCAATTTCTCCAGCAATGCCGATTACCTTTCCAAGAGAACGTGTTATGCCTACTGAAACTATAAATATTATCACTGCTGCAAGTAATAACGCCGCAAGGCTAAGCGAGATAGCAATGAGTCTTTTTTGAGAAAAGTTTTCAATTCTTCTTTTGAGCAATAACTGAAGTTCATGGAATGATGTCTCCCTTAACTGGGCACCAGAATTTATCAATGCCATCGCTGATTCGAGAAACTCTTCTATGCTTATACTCGAGCCAGGGTCATTGGCAATCCTCTTCAACACAACAAGAAACGGTACAACAGATGCCTGATAGTTGTTTAGAGCAGGAGGTATATTTTTCTGGAGGGATTCACTTATACCATAAAATAGTTTGTCCTCCCGTAAGGCATTTGTGATGTTCTGTTGGATACGCTCCGAGCTTTCTTCCAAATTTCCTGCAAACACTGCGAACTTAATCATATCATCACGCGAACGGAAACCCTTGAAAATGACAGATTCACTGTAAAGCAAAAACTCAGACAACGAGTTTAATGTGTTTGGCAGAATAACAATGGCAGCACTTGACAAATAATGTGAGTCAAGATCAGGGTCAAGGATTATATTTGACGTTTCAGCCACCCATTTAATCATCTCTTTTACCGGTTTTATAACCATTTCATGTTCCACATCGTTCTGGACTATCGAATTTTTCTTATAATTTTTTCTTAACTCCTGCCACATAGCATGTGCATTTGAATAATGAATCTCTTCCATTTTTATACTCTTAAGTGTATTTACATCAAACCTAAGTGCCCTTTCGTACCTTTTCCCCTCCTTAAAAAGCGTATCGAAAGCTTCGTCTATCTTTTTTGCTGTATGATCGATCCTGTCTTGAACGTTTGCATTACCCTGCAAAAAAAGTCTTACCAAAAGTTGATGTTGAGACACAAGTTCTGAAAGCGTTGTCAGTGGGCTTAAAAGCTTGCTTCCCCAAACCTCTTTACGGGCAAATTCTATGTTATTGTTAAAACCTGAAATCATATAGAAAAGCAAAATGCAGACAGGCAATGCAAAAACAAAGACACTGATGATAATCTTGTGTAAAATTTTAAATCTGTTGAAATATCGTTTCATGCTTACACACGATTCAATTTAAAGCGGGAGACTTCACTCTGCAAGACCTGCACAGCCGCATTAAGTTGTTCTGTTACACGTTTATATTCCGACAAAGAATCCCTCGTTTGATCCGCTGCAGTCAACAGTTGTTCCATAGCTTCACTTATCTGTCTCGCACTCTCCACCTGCATGTACATCCCTTTATTAACAACCTCGAAACGAGGACTTAAAGTCTTTACCTGATCTATAACCTGACCAAGTTGCTCACCAATTGTTTCAATAGACACAACGCCCCGTCTAACCCCTTCTGCAAACTTATCCATTTCCATAACACCGGAAGACACCGAAGACTGCATCTCTTTTACCATATATTCTATGTCCTTTGTCGCTATCGCGGTTTGGTCTGAAAGACGCGTTATTTCCCTCGCAACCACTGAAAATCCCTTCCCGTATTCTCCTGCTTTTTCAGCCTCAATAGCAGCATTAAGAGATAAAAGATTCGTCTGGTCAGAAATCTTGTTAATAGTTGTAACAATGCCGGAAATCTTATTCGCCTTTTCGTTTATAACGCCGAGCTTTGATGAAATATAGCTTGTGGCATCAATGAATTCACGCATCGACGATTGCATGCGATTCAGTTTTTCTCGTCCTGTCTCCGCCATAGAGGCGGTGTCAAAAACGGTTTTGCTCACCTCACCCATAGTCTGCATAAGATTTTCGGATGTAGACGTTATCTCAATGTTGGTTGCATTTACCTCACGTATAGATGCCGCCTGCTCGGTTACTGTCGCCTCAAGTTGTCTTGCAGACGCAGCGATCTCAGTAGCGGATGAGGTGACCTGAATCCCTGAAAGTTGCACTTGACCGATAAGCGAATCAAGACTTTTTCTCATATTGTTAAGGGTGCCAAGTAGTTGTCCTGTTTCAGATGAAGTTTGCTTAAAAACATTGTGCATCTCATCTTCTCCAATGCGAAGATCACCGCTTGCCATATTCTGAAGTCGCTTTTTAACTATTGAAAGCGGTTGGGTTATGCTCCTTGAAATAATCCATGATATAAAAACGATCACAAAGGTAATAATAAATAAAAGAATGCCGAGTTTAAAGGCCTTATCGATAAAATTTTTCTGGACATCATCTATATATATGCCTGACCCCACAATCCAACCCCAAGGCTCAAAAGACTTCACATATGCAAGTTTAGGGGTAGCCTTTTCAGAGCCTGGCTTCTTCCACACATAATCCACAAAACCTGATTTTTGATTCTTGATCAATTCAACAAAAGCTACAACGATCCTTTTTCCATTTACGTCTGTCAATCCTGTCTGGTCTTTTCCCTCTAATTCGAAATATGGGTGTGCAACCATAAACCTGTTCATATCGTTTATCCAGAAATATTCAGTACCCTCGTAACGAAGGGCCTTTACCAATTCTTTGGCTCTTTGTTGAGCCTCCTGCTCTGTTATCTTTCCGTTTTTTGACTCATTATAATAATGCTGGATCATTTCATATGCCGTTTCAACAACACTGCGCGTGCGCGTTTTTTTTTCTTCGATAAGGTCACGCTTGAGGTAAATCAAAAATACAAACTCTGTGAGCACAAGACACAACAAGGATATTCCTACAATTAGCCATAACTTGTATTTTATCTTCAGTTTTTCAATAAAATTTCCCATAACAGACCCCTCACTAATGCACCTTTATTTGATCTTATCATATTCGTATTGACATCGGATAGTTTAAAAGAAAGTGGATAATGGATGTTCGATGTCCGATATTTGCTATGCTTTTTGCATTTTTTTGTGGCTTTAGCCCTTGAAACCTATTCGATATCATTAACAACATGGTTGTATTGTCTTTTTTCCATCCTATTTCATCTTCATTGCGCCTGGCATCAGCACGGCTACTACCTCTCCACGAACGCACACAATGTCGTTAGCTGATATTTCAATTGACACGACTACCTTGCGTTTGCTTATACTCTTGACCCTTCCTTTTGCCACAAGTTCCACGTCAAGAGGTGTCGGACGCAAATAGTCCACCTTCAAAGAGGCAGTCACAAAACGAAGCTTTGGCTCCGTATCCATTGCCCTGCCTTGATGCCTGTACATCGCTGCAGCCGCTGTCCCGGTTCCATGACAATCGACAAAAGATGCCAATAAGCCTCCATACACAAAGCCAGGCGCTGACATATGATAAGGCTTCGGTATAAGCCGTGCGATTGATTCTTCTCCATCCCAAAAGCTTCTTATATGTAAACCATCATCGTTCAGGCGGCCACAACCGTAACAATAGCTTACATCTTCCTCATAATAATCTTGAAATGCCTTTTCATTCATAATCCAATCCTTCCATTATATGTTTTCAATCAAAAATTTATTTATTTTTAACATAAATGCAATTGGATGAACATGGAAATGTTGTAAATGTTTCTCAGGTTTATCATTAATCGAATGCTGTTATGATACGAAACCGACTAAGGGGTTCCATAAGGGCATATACCTTTTTTTGTCTGCAACCAGCTTTTTACTCCAACAGAATAGCTTTGACAACGCTGCATTTGATTTGTTATAGACAGAATATTTGACATCATCTAAATAACTGATTTTTGCCATGTAGCAAGAAAAAATACATATAAAAAAAGGAGCCGGACATGGATTATAAACATATTATTACAAGCTCAGGAGAAGATCATGTCGGTGAAATCATATTGAACCGGCCAAAGCAATGGAACGCCTTTAATACAGTAATGGCAGGCGAACTTGACGATGCGCTCTGGGCATTCGACAGGGATAAGAATATAAGGGTTATCATTTTAAAAGGGGCAGGAAAAGCATTCTGTGTTGGCATTGATGTAAGCGAATTTCCTGGTAAAAGTGCACTTGAGTATCGTGACTGGATAGGGCACATGGGGAAAAGCCTTGCTACTATTGGTCGTATCAGAAAACCTGTAATAGCACAGGTTCAGGGCGTGGCAGCGGCTATTGGGACAGGCCTAACCGCAGCCGCTGATCTGGCAATTGCATCTGAAGATGCATCTTTTGGATTAACAGCAATCAATGTTGGCCTTAACTGTATTGGTCCGGCCGTTCCTGTCTCCCGTTCAGTTGGGAGGAAACGTACTCTCGAACTTTTGTTATACGGCGATATGATAAAGGCGCAAAGGGCATTAGATATTGGGCTGATTAACAAAATAGTAAAGCAGGATGAACTTGAACAAAACACCCGCGAATGGGCTGCTACTCTTGCAAGAAAAAGTCCCCTCGCTGTTCAGACTGCGAAAAAGGCCTTCTATGCGGCAGCGGATATGGAGTATTTTACATCTCTCGAATACATGACAGATACCCTCTCCCGGCTTTGCACATCAGAAGATGCTATGGAAGGTATAAACGCATTCTTGGAAAAAAGGGAACCAAAATGGAAGCAGAGATAGACATCAAAATGGAAATATATCTGAAACCAACGATCATTATAAATTCTGACCATGTGTCTATCATCAAAAAGGCAGTTGAGTTAACAACCCACTGTAACAGCGAAAGTGAAAAGGCTATAGCGCTTTTCTATTTTGTTAGAGATAGCATACACTACAGCGTATATATGATTTCGACGAAATTTGAGGACTTTGTGGCAAGCACTGTGCTGGAAAGGGCTAAAGGCTATTGTGTGCAAAAGGCAGTGCTTCTCGCTGCACTTGCAAGGGCAACAGGTATACCATCTCGTCTTAAATTCGCAAAGATCAAAAACCACAGGATGCCAAAAGATTTAATAGAGCAGACGGGGATCAATTTTTTTCCAAGCCACGGATACACACAGATTTTTATCAATCAAAGATGGTTGAATGTAACGCCGGCGTTTGACAAATCACTGTGCGAAATAAGCGGTGTGCCGGTTGTTGAATTTGATGGTATTAACGATGCTACACTTGCCCCATACGGTTCAGATGGAAAACCCTATATAGAATACATCGAAAAATACGACCCACAACCCGATCTTCCGTTCGAATGGCTACATAGCAAGGTTTCCTCTATATGGGGAGAAAAAAATGCCTGGCTCACAAATGAAGACTCTCGAAACCACAAAATGCCATCAGGATATGAATTTAAATAGAAGTATTTATTTGAAATACTGAATACGACAACGACTGAAATCAGCCGAAAAAAAATGTCCACAGAATGATGAATGTAAAAATGATACCTATCAATAGGCTTACATAACCAAACGTAGACGAAGCGATCTTCAATGCTAAACCAGGGTGTTTTATCTTGAATTCATCAAGCCTTTTTTCTTTAACCAGTCTTTCATATTCAAGCGTTCTTGATCTCCACAACTCCTCAAGCTTATAACTGCCTGTAAAAATGATAGGATCCATAGGAAATTTTGTGGGGATCAGATGCGTGTTGAAGAAGTGGACTGTGAATATAAATAGTGCTGCAAGCAAGGCCTCCTCCGAATGGAAGATGCTTGCAATATTAAAAACCCAACCAGGATATACATATGACGCCATTTCAGGTGCCCAGAGGGTAATGCCAGAACCGCCAATGATAAACATACCCCAGAAGACCGCAAGAAAATCAAACTTCTCCCAGTATGTCCAACGGTCAAATTTTGGATATTCACCCTTATTGAAAAACCACATTACCATTGCCTTAAACTGCCGCCAGTCCTGCTTGTTTGGCATTAAGGAATCAGGACCAAAGAGTCTGTCAAGCCATCCTTTTCTGTCTTTTTTGCAAAAACCCTTTGGAAATAAGAAACGTATACTTCTCCATATCGCAACAAGAAAAAGCCCGATGAGAATAATTGCGGCTAATCTGTGATAAAGGCCAGCATTATGTGCGCCACCCATAATTTTTATAATGACCTTTGCCCAGGGCACATTGTGATATTTAATCGGAAATCCTGTAATTACGAGACCAAAAAAGGATATTATCAATAATACATGCATAACACGGTCTTTTATTGAAAACCGCCTTATTTCCTGAATATTCTCCTCATGGGCAAATGGACTTTCAGGCTTTATGCCGAGTTGTTCAAGTTTATGTTTCTCCCAGTAAACCTTTCTCCACCAGAGGAGTGTATGGGTCCAGTAAAAGGCAAATGTAACAAGCAGCAACACAACCATAGACAAAAAGCTTACATATAGAAGCGGGTATCGCTTTCTGTCTTTGTAGTCAGGATGCGCCTTATATTCTGCAAATCTTGGATGGATTCCGTGATGACATTTTTCACAATTTTTCGTCAGGTTCTTCGGATTTATTGCTGAATCAGGATGTCTTTTAGCCAGGATATTGTGAGTAGTATGACAGTCTGCACAGCCAGCAACACTGGTCGGGTATCCTAAATCCTGTACCTTGCCGTGGTATGTCTCCTCATAATACTTCACGGTATCAGGAGAAAGTCCGTTCCTTATCATCATCTCCCTGTCTGAGTGACACGATTTACACGTCCTATTATAAAACTCCCTCGCCTCGAGGATATACCGCTCAGTTGATGTATGGTAAGCCTTTGTATCATGGAGTCCGTGACAATCGCTACATGTTGCTGAATCCTTGTTGCCCTTCATTACTGCAGCGCCATGGCCTGAAAGTGCGTATTCTTCATTGGTATGACATTTCGTGCAATTTTTTGCGACCGTAATCTTAAATTGTCCCTTTTCTGGTCTCAGCGTGTGAATCTCATAATGGCAGTCATAGCAACGAAAATCCTCGTAAAGGTAATGAAAACTGTTTCTATAGGCCTTATCGATTTCACCGTGACATTTTCCACATGAGATTAGGGAAGGCTTTTCCTTTTTGATTATATGCCTATCGAGACTTTTAATATCCTCGTGACAGCCCTTACAACCTATGTTTCCATGAACAGATTCTTTATACATGCCCTTATACTTTGCGCTTGTGTGGCAGTCAACACAATTTATCTTCACCTCAGCAGAAAATATCTCACCTGCAAAAAATAAAATCATCAGGATAAAAAGGGATGCGAACCAGTTTTTGTCTGCCATAATTATCCTTTTTTTCTTTCTTTAGCCTCTTTGTATTTCATTCCCCCGTAAAATCTTATGACGTCTTTAACCCCATTATTGATTAGCCAGCAACATACAAGAAACGACTTCTTACCATTCTCATCAATCACAAGCACAGGTCTATTTTTGGGAATATCTTTTAGTCTCTTGTTTAACTCATAAAGAGGGATATTTACAGCGCCATCTATATGGCCCGATCTATACAGATCCTCTGACCTCGCATCAAGAATGAATAGGTCTTTTTTCTCTTTGATCAGTCTTTCCAGCATATGAGGTTTTATGGAAACAACCGGCGCCCTTTTGATTCTGTGGATGGATTCCACTTCATATCCTGCCTTTTTCCATGCCGGCAAACCACCATTTAAGATAAATATGTTTTTGTAACCGAGAATTTTTGCCTTTTGGTATGTCTGCCCTGCCCTGAGACATTCGTCCGATTCACAGTAAAAGATGATATGCTGCCCTTTGTTCTTCAAAATCGCCTTTGACTTTTCTTCAAATTCTTCAAAGGCTATACAGAGCGAATCTGGGATCCTATGATCCATACATTCAAGGTAACTCATAGTATCAACGAATATAGCGCCCTTCTCTTTTTTGAGGGCAACCGCCTGGGCTGGTTCAATGGATGCCTGTTCAGTCAATGGAGGCTGCTGGTGGGCGGTACACGATATGATAAGATACAAAATAACAGTCAAAACAGTTATTATCCTCAGCAAAATAACCCCCTGCCTTAATTAATATCCAGTGGAGCCATATTGAATATCAACTTTTCATTTGCCCTTGAGCCATTTTTCAAAAGTGATCCTCGTGTAAGAAAATCCTTTTTATTTATGTGGCATATATCACACGAACGTGTCCTATCCGTTGATTTTCTTATGTTATGGACAGGTGCAGCCCTGTAATCAGGGATTTCATCGAATTTTTCCATCTTTATTCCATATTTAGCAAAGGTGTTTCGCTCAATCGGCAATGCCCTTAAAGTGGTCAGAGACTTCCTGTCAATAGGATTAACGCCAAGGATAAATGATGGTTTTGAAGAAGAGGCGTTTCCGTCATGACAATCATAACAGTTACTATATGCTGCATGAACATGACAACCATAACAACTCACCTTTCCCTCGTGTTTTGAGTGTGCCAAACGGGATATGACCTTGGGCTCCCCGCCCGTTTTGTGACAGTCATTGCATCTTGGTTTGTCTTTTGTTTCGTCCTTGTTCGTATAGCTATTGCCACTTCCGTGCATTTGCCCCTTTTTATGACAGTCAGTGCATCCCATGCCTTTCTGAAAATGGATGTCAGGCGTTCCGCTTAGTTTACCGATATATTCAGGGTAGATCCTTCCACCATGACACACGGCACAGGTTTTACTTTCATCCTTTTTCACAAATCTGTGCCCATCTATAAAACCTCTGCGCATCCCTTTAACAGAGGGTGAACTTACATGACAATCGCCGCATGATGCATGACAGCTCTTACAGGATTGTCCAAATACCTTATCTTTGAATAATCTGTCCTCATCTTTTGAAAACCTTTTTGTGATCTTGTCCAAAAAACCTGCAAGATTATAGTGCAAAGAGCTACTATATATCTTTGCAATATCATCGTGGCAGTTTCCGCATAATTTCAGATCAGCAGAAGGTCTTTTTACAACACCTTTGTGCGCTGATTCCTGGTCTATTGATTTAGCATCCCCTTTATGACAAAAGACACACCCGTTTTCAAAATGTGGGTCTTTATTTAGGATGCTTCTATCCACCAAATAACGCCTGAAATATGCATCCGTCTTGGTTGGGGGCATTTCCCCTGCAGGATTGACACCTAAAACCCTTTCTAATTTGGGGGGATTAACAAGCATCTGAAGGATTGATTCATCTGTATGGCATTGTATACAGCCTTCGTTGCTTGCTTCAGCAAAAACGACCAATGTAAAGAGGCACACGAGAATGTGTATGAATCTCATGGGGTTAGCTTCTAATTAACAAATATACTAAATCATGTCAAGGCATATCGATGTATTGCCCCCTCATGCGTTTCATATTTTATATGTGAACCTGATTTTTGTTTAGAGATATCCGATAAGCTTCGAGTTTTCCATCATATTTTTTTTATTCATAAATTTCAAAATCCAAATTGACAAGATATGATTTGGTTGCTATATATTAGTCTATTGAACCTATTTCCTCACATACTGCATTTGTTTTTCATATCCCTATTTCAGGGATTAATTTTATACAGGCAACTAAATTTTTAGGGAGGTGAAAGGATGGATGAAGATACCCCTTTGCTGAACGAATTGGAGAAAGGTCCATGGCCGAGCTATGTTAAAGAGATTAAAAGAATGGCCAAAAAAAACAAGGCTGCAAAAGACCTGCTCGGCATCCAGGAGTTATCTTACAAAGATCGTGTAACGCATTGGAAGCATGGTGGAATTGTAGGTGTTACCGGCTATGGTAGCGGTGTAATAGGCAGGTATTGTGATGAACCAGAAAAGTTCCCTGATGCAGCTCAATTCCATACTATGCGTATCAACCAACCTGCAGGATGGTTCTATTCCACAAAGAGCCTGCGTCAGATTTGTGATATATGGGAAAAATATGGAAGCGGTATGACAAACTTTCACGGCTCAACAGGCGATATTATCCTGCTTGGAACCACCACAGACAATTTACAACCATGTTTTGACACCGTAACAGAAGCCGGTTTTGACCTTGGCGGTTCAGGCTCTGCATTACGCACAATCTCGGGTTGTGTGGGCCAGGCACGTTGCGAATGGTCCAACTTCGACACACTCAAACTCGTTTATGACCTTACAATGGAATTTCAGGATGAGATTCATAGACCACGCTGGCCATACAAATTTAAAATCAAAGCATCTGGTTGCCCAAACGACTGTGTGGCGGCTATAGCCAGGGCGGATTTCACGATTATAGGCACTTGGAGAGATGCGTTGAGGATCGATCAAAACGCAGTAAAAGATTATGTTGGTAATGGTTTTGACATAAAAGGACTCGTTGTTGACAAATGCCCAAGCGAGGCACTTGAATGGGACGATAAGAATAAAGAATTAATACTTAAAGCAGATGATTGCGTCCGGTGCATGCACTGCATAAACAAGATGACAAAGGCAATAAGACCGGGCATTGAAAGCGGTGCCACTATTCTTGTCGGCGGCAAGGCCCCTATCATAAAAGGCGCATATCTTTCATGGGTTTTGGTGCCTTTTATCAAGATCGAGCCTCCTTACGACGAGATCAAAGATCTGCTTCGCAAGATATGGGATTGGTGGGATGAAAACGGCCGCACAAGAGAAAGGCTTGCAGAACTAATCGAAAGAATGGGGCTTAAGAACTTCTTAAAAGAGGTGGGCATACCGCCAGTTCCGCAGATGGTTTACAAACCAAGGGCAAATCCGTATGTATATTTTTAATGCTATGCGCAGATCGCGTAGCGCAAGCTTATTAACCATTCGGAGGTAAATTATGGGAAGAACAGATTTAGGACCGCCTGATTATAGGGACATGCTACCTGATGCAATAAAAAGAAATTACGGTAAATGGAAATATCATGAAAAGGTTCGCGCCGGTGTTTTAAAGCACGTTTCTGAAACCGGCGATGAGGTCTATACAGTAAGGGTTGGATCGCCAAGGCTTGTAAGCGTAGATTTTATTAGGGATATATGCGACATCGCAGACAAGTATTGTGACGGTCATTTGAGGTTTACAAGTCGTTATAATATAGAATTTATAACTGATAACAAATCTAATGTTAACGGCATCATCGAGGAGGCTGAAAGGCTTGGTCTGCCAGCAGGTGGTACAGGAAACAGCATCTCAAATATCATTCATACCCAGGGCTGGATCCATTGCCATAGTGCTGCAACAGATGCATCAGGTCTTGTAAAGGCAATAATGGATGAGATGCATGAGTATTTTACAAGCATGAAATTACCCGCATATGTGAGGATCGCGGTAGCATGTTGTATCAATATGTGCGGCGCGGTCCATTGCTCTGATCTGGCAGTGGTAGGTGTACACAGAAAACCGCCGAGGGTAGATAACGAAAAGGTGTTGGCTCAGTGTGAAATCCCTACAACCATACAGTCATGTCCCACCGGTGCAATAAGAAGACACCCTGACCCCAATGTAAAGAGTGTCGTTGTACGAGAAGATTTATGTATGTACTGCGCTAATTGTTTTACTGTATGTCCTGCCATGCCTCTAGCCGATGCTGATGGCGACGGTGTTGCAATCTATGTGGGCGGCAAGGTCTCCAATGCAAGGAAACCGCCAATGTTCTCCCGTATGGTTGTACCGTTTCTCCCGAACAATCCACCAAGATGGAAAGAGGTTGTGGATGTGTTAAAGAAAATAGTAGAGATATATGCCAAGAATGCAAAACAGTATGAGAGAATGGGTGAATGGATAGAAAGGATTGGCTGGGAAAAATTCTTTGGTTTGACCGGAATACCATTCACTGACCAACATATTGACGATTTTACACACGCTGTAGAAACATACAGAACCACCACACAGTTTAAATGGTAAGGATAGCTCGTTGCTGATAGTTCACGGCTCATATCTGATAACAAAGACAAAAGCACAATGAGTCGTGAACTTCGCTGTTTCAGCCAGCGTTGAAAGGAGGAAATACCGTGTCGAACGAGATAAGCAATGAACTAAAGCAAAAAGTGATAAATTATCTGAAAACAGTATCCAAGGCAAAAAACAAGGAGGTTGCCCGCGGGATAGGCGAAGACAAACATACCGTAGATAAGGCAATCACTGAACTTAGCAAGGAAGGTATAATAGAATATGTATACCTCGGCGCATCTTTCGTAAAACTTAAAGACTCATAAGAAACACGGCTTTTAAAGTTTATGCCTGGTTTTTTGGCTGCCATTCAATAAAAGGATCCAAGTTCGTACATGAATGACATAAAGGGTTGTTTAAGGGGTCAGCAAAACTTATATGACAATTTTTAAAAATTTAAGATCCAAGATCATAGCTTCAAAATGGCTTCCGGGGGATTTATGCCACCTCGCATCATGATTGCAGCTCCATGTGGTCGTTCAGGTAAAACCATTGTCAGCATTGGTTTGTGTGATGCCTTCAGAAGAAGGGGCTTAGCGGTTCAACCTTTTAAAAAGGGGCCTGACTATATAGATGCGTCGTGGCTTTCTGCAGCATCTGGGGTAGACTGTCGAAATCTTGACGCATTCCTAATGGATGAAAAAACTATTATCGGAAGTTTTGAAAGGGTGTCAAACAAGGCAGACCTCGTCCTGATAGAAGGAAATATGGGCATCTATGATGGGATAGATATAGACGGTAAAGGAAGCTCGGCTCATCTGTCAAAACTGCTCGCCACTCCTGTAATCCTGGTAATTAATACAATGAGGATGAGTCGAAGCGTTGCAGCACTGATAAAAGGCTTCCAATGTTTTGAACCGGAAATAAATATTGCAGGGGTCATCATAAATAATGTCGCTGGCGAAAGACATAAATCAAAACTAATCCAATCAATCGAAAAATACTGTGATATCCCGGTTGTTGGTGCCATCCCGAGAATAAGGAGTCTCAACATAGCCGAAAGGCATCTCGGGCTTATACCATTTAACGAAAGCAAAACAGGGTCATCCTTTGTTGAAGATATTGGCGCTTTTGTCGAGCGCCACATAAATCTTGATGCAGTGTTATCGATTGCAAAACAGGCTCATGATAGCCACAACGCTTCATCCACTATTTCTAATCCATCCGACGATAAAGAAGATTATCAAAGAAGCAATGCTATTGTACGTGTAGGTGTCATGTTTGACAGGATTTTCAATTTTTACTACCCTGAAAACATAGAGGCCTTAAAAACAGCAGGTGCTGAGATTGTACATATCGACTCCTTGCAGGACAGAATGTTGCCAAAGGTAGACGCACTTTACATAGGCGGTGGCTTTCCAGAACTGTACATTGAAGAACTGTCTAAAAACAAAGGCCTAATGCATGATATTGCCGTTGCAATCGAAGACGGTCTGACAGTATATGCCGAATGTGCTGGATTGGTGTATCTCAGCAAAGGATTAAGAGCAAACAATAAATTATACAACATGGTTGGGATAATCCCATCTGAGGCGGAAATATCAAGGCATCCCGTTGGGCACGGCTATATTGAGGGGAAAATTATATATGATAATCCATTTTTCCCTGTGGGTACTTTAATGCGGGGCCATGAATTTCACCATTCGAAACTTTCTTCAGTCGATGGGCTTCAGTGTGCGATAACACTCAAAAGAGGGCACGGCATCAACGGTACGCTTGATGGGATTGTTTATAAAAATATGTTTGCCGCATACACTCATATCCACGCACTCAGCACACCGGGATGGGCAGACGCTTTTGTTGCAAACATATTGAATGAAAGATGTTTTTTTAAAAATACACGCATGAAAACGTTGGAGATTCGACTCAAACAATGAACTAAGCGCCATGAGCTAAATAAAGGAGGATGGATTATGGCAACAGTTTGTCCGGTTTGCAAGGTAGAGGTAGAAGAAAAAAAGGCAAGAGCAACAAGCACTTATAATGAGCAGACCTATTTTTTTTGTTGTAAAGCTTGCAAGAAAAA
>WBZO01002606.1_pt1 | contig 23004 bp, 17 predicted proteins | sample 5204261 | NCBI WGS metagenome assembly WBZO01 (sample SAMN12412400, study PRJNA552823) | activated sludge metagenome | isolation source: activated sludge from anammox sidestream of wastewater treatment plant... | place: USA: North Carolina | collected 2017-09 | reverse complement strand
CTCCCGTTGGGAGAGGGGCTGGGGGTGAGGGGTATGATGCGCGCGGGATTCACCCCGATAAAGGAATAGCGCGCGATTTGTTCGCCGCCCTCGACCGATTCGAGCAAAAAGGAATTTCCGCCGGCGCGCAATTTGAGATACACGGAAACGGGCGTCTCTAAATCGGCGGGCAGTTCGCGAAAAACGGGTACAAGATTGCCGCGTTTGGCGTATTCAAGAAATTCGTCGCGTGATGGTTGGAACATGTGCGTTTCGCTTTCGACCTCGCAGCGGTCTGTATTGGAAAATAAAAAAACGCTCATCCCGAAAGGGACGAGCGTTTTGAATAGTTGCCCGTGGTACCACCCTAATTGATTCCGGCTACAGACCTTTGAGCTTTCCGAAAACCTCAAAGGTCTCGGAATACTCGAAAAAAAATCCGTCGCGGTGCGACGGAAGGTAGAGCCAGTCTCACTTTTGCGGGGACTCTGCTTTACAGCTTGTATCCCTTCAGCCGCGATAACGGGGGCGTTTTCCGTTGACGCTTACTGGCGGTGAACAATGTAGGAGAATGAACGCTACAGCGAGCGCTCACTACTTGGCGTTCTCTACATGAGGTTCGTTACGTTGGGCGTCAAAACTCGGCAGTCCATTCGGCGTTCTCGTAATTGTCCGTCTCGCATCCCTACAACGGACTTTCTGAAATTCGTAAAACGCGTACTCGTCTGCGTCAAGGTCTTTGTTGGGGATAATATAGCAGAATTAGGCAAAGGTGTCAAGGGTTACGGCTTTATTTCGTTGTAAATTCTGAAAATGTAAGCAGAATATATATTTGACTTACTTTATTAGAAATGTTAGAATTCGCATAGATAGTTGGAAATTGGAGGGGTGATGGAAACCATTGCAACGGTTAAAGGGCAAATTGTGATTCCGTCGTCGGTGCGCCGCAAATTTGGAATCAAGGAGGGAACGCGGATTCAAATTCAAGTGGATGAAGACAAACGGCAAATTATCTTGACGCCGATTACACGCGAGTATGTCAACAGCTTGCGAGGGAAATATAAAGGCAAAGCGTTGATGAAAGCGCTCCTGGCGGAAAAAAAACGGGAGCGTGAATTATAATGTCGCGCAAACCGAAAGCGTATGTTCTCGATACGTGGACAATCATTGCCTATTTGCAAGACGAGCCGGCGGCGGGAAAAATCGTCGAACTTGTTGCGGACGCGCACGAGCAAGAAATTCCGCTTTACATGAGTGTCGTCAATGTGTGCGAAGTGTGGTACATCCTCGCGCGCGAAATCTCTGAAGCCGAAGCCGATTCGAGCGTGAATGATTTAAAGCGGTTGGGAGTTCGGTTTCAGGAAGCGAGCTGGGAAACTGCAAAAGAAGCGGGCAGGTTCAAAGCAAAAGGCAAGATGGCGTTGGGTGATTGTTTTGCCGCGGCGTTGGCTAAAGAACTGAAAGCGGATTTGGTGACAGGGGATCAAGAGTTCAAGCAGGCGGAAAGCCAAGTTCATGTTTTATGGCTTTGAAGCTTGACAAAAAACTTGAAATTCGAGTGTTGCCGCTCGAATTTCTTTTTTTACAATGCGCGGAGGAATTTTTCCACCGCCCAATTCACCTCTTCCGGTTTCTCCATACTCGGCACATGCCCGACGTTTTCCAAAATCAACACTTGTGCGTTCGGAATTTCGCGCGCGAGCGTTTCTCCATTTTCGACGACGGTCGGTTGGTCGCCGGCGCCATAGATCACTAGCGTTGGAACGTTCACCTCATTCAAACGTCCACGCGCGGGCGGGTCGAGTTCCACCGGATTGTAACCGTCGGTGTCAATTTTGAGATTATCCAATTCCATCGCGCGAACTTGTTCGCGGACGTGCGACGGCGCTTGGTCGGGCGTGCGGTGCGGACCGTCCACCCACATTTTCAATTCCAAATCAATTACGCGTTCAATGTCGCCTGCAGCAAACGCGGCAGTTTGTTCATCCCACTGCGCTTTCATTTCCGGCGGCGCTTCAAAACCGCTGTATCCTGCCGCAATCAAAATTAACGCAGACACGCGTGCGGGATGTTCGAGCGTGAAATCGAGCGCGAGCGAACCGCCCATCGAGCAGCCCATCAAAATCGCGCGCGCAATGTCGAGATGGTCGAGCAGCGCGCGCAAATCGGCGCGGTAATTAAATTCTTTGGTTGTGGCAACGGTTTTGCCAAAGCCGCGTTGGTCGTAACGGACCGCGCGATAGTTTTTTTGAAAGTATTCAAACTGTGGGCCCCACATCGCGCTGTGCGCAATGCCCGCGTGCAGCATCACGAACGCTTGACCCTGCCCGACGACCTCGTAATAAATTTGCGCGTTGTCGAAATTCAAAAATGGCATTTGTTCTGCGCTTGGCTAAAAAATTTCTGACGCTTGCGTCAAACGCTTCGCGTCAGAAACTTTTTAGCGCCATGAAATCCGTTGCTCTAGCCACGTTTGCCCCGGTTGGGCGGGCGAATTGCCGGGAATTGTTCCAGCGAGATTGCCGCCGAGGTCAAACAATTTGGTTTCGTTTTCGCCGTCTGGGTCCATTGACCACACGCTCCACACGCCATCGGTATTGCGCACGAATGCGATTTTGCTGCTGTCCGGCGCATAGACCGGCAAGCCCTCGTCGCTCAGACTATCGGTCAAACGCTGGGGCGAACCGCCGTCCGCGTTGATGACGTACAAATCCCAATTGCCGGATACATTGCTCATGAATACGATGCGCGAACCATCGGGCGACCACGCGGGCGCCGTGGCGTTAATGCCGGGCGTCAATGCTTTTTTGCCGCCGCCGTCCGCGTTCACAATCGCAAGGCCGCAGGTTTCGGCAGGAAAGCCGCAATCGCGAAATACGATGCGCCCATCGGGGCCCCACGCGGGATATTGCGCCTGATCCACCAACGGCGGCGGGTCTTGGCGCGGTTTGGTAGAGACGCTGGAAACGCGCAGCGTAAAAGCGCGTTTAAGAATGTCGCTGCCCTGCCCGGCGCGCGTCGCGTAAATATATTTCGCGCCGTCGTCGGACCAAGAGGGCAGCGTATCTTCGGCGCGCAAGGAAATGTGCAAATCGCCCGCGCCGTCCGTGCCGATGCGATGAATGCCGCGCTGGTCGTCAACCCACGAATAATACAACATACGTTTACCGTCGGGACTGATGGACGGACTGGACGCCAATTCTACGATGAGACGGCGGTCGCTCCCGTCGGGATTCGCGGAATAGATGCGATACTGCCCGTCATAAACCGGAAAGTAAATGCGTCCGCTGCCCGCCGTTGCAGGGTTGGTATTTGTGGTATCGGCGACAGGCGTCGGCTGAGGATTGGTATTACTGGCGCCGCCGATTGGCGCGACGGTCCCTTGCGGCAGCGCGGTGGCGACGGGCGCTAGAATCACTTGCGTCGGTTCCGCTTGGGGCGCGGCGCCTTTGGCCAGCGCGCCGCAATCTTCTAACCCTTTGGTGGCGGCGCCAAGATTTTTATCCAGTTCCAGCGCTTTTTGAAAATAGGGAATTGCTTGCGGACATTTTTGCGAAAGTTGAAACGCTTGACCGAGACCGAGAAACGCGTCGCTCGATTTCGGGTCGAGCGTTAACGCTTTTTGAAATTGCAAAATTGCGGGCCCCGGCTGATTGGATGTCAGATACGCGCGTCCGAGCGCGGTGTATGAAGGAATGTACGGCGGATACAATTCAATCGCTTTTTCAAACGCGGGAATCGCCATCGCGGGGTCGTCCAAATAATTGGCAAATACCAAACCGATTTCGTAATGATACAAAAACATTTCAGGCGCCAATTCCAGCGTGCGATTCCATTCGCCGACGCCTTCATCTTTGCGGCCCGATAAAATCGCGACCCACCCCGCCGCGCGGTGCGTGTCTGGATTTTGGTCGTCCAACTCGAGCGCTTGATTGACCATATCCTGCGCTTCGGCGCTGCGTCCCGCGCGCAAGTACGCTTCGGCGAGAAACGCTTTGGCGGAAGCATCGTTGGGGTCGAGTTTGATTGCGCTCTCGCCCGCTTTGATAGCTTGGTCGGTTTGACCCGCCCACGCTAGCGCGCGCGTTAATTCCGTCAACGCAGCGGCGGAAGTGGGGTCGAGCCGCGTGGCTTTTTGGGCGACGGGAATGGCTTCGCCGATGCGCCCGGTCAGCGCCAGCGCGCGCGCCCAATGCGTGTACACGTCCGCTTCGTTCGGCGCCTGTTTCGCGGCGGCTTGATATTGCGCGATGGCGGGTTCAAATTGACTTTTGGCGGCGAGCTCGTCGCCCACGCGCAACAAATTGTCAACGTTCTGTCCGCCTTGAATGGTTGGCGTTTGACGCGGCGACGATGTTTTGGGCGGAGTTTGCGGATTGCCTATGATCGAACTAAAGAAACCGCTGATTGGTTTACCCGGCACGAAATTGTCCACTGCGAGCCACATGAGCGCGACGAGCGCCAGACCGATGAGTACGGCGCCGAGCAAGATAAACGGCGGTTGATATTTTCGCAGGGGCGCGGGCGTGTGCGGAACAAATTGCGGCGGCACATGCAAATTGGGCGCGTGCAGATTGGGGCGTTGCACGTGCGGCATTTCGATTTGCGGCATCCGCACTTTACCGAGCTCTTGATGCAATTGCGCGCCGAGCGAAGGTTTTGCCGCTGGCGGCGGCGGAGGTTTGCCGCTGGCGGCGGCGGGCGCCGTCGGCTGGCGCGGCGCGGCGGAACCATGATTGGACGATGCGACCGACGGCGCGGGAGGCGGCGCGGGCTGGGCGGACGGCGCGGGAGCGTACGAATAGGACGCCGAAATTGTTTGCGCGTGATCCGCCGCCGGATATTGCGCGGCGGTCGGTTGCGCGGCGGCGGGCGGGCGAGTTTGCGCGACCGGCGGAATGACGATATGCGGTTCGCCGGCGCCGAGGGCGGGGGGTGGCGGTTCGGGCGGGTCGCCCAATAACCAGCGCGCGCCGTCGTAATAGTACCACCGACCGCTTTGCGCACCGATCATCCACCAGCGTCCTTGCGAATCTTGGAAACGAAGTTTTTCGAGTTCCCGCTTGAATTCTTCTTCTGGGATTTGTCCGACTGCGAGTTTGCCCTTGATTTCAAAAAAGCGCGCTTGCATTTGCGCCAGGGTCATGCAATTTCCTCCAGACCAACACGCGCGGCGAATTGGAGCGATAGGCGTTCCGACAAGCTTTTGGCAAGCGGACGTTCAGGGCTTTTGGTTTGCGCGCGACACAGACGCCGCACAAAATCAAAAGATTGGGGTTGCCAAAATCGAATCGGGATGATTCCACAAGCCGCACACGCGCGTCATAATCCGACAGGCCGCGGTTGTGGGATAACGGCGTATGTCGGCGCAAAATTATACTATGGAAACGAATTGCCGCAAATGCTCCGCCATCGCGCGCGCGCCGCGAAAATGCGGAAAAACGGTATAATCATTTACACGGCGCCATGATTTAGGATTTGCGAGTCAATTCAAAAAATAGGCGAATTCCGCAAGTTTTTTCGGCGCACGCCAAATAGCATGAGGTGCAACCATGTCATTCGATACGCCTTTGAACAGCAGTACGCAATCATTCGGTCGGGTGTTGGATGCGGGACTGCCGGTGTTGGCAATTTTTTTTACGGGCGCGCTCGATGCCGCGCGCGACGACGCGTTAAAAACGCTGGCTAAAGCCAACGCGGGCGCGCTGCTCGTCGCCAAAATCCGCGCGGACGAAAATCAGGCATTGGCGCAAAAATACGCGCTGCGGACGACTGCGGCGCTCACATTTCGCGACGGCAAGGAATTTAGCCGCGTGGAAAATCCATCCGCCGACGCTTTGCGCGCGCACGCGAGTTATGTGTTGGGGCGCGGGCCCAAGCCCGAAAGCGCGCCGCCGAGACGCGCGGACGATGCGGATGGGACGCCGTTAAAAGTGAGCGACGCGACCTTTGCGCGCGAGGTGTTGAACGCGCCGCTGCCGGTGATGGTGGATTTTTGGGCGGCGTGGTGCGGACCCTGTCGCATGATTGCGCCGGCGTTGGAAAAACTCGCGGCGGAATACGCGGGGCGCGTGCGAATCGCGAAATTGAACGTGGACGAAAATCCGCGCACGCAAGCGCAATACCAAGTGCAAGGCATCCCCACGTTGTTGCTCGTCAAAAACGGCAAAGTCGTTGACCGCATCGTCGGCGCGCTGCCGGAAGGACAATTGCGGATGCAGATGGAGAGATTACTCAAGAATTGAATAGTAGGTAGCAGATAGCAAGTAGCAGGTAGTAAGGGCGCTGGACGCGTTACTTGCTACCTGCTACTTGCTACTCCAAACACATGTCACAACCACGCACAATCCGCGCGCCGCGCGGGACACAAATTTCCTGCAAGGGCTGGCTGCAAGAAGCAGCGCTCCGAATGTTGATGAACAATCTCGACCCCGATGTGGCGGAACGTCCGCAAGATTTGATTGTGTACGGCGGACGCGGGCGCGCCGCGCGCAATTGGGACGCGTTCGACGCGATGGTTCGTTCGCTGCGCGAATTAGAGAACGACGAAACATTGTTGGTGCAATCGGGCAAACCGGTTGGCGTTTTCAAATCGCATCCCGACGCGCCGCGCGTCCTCATTGCCAATTCCAACATCGTGCCGCATTGGGCGACGCAAGAAAATTTTGACCGCTGGGAACGCGAAGGGCTCATCATGTACGGCCAGATGACGGCGGGCAGTTGGATTTATATTGGCACGCAAGGCATTTTGCAAGGCACGTACGAAACGTTCGCCGCGCTCGCGCAAAAACATTTTGGCGTTCCCTCTTTGAAAGGAAAATTTGTCTTGACTGCCGGACTCGGCGGAATGGGCGGCGCGCAGCCGTTGGCGATTACGATGAATGAGGGCGTCGGGCTTGTGGTCGAGGTGGACGCGGCGCGCGCACAAAAGCGTTTGGATACGCGTTACATTGATGTTGTCACTGACAATTTGGAAGAGGCGATGACGTGGGTGGAGGAAAATGTCAAACGCCAAACGCCAATTTCGATTGGCTTGATTGCGAACGCGGCAGATGTTTTGCCCGAACTGGTGGTGCGCGGCATCACGCCCGATGTCGTCACCGACCAAACGCCCGCGCACGATCCGCTTTCGTATGTTCCCGAAATGCCGTTAGAAGAAGCAAACAGTTTGCGAATCAGCGACGCGGCGGAATATCAAGCGCGTTCGATGGAAGCGATGGCGGCGCATGTACGCGCGATGTTGGAATTTCAAAAACGCGGCGCGATTGTTTTTGATTACGGTAACAATTTGCGTCAACGCGCGTATGACGCGGGCGTAACGGACGCGTTTGACTATCCCGGTTTCGTCCCCGCGTACATTCGCCCATTGTTTTGCGAGGGCAAAGGTCCGTTTCGGTGGGCGGCGCTTTCGGGCGACCCACAAGATATTTTCAAAACGGACGCGGCGATTTTGGAATTGTTTCCCGAAAATGAACATCTGGCGCGTTGGATTCGCTTGGCGCAAGAACGCGTCGCGTTTCAAGGATTGCCCGCGCGGATTTGTTGGCTCGGTTATGGCGAACGCGCGCGCGCGGGATTGCGTTTCAATGAACTCGTCGCGCAAGGCATTGTGTCCGCGCCGATTGTGATTGGACGCGACCATCTCGATTCGGGCAGCGTCGCGTCGCCGCGCCGCGAAACGGAAGCGATGCAAGACGGGAGCGACGCGATTTCGGATTGGGTTTTTCTGAACGCGATGATCAACGCGGTGAACGGCGCGACGTGGGTTTCGGTGCATCACGGCGGCGGCGTCGGCATCGGTTACTCGCAGCACGCGGGCCAAGTGATTGTGGCGGACGGCACGCCCGAAGCGGCGAAACGTCTGGAACGCGTCTTGACGAGCGACCCGGGCATGGGCGTCATTCGTCACGCCGACGCGGGATATCAAGCGGCGATAGAGTTTGCGAAGGAGAATGGAGTAAAGGTACCGATGATGGAGTAAAACTTTATGGATGACTTGATCGCCCAAATCATTGGCTCGTACCTTGCGGGTTTGACGGACAATGTCGCGGAACGGGTGGGCAAGACGCTCGCGGATTTGTGGCGCAAACGCGATGCGCCGGGCGTGACGCTGCCCGATGCGTCGCCGCCGTACAATGAACCGCCGCCGCTGCCGCTTTCCGAAACGCCGTTGGTGGGACGCGAAACGGAATTTGCCGAAACGCTTGAACGTTTGCGCGCGTCGCGTTTGGTCACGCTCGTGGGCGACGGCGGCGTGGGCAAGACCGCGCTCGCGCAGACGATTGCGTGGTGGATGTGGGAAACGGAAAACGTGCGTAGGGGGCGTTCTCTAACGCCGAACGAGAAACGCGAAACGCGGCGCGGCGTCGTGTTTATCGCGCTCGATGCGTTGGCGCCGGACAGCGCGCTGGCGGAATTTGTGACGCCGCGTTTGGTGAACGCATATCAATTTCCCGCGACGGACGACGCGGCGCTGCGGCGCGAGGATGCGGTGCGCGCGAGCGCGAGCATGTTGAATCAGTACGCGCGCCTCGTGGTCTTGGACAATTTTGAAAGCGCGTTGGAGGGCAAGGGCGCGGGCGAGGCGCTGGCGTTCGTGACGCAGCTGTTGGCGGCGACGCGGATGGGCGGCGTCCGTTTTCTCGTCACGTCGCGGCACGCGTTAAATTTGCAAAACGATGTCGAGGAAATCTATCCCGTCGCATCGTTGAAACAAAAAGACGCGATAGATTTGTTTTATGAGCGCGCGGGCGAGGATTTTCGCGCCATGCCGCGTAGCAAGACGATTGCGGACGTGGCGGAAATTTGCCGCATGGTGGACGCGCTGCCGTTGGCGGTGGAATTGGCGGCGCGGGCGGTGAAACAAAAACATCGTCCCTTGAGCGAACTGCGCGCGGGGCTGCGAGTGACGCCGCTCGATATTCAGGCAGCGGACAATTTGGGCTATCCCGAACGGCAGCGCGGTTTGGCGGCGAGTTTTCGTTACACCTACGAGCATCTTTCGTTCATCGCGCAGCGTCTCTTTTGTCTCTTGCACATTTTTCGCGGCAGCGCGGCGCGCGACGCGCTGCGAGACGTGGATGGGACGGTGGTGTGGGAAACGGCGTTGAGCGAATTGGTGGACTGGTCTCTGGTGCGCGTAGAGACGCGCGCCGAACCGTGGCGCTATGCTCTGCCCGCGCTCGCCGACGCCTATTCCCGTTTTGCGTTTCAGACGTGGTATCTCTTGCCGCCGTTGGACGAGAACGTCTTTCGTCAGCGGCACGCGGAACATTATGCCGCCGTCGCCGCGCGTTTCGATGAATTGCCGATGGAACGCTGGCGCGGGATTGAAGAAACGGATTGGGAAAATATCAAACAGGGCGCGGATTGGGCGGTCAAGGAAATCGAGACGCAGAACGGCGCGTCGGTGGACGAACTGCTCGCGCGGCTGGACGAATTGCCAGAGGACAGGACGGACGCGGGTCTCGCGGGCGAGTATGCGCGTCAACTCACTGATTTCATTTTCCGCCGCCGCACCTTTGAGGGCCGCGTTTGGTTGAGCGCGGGCTTGATTGCGTTTCATCGAGCGGGGGATAAAAAGAATCAAGCGTTGATGTGCAATGAACTTGGCTTGTGGTACAAAGTGCGCGGGGATTTGGCAGCGGCGTTGGCGTGGTATGAGCGCAGTGTGGCGCTGCTGGAACAAGTGGGCGACAAAGCGGGACTGGCGGCGACCTACAACAATATCGGATTGATTCATAAAGCGCGCGGGGATTTGGCAGCGGCGTTGGCGTGGTATGAGCGCAGTGTGGTGTTGAAGGAACAAGTGGGCGACAAAGCGGGACTGGCGACGACCTACAACAATATCGCGGGGATTCATTATGCGCGCGGGGATTTGGACGTGGCGTTAGAGTGGTATGAACGCAGTGTGACGCTGTATGAACAAGTGGGCGACAAAGCGGGCTTGGCGAGGACCTACAACAATATTGGATTGATTCACGATGCGCGCGGGGATTTGGCAGCGGCGTTGGCGTGGTATGAGCGCAGTGTGGCATTGAGGGAACAAGTGGGCGACAAAGCGGGACTGGCGACGACCTACAACAATATCGGATTGATTCATCGAGCGCGCGGGGATTTGGCAGCGGCGTTGGCGTGGTATGAACGCAGTGTGGCGCTGTATGAACAAGTGGGCGACAAAGCGGGACTGGCGACGACCTACAACAATATCGGATTGATTCATAAAGCGCGCGGGGATTTGGCAGCGGCGTTGGAGTGGTATGAGCGCAGTATGGCGCTGCGCGAACAAGTGGGCGACAAAGCGGGACTGGCGGTTACATTGCACAACATGGGCTATATCGCGCTGGCGCAAAAGGATTGGGCGCGGGCGTTGGATTTGTTCACACGCAGCCGCGATTTGTACGCGGGGATTGGGTTGGAAAAGGATGTGCAGGAAGAAGAAGAGATGATGCGAGAGGCGCGGAGGAGGATGGAGTAGGGGCAAAGCATTGACAGGTATATCCGCGAATCGAGACGCGTCCGCGAATGTCAATGCTTTGCCCCTACGGGTTGTACCCCCCTTGACGATTTTGTTCAACTGCGTACACTTGGGCAAATTCCGATTTGATTTGATGATTTAGACCCGAAGGGTTTTTGAAGGATAGCTTGTATCCCCCGTATTCGCTTGAAAACCCTTTGGGTCTCGCATACCGATTTGATTTGATGATTTAGACCCGAAGGGTTTTTGAAGGATAGTTTGCATCCCCCGCGTTCGTTTGAAAACCCTTTGGGTCTCGCGTCCAGACGTGCCCTCTGCTCCGCCCCTTTACCGCCTCGCCTTTGCGCTGATGGTTTTTGTTGGCGTCTGCGTCTTGCTGTCTCTCCCCCTCGCCGCCGCGCCGGCAACGAAAAAAAGAAAACCGGAAATTTCGACGACGGTTGTAATTAGCCAGTTTCAAGTCGCCGGCGGAAGCGCTGCGGATGAATTTATCGAATTGCATAATGTCGGCGGCAGTCCGTTTGATTTGAATGGTTATCGCGTGGTGTATCGCTCCGCCAACGGGGTTAACGACATCGCCATTGCGAATTGGTCCACCGGGACTGTGATTCCGGTGGGCGGCTATTATTTGATAGGAAATACCGTGGGATATGATGATAGCGTTTTAGCGAATGTGACGTGGACGAGCGGACCAACTGGTTCTTTTTCAGCTACAGGCGGTGGCATTGCCATTCGCAACGGCGCGCTCAATAGCGGAACGCTGATTGATTCCGTAGGATACGGCACGGCGACCAATGCTTTTGTGGAAGTGACGGCGGTTGCCGCGCCGGCATCAAACGACAGCCGCGCGCGAAAAAATGACGGCTGCCAAGACACGGACAATAATGCAAACGATTTTCAAACGGCGAGCCCCGCCGCGCCGCGCAACGCTAGTTCCGACGCAGTCATTTGCGCGGCAACGCATACGCCCACCAGTACTGCAACGTTCGCCGCAACGTTCACGCCGACCGATACTGCAACGTTCACGCCCACAGATACGCCGACGAGTACCGGAACATTCACCGCAACGTTCACGCCCACTGAAACGCCGACGAGTACTGAAACGTTCGCCGCAACGTTCACGCCCACAGATACGCCGACGAGTACCGGAACGTTCACCGCAACGTTCACGCCGACTTTCACCCCGACGTCCGTGCCAGCGGGCGCGGTCGTGATCAACGAAGTTGCGTGGAGCGGCACGGACGCGAGTTCATCCGACGAATGGCTCGAACTTTATAACACGACCGCCAATGCGATAGATGTGACGAATTGGACGTTGAGCGACGGCGGCGACGTCAACATTGTTTTATCCGGCTCGATTCCCGCGCTGGGTTATTATTTGCTCGAACGCACCGACGATACCACCGTCAACGATTTGATTGCCGATAAAATTTACACGGGCGGTTTGAACAATGGCGGCGAAGCGCTCAGCTTGCGCGATGCTTGGGCGAATGTGATTGACACGGCGAACGGCAATGGCGGCGCGTGGCCCGCGGGAACGGCGTCGCCGCCTTGTTCGATGGAACGCATTGACGCCTCGCAAGTGGATGCGGATACCAATTGGGCGACGAACGACAACGTGAATCGCAACGGTCTCGACGCCGATGGCAATGCAATTTGCGGCACGCCGAAACAACAAAATTCCGCGTCGCTGTCCGGCACGCCTACTGCTACCGCGACCTCCACCAATACTGCGACGCCCACAGCCACGCCAACGGGAGGACCAACTTTTACCGCTACACCCACCGCGACGGCAACCCACACCTCTACGCCATTTCCATCCGGCATCGTCATTAACGAATTTCTGCCCGACCCCGCGAGCGATTGGAACGGTGACACGAATATTGATTCCGATGACGAATGGATCGAGCTATTCAACACCAACGCGTTCGCCGTTGACGTTGGCGGATGGAAACTCGACGACGTGGACGCGGGCGGCTCGACGCCGTACACCATTCCGAGCGGCACGACGATTGCGGCGCACGGCTTTTTGATTTTTTACGCGTCCGCGTCCAACGTCGCGCTCAACAACACGGGCGACAGCGCGCGGTTGCTGTATCCCGACGACGCGGTTGCTGATAGTACAAGTTACAGCAGCAGCGCGGATGATGAAACGTACGCGCGCAATCCGAACGGCACCGGCGCGTTCACCACTGCGTGCGCGCCGACGCCGAATGCGCTCAATTGCTCCGCGCCGCCAACAGACACGCCCACCAGCGCCGCAACGTTCACGCCCACAAGTACTGCAACGTTCACGCCGACGTTCACGCGCACGCCTGCGCCCGGCGGATTGTATGTAAATGAATTCATGCCCGACCCCGCGCAAGATTGGAACGACGATACGCTTGCGGACGACAATGACGAATGGATTGAAATCTATAACGCCAACGCGTTCAGCGTGGATTTGAGCGGTTGGAAATTGGATGATGTGGCGAATGGCGGTTCCGCCGCGTACACGATTCCCGGCGGCACGCATATTGCCGCCAACGGATTTTTGCTTTTTTATCGCGCAGCCACCAATCTCGCGCTCAACAATTCGAACGACGATGTGCGTTTGCTCCAGCCCGACGATACCGTCGCCGATACGATTTCGTACAAAACGTCTTTGTCCAACGCGGCTTGGGCGCGCGTGCCGGACGGCGCCAATTATTTTTCAATCTATTGTCCGCCCACGCCCAACGCATCCAATTGCAGCGTCGCGCCGACGCCGACATTGACGCCGACGCCGCTCGCCAAGAAAATTTTTATCAACGAATTTTTGCCCGCGCCCTATCAAGATTGGAATCACGACAACATTCTCGACGCGGGCGATGAATGGATTGAACTCTATAACGCGTCGAATCAGCCCGTAGATTTAAGCGGTTGGCAAATAGACGACGCCAAGAACGGTTCCGCGCCGTACCAAATTCCTGACGGCACACAGCTCGACGCGCGCAGCTTTATGCTTTTGTTTGCGCGCGATACCAATGTCGGTTTGAACAACGACGGCGACACCGTGCGCTTGTTGTATCCCGACGATACGGTGGCGGACAAGTACAAGTACGAACCCATCGCGACCAACAAAAGTTATGCGCGCGTTCCCGACGGCGCGGCGAAATGGTCCACGCTGTGCATCCCCACGCCCGGCGCGCCGAATTGCACCAACAACGCGACGGCTGCGCCGACGCGCGTTTTCAATCTCACGACCATTGCGGAGGCGCGCGCGCTGCCGTTGGGTTCCGCCGTTTCCGTGTTGGGCAGCGTCATCGCGCATCCGTGCGAATTTGATTTGTACGGCCACGAGTTGGTTTTATCCGACGGCAGCGCGGGCATCAATGTTTATATGGGTTTTCCCGCGCGCATGTCGTGTCTCTTGCCGCGCCACGAGCAAATCGTCGTCACCGGCGTCATCAGCGACCACTATGGCTTGACAACGCTTTATCCCGAATCGAATTTTGATTTGACGCGCCATTACCAAGAACCGCGCGCGCTGGCGCCGCGCGCCGTACACACCGGCAATTTTGGCGAAAACGCGGAATCCATGCTCGTGACGATTCAGGGCCAAGTGTCGAACGGCAAAAATGGCGATACATTGTGGGTGAATGACGGCACGGGCGCGGTTCAGGTGTATGCGGATGAATTCAGTCACACGACGTTTGAAGGTATCCCGCGCGGCTCGATTGTCCGCATCACCGGCGTCGGGTATCAATACAACGGCGGCGTATTGCCCGAAGAAGGATATTATCTACGCGTGCGCGCGCCCGACGATGTACTGGTCTTGGAACGCGCGGAAAAATTGCCCGAAGCGCCCGGCGGACGCGGCGGCGTGGATCTGGGCGCGGTGGCGATTGACCAGGCGCGCGCGGCGGCGGCGCAAAACTATGTCACCGTCGGCGGAGTTGTGACGATGCCGCCCGGCGTGGTGGACGACCGCGCTTTTTGGCTCCAAGACGCATCCGGCGGAATTCACGTTTTTGTTTCGACAACGGCGGGCGCGCTTCCCGCCATGCAATTGCATGATAACGTGAGCGTGCGCGGACGCCTTGTCAATTCGTTTGGCGCGCGCGAGCTGCGCGTCGAATTGCCGGATGCGATTGGCGTACATGGCGCGGGCGCGCCGGCGGCGCCCGTGACGCTGCAAACGGGCCAGGTGGATTTATCGCGCGAAGGCGCGCTGGTTCAAATTCACGGCTGGGTCGCGCGTTTCGACGGCCGCGAAATTTATATTGACGATGGTTCGGGACCCGTGCTGGTTTATATTGACGCCGACACGGGGATTCGGTGGCCCCGCTTGCATATCGGCGACCCCGCCATGATTCGCGGCATCGTCGCGCGTTTTCGCGGCGCGCCCGAAATTTTGCCGCGCCTTCAACGCGACGTGCAATTTGGCGCGGCTTTGCTGCCCATTGCCGGCGCGCCCGCGCCGACGTTCCTCTATCAATTGCGCGCGCTGGGGCGCGTTGGCGAAGATTTGATGTGGACTCAAAAAGTGGACGCGCACGCCGCCGGCGCTGCCGCGCGAGTTTATGCGCCGTCTCCAAAACGCGCGGCGAAAACGCATAGCCCCGCCGCGCTCCAACTTCAAATGCTTCGCGCGCGCGATGCCGTCACGGCATTGACGCTGCTCTTGTTGGCGCTGTCAGGCGTATGCGGCGTCATTGCGGCGCACAAATATCGCGGCGCGCGCCGACGGCGCTGAATTTTTATTTTTTGGGGAAAAACAAAAACCGCGCGGCATCGCGCGGTTTTTGTTAAGGTTGCATGGCGGCCTGCCGCGGCGGACGCGCTAAGTGCGGCGCAAAATCGCGTCGAGCCGCGCGTGAAACAAACGCGGTTCGCACGGCAAATCAATGTGCGCGTCCGCGCCGAGCCGATAACCGCGCGTGATTTGTTCGCGCGCGCAGTGGAGCGTCAACAGCACAATCGGCGCGTTGGAATAGTGGCGCACCGTCGCGCAAAAGAGCGCGGCTTCTTCGTCGCCCTCTTCCAATGCGACCAACACCGCGTCGGGTTTTTCTTGACGCAGCAGCGCGGCCGCGGCGAACGGGTCGGCGGCGACGCTCAAGTGATCCTCGCGTCGCAGAACGTGCGGCATGACGACCCGCGCCAACGAATCTTGATGCGAAATCAAGAGAAAATGCTGCGAATGCATGGGGTTTGTCCGGCGTCGTAATTAGACGGGGAAACGAAACGGGGAGAGGCGACGACGTACGCGTATAATAGCACAGCGCGTCGGGCGCGACAATTGCCGGCGATTACATTTTGATTACCGACCGCGCGGCGCGCGCGTAACTTGGGACATGACGCGTCTTGCTTTATAATCGTTCCGCTTTCACCCGCAATTGCATACGCTATCTCCGCGTTCGAATTGCTCCGCGTTATCAATTTCTTTCAGGAACTATTCATGCACCGAATTCGTTTTTTATGCGCGTCAGGTTTCATTTTTATTTTTGTTTTGGCGGCGTGCAGCGCTGCGCCGCCCGAAGCGACGACCGTACCGTCCGCGCCGCCCGCGGGCGCGGTAGTTGCCACGACCGCGCCGCAAACCCAAGCCGGGTTATGCGTGAATGGCGGCCGGTATGCGATGCAGGCAAACGACAAACTCGCCGCGCAGGTGAATGACGCGGCGATTCCCTTGAGCGTCTATGAACGTCAAGCGCTGCAAGCGCAGCTGGCGTTGGCGCAGCAAGGCGTGGATTTGAACAGCGCGCAGGGCAAAGAAGCCATCAAAGGATTGCGCGCCCAAGTGTTGGCGCAGTTGATTGACGACGCGTTGATTGAACAAGAAGCGGCGAAACAAAAGATCAATCCGGGCGACGCGGAAATCAATAACCGCGTACAACAAGTTATCGCGGATGCGGGCGGCCAAACAAAATTTAACGAATATCTGACCAAGAATCAATTGACGCTGGACGATTTATGCCAACAAATTCGCGCGAATGTTTTTAGCGAAGCGCTGCTGGCGCGCGTGACCCAAGACCTGCCGACGCAAGCCGAGCAGGTGCATGTGGCGCACATGCTCTTTGCCAAAAAAGAGGACGCCGCCGACGCGCTCACCAAACTCAAAGCGGGCGCGAATTTTGGCGCGCTGGCAAAACAGGTTTCGCTGGACGAAGCTACGCGCGACAATGGCGGCGATTTGGGTTGGTTTCCGCGCGGCGTGATGCCGCCCGAATTTGAGCAAGCGGCATTCGCGCTCAAGCCCGGCGAATACAGCGCGATTGTCAGCACGCAGCTGGGGCTGCACATTATTCAAGTGTTGGAACGCGATGCCAAGCGCGCGTTGACGCCGGAACTGTTGCAGAACCAACGTCTCGCCGCGTTCAATACGTGGTTGGAAGCGGCGCGCCGCCAAGCAAAAATCGTCCAAGTGGTACAGGAGTAAAGTTTGTGAAAAGAGCGTTACCTTTTATTTTGCTCGGCGCAGCCGGGCTCTTGTTGTGTATCGGCATCGGCGCGTTGGCGTGGAATTTTTGGGGCGCGGCGAGTCCCGCCGTAGATACGTCCAAATGGTTATCGCCGCGCGAACAGGTGGACGTCAAGAAAATTATTCCGGGCGTCGCCATCGCCATTCTCGCAGGCACGAGCGATGACGCGTCGGTAGATGATGCGCTCGCCGCCGGCGATTTTGAAGGCGCGTTCGCGCAAATCGCGTACGGCAATGAATTTTCGGACGCGAACCGCGTGGGGCCCTTGTTGTTGTTGGGCAATCGCTATGCCGCCGCCAAACAAACGGCTAAAGCGGCGTGGATGTACCAGTACGCTATCTTTTTGGCGACGGTCAGCCCGCAACCTTCCGACTTGAATCGCGTCCAGACGCTGTTGGAAGCGGCGCAGGGCTTGCAAGCGTTGAATCTGGATGCGAATGCGCGCGCGGCGCTCGACCAAGCCTACCTGATTGCCGCGTATAGTTATGCCTTGCCGCGCGACACGCGCGCCCAAGTGTCGGAACAAATCGCGCGCTTGTATGATAAATTCGGCGCGCCGAAACTGGCGCACGAAGCGCGCCAACTGGCGCGCGATACGATTACGTTGACGGATGAAAGCGCCGTCAATATCGCGCGGCGGCCCTTTCGCATCCAACCGACGGCGCCGCCGGCGAGTCCCGACATTATCGCCAAAGTCAAAGAGCGCGTCGTCGTCGCCCGCGAATTGGTGGACGCGCTGAATCTCAATCCGCCCAAGACCGAAGCCGATTTGCCGGAAGATTTGATTCGCGCGCTCGGCGATAGCTTGTACGAAGAGGATGCCTTGCGCTTGGATTACTATACTTCACAATATGACCAAGCGGCGGACGCGTCCGCGCAGCTCGGCGTCTTGCGTGAAAAACTGAGCTGGCTCGCGGTCAAGTACCGCATCGCACAAAAGGGCTTTGGGCTTTCGCTCGTGCCGGAATGGGAAGACCAAGCCGCCGACATCGCGCAGGATATTAATGACACGTATGCCGATTACTTTGCCATTACGCAGCAGCAGGCGCAAAGTTTGGACAAAGTGGAAGAAGCGAATCGCAGCAACGAAGATTTGATTCGCAACGCGCTGGTGGCGGGGCGGTGGGGCGTCTATTCGCAATACGATGAAGCCGATTTGCGCGCGCAGTTGGATCAAGTTTCGCAGGCGCTGCGCGATGAACAGGTGCCATCGCTGCGGCTCGATAGTTTTTTGCGCGGCGCCCAAGTGTTGTATCTGCTCGTGCCGGATGAATTGTACGGCATGGGCGAACGAGCGCTGCCGCGCTGACAAAAGCGTCGGATGGTCAACGCGGCAACGCATTGACCATCCGATTTTTTTTATCGCGCCGCTTGTCCTATTTGCGTCGCGCGCGGGATGTGAGATAGAAACAAGCGCGGCGCGCGACGCTTTTTGTCCAAGCTATTTTCTGATACAATAACGCCAATTCTGTAAAATCCGAGGCCTATTGTGGGATTTGAACCGGACCGGGACCGTTTTTTTCAATACGCGACGTTTATCATGCTCGCGTTGACGGCGGTGGTGTGCGCGTGTTACGCGCTCCTCTTTGTGAATCCGCGCGTGAACCCGATTGCGGCGCTGCGCGTGGAAACGCCCACGCCGGATTTGGTTGTCGCGGCGTTGCCGCCGACGTGGACGCCGACGCCGCCGAATACGCCGACCAATACGCCGCCGCCGACGGCAACTTTTACCGCCACGCCGCCGCCGACGAGTACGCCGCCCGATACCGCCACGCCAACCTTTGTGCCGACACCCACTATTTATTATGTTGTTGTCACTGGCGTGCCGCCCACCCGTCGCCCGACGCAGCCGCCGCCGCCGCCCGCGCAGCCAACCGTGCCGCCCTTGCCGCCCGCGCAAGCGGTTGAATTTCGTTTGGGCCGTCCGGTTGAATCGGCGCCCAATTGCGGCACGTGGTATATTTCCGGCACGGTGTACAGCGACGCGCAGGGTTCCAGCCGCGTCAATGGTCTATTGGTGCGAATTTGGGCGAGCGGCATCGAACAAGGCACGGATACGACCGGCACGCACAGCAATCGCCCCGGCTATTGGGAATGGATTTTCGGGCATGGGACGGCTACGAATGGCGAAGTCGCCATTGTCAATCCGGATGGCAGTTTGCGCTCGCCGCGCATCCCGTTCAGATTGACGGCTAGCTGCAATGACGCCGACGCGGTTCAGCAAAACGTTATTGATTTTGTCGGCGGACAGTAAGGATTTTTTTCAATAAACGCGCGAACGATGGCGCAGCAACGGAGCTTGCGCGATTGCCAAAAAAATAACGCGCAAACGTATGCCAAATTTGAAATTTGTTGTACCGCCGCATAACATGAGCTAGTAATTGGTACTATTGACCCCCACGCCGTCGGATGTTAGAGTAACAACGCAAATACACTCGGCTGAGGGAATAAATGGCTCACAGATACTACGCGCGTGTGGCATGAGCCGGGAGTGGGAAAATGCTTATGCCCATGACTGAAACCGCAACATTTTCATCATCGCCCGGCCCGGCGGAAATTGATTTGGAACTTTTTACGTTTGTCGAGCGCTATGCGACTTCGTTAATGCGTTGGGACCTCATTCTTTTTTTTGGCAAATATCCCGATACGGATTGGACGCCTGCCGAAGTGGCAGAACGATTGCGCCGTAATCGGCAACTTGCCACCAAAGAACTGGATGATTTAACGTATCAACATGTGCTGGTGCGCCGCTATACGCCGGAACGCACGACCTATCGTTTGACGCGGCGCGCGCCGGTGCGGAGCGCCGCAATGCGTCTCGCGCAATTGGATGGCAAGCCCGCTTCTGCGGCTGCCGCTTGACGCCTGCGAGTTTGGCTCGTTGAAACGCCCCGCTTTACGCGGGGCGTTTTTTTGCGCCGCGCGGAACATTTGTTTGGGGCACGCGCAAAGGAATGGTATAATCGCCGCGCGCGGCTCCGCTTGCGCGGCGCGCTTTTCATTTCACAATGCAGGTGAGAATTCATGGAAATTGATTGGTTCGGCTTGTCATGTTTTCGTTTGCGCGCGCGCGATGCGACGGTGGTCACCGACCCGTACGAAAAAAGTATCGGTTTGAAGTTGCCGCGCCCGCGCGCCGATATTGTGACCATTAGCCACAATCACGCCGGGCATGACCATGCGGACGGCGTCGCCGGCAATCCTAAAGTTATCCAGGGCCCGGGCGAATACGAAATCAGCAATGTCTTTGTCACCGGCGTTCAAACTTTTCACGACAAGCGCGGCGGCAAAGACCGCGGCAAAAATACCGTGTACGCGCTCAATATCGAAGGGCTGAACGTTTGTCATCTCGGCGACCTCGGACATGTGCCGACGCAGGCGCAAGCGGATTTGATTGGCCAAGTGGATATTTTGCTCGTGCCGGTTGGCGCGGGGAACGCTTTGAACGCGTCCGACGCCGCCGAAGTGGTTTCGCTGTTCGAGCCGCAGGTTGTGATTCCGATGCACTATCGCGTGCCAGAGCTTGCCGTCAAATTGGATGCGGTGGATAAATTTATCAAAGAGATGGGCATCAAAGCGCCGGCGGCGGTCGAGAGTTTGAATTTCAAGCGCGACAATTTGCCCAAAGAGACCCAAGTGTTTTTGCTCGAAATGAAACAGAGGGAAGCGTGACGTGATGCCGGAACGGGCGCGCGTTTTACAACTATATACCTTTGACCAAATCCGCGCCGCTCTCTTGGAGGTGGGCGCGGATTCCGCTTTGGCTGAAAAAGCGGCGCGCGCCGAATTTCGCATCGTCAAATTGGAACGCGTATCGTTGTCTATGGCGCGGCTGCTTTATCAGGAATTGACGATGGAGGGCGGCTTGGTCGTCACGGCGCCGCGGTTGGAACATACGGGCGCCGAGACGACGGACGTATTGCTGTGCGCGACGCGCTATCAATTGAAGCATTTGAATGTGCGCTTGCGTTTGCAGGCGGACGATACGCTACAATGGTTGGCGGAACAGATCGAACGCGCGCTAACGTATTTTGTCGCGCCGCCGCCGCCATTGCTTTTGAATGGCGTGACGTTTGATTGGACGCGTCCGTATGTGATGGGCATTTTGAATCTCACGCCCGATTCGTTCAGCGGCGACGGCGTGATTCAAGCGGGCGCGACGCCCGCGCAATGGACGGCGCGCGCCGTCGCGCGCGCGCAAGAATTGATTGCCGCCGGCGCGGACATATTGGATTTGGGCGGCGCGTCCACGCGGCCGGGCGCGGCGGCGACGGATGCTGCAACGGAAATGGAACGGCTTTTGCCGACGCTGCGCGCGCTTTACGCGTGCGGCGTACCGCTTTCGGTGGACACACAGCACGCGCGCGTTGCCGCTGCCGCGCTCGAGGCGGGCGCCGCGTTGGTGAATGACGTGACCGGTTTGCGCGGAGACGCGGATATGGCGCGTGTCATTGCGGCGCACAATGCGGCGGCGGTGTTGATGCACAATGGCAAACCGCGCGCCGACGCGCGCGATTTTATCGGCGCGCTGTTGGACGATTTGCGCGCGCAAATGGATTTGGCGCTGGCGGCGGGCATTGCGGCGCCCCGCATCCTGCTCGACCCGGGTTTGGGTTTCGGCAAAACTGTCGCGCAAAATTTAGAGATTCTCAATCGGCTCGGCGAATTCCGCGCATTGGGCTGCGCGCTGGTCATTGGACCCTCGCGCAAGGGATTCATCGGGCAGGCGACCGGCGCTCCGGTGCATGAACGTCAGGCGGGAACGGCGGCGGCTGTCGCGCTCGGCATCGCGCGCGGCGCGCAGCTGGTGCGCGTACATGATGTCGCGCTGATGGCGCAAGCCGCCAGGATGACGGACGCTTTGCTAAAAGCATAATTGTTCAGCAAAAAGAGTAAAAGGGGCGAAATCCAAACGGATTTCGCCCCTTTTTGTTTGAATTATCTTCTATATTCCAATATGGAATATGACAAATTGGAATATAGATTCAGCAAGAGCCATGAAAAAAGTAATTTATTCAACCGAGCACAAATCTCTTGTTGCACGCTTGAAGAAGGCGCGACTAGACGCGGAGTTGGATCAGACAGCTGTAGCGCGGTTGCTTGGCGCGAGTCAATCGTACATCTCCAAAATCGAGTCGGGACAACGGCGTGTTGATATTGTTCTGCTCAAACAGTTCGCCAAAATCTATAAAAAGGATCTGGAGTTTTTCCTAAAATGAGACAATCCAAGATTCAAGAGCTCCTATTCAGTCACCATACAGATCGGATTGACCCTATCTCAGTACTTGGGCGTTTTCCATGGCTGGCGCAAAGAAATCAAAATTGTATCCTCAGCCCCGATAGTGATGGGCTTTTGTGCGGGTTGCTAATGTCGCATTATTTCGGATGGAACATCAAAGGTTTTTACGACGGAAAGATCTTGGTATTGGAACAAGGTACGCGAGCCGTGGATTGCATTTTTCTTGATATGGAAGTTTTTCGGGAACCGATTCGCAGTGTTGGGCAACATATGCTCCTTTACAATCGTAATCAGATACCCGGTAACTGGGAGAATTTTGCAAATTGTTTTTCGCCAAACAATTTGCGTTCTTATGATGGTCAGCATAATTTTCGACTCAAGTATCCTTTTGGCACAATTCATCTTTTGCTTGCGGTACTTTGGCTTGCCGCAGAAATTGTTGTTCAAGAATCTGCGATTACTCCTTTACTTTTTGCTGATGGTACTTGGATGAATTTGTTGGGATATACAGAGAACTCGTTAAATTGGATTTATTATTTACGCGCGGATGATACCCGAAGCCCTCTACATCAGGTATTTGTGAATGACCATTATTCACTTTACGAATTGATGGTGGCGATGGATTATTTTTTGCGGCGTCGTGATGAATTGAGCGTGTCTCGCGAACGCGGAGATAGGATTGCGATTACGCTGCGAGGTGGGGATCAATTGCCGCACAATCTTGAACTGCGCGGAACTGGATATGCTTTTCGAGACGAACCGAAAAAAAGAGGCGAGTCTTTTATCAGGATTTTGTCAGAATTGACCGAATGGAATTACCACAGTTCCCATTGGACTTAGGAAAATTGGCAACTGTATCAATT
>WBZO01002605.1_pt1 | contig 23009 bp, 19 predicted proteins | sample 5204261 | NCBI WGS metagenome assembly WBZO01 (sample SAMN12412400, study PRJNA552823) | activated sludge metagenome | isolation source: activated sludge from anammox sidestream of wastewater treatment plant... | place: USA: North Carolina | collected 2017-09 | reverse complement strand
TCTTCCATATCTTGAGTGACCGTTATCGTAATCGACGTAAACGCTTCAGTTTACGCTTCAATCTGATTGCTGCTATTTACAATCTGGAACTTCATGCAAAATCATGACTTTTGCAAGAGGTCTATTGTTGCGCAGGCTGATCCTTTGCGTGAGACGCGGCAATATGGATATGACGCAGCAATTATAATAACATTACAGAATACTGCAAAGCCTTCACATGTTCTATCCGCTGATCTGTTTTACCGGGGCGGCGCTGTTCTACCTGACGCTGGGCGCTTACGGGGCTTCCCGGACGCGCACCCATCAGAACTGCCCCAACTGCCGCTCTCGGAACCACGTCTGGCGCGCCTATTACCTCAACCCGCGCTCGGGGCGAAAAGTCCGGGCGGAGTATGACGCCTTCTACGGGCTGTGGCTGGCGGGCGGGCTGTCGCTGATCGCGGCTGGCTTTCTGATCGATATCTTATTGATTTTCGACGGTTTGCCCACCGAGACGCTCTTACTTATCTTGGTGTTGCTGCCGGTGGAAATCTTCCTGATCTATGCGGCAGTCGTACGCCTGCTGCTGGTTTTGCGGGCGCGCGGCAAACAGCTCACGGGGGAGTTCAAGTGCCTCGAGTGCGGCGAGCAGTGGGTCATCTTGCCCGAACAGCCAAATGACAGCAGAATGAATAGCCGAACGCCAGCTTAAAAAGGCGCATCTCATTTTAGAAAAGAACCTTGTCACATGCCAAACACATCGCACACCGAAAACGAAATTCTTTCCCAGCCCGAAGCCTGGGCGCAAGCCCTGGATACGGTCTCGAACCAATCTGGAGCGCTGAACGAACTGTTCCAGCGCAATTATGAGCAGATCATTTTCACCGGCTGCGGCTCCACCTATTATCTTTCGATCGCCGCCGCCGCATTGTATCGCTCCCTGACCGGGCAGCCAGCGCAAGCCGCTCCCGCGGGCGATTTGCTGCTCAACCCGGGGGTCTATCTGTCCCAGCGCGCCCGCACGCTGCTGGTCGCGGTCAGCCGCTCGGGCGCCACAACCGAGACCCTGCGCGCTATCGAGCGCTTCCGCAGCCTGACCAGGGGAGCGGTTCTCGCCATCACCAACTATGGTCAGAGCCCAATGGCGGCGCAGGGCGACCTAGCGCTGGTCATCCCCAAAGGTCAAGAGCAAAGCGCCGCGCAGACCCGCTCGTTTGCCTCGATGTACGTCGCCGCCTGCGGGGTGTGCAGCCTCGCCGCCGGACAGCCCGAGCTGCTCGACGCCCTGCGCCGCCTGCCGGAAACCGGACAGCGCCTGATGACCCAATTCGGACTCGCCGCCCGCGTCGTGGGCGCCGACCTGGATATCGCGCGCATCTACTACCTGGGCAGCGGCTTGTTGTACGGGCTGGCATGCGAAGTCAACCTCAAAATGAAGGAAATGACGCTCACCGACAGCGAACCGTTCCACTTTTTGGAATTCCGCCACGGACCAATGTCCATGGTCACGCCGCAGACGCTGCTCATCGGCTTGCTCTCCGAGGCGAACCTGCGCCACGAGCGCCAGGTACTGGACGAGATGGCGCTGCTCGGCGGGCGGATTTTCAGCCTGGGCGAGACCTCGGCGGACGTCTCCTTCGAAAGCCGCCTGCCGGAAGCGCTGCGCGGCGTGCTTTACCTGCCAGCTTTGCAGTTGATGGCGCTGGAACGCGCCTATGCGAAAGGCCTCGACCCGGATCATCCCGCGCACCTGACCCCGGTCATCCACCTGGATACGCTCGAAGGCGACGCCTAAACGGATTACAAGGCAGAATACACCGACCTGCCCGGAAATTTCGAACGGTTCTGCGTGCAATCAGCGCAATTGGGCTTCAGTACCATCTTGAAGAATCGCGATCTGGACGCCTTTCGCCAGAATTGCCCCTAAAGCTCGATCGCAGGAGGTTTAATGCGTCAAATTTCTATTGCAAAAATGCGCAGTTTACAGCGCTGCTCGAACGAGCGCGGCGGGTTCGCCTGCCTGGCGCTCGATCATCGCCAGAACTTGCGCCGCATGCTGAACCCCGCCGACCCGCAGCAGGTCAGCGACCAGGCTTTGAGCGAACTCAAGCTGCTGGTCGGCAGGGTCCTCGGGGAGCAGGCGACCGCCGTGCTTTATGACCCGGAGTACGCCGCGGCGCAGGCAGTCGCCCAGGCGGCGCTTCCCCGCAACGCCGGGTTGATCGTCGCGCTCGAAGCGACCGGCTACACCGGCGACCCCGCCGCCCGCCGGGCGCAGATCCTGCCCGACTGGGGACCCGCCAAAGCCAAACGCATGGGGGCAGACGCCGCCAAGCTGCTGGTGTATTACCATCCAGGTTCCTCGACTGCCGCAGAAACCGAGGCGTTTGTGCGCCAGGTCGCGGACGAATGCGCCCGCCACGACCTGCTGCTCATGCTCGAACCGCTCTCTTACCCGCTCGACCCCGCTCAAAAAAGCCTGCCGGCGGACGAAAAACGCGCTGTGGTGATCGAAACCGCGCGGCGACTGACCGCGCCGGGCGTGGACCTGCTCAAAACCGAATTCCCGCTAGACATCGCCGCGGAACCGGACGAAACCGTTTGGGCGCAGACCTGCGCGCAAATCACCGACGCCTCGCGCGCGCCCTGGATCCTGCTCTCCGCCGCGGGGGACTTCGAGACCTACCTGCGTCAGGTTGAAATCGCCTGCCGGGCGGGGGCAGCCGGGATCGCGGTGGGGCGTGCGGTCTGGAAAGAAGCCGTGCAGCTTGCCGCGGAACCGCGCCTGTACTTTCTGCAAACCACGGCAAGCGCGCGCCTGCTGCGGCTGGCGGCGCTGGTCACCGCATTGGCGCGCCCGTGGACGGATTATTACATCGCCGAACCGGTTGACGTAGGCTGGCACCGGAACTACCCGGCGTGAACCAGCCCGAATTCGACCTGCTGGTCGTCGGCGAAATCAACCCGGATCTGATCCTCAGCGGCGGCGTTGAGCCGGCGTTCAACCAGGTGGAAAAGCTGATCGCGGACGCGGCGCTGACCATCGGCTCTTCCGCGGTGATCCTGGCGTGCGGCGCAAGCCGGCTGGGGCTCAAGACGGCGGTGGTGGGCGTGTGCGGCGACGACGTGTTCGGGCGGTTCATGCAAACCGAGATGGCGAAGCGCGGGCTGAATACCGATCACCTGATCGTGCTCCCCGGCGAGAAGACCGGTCTTTCGGTCATCCTCAACCGCGTGACGGATCGCGCCATCCTGACCTTTGCGGGGGTGATGCCTCTGCTCGCGTCCGAACACCTGCCCGAGGCGCTGCTCAAAAAGACGCGCCACCTGCACGTCGCGAGCTACTTCTTGCACACCGGCTTGCAGCCCGGCTTGCGGGAAATCTATGCGCAGGCGCGCCGGCTGGGCGTTTCAACCTCCCTCGACACCAACTGGGACCCGCAAGAGCTCTGGCAGGGCGTGCACGATTTGCTCGCCGTTACCGATATCTTCTTCCCGAACGAAGCCGAAGCCCGCTCGCTCACGGGCGAAACCAGCCCGGAAACCGCCGCCGTCCGCCTGGCGCAGCTCAGCGGGTGCGTGGCGCTGAAGCTGGGCGCGGCGGGCGCGCTGGCGCAGCGCAGCGCACAGACCGCGCGCTGCCCGGGCTTGCCCGTCCAGGTGGTCGACACGGTCGGCGCGGGCGACTCGTTCGGCGCGGGCTTCATTTACGGTTATCTGCGCGGCTGGGAACTCTCCCAGTGTTTGCAGCTTGCGGTGGCGTGCGGCGCGCTCTCCACGCGCGCCGCCGGCGGCACCAACGCCCAACCAACGCTGGACGAAGCCCTGGATTATCTCAAATTGAACGGAATAAACCTGTATGCCGAACTTCCTCGATGAATTGATTGCGCGCCAGAAGCGCGGCGAACCCGCCGGGATCGCCTCCGTTTGTTCGGCGCACCCCTGGGTACTCAAAACTGCGCTGCGCCACGCCTTCGCCGCGGATCGCCCCCTGCTGATCGAATCGACCTGCAACCAGGTCAACCAAGACGGCGGCTACACCGGCATGACGCCCGCCGCCTTTAACGCCTACGTCCAGCAATTGAGGGTCGAGCATGGCGCACCGCCAGAGCTTTTACATCTGGGCGGGGACCACCTGGGACCCTCCCCCTGGCAGTCGCTGCCCGCCGCGGCCGCGCTCGAAAAAGCCGACGCGCTGGTCGCGGCGTATGCGCAAGCCGGTTTTACCAAGCTGCACCTGGACGCCAGCATGACCCTCGCGGACGACCCGCCCGGCGCGCTCGCGCCCGAAACCGCCGCCCGCCGCACCGCGCGCCTGGCGCTGACGGCAGAAAACGCCGTACCGCCGCACCAGCACACTGAACTGCGCTACGTCATCGGCACCGAGGTGCCGGTTCCGGGCGGCGCGCTCGAATTCGAAGCGGACGTCGAAGTCACCCCGGTCGGGCGGGCGCGCGAAACGCTCGAACTCACCCGCCATGCGTTTCATGCGCTCGAATTGGAGGACGCCTGGGAAAGGGTGATTGCCCTGGTGGTTCAGCCGGGGGTCGAATTTGGCGATGATTTTGTGCTGGATTACCAGCCGGCGCGCGCCGCCGAGCTGGCGCGTTTCATCGAAACGCTCCCCAGTCTGGTCTTCGAGGCGCACTCAACCGATTACCAGACCCCCGCAGCGCTGAGCCAGCTCAAACGCGATCATTTCGCCATTCTCAAAGTGGGTCCGGGACTGACGTTTGCCTTCCGCGAGGCAGTTTTTACGCTGGCGTACATGGAGGACGAGCTTTTCGGCGCGGCTGAGCGTTCGAATCTGGTACGGGTGCTGGATGCGCAGATGCTGCGCAACCCCGAACATTGGAACCGCTACTACACCGGCGACGAGCCGATCCTGCGTTTCAAGCGGCTCTTCAGCTTTAGCGACCGCTCGCGCTATTATTGGGCGCAGCCGGAGGTGCAAAACGCGCTGGCGCGCCTGCTGGATAACCTCAACCGGCGCCCGCTCCCACTTTCGCTGGTCAGCCAATACGACCCGGCTTTTTACGCGCGCCTGCGCGGGGGGCAAGCTCAAAACCGCCCCGCTGAATTGATCCACCAGCGCGTCCTGCAGGCGTTAGAGGCTTATTCCGACCCGGTCTGAGTGAGCCAGCGCCGCGCTTCGCGTTTAGCCGACTTTTTGAAAAACGCCGAAATAATGCTCTTCGTTCGCCAAGGGGAGCCGCAGCCCGCGCCAGCTGTACGAACCCACATAGACCCAGCCGTCCAGCCCGCATGCCAGCAGCTCCAGATCCCAGGGGGTGTACATGCGGTACTCCCACACGTCGCGGGTCTCGTGCAGGCTGTCGTCCAGCATGATGCGCGCGTTCAACACTTCGGTGTTGGTGCCGGCTTCCCAGTCGCCGGGCAGGTCTTCAAACCAGCGCTCGGCGTACCCGTTTTTGAGCACGATCGTTTTGCGGCCGCGCAGGCTTTCTTCGCGCACGATCCCATGCGTGAGCGAATCCACATCGACGATGTAGAGACCGCCATCGCGCAGATGCCGCCGCACCGCCGCAAAGTTGCGCCGAATTTCCGCATAGCGGGTGATCTGTGGAAAATTCTCGAACATAAAGAACGCCGCGACAAACTTCTTGTATTCCAGGTCGAAATCGACTTCCTCCGACCGCACCGTCTTGATTTCGATCCCAAGTCTCTCCGCCTGCGCCTGCGCCTCGGCGAGCATCGCTGCGGAAGGATCCAGCGCGGTCACTTCGAACCCGCGCTGAGCCAGCAGCAAGGCGTGCGGCGCGGTGCGGCAGCCCAGGTTTAGCAAATGCCCGCCGCGAATCCCGTACTTGTCGAGCACTTCATTGAGCGTATCGACTTCGATCGTGATGATTTCGGTTGGTTTTTCCAGGATGATTTGGTAAATTTGGGGCAGGTCGTAAATACTTTCCATCAAAAACAACTCCTCTGCAATTTTGACAACGGTTTTTTTGCAACGATGAATGCAGTCGGTAGATCTCCTACAAACGGCAATTATATCGCATCGAGAAATTCTTCCAGTTTTTCGAGCGCTGCGGGCAGGTTGCGGCGTCCAAAACCGATCCGAAAGTGGTTCCCCCCGTGATCGTACAGCGTTCCGGGCAGCAGAAGCACCCCGGCGGTGTCTGCCAGGCGCGTGCAAAACGCTTCGACCTCCCCATCCAATAGGCGTGGAAACGCGATCGGACCGGCGGACGGTCGTTTCCACGCGAATTGCTCCCCCCGGTGGGCAAAGAACGCGTCCAGCAGTTCCAGGTTGCGCAGGATGATCTCTAGATTGCGCGCGGTAAGCTGTTCGCGGTGGCGCAGCGCCACCCCAGCCAGAAACTCGCTCGGCGCGCTGTTGCAGATCGTGGTGTAGTCTTTGAGACCCGCCATCCGTTCATAGACCCGGGCGTCGCGTGTCGCGATCCAGCCGATGCGCAGCCCCGCCAGCCCGTAGGATTTCGACATCACCCCAAGCGAGATTGCCTTCTCGTTGAGATCGCAGGCAGCCGGCAGGCGCAGCGCCGGGTCGTGTTCGATTTCGCGATAGACCTCGTCGGAAAACAGATAAACATCGCGTTCTTGGGCGATGCGCTGCAACTCCTGGAACTCGGACCGGGGCATCAGATAGCCGGTTGGGTTGTGCGGCAGGTTGACCACGATCAGGCGGGTGTTGGGGCGGATGATCCCCTGCAGCTCATCCAGGTCGAGCGCCCACCCGTTTTCGGGGCGGGCGCGCCACAGCGTGACCTCGCAGCCGAGCGCGCGCCCAATCTCGAACAGGGACTGGTAGCAGGGCCAGTGCACGATCAAATGATCGCCCGGGGCGAGCAAGGCGTGCATCAACAGAAAAATGGCTTCTTCTGCGCCGCTGTGCACCAGCACCTGTTCCGGCTGGATGGTTGTGTAGACGCGGCTGATCGCCTCGCGCAGCTCCGGCGCGCCCTGCGATTCGGTGTATCCTAGCCAATGCTCCTGAAAGCGCCCCTCCGCCCCCTCTTCCAGCTTTAGCAAGTCCGCAATAGAGAGCGACTCACAATCCGAGCTGCACAGCGTGTATTGCACCGCGAATTCATACCGGGCGAAGTAACGTTCGAGCTTAAATGGCTGGATTTGCAATTTCACCTCTTCGATCAGACCAGGTTGAACCTGCCCTCAGTCGCCGCGGATCTTCGAGCGAAACTGGGCGCGGGCTTCTTGCTTGGCGAGCTTTGCAGTTGCATAACGGCTCGCCTCGATCATCAGCGCTTTGGCTTCCTCCTCCGGCAGGCGGGCGAGATCCTCCCAGCGAACACCGCGGGATTCGAGGTACTCGTCAATGTAGCGCTTCTCCAGCTTTGACTGAGGACCTTCATACACTTGAGGATCTTCATCCAATGAGGGGTCGTTTATATTATATTTTTCGGACACGGCGCACCTCCAAATTATTACCGAATGGGTGAGACAACCTCTTATTTCATTATAGAGGGTTTTAGGTATTTATCAAGTCAATAGATGGTTAGAAATTGGATACATTTAATTTTGCGGTTTTCATCATCAAAGAAATATTAAGATTAATTCGGTCTTATAAATCCCCTCTTGCATTTTGGCAATAATTAATTTAAAATGAACTTACAGTTCTGTAAGGTCGAGCCTGATCGAAGCCGATCTCAGCATTTGATGGGGCATCCATAACGTTGACCCGCCTGGCGTAGTTTATCACACGATAAAAGAGGCTGGCTGGTCATTCAGTTGGAGTATTCTCTTTTTTCTGTTTTCAATTTTCGTATAGGCTGGGTAGTATCATAGACACCCCTGTAGAAATCGACGTTTGTGGATGACTTACAGCAACCCGCACCAAAGGAGGCGTATATCTGAAAATTTTCGTTTTCGCTTGAACCCGGTTGAATCAACAATACCTGTTTGACGATCAGATCCCGAGGAGAGTATTCATCATGAGTAAAAAGTCCATCTACTTGCTTTTAATTCTCGCCATAGCACTAGTTCCAACGCTTGCCACCTTTTCTCCCGTGCAGTTGACCGCTGCTAAAGATGGCGCAAAATCCTTTATCGTCGTCCTGAAGGCTGATCCGGTCATCGCCTACGACGGCGGGGTCGCCGGTTACGCGGCGACCGGACCGACGGGCGGAGAAAAAGTCAACCCCAACTCAGGCGCGGTGGTGCGCTACAGCCGGTTCCTCAAGAGCAGCCATGAGGCTTCTCTGAAAGCCGCCGGCGCCAGCGCCAGCGCCAAGGTTCATGACTACGTCTTCGCGCTAAACGGCTATTCAGCCATCCTCACCGACGAGCAAGCCGCGGCCATCCGGGCGCAAAAAGATGTCGTCCTGGTGTTGGATGACGTGATGCGCCAGCCGCAGACCGACAGCAGCCCGGCTTTCCTGGGTCTGACGGTGCCCGGCGGCGCGTACGATAGCGGCATCAACGGCGAAGGCGTGGTGGTCGGCGTGATTGACACCGGCATCTGGCCCGAGCACCCTTCGTTTGCGGATGACGGCAGCTTTGCCGCCCCGCCGATCGGTCCCCTGCCCTGCGAATTCGGCAACACGGCGCACAACGTCAACGATGCGCCGTTCACCTGCAACAATAAACTCATCGGCGCCCGCCAGGTGCTCGACACCTACCGGCTGCTGATCGGCGCCGACCCGGATGAATTCGACTCGGCGCGCGACGATGACGGGCACGGCACCCACACCGCCTCGACCGCCGCCGGCAATGCGGACGTGGATGCCGTCATGTACGGCTTACAAATCGCCAAAGTCTCCGGCATCGCCCCGCGTGCGCACGTTGTGGCGTACAAGGGTCTCGGCAACCTGGGCGGCTTCACCTCCGACCTGGCGGCTGCAGTCGACTGGGCAGTCGAGGACGGCGTCGATGTGATCAACTACTCCGTCGGCGGCGGCGCGGGCATGCCCGGCGCAGACGAGATCGCCTTCTTGTTCGCCGCCGATGCAGGCATATTTGTCGCCACCTCGGCGGGCAACTCTGGTCCCGGCCCGGCAACCCTGGGCAACCCGGCAACCATGCCCTGGCTCACCACGGTGGCTGCCAGCACCCAGCCGCGCTTCTTTGACGGCTACATCCTGTTGGGCAATGGACAGGTGTACCAGGGCGCCTCGCTCACCCCCGAAACCGGCTGGGCGCCGCTGGTCGACGCCGCGGCTGCCGGCGACGACCTGTGCGTCCCCTCCTATTACGGCGGACCCGGCTTGAACCCGGCGGTCGTGAGCGGCGCCATCGTGCTTTGCCGGCGCGGCTCCGTCGGGCGGGTGGACAAGAGCCTGGCGGTCTTTGAAGCCGGCGGCGTCGGCATGATCATGTACAACAACAATAACGTCGACAACCTCTACACCGACACCTTCTGGGTGCCCACGGTGCATGTGGACAACACCCCCGGCGTGGCGATCAAAACCTACATCTCGTCCAGCCCCAAACCGCTTGCCCGGCTCGAGACCCGCAAGAACATGAAGAAATGCGAAGATGATTCCTTCAAGAAGCACAACGGTTTTGGCGGGACGGGCAAGTATGATTGCGGTCCCTACAAAGGCAGGATCTACTACGCCCCTTCGATCACGATCTTCTCGTCACGCGGACCCAACCCGATCGCCCCGGATATCATCAAGCCGGACGTCACCGCCCCCGGCATACAGATTCTGGCGGGCAACTCGCCCTTCCCAAGCCCCGAATTTGTCCCTGGAGAGCTTTTCCAGGCGATCGCCGGAACTTCGATGTCCAGCCCGCACGTCGCCGGTCTGTTTGCGCTGCTCAAACAGGCGCATCCGGAATGGTCGGCTGCGGCTGCCAGGTCGGCGCTGATGACCACCACCTATCAGCGCGTGCGCGACAACGACCGCGTCAGCCCGGCTGATCCGTTCGACATGGGCGCCGGTCACGTCAACTTCAACAGCCCGGTTGACCGGGTCGGGTCGGTCTTTAACCCCGGTCTGATATACGACGCGGGCTACTTAGACTATCTGGGCTTCCTGTGCGATATCTATCCGGCGATCTTCGCTAATCCGAGCGGGACCTGCGCTCTCCTGGAAGCGCTGGGCGTGCAGACCAAAGCCTACAACCTCAACTACCCCTCCATCGGCGTCGCCAATGTTCCGGGCGAGCGCATCGTCGAACGCACGATCACCAGCGTAGCCGAAAAACGGACGATCTTCAAATCCATCGTCCAGGCGCCGCCTGGATACACCGTTCAGGTTACGCCGTGGTACGTGGAGCTCGATCCGGGCGAATCGGCTACGGTTCAAATCAAGATTACCAACGACGGCACCGCTCCAATCGGCGAATGGCGCTTCGGCTCGCTCACCTGGGTCGGACAGGGCAACAAAGTCTACAGCCCGATCGCGGTGCGCGGCGCGCTGTTCGAAGCCCCGGCTGAAGTTCTGGGCGAAGACGCCTCGGGTTCAACCAGCTTCAATATCAACTTCGGTTACACCGGTTCTTACACGGCTGGCAACCATGGGTTGATCCCGGCGACGGTCACCAGCGACACCGTGGTTCAAGACCCCGACCAGAACTTCGACCCCAACGATGGATACTCGAACGCCCATACGTTCAACCTGAGCGGTGCGGCGTTCTTCCGCATCGTCCTGCCGCCTTGGGCTGCCGAAGCCAATTCCGATCTGGACATCTATGTCTTTGATCCGAACGGCAACGAGGTTGCCTCCAGCACCAGCGGCGGCACGGACGAGCAGGTGGACATCGAAGCGCCGATGGACGGAACCTGGACCGTCTATGTCCACGGCTGGTCTGCTCCCGGCGGCGACACGGATTACGACATGTTCACCTGGGCAATCCCGCAGGCAACTGGCGGCAGCCTGAACATCGATGCAGCGCCCGCCTCGGCTGTCGCTGGCGCTTCTGGCACGGTCGCGGTGAGCTGGTCTGGGTTGAGCTCCGGCTGGTACCTGGGCGCGGTCTCGCACACCGGCGATTCCGGTCCGATGGGAATGACCCTGGTCAACGTGGATGTTCCCTAGACGGCGCGCTTCAGCCGGAGATGATCCTCATCCCTGGATGATCCGCATCTTTGACTAAACCACCCGTTGGCTCCTGATGACAACGCCTCCCAGACGCAAAGTCTGGGAGGCGCTTGCTTTTTTAGCCCACAACGAACGCCGCTATTGATTCTCCCCGGGCGGGATGCTGTTATCCGGGGCGGGCGGCGTCAGCTTCGGCTCGTCGATCAGCGCCGGTTTACCCGGCTTTGCCGGCGGCTGCTCGCACAAAAACACGCCGCGCTTTCCGCCCGCGTGATATTCATACTGCCGTCCACCCGCCTGCAGCACAATCAGCGACCCGTCGAACGGGATCTGAATGTATGCCATTTCGGGCTGCGGACAGCCCAGGCTGGCGTCAGACCAGACCACCGCCTCGGCTTTTACCAGTTCGATCTCACTCTCCTGGATGGACAGCCGCCCAGCCAGGTCGCGTTTGGCTTGCTGGATGAAAACCTCTAAACCCGAATTTTCTGGTGCGGTTGGCGTCTGGTTCATCAAGTCAAGTCCTCCGGGGTTCGTGGGTATCACGCCGTTTACGGTCGGCGTTTCTTCTGCCGGCGCCGGGTGCGCGGTTTCGCGCGCCGGTTCTGGGGTAAGGGCTTGCGCGCACCCCGCCGCCAACAGGAGTAGGACGGCAACCATCCCAATCCGCAGCCAATGTGTCTTCTTCACGAACGCCTCCTCCATGCTGCTCACCATCCAAAAAGTTCAAATCTGGCAGCATGTTAATTAGACGGAAAGAGACGCTTGATGGTTCCAGGCAAACCGGCGGCGGCGCGCCCGTCTACGAACAAACCGCCGCCCGGCGTTCGTAATAATTTAAGGTTGGTTAACGATCGGTTTTGATTATAATCACCATCTGGAATAATCAACAAAGGACAAATAAATGAAAGCTGGGGTCATGCTGACACTGTACGAAAACCTGTTCTTGATCGGCATACACGAAGAGAAGGTGACAGTGATACCTTCCGCGCTTCCCGGTTTGTTAGCCGGATTATCCGGGGCGCTGCTGGCGGATCTGGCGTTTTCGGGGCGGGTCGAAACCGACTCAAAACACCGCATCCACGTCGCGAAAAACGAACCAACCGGAGATGAATTGCTCGATGGTACATTGGCGATGATCCACAAACATGGCAGCGCCAAAAAGATCGGCTACTGGCTCGACGAGATGGATCCCAAACCGAAAACGGTGGTTTCCAAAATTTTCAAAAAACTGGTCGAAAAGGGCGTGCTGAAAGACGAGGACGGCGATCACGAATGGATCACGCCCTACCCGCCCGATTCCACGCTGAACGCCTCCGCCAAGTTTGCGCTGGTGCGCCGCCTGCGCACCGTGGGGCTGGCGCGCGTCGAGCCTGAACTGGAAGACTTGGCGCTGCTGGCGCTGCTCAGGGGGTGCAACAAGCTGGATCTGATCTTCTTCAAAGACGAGCGCAAAATTGTCTCCCGGCGGATCTACGAACTGTTGATGAGCGAAGCGCTGCGCACCCCGGCAGTCCAGATTCTGCAGGAATTAGAGCAAGCCCTCGCCAACCGCAGCGAGACCGACTGAGACCCTCCGCCGCGCAGACACGAAAAACTCGGGGGCGCCGGTTTCATCCCGCAATGGATCTGGATGAAGCTGGCGCTTTTTCTTTTACGCGGAAAATATTGACAAACCCGCTCCGGTTATGATAATATTTCGGTCACTCGGTGCTATAACTAGCGTTCGTTATAGTAATCGGGAAAGCCATTCTGTACGTTAAATCCAGCGGTAAAACTGCCAGACCTCAGGAGGCTCAGGAGCGCCTTGGAAAACCCCGAACCCGACCGCGAACCCCGCGCCGCGATCTTTGCGGTTGCCACAAAATTGTTCAGCGAGCGCGGCTTTTCGAATGTCTCGATCCGCGACATTTGCGAGGCCGCCGGCGTCACGCCGCCCACGATCTACCACTACTTCGGCAGTAAAAACCAGCTTTTTCAGGAAATCATCCGCGCGCGGCTGAGCCTGGACGCCTTCCAGCAGACGCTGCAAGACAGCCTGAAGACCCAACCCGATCCAGTTTCACAGCTATGCGCATTTATCTATCACTACCTGTGTTTCTTCCCGCGCGATTTTTTCAACCCGGGCATGTTCCTGCAGGAAACCACCCGCATCTCCGGGCTGAGTTTTGAGCGCGTCGCCGCGGAACTGGAAGCTCTCGAGCAAACGGCGCGGCAGATCCTCCAAAGCGGGGTCGCACAGGGCGTTTTCCGCCCGCTCGACCTGGATTTCACGACGCGCTACCTGATGAACCTGCTGATGTCTTATGTGCTGGGCGAGGTGCACTTCAACCAGCCCTCGCAGCCGCACCAGACGGCGCTTTTCATTCAAGCGGCGTTGCTGGACGGGATCCGCACCCACCCGCCTCTTCCTAACTGAAATCCGCTAATGCGAGATCGGTTATGGCTGCCGTTGTCCAATCCACCAAACTAAACGCCATAGCAGCGCGGCTGCCCCAAGCCATTCAGCGCGCCCAGCGCTTCCTGCTGGAACGCCAGTCGCCCGCCGGCTACTGGGCGGGCTGTCTGGAAGCCGACGCCAGCACGACCGCCGGCTACATCACACTGTTGACCGCGCTGACCGGCGGGGTAGCGCCGCAGCGGCTCAAAAAAGCGGCGGCTTACGTCAAAAGCAAGCAGAACCCTGACGGCTCATGGAGCACGCATTACGGTGGTCCCGGCGACTTGGATGTGAGCGTGCAGTGCTATTTGGGGCTAAAAGCCGGCGGCGTATCGGCGGACGACCCGGCGCTGCAGCGCGCCGCCGAATTCATCCGCCAGTGCGGCGGACCCGTCAAAGCCAACGTCTTCACCAAGATCTGGCTGGCGGCTTTCGGGCAGTACGATTACCGCGGCGTCCCCGCGCTCCCCCCCGAAATCATATACCTGCCGCATTGGTTCTATTTCAATATTTACGAGTTCGCTAGTTGGTCGCGCGAGACGCTGATGGCGCTCGCGATCGTACTGACAAACCAGCCAGTGTTTGCGCTCCCCGCAAGCGCGGACATCGCTGAGCTTTTCTGCGCGCCGCCAACCCCGCGCGATTACTCCCTCGGACCGGCAGGCAATCCGTTCAGTTGGCGCGCCTTCTTTTTATTTGCCGACCGGCTGTTCAAGCTCTACGACAAGCTGCCCTGGAAACCGGGGCGCAAGCGCGCCCTGCAAAAAGTGGAAGCCTGGCTGCTCGAGCGCCAGGAACGGGATGGAAGCTGGGGCGGGATTTTGCTGCCCTGGATTTATGCGCTGCTGGCGCTGCGCAGCCTGGGTTACCCGCTCGATCACCCGGTCTTGCGCAATAGCATCGCCGGCTTCGAAGGCTTTGTGCTGGAAGAAGACGACGCCATGATCTGGCAGCCCGCCACCTCGCCGGTGTGGGACACCGCCTGGAGCGTCCTGGCGCTGCGCGAATCGGGCGCGCCCGCCGATCATCCGCAGCTGCTGCGCGCCGCCGCCTTCCTGCTCGAAAAAGAAATCCGTTTGCGCGGCGATTGGAGCGTCAAAAACCCTGCGGTCGAGCCGGGCGGCTGGTCGTTCGAGTTTTTCAACGATTGGTATCCCGACCTGGACGACAGCGCGCTCGCGCCGCGCGCCTTGATGCGCCTCGCGCTGAACGGCGAGGCAGAAACCCAGCGCGCCGCCGCGGTCGGGCGCGCCGCCGCCTGGGTGACCCAAATGCAGTCGCGCGACGGCGGCTGGGGCGCCTTCGACCGCGACAACAACCGCCAGGCGCTCAACCACGTGCCCTTCTCGGATTTCCTCACTCCGCTCGACCCGACCTGCGCCGACGTGACCGCCCACGCGCTCGAGATGCTGGTCGAGCTGCGCCTGGGGGAGGCAAACATCCGCCGGGGCATCGAATTCCTGAAAATGCATCAGGAAAACGACGGCGCCTGGTACGGGCGCTGGGGGGTAAATTACCTCTACGGCACCGGGCTGACGTTGACCGCCCTGGCGGCTGCCGGCGAAGACATGCGCCTCCCCTACGTCCGCCGGGCGGTGGATTGGCTCTTTGCGCGCCAAAACCCGGACGGCGGTTGGGGCGAAACCTGCCAGACCTACCGCGACCCCTCGTTGCGCGGTTGCGGACCCAGCGCCGCCTCCCAAACCGCCTGGGCGTTGACCGGTTTGCTGGCTGCCGGCGAAGCCCGCCGCCCAGCATTGCAGCAGGCAGTCGAGTACCTGCTGACCACCCAGCGGGCAGACGGCGGTTGGGACGAGCCGTATTTCACCGGCGCTGGTTTCCCGCGCGTGTTTTACCTGCGTTACGATCTGTATCGAATTTATTTTCCGCTGATCGCGCTAGCGCGCTATTCCGCCGCGCTCCAAACCGCTGAACCAGTTCCAGGCGCGCCTCCTGGCAGCCAACTGGGCTCGGAACCGTTCAATTAGCATTGTCGTCCAAGCGAGTGAGAGGAGAATTTATCGTTATGCGCCCTGAACTGGAATACCAATCGCTGTTATTTTTTGCCATCGCCGGTTCGGGCTCGGAGAACACCGAGCTGCGCCGCCATAGCCTGCGCGTCCTCAAAGCGACCAGCCGCACGTTCTACATCCCCATCAGCCGCCTGCCCGCCGGGCTTCTGGAAGCGGTCAGTTCGGGCTATCTGTGCCTGCGGGCGATCGACGAAATCGAGGATCACCTGACGCTGGCGCCCGCCAGCAAGGCGCGCCTGCTGCGCGCCATCAGCCGCGCCATCCAGGCATCGGGCGAGCGGCTGCGGGTGGAGGAGCTTTGGGTCGCTTGCGCTGAATTTCGGGAACAACTCCCGGAAGTCACTTTGCGGCTGGGGGAATGGCTGGCGCTGGCGCCGCGCACGATCGCCCACCGCGTCTGGGACGCCACCGCCACGATGGCGGACCGCATGGCAGATTGGGCGGAGGGCGGATTTCAAATCCACACCGAAGCCGACCTGGACCGCTACACGATGGGCGTCGCCGGTGCGGTTGGGTTGATGCTTTCGGATTTATGGGCGTGGTACGACGGGACGCCAACCAATCGCAGCAACGCGGTTGGGTTTGGGCGCGGGCTGCAATCGGTCAACATCTTGCGCAACCGCCGCGCCGACCTGGAGCGCGGCGTGGATTTCTTCCCCGACGGCTGGAACATCCCCCAGATGATGACCTACGCTGAAACGAACCTGGCGCTGGGTGAGGCTTACATCGCCGAACTGCCCGAGGGACCGGCGTGCAATTTCTGCCGCATTCCGCACATTCTGGCGCGGGCAACCCTCGAAGCGCTCAAACAAGGTCGCCCCAAGCTGGAGCGGGCGGAGGTATTGCAGCTGCTGGGGCTTTCGTCATAGCCGGTTCGCCGCGCGTTCAGGAGGAAAATCGGCTGCGCCCGGCTCCGTTCAGGCTGCTAACGCGCCATAAACGGCAGATAGACGGTCGTGATCAGATCGGTCAATCCCGCCGGGCAGCTCGGCGTCGACCATTGGAAGTTATCCAGAAATACAGCCGAATCAATCTCGTCGTCATATAAATCCTGGATCGAGAGATACAGGTCGATCGTGGACCCCGCCGTGACCGGCGTGCTTGCCTGAAACAGCGAAGTCGCCGCGTAATAAACGGATTGGGTGAAGGGGTTAACCGTAAAACCGCTGAGGATCGCGACGTTTTTCCCCGCGCCGGTCACCGCAAAATTGCCGGGGGCGGTCACGGTCACGCCGCTGATCGACAACGCGTCGTCATCCAGTTGGGCTGTGAACGTGTCGTTTCCGAGGGTATCGGGCGGGGGGTCGGGCGGTTTGTTCGGATCGTCCAGTTCGCCGTACTCCGCCGAGTGAAAAGCAAAATCGAAACTCAGGCATTGGGCGTTTGCCGGGACTTTTAGCGTCAATTGCAGGCGCACCAGGTCGCCCAGATCGGAGTTTAGCAGCCCGGTCAGCTTGCCCGTGGGTCCCGACATCGGTTGCGGCTGGTTGGCGTCCGCGGCAAAGCCGGTGGAGAGGATGGCGAACGTGCTGCCTTTGACCGGAAACCAGCGGGCGAATGGCGCGTTGCTCACCCCCACCCCCTCGTCGTCGCTGCCCATCAGGTCGGCGGCGATCAAGTCCGCGCCGGGCACGTCCATCGCCGCGGCGAGCTGGCTGGCGGTCGCCGGTAAAATTGCTGCAGGCGCGGCGGGCTGGCTGGGCGCGCTCGGGCGCTCCGCCGGGCTGCGGCGCGGCGCAGACGCACCCGCATAAGCCGCTGTTTCGGGCGCCCGGGTCGAAAACGTGAGCAAACCGATCAAGAACAATAGAAAATATTTCGCTTTATTATGCATATCCGGCTGCCTCTGCTAAAGATGAAACGCATTTTAGAACGATATCGATTCCCGCCAATAAGGTCGTCTTGCCGCGCTGCACGCGATTTTAGTGGACAAATGCTATCATAAATCAATTGTCGAATAATGAGTAGGAGGTTAATTTCAGACTTTTAGCATGGCGTGATACAATCTCCGCCAGCGTCTAACCGTCATGGCAACCCAAACTACGCCCCTTTCCCCTGAGGTTGAATCCAGCAAATTTCAAACCGCTCAGGTCGCCCCGGTCGTTGCCGCGCACCTGGTGCACGATATCTACACCTCCAGTGTGCCATCGCTCTTGCCGCTGCTGATCGAGAAGCTCTCGCTCATGCTCACCCAGGCGGGTCTGCTTTCCGCCATGCTGCAGCTTCCGGGCATCCTGAACCCCTTGTTCGGCTACATCGCGGATCGGGTCAGCGTGCGCTACTTCGTGATCTTCGCGCCGGCGGTCACCGGCACGGCAATCAGCCTGATCGGCTTTGCGCCGGATTTCTTCGCGCTGGCAATTCTGTTGTTCGTCGCGGGGATCAGCAACGCCTCTTTCCACACCCCCGCCCCGGCGATGATCAGCCGGGTGTCAGGGCGCAAGGTCGGGCTGGGGATGGGTTTGTTTATGGCGGCGGGCGAACTGGCGTCCGCGATCGGTCCGTTGATCGCGGTCTGGGTCGTCACCGTCTGGACGTTGGACGGCTACTGGCGGATCGGTATTTTGGGCTGGACGGCTTCGCTGCTGCTCTACCTGCGCCTGCGCGGCGTCCCGGCGCGCACAGAGAAGCCGAGCAGCATCCGCCCTTTGCTGCCGGCGCTCACCGCTCTGTTTCTGCCGCTGGGGTTCATCAACCTGGCGCGCTTTCCGCTGGTTGAAGGGTTGACCACCTTCCTGCCCACCTATATGACCGAGCGCGGCGCTGGTCTGTGGCTGGCGGGCGGCTCGCTTTCGATCATCATGACCGCCGGCGTGCTTGGGGTGCTCACGATCGGACCGCTGAGCGACCGCATCGGGCGCAAGCCCGTGCTGATCGGCGCGGCGCTGGTCTCATTCATCCTCACTATTCTCTTCCTGAATACCAGCGGCTACGTGAGAATTGCTGTGCTGTTCGTCTTAGGCTACTTCTCGATGTCCACCCCGCCGGTGCTCATGGCGATCGTACAGGAACAGTTCCCCCAGCATCGCGCCACCGCCAACGGAATTTACATGGCGACCATGTTCGCCCTGCGCCCCCTCGGCACGCTCTTGATCGGGTTTCTGGGAGATGTGTTCAGCCTTGACCACGCCCTGCTGTGGGGCGCGCTGATCTCACTGCTGACCATTCCGGCGATCCTCAAACTGCCGAAATAACCCCTCTGCTGGCTTCTTTACCCCCCTAATCCGTCAGCCAGCCTCGGGCTGATCGAGCAGCTCGTCCACCGCGGCGATGGCGTCATCCAGGCGGTCGAGCAAATCCTGCAGTCCCGCCGGCGGCGCGGAGCGTTGCTCCGCTGCGCGCGCCTTAATCAGCTCGAACTCGGCTTCAAAGAACGCCACAATCGTCTCCGGGTCGGGGACGCGCCCCTCGTCGGTGGCGACGCCCAGCCAGACCTTGCCGTTGTAGCTGATAATGCTGATCCCCAGCGCGATGCGCCCCGATTGCGGCACCCAAGCCATCAGCATATCGATCGGAACGCCTGCCATGTAGCGCCTGGAACGCGGTCCGGGGACGTTGGTCAGCACCGCCGTGCCTTTGGAGTCGAAAAAGCTCACCGCAATCTCTTCGGTCCAGCCCGGGACTGCCCCCATCAGGCTGATCACTCCGTAAGTCGCCAGCGGTTCGGACGACGCCTTCAGCTCATTCATGTTTTGCTTGACCCGCTGCAGCCGCTCGACCGGGTCAGCCACGCCGACCGGCAGCGTGAGAAAGAGCATGCCGAATTTGTTGCCCAGGTTCTGGTCGAGCTCGATTGGGCGCAAGTTGATCGGGATCAGCCCGCGAATGTCCAAATCGTCCGCCGCCGCGGCGCGCTTTTCGAGGTACTGCCCCAGCGCCCCGGCGGTGCAGGAGATCAGCAGGTCGTTGATCGTCGCCCCAAAGACTTTGCCGGTCTGCTTCGCCTCCTCCAACAGCAGCGGGTTAGACCAAGCGCAGCGTTTCTCGACCCTCAATGCGCCCTTGAACAGCGTGGGCGGGTCGGGCAGGCGCACTGCCAGCGTGCCCACTGCGGCTGCCAGATCGACCCCCTGCCAGAAGCGCTGGCGGGCGTAGCCGGGCTGCGTCAGCGCCTTGCGCCCCTCGGCGAACAGGTCGCGCAGTTGCAATCTGCGGTTTTGCAGCAAATCCGCATTTCCGGTCTTCGCCATCGCGTCCAGCAGCGAGCGCGCCCCCGGCGGACCGTCCGGGGTTTCGCTGGTCATCGAGAGCAGCACCTGCATAAGCGAGATGCCGTCCGCCAGGCAGTGGTGCAGCCGGGCGATCAAAGCGCTGCCGCTGCCATAGCGCTCCACCAGATAGAACTTCCAGAGCGGACGGCTGTAATTCAACGGCGTGCTCATCGCCACGCTGAGCAGGTCTTGCAGCAGCGCATCGTCCACCGGCTGCTCGAAGTCAACCAGCTCGATATGCGCGTCGAGGTCGAAATCCGGGTCTTCTTCCCACGCCGGGCGGCGCAGCGGGATCAGCGAAGGCGCCAGGCGCTGCCGAAAACGGGTGAACCTCAGCAGGCTGTCCTGGACGAGCTCCTTCAAGCGCTCCAGTTCCAGCGGCGCTGCGAACGTCATCAACCCGGTGATGATCATCAGATTCTGGGGGTCGTCCATGCGCAGCCAGGCATGGTCGGAGAAAGCCACTTTTTCACGCGTCATCGTTCACCTCTAAAACAGCAGTAAGGGGGCGGTTGCCCGGTTGCCCCAGTGGGACGAACACCTTTAGACTGGGGTTCATTATGATCGTAAATCCACGCTAAATCAAGCCTTCCAAAGCCGGGCGAGCCGCGCCCGGATGAATTTGAAGACCTCGATCAACGCCGGCGAGAAGAACAGCAGCAATACCACCAGGATCGCCAGCGCCATGCCCCAGAAGTCCACCCCGCCTTCCGCACCCAACACCAGCGCCGGGATGATCGTCAGGACGGTCAGGATCAGCGCCGTGCCGATGAGCAGCGTCAAAGCCCGCTGCCGGCGCGGTTCGGAATGCAGGTAAAGCATCGCCGTGGCAATTTGGATAATTGCCAGCAGCGACAAAAAGATCAGTTGATAAACCAGACTGACCTCGATAAAAAAGAAAAGGATCAGCACCGGCAGACAGCCAAACATGGCGTAACTCAGCCGGGTCCAATCGTCCCAGGCGCCGCGCACCAGCCGGCGCAGCGGGGTAGCCGAAAAACGTGTGACCCCCAACGCAATCAACGCCGCCAGCGCCAGCGGGACCCAGGCGCGCCAGCCCCACGCACCCGGGCGCATCAACACGCGCACGCCGAGCGTGATCCCCTGGCTGGAAACATTTTGCAGATACGAGCTCAGAAAGAGCGCCAGCCCCAGGTAGGGAAACGACCAGCGCGGGAAGCCCCTGATCCAGCCCAACGCCAGCCCGGCGTAAGGAACTAAAAACCCGCAGACGACCAGCAGCCAGAACAACGCCCGCCCCCCGGGGCTTGGCGCAGCCTGCTGAAATGGCAGCGCCAGCAGCACCATGCCAACGCCATACACGATAAACAGCAGCGCCCCCAGCGCTGCCGCGCGCCAGGTGTAGGTTTCCTCAGGTGTGCTCACTCAATTGTCCCTTTCCCGCGTACCGCTTTTGATCTGATACCCTGGGATTATTATAAAGCGAAACCAAATGGTTGTTCATTCGTTTATTTAAATCAAAAAGGGCTACCCAAAATAGGGCAGCCCTTTTTACTAAGCAATTAGCGTGTATCTTCTTTCAGATCAAAGACCATCTTTCCAGGCAGGAAGCGCATCAGCGGCGCAAGCAGGTCGGAATGGTTCCACAAACTGATACCAAAATCGTATACTCTTTCCATGTCCGTAAACTGGACATCATCGGAATAACCGGTGTCGCGGGCGCGGATCATTTCGACCGTCCACTTGCCATTTGTCCAGTTGGCGCCCACCAGCACGTCCGCCTGGCTGCCAGATGGAGTGGTCAACACCAGGTGCGACAGAACGCCGTCCACTTTTTCGTAATTCGCCCAGTATTCGCTGATCTGAGCGGGAGTTAAATCGGCAACTGCGACCGCCTCGCCCGCATCGATCTCGTCCTGGGTAATCACCATCGCGTCGGCAAAGTCCACGGGAGCTGTTTCCATATACAGCGGACGACTGTAGGTTTCGTCCCAGTTTTCGAAGTAGGGGATATCGCCGTCATCACCGTAGGTGGTGTTGCCGGTCTTTGTCCAATCGATGATCCCCATGTCTTCGTGACAATTGATGCAGTAGACATCGGCGGGGCGATCGGTTTGGGGGTAATCGGGATCGTCCAGCGGGACGATGATCTTGTCTTCTGCCCAACCGAGGAAGGTGATATTTCCAGCCAAAATCTGATGCTGATCGTATTTTGCGGTCGGATCAATCACAACGTCGCCCGTCTGAATGACACCGCGACCGCCAGCAACCCAGCCAAGGTCTTCATAGGATAACGGGCCATAACCATGTTTTCCGAGGAACCCCCAGTTATCGACGTGCTGACCGGTGCCAGCGGTGTTGTGGTGGAATTTACCCGACCCAGGCGGATATTCATGGCAGAATGCAAAACAACCTTCGGTGCCGACCACGCTGGTCATATCGAACGCCAGGTTGACCCATTCGGGTTCGCGGTAGCCTTTGAACGAATCCCAGGTGCCTTCTTCCCAACCGGTGCGCCACCATTCCTGTTTGTCTTTGTCCCAGTTCCAGGTGCCGCGGGCGTTAATGCTCAAGTCACGGTCCCACCAGGTCATCAAGAAGGCAATTTGCTCATCGTTATAGACTGCCTTCATGTTCATGACACCCACTTTCAGGTCCTTTGCCTGCGCCCAGGCTTCGTCAGCGGCGCTGCCATCGATCTCCGGCATGACGTCTACCGGCACCGCGTGCAGGGTCAGGTATGGGGAGGCATCGATCCCAGCCGCCGGCTGGATCGGAGCGGGTTCTGGGGCTGCGGCAGCAACCTCGACGATCTTCTCGACCTCGACGATGCGGGTAGCTTCGACGACCTTCTCCACTTCGACCACGCGGGTCACTTCCACCTTTTCAGCCGGCGGCGCAGCGGGTTGTGGGGCAGCGCAGCCCGTCAGCACAAACGATGCCACGATCAAGATGGTTAAGATACTATACAGACGTTTCATTATCATCCTCCATTCTCTATTAATTATTTTTACCGGTTTTGATTTGTTCGTTATCGATAGATTTTGATCGATCCTACCTCCTCTTATCCAGTTTCTCTGATGCTGATTTATCCGACGCAGGGACGCTTATCATCTCTTTGCCGCTACACACAAATAAGGCTCCTGGATATCGCCGGAACCAAACACGCACAGTTATTGGGGCAATAGATGTCCGTCTCTGTTTGACCTATTTAGACCAAACATAGACTAATAGTGTTATTTTTCACAATTTATTTGCACATATCATAAATAAGAAACCAGATTTTGTCATTAGACCTCTTGCATAAGTGGAAACTGTGCCATAATAGGCACATGAGATACGAAGAGATCAAAGAACGGGACGAACAAGACTTCAAGCGGTTGACAGGTGTTGA
>WBZO01002604.1_pt1 | contig 23012 bp, 19 predicted proteins | sample 5204261 | NCBI WGS metagenome assembly WBZO01 (sample SAMN12412400, study PRJNA552823) | activated sludge metagenome | isolation source: activated sludge from anammox sidestream of wastewater treatment plant... | place: USA: North Carolina | collected 2017-09 | reverse complement strand
GCGATGGACGTCCTCCGGTCGTGCACGCTCCTGCTCGGCAGGAGCCGCATCTTCGGCCGCTGCCTCCCGCCCGAGCAGGCGAAGGCCCCGAAGTAGCCGCTCAGCGCGCGACGATCTCCTCGATCGGCCGGCCTGCCCCGGGGGCTTCGTCGGCCGGCAGATCGAGCAGCGCGCGGACCGTCGCGCCGACGTCGGCGAGCGAGAGATCGCGCTTCGGGCACGCGACACCTGCCGGCTTCACGCCGCCGCCGAAGGCGATGACGAAGGACCGCGCCGACTGCGGGATGCCCGGTCCGTGATCGCGAAAGTTCGCGCCGCGCCCGTGATCGGTCGTAACGAGGAACGTCGTCGCCGACGCCACGCCGGCCTGCTCCGCCGCCAGAGCGAGCTCGCCGACGAGCGCGTCGGCCTCGCGCAGCGCGTCGATGTAGCCGCGCTGGTCGGCGCGGTGCGCGTGCTCGTCGGTGTCGCCGAGACCGACGTGGAGCAGGCGGGGGCGGTTCTCGCGGTAGTACGCGAGCGCGGCCGCGCGCGTGTATCGGTCCGGGCGGTAGTTGCCGCCGGGCGCCGGGTACGGATCGAGCTTGGCGCTCCCCGCGCCCACGGAGACGAAGACCTGCGAGGTGCGGTTGGATACCGCGCGTCCGAGCGTCTCCCACGATCCGAAGCTCGCGACCGGCCTGATCCCCTCGTCGGCTGCGACGTCGAGGACGGTGGGCGCCGTCACGGCCGGGCAGGCGTTGTGGGTGCACGCGGTCGAACGCCCCGAGAGGATCTCCATGTAGCCCGGCAGCGAGATGTTGCTGCCGCTCGTCGCGCGGAGCGCTGCGCAGCCTCGTTCGGAGCTGGCGCCGACGATCACGCCGCCCTCGGCGACCCCCTCGTAGATGCGAGGGAGCAGGTCGACCTCCGCCGAGGGGGCCACGACGTCCTGCCAGCGCACCCCGTCGATGGTGACGAGGACGACGTGCTTCGCGATCGGCGCGACCGGCTCGAGGGCGAGCGGCAAGGGATCGACGACCACCTCACGGGGCTGCGGGGGCGGCGCAGGCGGAGCGTGATCCGCGTCACGCGCCGAGCACGACGCGAGAGCCGAAATCACGAGCACCGAGAGCAGAGATCGCGACACCCTGGACGCTTTTCGCAGACCTTCGGTCGGGCCGGCAAATTCACGGCGACCGATGACCTTACGAACAGTCTGACTCAGCGGTCGAGGCGGGCAAGCTCTTCTGCGACCGCCGAGAGGACCGTCCGCGCGGCCTCGAGCGTCTCGGGCGGCATGCGGCCCAGGGCTCGGCGGACGGCCGCCTCGACGGTGCCGGCCTGGGTCGAGTCCACCCGCTGCCCCTCGGCCTGAAGGACGAACTTCGAGCGCCGCGCGTCCTCCGGATCGCGCTCGCGCGCAATGAAGCCTCGGTCGGTCAGCCGCTTGAGGACGCCCGTGAGCGTGCTCGGGTGGACGTGGAGCAGGTCGGCGAGGCGCCCCGCGGAGACCTCGGGGTAACGCCCGATGAGGCGGATGACCATCCGCTGCATGCCGGTCACCCCGAGCTCGACCTCCATGCGCTTCGACCGGCGCTGCAGGCCGTGGTCCACCGCCCACAGCAGGCGCAGGAAGTCGAGGGCGCTACCGAGCGCGCCCTGGCTCGTCTCTGCCTTCATCTCAGGCCTCGAGGACCGGCAAGCGGACACGCTTCGCCGGGAGAGGGAGGTCCTGCCCCTTGGCGTAGATCGGGTGGCGCCCCTTCTCGCGGTACCAGTCCGCGACGCTCGCCGTGGCCTTCATCTTCTCGATGACCTGGCGCCAGCCGACGCCCGTGTTGTACGCGCAGAAGCTGATCTCTCCCATCTGCGTGCCGTACGGGATGATGCACATCTCCGTGCGGCGGAAGTCGTAGTTGAAGAGGTCCTGGAACCACATCCCGGCGACGAAGAGGATGCGCCACTCGAACTCGTGCGCGTCGCTCTCGAACTCGCCGATCCTCTTTCCGCGCGCGCCGGTCTGGCTGAGGAACTGCCTGAGCAGCGTGGGGAAGCTCACCGGCGACTTCGTCGCGTCGAAGTTCTTGAGCATCGCGAGACCGAGCTCCGCGAGCGTGAGCGCCCTGCCCTGCGCAGCGTCCGTGATCTCCTGGATGTCGACGAGGAGCTGCTCGAGGTCGAGGAACTCCGAGACGGGCACCGCCTGCTTGGTCCTCTTGTTGACGAAGATCGCCGTGCCGACGCCGCAGTTCGGATGACAGCCGCACTTCATCGAGCCCCAGTCGGCGCGCTCGCCGAGGAGCGTGTCGGTGAGATCGCTGAACGGTCCCATCGCGGAGAGCGGGAACCAGTCACGAAGCGGCTCGGTGATGCCGGCCTGCTCCTTCACGTCGCGCGCGAGGTGGCTCAGCGTATAGCGCTGCTTCTTGCGTGTCTCGTCGTCGATGTCCTCGTCGCGCCCGGTGAAGCTCACCGGCTGGAAGCTCACGACCGTGACCTTCTCGGCGTTGTCGATCGCGAACTTCACGATCTTGCCGACCTGGTCGTCGTTGATGCCGCCGACGACCGTGACGACGAGCACGACGTCGATCCCCGCCTCGTGCAGGTTCTCGATCGCTCGCATCTTCACGTCGAAGAGGTTGCCGATCTTGCGGTGCGCGTTCGACGCGTTGTCGGTTCCGTCGAACTGCAGGTACGCGAGGCGGAGGCCGTTCTTCTTCGCCTCGTGACAGAACTCGATGTCCTGCGCGAACCGGATCCCGTTCGTTGCACATTGCACACAGAAGAATCCGACCTCGCGGGCATACTTGATCGCGCGCATGAAGTGAGGCGAGAGCGTCGGCTCGCCGCCCGAGAACTGGATGCTCATCTGGCGCCGGGGCTGCACGGTGAGCGCGTCGTCGAGGATCTTCTTGATGTCGTCCCACTCGAGCTCGTGGACGTAACCGACCTGGTTCGCGTCCATGAAGCAGGGGTCGCACATCATGTTGCAGCGGTTCGTCAGATCGACCGTGAGCACGCTGCCGCGCCCGTACTCGATGCTCGACGACCCGTGGTCGCGGAGCTTCTGGTTCGGCACGTGGAAGTCGCGTCCCGGATAGAGGCCCTCCATGCGGCGGAGGAACGCCGGATCGATGGCCATCACGTCCTCGAAGCGCCCGTGCGTCGGGCACTCCTTCTCCATGACGATCTTCCCGTCCTTCTCCAGGATCTTCGCGCGGATCTCGCCGGGACGTCCGTCGACGAGCTCGCGGAGGTCCTTCTTGCCGCTCAGGATCTCCGTGCGGACCTCCTTCACGCAGCGGGGGCAGAGCGAGTCGGTCTCGCGCGGGAAGCCGAGCTGCGGGAACGAACGCTCTCGGCGCTTCGGCAGCGCTGCCGGAGCCCAGTCCGGCTTGGGCGCAGGCCGCTCGATGCGGTGATTGAGCTTGGTGACCCAAGGCCAGAGGGACCGTGCGGTCCGAGAGAGAGCGCGCGTCAGCACGGCGGCACGTTATCGCGGCGTACGCCCGCGGGAAAGCCTGGCATGATGCACTCTCGCATGGCCCGAGAAGCTCCCCCTAGGCCCGGTTCGGGAGGCGCGGTGAAGGGACGCACGGTGCTCGTCGTCTTGATCGGCGCGCTCCTCCTGGTCCTGGGATTCGTGTTCTGGCTCGGCGCGACCGGTGGGGGTACCTCCAACCTGCCGCGGGCGGATGCCGCTCCGGCGACGACCGCGTCCGAGCGGCCGGCGGAGAAGCATGCGGACGGCGACGGCGGCGCCGCGGCCGCGATCGCCCAGACGGTGCGCGACCGCAAGGTGCGCGACGAGCTCCGGAGGCGCATCCTCGCCGGCTGGGCGGCGGAGGGAACCGGCGATCAGGCCACCGCCGCGCGCGAAGGCCGCTTCGTCCCGCGCCCGAACGCGGACGGCACGGGGATCGACCCGAAGTACATCCAGGAGGTCGTCCGCAGCGACCTCTTCCCGATGGCGAAGCAATGCTACGAAGAGCTGCTCGCACGGAAGCCCGATGCCGGCGGACGCATCGAGATGTCGTTCACGATCGCCGCGGACGCCGATCTGGGCGGCATCGTGGAGGACGCCGAAGTCGCGGAGACGAGCGGCATCAAGGACGAGAAGATGACGACCTGCATGCGTGAGTCGCTCTCGACGCTCGCATTCCCGCCGCCGGCGCACGACGGCGTGGTCACGGTGAAGTACCCCATCGTCTTCTCCCCCGACGGAGAGCGGGACGACTAGACTTCGGCTGTGAAGAGCCACACCGAATACTTCACCTTTCACACGAAGAAGAAGCGTGAGCTGGTGCACCTGACGCCCATGCTCGAGGAGGTCCTCGACCGGAGCGAGGTCGCCGAGGGCTTCATGCTCGTGAGTGCGATGCACATCACCGCAGGCGTCTTCGTGAACGACGACGAGTCCGGACTCCACGAGGACATCTGGAAGTGGCTGGAGGGCCTCGCGCCATTCCGTGAAGACTACAAACATCACCGAACGGGCGAGGACAACGGTGACGCGCACCTGAAGTCGCTCTTGATCCACCACGAGGTGATCGTGCCGATCACGAAGGGGCGGCTCGACCTCGGCACGTGGCAACGGGTGTTCTACGCGGAGTTCGACGGGCAGCGCGACAAACGGCTCATCGTGAAGGTGATGGGGGAGTGACGCGCGCGGCGAAGAGAGCGCTGCTCGCCGCGACGCTCGTGGCGGCATGCGGCGGCGGCACGCAGACCGCGCCCGCGACCCCGGCGAAGGACGCCGGAGAGCGCGTACGTGCGTTCGAGCTCGCCGAGGACGAGGTGCTGCGCGACCTGGCGGCGCTCGATCGCCGCGTCGCGCAGCGGGCCCGCATCGTCCCGCGCGAGGACGATCTGCGCCGCATCGCGATGGCGGCGGTCCTCGCCGAGGACCCGTCGGTCGCGGTCGTCGACGGAGCGATCGATCCGTTCTCGTTCGAAGCGCGCGCGCACGGGCTCGAGGCGGTGAAGAGGAAGGTGGCGGCGATGCCCGGCGACCTGCCGCCGTCGGCGAACGGCATGACCCCTGCGCCCGCGTTCGAGCGGGAGCTGCTCGCTCGCCTCGTCGACGAGGAGGTCCTGCGGCTCGAGGAGGAGCGCGCGCTTCCACGCTCGGCGAGCGCGCTCGTGCGGGCCGTCGTCGAGACCTGGTCTCCGCCGAGGAGCCCGCAGGAGATCGGCGAGCGCGACCGGTGGATCGCGCGCCGCCTCGGCGAGCTCCGCGAGTCGATGACCAAGGCGACGCTCGACACTGTGCGCGCGCGAGAGCTCGACGATGCGCTCGACGCGCTCGAGCACCTCATCGACGCGCCCGGGTTCCAGAAGTCGACCGCGGAGCTGGTCCGGGTGCGCGAGGTGCTCGAGGCACAGGGGTCCCGGCCTCCGGACGGCGCGCGCTCCGACTGGGAGGACGTCGCGCGCCGCATGCGCGCGCATCTCGGGCTCGTCGCGACGGCGGACGCGCTCGAGCGAGAGCTCGATCGCGCCGAGAAGGATCTGAGGAAGCGCGCGGAGGCGGCGCTCGCCGCGGCCAACGTCGGGCGCGACGTGCTCGTGCCGCGCCTCGCGACGATCGTCTTCGCACGCGGCGAGTGCGTCGACGCGGTGCCCGGCTCGCGCGTCCGCTCGATGGCGGCCACGGCAGAGCGCGTCGGCGTCTGTCACCTCCGTCACTTCGTCGCAGGCGCCCAGGACGACGCGTCGCGCGCGATCGCGCTGGCGGCGATGCACGATCACGTCGTGGTCGCACAGTGGGCGCTCGACGTGGCGCGCGGCAAGGGCGCCCTCGCGCAGGCGACGAACGCGCACGCCCTCTTCGCGCTCGCGGATCCCGACACGCAGGCGCGACTCGAGCGCATCGCGCAGGCGCGCCCGGTGATGGCGCTCGCGGCCGGCGAGGCCGTGAGCATCCTGCTGGCGACGGACGATCCGGCGAAGCAGGCGCGCGCGTGGAACGACCTCGGCGACGTGCCGATCGACGTCGCCCGGAAGGAGCTGCAGCTCCGCCCTACCGACGGCGAGCGCGCCGCGAAGCGAGTGGTACGATGAAGGCGTGGAAGGCGCGGCGCACGACGAGGGTGACATCTTCCGCGCTGTTGCGGGGAGCGGCGCGCGTGCGCTCCTAATCGGGCGGCAGGCGCTCATCGCGCTGGGGCTGCCGGTGATGACCGCGGACATCGACTTCTGGATCCACATCGACGACATCGAGAAGCTCAACGCGGCACTCCGATCCATCGACCAGATCCCGAATCGAAGCCCCGCCGAGGCCAGGGCCGTAGGACGCTACGTCAGCGAGAACGGCCATCGCGTGGACGTCATGGTCGCCCGCGGCAAGAGCTTGCCCGACGGCACGAACCTCAGATTCGATGACGCCTGGCAGCGCCGCCAGTCGGTCGAGCTGTTCGGGGCGACGATCTTCGTCCCGTCGATCGACGATCTCATCACCACCAAGCGATGGGCCTCTCGCGCGCGCGACCTTGCCGACATACAGTGGCTCGAGGCGCTGAAACGGCAGCTCGGATGAAGACGCTCGACCTTCCCGACTACGACGCTCCGATCCCGTTCGACGAGTTCGAGCGACGGATGGCACAGGCCTACGCCGAGCTGGACGGCGCCGAGGGAGAGGAGATGCGCTCGTTCATCGAGTGGTTCAAGCGGCGGTATCCTACCCCGACCGAACGTGTTCGATACGCGGCGCGCATGGTTCGCAGCGCGCAGGAGATCCGCGGAGCCCTCCTTCCGCAGGCGCGTTGATCGACGTGTCGGTCAGGGGATCACCGGCACGTCGTCGTCGAGGTTCACGAGCGAGACGTCGTTCGGATCGACGCCGTCGTAGCCGCCGCCGCTCGCGGTGCCGAGCGCGAGGTCGTAGGCGACGTCGCCGTCGACGACCGCATCGTCCTTGCCGGTCACGGTGATCGTCTGCGCGACGTTCCAGTTCGCCGGCGTGAACACGAGCTCCGTCTTGTCGGCGGTCGCCTCGTCGGTGTTGCTCACCGACACCGGGATCGTGACGTTCCCGGTCGGCTGGCTCTGCAGCACGACGGTCACCGTCACCTTGCCGCCGGCCTCCGTCGTCTGGTTGCTCGGAGCGGGCGCGGAGACGGTGATGCCGAGCGTGTCGTCGTCGGCGTTCACCAGCGCCACGTCCGCGGGGTTGATGCCGGCGTACCCGCCGCCGGTCGCGGTGCCGAGCACGAGCAGGTAGTCGACGTCGCCGTCGTCGACGAGGTCGTCCTTGCCCGTGACCGTGATGGTCTGCACCACGTTCCAGTTCGCGGTCGTGAACACGAGCTGTGTCTTGTCCGCCGACGCCTCGGCCGTGTTGCTGACCGAGACCGGGATCGTGACGTTCCCGGTCGGCTGGCTCTGGAGCACGACGTCGACGGTCACCTTCCCGCCCGCCTCGGTCGTCTGCGTACCCGGCGAGGGCGCCGAGACGGCGACGCCCTTGGTGTCGTCGTCGACGTTGGACAGCGCGACGTCGGCCGGGTTGATGCCGTCGTAGCCGCCGCCGCTCGCCACGCCGAGGACCAGGTTGTAGGCGACGTCGCCGTCGTCCACGAAGTCGTCCTTGCCCGTGACGGTGATGGTCTGCGCGATGTTCCAGTTCGCGGTGGTGAACACGAGCTGCGTCTTGTCGATCGTCGCCTCGGCCGCGTTGCTGACCGACACCGGGATCGTGACGTTCCCGGTCGGCTGGCTCTGGAGCACGACGTCGACGGTCACCTTCCCGCCCGCCTCGGTCGTCTGCGTACCCGGAGAGGGCGCGGAGACGGCGATGCCGGCGGTGTCGTCGTCGACGTTGACCAGCGCGAGGTCCGCCGGATCGATCGCCGCGTACTTCGCGTCCGCGGAGACCGCCTTCGTAAGGACGATGGAGTACGACTGGTTGTTGTCGTCGACGAAGTCGTCCTGCCCGGTGACGGTGACGGTCTGCGGCGTGTTCCAGCTCGCGGCGTCGAACACGAGCTGGGTGACGTCGGGGAGGCCCTCGGTCGGCTTGCTCGAGGACACGCCGATCGTCACCGTCCCCGTCGGCTCGCTCGCCAGCCTGACGGTGAACGTGATCGCTCCGCCGGCCTCGGTCGTCATGTTGTTCGGCGACAGCGCGCTCACGAGGATCGCCGCGGTGTCGTCGTCGACGTTCGTGAGGTCGACGTCGGGGGGGTTCAGCGTGTCGTAGTTGCCGTCGGCGCTCGTCGCCGCGCCGAGCAGCACGGTGTACGTCTGATCGCCGTCATCGACGAAGTCGTTCTGCCCCGTGACGGTGACGGTCTGCGGCTGGTCGTACGTCGCCGGCGTGAACACGAGCTGGGCGGCGCTCGGCAGGCCCTCGCCCGGCTTGCTCGACGAGACCGGCACGGTCACGTCGGCCGTCGGCTTCGAACGGAGCCGGACGGTGAACGACGTCGTGCCGCCGGCCTCGGTGGTCGTCCGCTTGTCGACCGCCGGCGGGAACACGAAGAACCCCGGGATGTCGTCGTCGAGGTTCGTGAACGACAGCTCGTGCTTTCCGAGAGCGGCGTACGTCATGTCGGCCGACTGCGGCTCGAGGACGACCTTGAACGGCTTGTCGCCGTCGGCGACCGAGTCGTCCTGCCCCCTCACCTTGACCGTCTGCGCGATCTGCCAGGTGTTCGGGGCGAAGACGAGCTGTGTCTTGTCCGCCTTGCCCTCGGTCGGAACGGTCGAGGAGACGGCGACGGTCACGTCCGCGGTGGGCCTGGACTTGAGCTTCACGGTGAAGGTCGCCTCGGCGCCGTTCTCCGTCGTGTTGCTGGTGGGCGAAGGCGTCGACACGTCGATGCCCGCCGCGTCGTCGTCCGTGTTCACCGCTTCGATCGGATCGACCTTCACCCCGTTCCACGCGGTGTCCGCCGAGCTCGTCGGTCCGAGCGAGATGACGACCTTCTGATCGCCGTCGTCGACCGCGTCGTCCTGCCCGATGAGCGTGACCGTCTTCGCCTTGTCCCAGTCGTCCGGACCGAAGGTCAGCGCCGAGGGCTCCACCTTGATCTCCCCATCCTTGGACGAGGCGATCGGGAGGACGACGTCGGCGATCGGACGCAGGCCGAGCGCCACTGTGAACGTCGCGGTGCCGCCGTTCTCGGACGTCTTGGGTACGCCGGTCGTGACGATGCGGACGGTCGCCTGGATCGGAGCGTTCCCCGCATCGGCGCCGGACGGTTCGATCGACGGCAGGTTGGCGTCCGGAGACGCACCGCTGCACGCGCTGAGCAGCCCGATCAGCGCGATGGCAAGAAGAAGAAGAAGTGAGAGGCGCAGCCGAGCCATCCGGATGAATCCCCCTGAGAGATCCTCGAATGGTACCGATCCCCTCGGCCCCGTAGGGCGAAAACTCGCCCGCTCGGCGCCCGGGAGAAGCCGCGCTCAACACTCCTTCACAATCGGCCGTCGCGCTCCGGCGACGCTCAGCCGGCCTTCGCGCCGCCGTGCGCGGCGAGCTTCTCCTCGACGAGCATGTCGGCGATGCGATACGTGGGCGCGCCGGTCTTCTGGGCGCGATCGGCGATCTCCCAGATGGTGTCGTAGATCTTCAGGGTCTTCTCGCGCGCCTTGTTCGCGTCGTAGCCGACGACTTCCTGCGCGACGTTCACGAGGCCGCCGGCGTTGATCGCGTAGTCCGGCGCATACAGGATGCCGCGCGCGTGGAGATCGTCACCGTGCCGCGGCTGCGCGAGCTGGTTGTTCGCCGCGCCCGCCACGATCTTCGCCTTGATGCGCGGGATGGTCGTGTCGTTGAGCGCAGAGCCGAGCGCGCAGGGCGCGACGACGTCGCACTCGATCTCGAAGATCTTGTCGAGCGGCACGATCTCCGCCTTGAACTCGCGCTGGGCGCGCTCGCTCTTCAGGGGATCGACGTCGGCGACCGAGAGCTTGGCGCCTGCCACGTGGAGCTCCTTGCAGAGGTGGTAGCCGACGTGGCCGACGCCCTGCACGGCGACGTGCACGCCCGCGAGCGAGTCGCGACCGAGCTTGTACTTCACGCACGCCTCGATGCCGCGGCGGACGCCGAGCGCGGTGAACGGCGACGGATCGCCCGAGCCGCCGTTGGCCACGTCCACCCCGGTCACGTGCTTCGTCACCGTGCGAATGACCTCCATGTCCTCGAGGCCGGTGCCGCTGTCCTCGGCGGTGATGTAGTGGCCGCCGAGGTCGTCGACGAACTTGCCGAAGGCGCGGAACATCGCCACGCGATCGAAGTGCTGCTTCGGGCGGATGAGGACGCTCTTCCCGCCGCCGTGGGGGAGACCCGCGAGCGCCGCCTTGTAGGTCATGCCGCGCGCCAGACGGAGCGCGTCGACGACCGCGTCCTCGTCCGCGTCGTACGGGAGGAAGCGACATCCGCCGAGGGCGGGACCGAGCCGCGAGTCGTGGATCGCCACGATCGCCTTCAGGCCGCTCGCCTTGTCGAACTTGAAGTGAACCTCGCCGTAGTCGTACGCCTTCAGGTGGCCGAAGAGATCCATCGCGGCGGCGTCGTAGCACAGTCCTGCGGCGGGATCGCAAGCGGAGACGACGCATTACGCGCCGCAGCAACACCTCTCCGGTCGTCCTGAGGGACAGGATCATCCTTGTCGGCGCGGGGACCGGCAGTTAGATCGGCCCTCCCCATGAACACCGCGCAGCAGGCAAGGGCCGGGGGGAAGCCTCTCCTTCGCGGCGTCTCTCATCAGATCGCGTTCTTCGTCGCGCTCGTGGCGACCACGCGGCTCGTCGCGTGGGCGCGTCCCGGCGCGCCCTCACGTGCCGCGCTGGTCTTCGGCTCGAGCATGGTCGCCCTGCTCGGGACGAGCGCGCTCTACCATCGCCGCAACTGGACGGACGAAGCGCGCATGCTCATGCGCCGCCTCGATCACGCGGCCATCTTCGTGCTCATCGCCGGCGGGTACACGCCGCTCTTCGCGCTCGTGCCGTCCCGCGCCGGCGGGCACGGGGCGCTGGCGGCGATCTGGATCGGCGCCGGCCTCGGCGTCGCCAAGTCCCTCGCCTGGCCGCGCGCGCCGAAGTGGGTCACCGCGCTCCTCTGCGTCGCTCTCGGTTGGATGGTCGTCGGTCAGGTGGCCGATCGCGCGGCGGCGGTCGGCGGGGCTTGCATCGCGCTGCTCGTCGCCGCGGGCGTCGTCTACAGCCTCGGCGCCGTCGTCTACGCGACGAAGCGGCCCGACCCCTTCCCGCGCGTCTTCGGCTACCACGAGGTCTTCCACGCGCTCGTAATCGCGGCGAGCGTGTGCCTCTTCGCGCACGTCGCGCTCGTCCTCCGCGCCGCGGGCTGACCCCCGCCGCCGCGACCTAGAACGCGCGCACGGCGCTGGGATCGCCGGCCTTCTTCCACCCCAGCGTCCAGCCGCCGTACGAGCCACCGAACGAGACGACGAGCGCGAGCAGCGCGATCATCTTCGTCCGCGGGCTCGCTCGGTAGACGAGGAACGCCGCGTAGATCGCCGCGACGAGCACGACGAGCACCGCGAGGCCGGTGAAGATCAGCGCCCCGCGCTGGCGCGTCTCGTCGTCGACGAACGGCTTGTCGAGCTGCTTCGCCGCGAAGTAGCCGAGGAACCCGCACGCCGCCGAGGCGATTCCGGAGACCTGGAGCGCGCGGATCCCGTGCTCGGCGTCGCTCATGCCTGCGATGTTACCCCGAGAAGGGGCTCGTCGAGCGGATCAGTGTCCGTGCGGATCGCCCATGCCGGGCGGCATGCCCATGCCCGGCGGCATGCCCATCATCTCGGGGCCGCCCTTCTTGCCGGCGTCGCCCGCGCCTCCGTCGAGCGGCTTCTGGAACTTCGACACGTCCGCGAGCGCCCAGTCCGCCTGGTAGCCGAGGATCGAGTAGATGGTGTCCGAGCCGTCCTTCATCGCCCAGTGATTGGTACCGGACGAGACGTTGCCGACCTTCAGCTCGTACTTGCCGGCGCCGTCTTTCAGCTGGACGGTCACCTTCGCCTCCGGCTCGGCGAGCCCGAGCTCGGACGGGGTCTTGCCGTCGCCGAAGTCGTCCGCGGAGAGCGACTTGAACGTGCGGAGGACGTCCTTCACCTTGTCGGCGTCGAACCGATCGATGGGCTTGCCCTTGAAGGTGCCGGCCCACTTGTCGCCGTCCTTCGTGAACGACAGGATGCCGTTCTTGTTCTCGATCGTGAGCTGGTTCGCGTTGGCGTCGTCGAACTTGAAGATCTCCGTGTCGCGGAAGCCCTTCACCTCGCGCGTGTAGAGGTAGCTCGAGTACCCGCTCACCGCGTAGATGCCCGGCTTGCCCTCGACCATCGCCATCTGGCCGCGAGCGCCCGACTTGCCGAACGTCGCGTCGAGCTTCTTGTCCGCGCCCTTGTAGGCGACGACATGGACCTGCTTGCCGCCGGCGAAGTCGTACTCCTTCTTCGCGGGCTCGTCGGCGCTGGCGACGATGACCTCCTTCGCCTTCAGGTCCTTCAGGTTGCCGAGGATGGACTTCACGGCCTCCTGGTTCGCCTTCGCCTGGACCGGCTTCACGACCTCCCAGGTGTCGCCCTTCTTCTCGAGGACGACCTCGGGCTTGTCCCCGTTCTGGACGCTGATCTTGTCGACGTCGTCGCCGGCCTCGAGCTTCGGGAGCTCGGCGTTCGTCGTCTGCGCGGTACCGATCTTCTGATCTTCCTTCGCCTTGTAAAAGACGGCTCCGGCGAGGCCCGCGAGGACCACGACGCCGACCCAGATCTGCGTGCTGCGGTTCATCGTAAGGTGGCTTCCTTGTTCGTACGCGTGTTCGTCAGGCGGCAGTGAGGATGCGGGTCGCGTTGTCGCGCGCCGAGTTCCTGCGCTGCCAGAGGAGGAGACCGAGCGCAGCGAAGAGCACCGGCAGGCCGAGGATGAGCGTCCAGCTCGCCTTCGTCTGGATGGTGCCGCGCTCCTTCTTCATGCGGTCCTCCTCCTTCTTCAGCTGCTCGTCGCTCATATCCTCGAAGCTCGGCTTCGACACGTCGCCGTAGGCGAGGCCGGGCTCCTGGATGATCTTCGCCGAGGCCGCGAGGAGATCGACGTCGCCCGTCACCCAGTCCATGAGGTTCTTGGTGACGAGGATCGTGTTCGTGAGGATCTGCTGCGCGTAGTACTGGCCGAACTGCTGGAGCAGCTCGTCGCCGCCCATCGGCATCATCATCCCCATCTGCGGGTTCATCTCCGGGCCGTTGCCGGCGCGCGCGAAGGGATTCGCGAAGAACTCCGACGAGGCGATGACGAGGACGCGCGCGGTGTTCGTGGCCGCCGCCGGCGCCTCGACGCCCATCTTGTCCTGGCCGTCGAACGCGCTCTTCAGCTTGCCCTCGACGGTGGCCGCGATGTCGTACTGCGTGAACTCGCCCTTCTGCGGCGCCCAGCGCTGCGCGAGCTTGAGGTCGACGGTGTCGCCCTCGCGCTTCTGGCTGCGCGGCGTCGAGCGCGCGAGCACCTTGAACTTCTCCGGCGCGACGTCCGGCTGCTTGTCGCGGTGCAGGACGATCGACGAGGCGAACGGGAACGGCACCTGCGGGATGCGGAAGAACGCCGGGAAGCTCGTGTCGAGCAGCTGCTCGTTGCCGGTGAAGCGGTAGTCGTCGTGCACGTCGAGGATCGGCGGGAAGCGCGCGGTCTGCGGGCCGCCCGGCGTCCACATGCCGACGCGGAACGGGCGGCCGAAGTCGAGGACCACGTCCTTGCGCAGCTCGATGCCGTAGCCGCCGAGGAGCTTCTCGAGGCCGTGGGTCGAGAGCGTCGCGTTCGACGAGGCGTCGCCCGCCTTCGTGTTCACCGCGCTCGCGACCACCGCGAGGCTCTTGCCCTTCATCACGAACGCGTCGATGCGGCGGAGCTCCTTGTCGGAGAGATCCTTGCCCGGCTGCGTGATGATGAGACCGTCGAGCGAGTCGTCGACCTCGGCGTCGCCGTTCTTCAGGTCGACTTCGACGAACTGATAGAACGGGAAGTACTGGGTGATGATGCTCTGCATCGACGGGCCGCCGCCCCGTCCGCCCTGGTTCGGCAGGAGGTTCGCGTCCGAGAGCTTGACCTCGTCGTGGCCGGAGAGGAGGCCGACCTTGTGCTTGATCTGGTCGCCGCGGTCCCGGACCTCACGGATCTTGTTCGTGATCCAGAACTCGAGGCCCATGTTGTTGTCCGGCGAGAGGGCTTTGACGGTGTCCTTCTCGGCGCCGTACTTGAGGACCAGGCCCATGTAGCCCTTGGCGATCTCCGCCTTGTCCTCGCCGCTCTCGGCGCCTTCGCCGAACTGCATCTCCTGGAGGCCGGCTTCCTTCGCCGCCTTCTTCTGCTCCTCGTCCTTGGCCTCGATGATCGTGTAGTCGAACTTGTACTTCCCATCGACCTTGCTCGACTCCTTGTACTGCTGGAGGAGATCGCGCAGATCGCGGACGTACTCGTCGAGCTTCGGGAGGCCCTTGGTGACGTAGGCGTCCACGTGCATCTCGCTCTTCATCGAGCGGAGGAGACGGCCGGAGCCCTCGCTGAGGGTGTACTTCTCGGCCTTCGTGGCGTCCTTGCGCCAGTACATGAAGTAGCTGAGCGCGTTCACCGCGACCAGGATCAGGCCGACGACGAGGAGGAGCGCGCCGCTCTCGGTAGCTGCCTTCTTGCGACGTTCCATGGAGGTTGCCTCAGGCCCACTTGCGGCTCTCGAGCGAACGGAACGCTACGAGAAGCGGGAAGATGGTGATGGAGAGGAAGTAGATCGCCGCGCGCGTGTCGAAGACGCCGCGGGCGAACGAGTCGAACCGCGTCTGCAGGCTGATGAACGCGATCGCGTCACCCGGCCAGCCGCGCAAGGACTCGAAGATGGTGAGGTACCCGATGCCGTAGAGGGCGCCGAGCGTGAGTGCCGTTCCGAAGAACGAGAGGATCTGGCTCTCGGTGAACGCCGACCACATCAGGCCGATCGCCACGCCCGCCGCGCTGAGGAAGAGCACGCCGAGCATGCCCACCCAGTACGCGTTCCAGTCGAGCTCGCCGAGGTGCCACGGCCACTTGAACATGGCGAGCGGGTAGAGGACGAGGAGCGCGAGCTGGACGGCGACCGTCGCGAGCGCCGCGAAGTACTTGCCGAGGATCACCTCGCTGTCCTTCACCGGCATCGTGATCAGGAGCTCGATCGTGCCGATGCGCTTCTCGTCCGAGAGCGCGCGCATGGTGAAGAGCGGGATCGCGAGGCCGAGCATGTACGGCACCGCGTCGAACATCCGGCTCATCGAGGTGCGGCCGATCTGCCAGAAGCCGCCCTTGTAGTAGAAGAACCACGCGCCGAAGACGAAGAACAGCACGCAGCCGACGATGTACGTGATTGGCGACGTGAAGTAGGCGCCCAGCTCCCGGCGCATGATGATGCCGATCATCTTGGCGGAGCTCGGTCGGTCGAGGACCACCTTCTCCGCCGGTGCGTCCGGGGCCTCGGACTCCGTCTTGGCCTTCGCTTCGGCCTCGCCGTCGTCGTCGTCGCCCTCGTCCTCGTCGCGCTCCTCTTCTTCGTCGCGATCCATGGGCTCTTCGGCCTCCGCCGCGCGGACCTTCTTCTTCGAGTCCTTCTCGATGGTGCTCTCGCTGCTCATCGCTACTTGCCCTTCTCGTCCGCGTCGTCGTCATCCGAGTCGTCGTCGTCGTCGGACTCCTCGTCCTCGTCGTCGTCGTCCTCGTCTTCCTCTTCCTCTTCGCGCCGGTCGTCCTTCGCCGGACCGAGCTGGCGGTTGCGCCGCTCGTCACCGATGGTGAGCTGGCGGAAGACGTCCTCGAGCGTCTGCGTATCGCGGTGCAGCTCGAGGAGCACCCAGCCCTTGTCCGCGACGAGCCGGAAGATCTCCGGCCGGAGATCGGTCGCGTCCGCCCCGGCGAGCTCGTACGCGTGCGCGCGCTCGTCGGTCGGCAGCTCGGTCACCTTGCTCACGCCCTTGAGGCCGTTGAGCGCCGACTCGACCTCGCTCTGGCGCGGGAGGGCGCCGCGACCGCGGTACGGCGAGTCCCCGGTCGACTCCTGCACCGACACGACGTAGCGGACGCGTCCGCTCTTGGCGCGGATCTCGTCGAGCGGACCGTCGGCGACGACGCGGCCGCGCGAGACGATGATCGCCCGCGCACATGCCGCCTCGACCTCCTTGAGGTTGTGCGTGCTGAGGAGGACCGTGCGATCCCTGCCGATCTGCTTCAGGTAGTTGAGGAACTCCGACCGCTCGTTCGGGTCGAGATCGCTCGTCGGCTCGTCGAGGATGAGGATCGGCGGGTCGTGGATGAGCGCCTGGGCGAGGCCGACGCGCTGCCGGTAGCCGTGCGAGAGGTGCCGGATCTCCTTCGTCAGCGACTGGGCGAGGCCGCAGATCTCGACGACCGAGCGCGCCCGCTTGCGGAACGTGCTCTCGTCGAGGTTGCGCACCCGGGCGGCGAACCGCAGGTACTCGAGCACCGTCATCTCGAGGTAGAGCGGCGCGCGCTGCGGGAGGTACCCGATGGTGGAGCGCACGGCGAGCGTGTCGTCGAACACGTCGTGCCCGCGCACCTTCGCGACGCCCCCGGTCGGCGAGATGAAGCACGTAAGGATGCGCATCGTCGTCGACTTGCCGGCGCCGTTCGGGCCGAGGAAGCCGACGACCTCGCCGCGACGGACCTCGAAGCTCACGTCGTCGAGCGCACGGAACGCTCCGTACCGCTTCGTGAGCCCGTTCGCGTAGATCATCACGTCGGTCGACACTGGACCTCCACCTGAAAAAGGCTGAGAAAACCGCCCGGAAAGACTCGCCCCCGGCGGGCGGCGGAACGAGCTTCCTAGCGGATTTCTTCCCGGGCCCCAAGGATCCTTCGGAGCCGGGTAGACGGATGGGGGCCCCGGCCCACACCCGATCGGCCGGGCATCCTAAATCCGCCGAGGTTCGTGTCAACGGCGGCCGTGGCGATTACGGCGGCGTCAGCTCAGGCGGCGCCGCGGCATCCGCCCTAGGGCGTAGGGGCGACTTCCGGCACCTTGATCTTCGTCGCGCTCACGCCGAGGGCCTTCGTCGGGACGCTCTTCAGATCGTCGGCGACGTCGACCTTCGCGGTCGTGTTCTGGATGACGACCTTCAGCCCGGACGCGCCGGCCGAGACCTTGCCGCCGACGACGATGATGCCGCGATCGCTGCCGTCGATGATCCCGGCGGCGCGCGCGTTCGCCTCGACCGTCGTGCCGTCGACCTTGAAGTCCCCCGACCCGGTGAACACGCCGAAGCCGTCGCCGACATCCTCGGTCGTGGCCAGGTTCGTCACCACCGGCGCGGCCTTGGTATCCGCGACGCGTCCGCCGACGACGATGATCCCGCGCGACTCGAGCGCGCCGACGCCGACGATCTTGTTGCGCGCGACCTCCGTGCCCTCGAGCCTGAGCGACGGCGCATCGAGCGAGCCCTCGATCCCCTGCGCCCAGATCCCGCGCTCGGCGTTGTCGAGGACCTTCGAGTCCTTCATCGTGACGGTCGTGGCGGCGCCGTCGACGAGCACGCCCGTCGCGGTGTTCTTCTCGACGACGACGCCCTCGAGGTTCAGCTTCGCGCCGTTCGCCGCGACGAGACCGAGGCCGGACGTGAGCGACGCGTTGCCGTTCTCGGCGATGCGTCCGCCGATCATGGTGAGCGTGCCTCCGCCCGCGAAGAGCCCGATCGCGCTCTTCTCGAGGCTGACGTTCTCGAACCGCGCCTCGCCGGAGGCCATCGCGACCGCCGCGGTCTTCGCCCCGGTCACGACCACGTCGAACATCGCGCCGCCGCCCTGCCCGACGGCCACGCCCACGCCCGGGGCGCCCTCGATCGACGCGTAGGCGAGCTTGCCGCCCTCGAGCTTGATCCCTCCGCCGCGGATGACCGGACGGACGTCCTTCCCGCCCACCACGATGATCCCCTGCTTCACCACGAGCGCCGCGCCGAGCTCGTAGCTCGCGCCGTTCAGGACGATGCAGGTACCGTCGCCGCTGCCTCCGGCCTTGGCGACCAGGTCCGCCGCGTCGGTCGCCCCCACGGTCGAGGCGCACACGTAGGGCATCGCGTGCGGGATCGCCGCGGGAGCGTCGTCCGAGCTTCCGCAGCCGGCGCAGCCGAGCGTGGGCGACAGGAGGAGGAGGGCAAGCAGGCGGATCTTCACTCAAGCCTCGTACGAACCGATGGTGGCATTGCTTCCCTCCCCGAATCTCTTTGCCACGCCCTCGGCGGCCCCCGGCTGCCCGAGGTCGCCGTAGATCCGGCAGGCCGCCTCCTTGTGGGCGCGGGCGCGCTCGAACGAATCGCGGTCGCGATCACGGGCGGTCTTCGCCAGGAGGGCCTCCATGGCGGTGCCATGGGCGGCAGCGACGAACGCCGGGTTCTGCGACCGTTCGGCGTGCCCGACCGCGGCTTCGGCGCGCTCGACGGCGGCGTCGATCATCCCGCGGGCGAGCTCGACCTCGGCCAGGGCGCGCGCGCTGTCGGCGAGGACGTCGAGGTAGCCGCCCTCCTCGGCGAGCCGACAGGCGCGATCGAGCTCGGACGCCGCGATCTCGTGCTCGCCGAGGGCGAGCTTCGCCTGACCGAGGTTCGAGTGGCCGAGCGCCTCGCGGGCGAGCCACCGCGCCTTCTTCGCCGAGACGAGCGCGCGCTCGTACTGGAGCGCGGCGGCGGCGAAATCGCCGCGCGCGAACGCGACGCCGCCGAGGTTCACGAAGCCGTCGGGCATGCCCTGCGTGTCGCCGCCGAGCTCGCGCAGCTCGAGCGCCGCACGGTAGGCCTCCTCGGCCTTGTCGAGGACGCCCTGGAAGAAATACGACGATCCTTCGGCGTCCTTCAGGCGCGCCATCGCGACGTGCCAGGAGGCGTCGCGGATGTGGAGCTGCTGGCCGATGCGCAGCCCCTCCTCGACGTCGGCGCGCGCCCGCTCGCGGTCCCCCTTCGCCGCGCGCTGGTAGGCGAGCGCCGCGAAGATCCGCATGTGCAGGAGGCTGGGCGCATGCAGTTTACACATATCTGCCGCCCGCGAGAGCAGATCGATCGACTCCTGGATGCGGCCGTATTCCTTGAGCACGGCGCCGCGCTCGAGCAAGAGCCACGCGTGCACCGCGTCCTCGTCGCCGACCCCGGCGGCGCGCAGATCGGCCTCGGCGGCGTCGAGCGAGCGGAGCGCGTCCTCGAACCGCCCCGTCCGCGCCTCGGCCCCGGCGCGCTCGCGCAGGACGCCGGCGCGGGCGATGCGCTCGTCGGGGCTCGTGTCCTCCTGCCAGAGCGACGCGACGCGATCGAAGAACCCGATCGCCTCCGGATACGCGCAGACGCTGACCGCGTGCCGCGCGGCGTTGAGGTAGAGGCGCCGCGCGCGCGCGCGATCCCCCGCGGCCTCGAGGTGCGCGGCGAGGTTCGCGTGACCGCCCTCCCAGAGCTCGCCTCGCGCGCCGAGCCAGTCGGCGACCTTGCGATGGAGCGCCACCGACTGCGCGCGCGGAACCAGCTGGTAGGCCGCGTCGCAGAGCGCCTGCGTGGAGAAGGACAGCTCGCGCTCGCCGGAGACGCTCGACGTGGGCTGCGGCTTCACGAGCTCGCGCGCGCGGAGCGCGTCGAGGAGGGTCGCGAGCTCGTCGGCCGGCACGTCGGGCAAGAGCTCGCGGAGCGCACCGACCCAGAAGACGCGGCCGACCACGGACGCGACCTTCAAGATCTCCTTCTGCTGCGGCGCGAGCCCGTCGAGACGCGCCTGGAGCACCCCACGAACGGTGTCCGGCAGATCGAGCTTCGCCGATCGGTTCTTGTCCCACTTGATCGGTACGTGCTGCGCATCGACGGAGAGCGCGCCGCGATCGACGAGCAGCCGCACGAGCTCCTTGCACAGCTCGGGGTTGCCCTCTGCGCGCCGCACGATCTCGCGCTTCACGTCGCGCGGGAAGCTCGGCACCTGACGGAAGAGGTCGTCGAGGAACCGCTCCATCACCTCCTCGCTGAACGGCGCGAGCTCGATGCGGGTGCGCACGTCGGCGCCCGTCATCCACGCCGGGAGCGCCTCGCTCGACTCCGGACGCGACGAGAGGACCAGGAGCACGCGCTCGCGACGGAGCGCGCGCACGAGGTACTGGAGGAGATCGACCGACGACGGATCGCTCCATTGCACCTGCTCGACCAGCATGGCGACCGGACGCTGCCTGGCGAGCTTGCGCACCCAGTCGGCGAAGGCGCTCACCGTCCGCGTGGCATCGGTCGAGAGCTCGGTCTCGAGGAGCGGCGCGACCGGCGTGGGCGCGACGAGATCGGCGAGCATGCGGCCGCAGTCGCGGCCATCCTCCACCTCGCCCGGCTCCCACGCCTTGGCCACCGCGTCGACGACGCGCGCGCGCACGGCCTCGGGCGACTCGTCCACGCGCACGTTGAACCGCGAGCGGAGCATCTTGCCCACGAAGCCGAGCGGCGCGACGCCGAGCATGCGCGTCGCGTGGAGCACGTGCGGGGCCGGCTCGCGCGCCCCGAGCGCGACGCGGAGCTGCTTGAGCAGATGGCCCTTGCCGAGGCCCATCTCGCCGACGATCTCCGCGATCCGCAGGCTGCCGGTCGACTCGACGGTCTCGTAGAGGCGCAAGAGGAGCTCGAGCTCCGCCTGGCGCGCGAAGAACGGCGTGCCCGAGGCGCTTCGCAGGCGCACCGAGCTCGCCGGCTCGTCCTCGCGCTCGCGCTCGATCTTGAAGATCGCGATCTCCGCCCCGGCCTTCGACTGCTGCAGCGGCGCGACGCTCACGAGCTCGAAGTGATCGTGGACGAGGCGTTCGGTGGAGGCGCCGACGAGGATCTCGCCCGGCTCCGCGCGGCCCTCGATGCGGCTCGCGACGTTGACCGCGCCGCCCATGATGTCGGGCGCGGCGCGCGATCCGGTCCCCACCGTACCGACCATCACGAGGCCGGTGTTCACGCCCACGCGGAGCGCGACGTCGAGGCTCCGCTGCCGGGCGACCTCGCGCACGCGTCCGGTCATCGCGATCGCGGCGCGGACCGCGCGGACCGGATCGTCCTCGTGCGCGAGGGGCACCCCGAAGACCGCCATGATCTTCTCGCCGATGTACTTGAGGACCGTGCCGCCCTCGCGCTCGACCTCGCGCGCGAGCGGCTCGAAGAACGCCTTCGCGTGCTCGTGCACGACGTCCGGCTCCAGATCGTTCGCGAGCGCGCTGAAGCCGGCGATCTCGGCGAACACGACCGTCGCGAGCTTCCGCTCCTCGGCCCAGCGGCCGGTGCCCAGCGCGGAGGCGGGCGGCTGCGAGCCGAGGGCGCTGAGCGGCGGCTCGGTGCCGAAGGACGGGGGATGCGCCGAGCTCGTCACGGGGATCGACGCTCCCGGCCGCGGCTGCGGCATCGCCTGCCGGAGCGCGGTCTGCATCGCGCGCGCGGACGGCCAGCGGTCCTCCTTCTTGAACGCGAGCGCCTTGTCGACGACCTCGACGAGCGCCTTCGGCATGTCCGGGGCGACCGCGCCCAGCGACTTCGCCTGCGCGGTCGCCGCGGCGATCACCACTTCCATGTGCGTCTTCGCGTCGTGGACGATGCGCCCGGCGAGGAGCGCGAACATCGTCGCGCCGACGGCCCAGACGTCCGACAGCGCGTCGACCTCCTCCGTGCGTCCGAGCGCCTGCTCCGGCGGCATGAACGCGGGCGTCCCGATGGTGACGCCGGTGCGCGTGCGCAGATGCGGGAGCTGGTTCGCGACCACGGGATCCATGTCCTCGCCGATCGACGCCGAGCGCAGCCGTGCGATGCCGAAGTCGAGCACCTTCACGACGCCGTCCTTCGTGAGAAAGACGTTCTCCGGCTTGATGTCGCGATGGACGATGCCGGAGCCGTGCGCGGACACGAGCACGTCGAGCAGGCCGTCGGCGAGCATCACGACCTGCTCCACGGGGAGCTTGCCGCCGAGCCGGCGCATGCGCGCGTCGGCGGTCTCGCCCTCGAGCAGCTCCATCACGAGGAACGCCGCGCCGTCCTCGGTCTCGTCGTCGTCGAGCACGCGCACGACGCCCGGATGGCTCACCGCGTTCGCGACGTAGCCCTCACGCGCGAAGCGCGCGCGGATGTCCCCGAGCATCGACAGCTGCGGATGCAGCACCTTGAGCGCGACGCGGCTGCCGTTGCGGTGCGTGGCCGCGTAGACCGCGCCCATGCCCCCGACCCCGAGCAGCTTGTCGACCCGCCACTTGCCGCGGATGCGCGTGCCCACGCGGGCCTGCGCGACGTCGCCTAGGCTCGGGTGGAGGGGAGGCATGCCCCTCCGATTCTAGCCGCATTCAGCTCGGGATCCGGTCGCGAAGCTCACGCTCGGCGCGCAACCAGTCCTCCTCGTGGTGCCCGTGCTCGCCGCCACGCGCGAGGAAGAGCTCGAACGCGCGCTGCGCGATCTGCTCGTTCGTCGGACCGTCCGCGTTCATCGAGCGCCTCGAGGTCCGCTTCGTCGTCGCCTTGTCGGTCGTCTTGGCTGCCATCGTTCGACCCTCCGGACGAGGGAGGTAGCACGATGGCGACGTCCTCACAGGTGACGACGGTCCGCGTGTCGTCGTGTCGCAGACCGCGTCAGGCCTGGCCGGGCGGATTGCTGCTCTTCGCGATCATCTGCACCGTCGTCGCCGCATGGACGGCAGGCGTCGACGGCGCTGGAGCGCTCTCCATCGGCCCGTCGTCGGGGAACGCCTTGAGCTCCTCGCTCACGCGGCGCAGGTACTGCTGCTTGACGTGGAACGGGAGGAACGCGCTCTTGAAGCCCGCGAGGATCGCCTGCTTCAGATCGAACATCGTGAAGCCCAGGATCTTGTGGCAGAGCCACAGCTCCTTCGAGACCGTGGTGTCGGTCACGAGGCGGTTGTCCGTGTTCACCGTCACGCGCAGACCGAGGTTCTTGTAGAGCTTGATCGGGTGGCTCGCCAGATCGCGGATCGCGCCCGTCTGCACGTTCGACGACGGGCAGCACTCGAGCGCGATGCGGTGATCGTTGACGTAGTGGAGGAGGTCGCCGTCCTCGCG
>WBZO01002603.1_pt1 | contig 23017 bp, 22 predicted proteins | sample 5204261 | NCBI WGS metagenome assembly WBZO01 (sample SAMN12412400, study PRJNA552823) | activated sludge metagenome | isolation source: activated sludge from anammox sidestream of wastewater treatment plant... | place: USA: North Carolina | collected 2017-09 | reverse complement strand
AGATCACCCATGAAGATCCTCTATGAAGCCGTCGCGACCTCCTCCGGCGGACGGACCGGACAGGCGAAGTCATCCGACGGACGGCTCGCCGTCACCCTCGACACCGTCAAGGAACTCGGCGGCACGGGCGGCGCCGGCACAAATCCCGAACAGCTTTTCGCCGCCGGCTATTCGGCCTGCTATCACAGCGCCCTCAAGCTGATCGCCGGACAGAAGAAGGTGAAGGTCCCGGCCGATTCTGCCGTCACCGCCCATGTCGGCATCGGCCCCAACGACAAGGGCGCGGGCTTCGCCCTTGCCGTCACCCTCGAAGTTTCGCTGCCGGGTCTCGATCGCGCGGCGGCTCAGGCCCTTGTTGACGAAGCCCATCAGGTCTGCCCCTATTCCAACGCAACACGCGGCAATGTCGACGTGAAGCTCGTGCTTCTCTGACAAATTCATCGAGCGGGAGGTCACATGAGCGACAGAACTGCCTTCGATTTCGAGTTCAAAAGCATCAAGGGAAAGCCCCTGCCCCTGAGCGGGTTCCGCGGCCACCCGATCCTCGTCGTGAACACGGCCTCAAAATGCGGATTCACGCCGCAATACAAGGGCCTAGAGGCCGTCTGGCAGAAACACAAGGCGGATGGGCTCGTCGTTCTCGGCGTGCCGTCCAACGACTTCGCCAATCAGGAGCCGGGCGATGCAGAGGAAATCGCGACCTTCTGCGAGATGAATTTCGGCGTCGACTTTCCGCTCACGGAGAAAGTGTGCGTGAAGGGGCGTGACGCGCATCCCTTCTTCCAGTGGATCGGCGCCGAGGGCGGTTTTCTGTCGAAGCCGCGCTGGAATTTCTACAAATATCTCATCGGCCGCGACGGCAGGCTGAAGACATGGTTCGCGAGCACCACGACACCCGACTCGACAAAGTTCCAGTCCGCCGTGAAGAAGCTGCTGACGGAGTGATCGCTGCCGCGATCAGAAAAGCGGCTTTCCATAGGTTCTGAACTTCTCGACGACGCGGGCCATCTCGTCGGCGTCGAGAAGCTCGGGCTCGCCGATCTGCAGCGCTCGCCAATATTGACCGGCGAGCGTCTCGACCTCATGGGCAAGGTGAAGCGCGTCCTCCACCGTCGCGCCGACGGCGATCTGCCCGTGATGGGCGAGAAGGCAGGCCCGCCTCCCCTCGAGCGCGGCCACCGCATGAGCGGCCAGCGCCTCCGAACCGAAAGTCGCATAGGGCGCGCAGCGAATGTCGCTCCCACCCGCGACCGCCACCATGTAGTGAAAGGCCGGGATCGCGCGCTTCATGACGGCGAGCGTGACCGCATGGTCGGAATGCGCATGGACGATGGCGCCCACATCCTCCCGCGCGCGATAGATCGCAACATGCATCGGCCATTCGCTCGAAGGCTGAAGCCTGCCGGAGGCGACGCTCCCGTCGAGCCTCAGCGCCACAATGTCTTCCGGCAGAATATCCTCATAGGCGGCGCCCGAGGGCGTGATCAGAACGAGATCGCCGCATCGCGCCGAAACATTTCCCGATCTCTGCGGCGAGAGCCCCGTGCGCGCCAGATCGAGCCCGGCATCAATCACGCATTGGCGCAGCCAGGCTTCGTCAGCCATCGCGCCTCTCCGGATAGAGCGAGAGCAATCCCTCGCGGCTCGCCGCCGCCACGCCGCGCTCCGTGACGAGCCCGGTGACGAAACGCGCGGGCGTCACGTCGAAGCCGTAATTCGCGGCGGGGCTACCCGGCGCGGAAATCTCGACCGTCACGATCTCGCCCTTCTCCGTCCGCCCCGTCATATGCGTGACCTCGCGGGCGCTGCGCTGCTCAATCGGAATTTCGCGCACGCCATCGCTGAGCGTCCAGTCGATCGTGGTGTGCGGCAGCGCGACATAGAAGGGAACGTCATTGTCCTGCGCCGCCAGCGCCTTCAGATAGGTGCCGATCTTGTTGGCGACATCGCCCGTCGCCGTCGTCCGGTCTGTGCCGACGATGCAGAGATCGACAAGCCCGTGCTGCATCAGATGCCCGCCCGTATTGTCGGGAACGATCGTGTGCGGAACGCCATGGCCGCCAAGCTCGAAGGCTGTCAGAGAAGCGCCCTGATTGCGCGGCCTCGTCTCGTCGACCCAGACGTGAACGGGGATGCCCGCATCATGCGCCATATAGATCGGCGCGAGCGCCGTGCCCCAGTCGACGCAGGCAAGCCAGCCCGCATTGCAATGGGTGAGCACATTGACGGTCCGGCCGGGCTTCGATTCCGCGACGCCGCGAATGATCTTGAGGCCGTTGATGCCGATCTGGCGGCAGATCTCGACATCGTCGTCGCAGATCTTTGCCGCCGCCGCATAGGCAGCCTCGACGCGGCTCCGGCCGCCATGCGGCGTCACCGCCTTCACCATCTCGTCGAGCGCCCATTTGAGATTGACGGCGGTTGGCCGCGTCGCCGCGAGCATCGCATAGGCTTCGTGGAGCGTGGCGTCGGAGGCATCGTCGCGCAGCGCCAGACAGAGGCCATAGGCCGCCGTCGCGCCGATGAGCGGCGCGCCGCGAACGATCATGTCCTTGATCGCGCGCGCGGCATCGTCCGCCGAGACGAGGCGAACGAAGTCAAATTCATGCGGCAGTTTCGTCTGGTCGATCACCTCGATGGACCAGCCGTCATCCGCAACGCGGATCGTGCGATAATGAACGCCGTTGATTTTCATGGGCCCAACCTCTCGACGATTGTCAGTCCGTGCCCTGGGCGGGACGATCTTCTATTTCGATCTCCGCGATGCGATGACCTTCCATCTTCGTCACCGTGAAGGCAAGCCCGTCGCGCTCGAGCCGGTCGCCAAGCTCCGGCAGGCGCCCCAGATACCACATCACATAGCCCGCAATGGTCGAATAATGATCGCCCTGCATGGCGAGATCGCGCCCGATGGCGACCGCAAGATGGCGAATGTCGGCCCAGCCCTCGACGCGCCAATGCCCCTCGCCGAGTTCGGTCAGCCAGTGGACGCCACTCTCCTCGTCGGGGAATTCGCCGGCGATCGCCTCCAGCATGTCGGTCGAGGTCACGAGTCCCTCGATGGTGCCATATTCGTCGGTGACGAAAGCGAGCTGAACGCGCGTGCGCCGGAACATGTCGAGCAGCTTCAGCACGCCGAGCCCCTCATGCACCACGAGCGGCTCCCTGATGCTGCGCCCCTCATCGACGCGGCCCTGCGTCAGCAGATCCTCCATCAGATCCTTCGCCCGCGCATAGCCGACGAGATCGTCAACCGTGGTGCGGCAGACCGGATAGAGCCCGTGCGAGGAATTGCGCAATGTGGCGAGCGTTTTCTCGGCGTCGTCGGCAAGCGAAATCCAGACGATTTCAGGCCGCGGCGTCATGATCGAGCTCACCTGCCGTTCGCCGAGCATGAGAACGCCGCTGACCATGGTGCGCTCTTCGGCGCCGAAACCGCCGCCCTCCACCTCCGCCGCCGGCCCCGCAACGCCCGCCTCGCCCTCATCGATCTCACCGCCCAGCAGGCGGAAGACGGCCTCCGCCGTGCGCTGCCGGAAAGGCCGCGCGGCGGCCAGCTTCGCCCTGTTCCGGTTGGCCCACTGGTTGAACGCTTCGATAAGGATGGAAAAGCCGATGGCCGCGTAGAGATAGCCTTTGGGAATATGGAAGCCGAAGCCTTCCGCGATCAGGCTGAAGCCGATCATCATCAGAAAGCCGAGGCAGAGCACGACGACGGTCGGATGCGCGTTGACGAAGGTGGTCAGCGGCTTGGAAGCAAGCATCATCACCAGAATGGCAATGATGACGGCAATCATCATGACCGCAAGATTGTCGACCATCCCGACGGCGGTGACGACGCTGTCGATCGAGAAGACGGCATCGAGAATGATGATCTGCGTGACGATGATCCAGAAGCCCGCATGAACCTTGGGCGCGTTCCGGTCCGTCTGCGGCGGCTCCAGCCGCTCATGCAGTTCTCTCGTCGCCTTGGTGAGCAGGAACATGCCGCCCGCAAGCATGATGAGATCGCGGCCCGAGGCGGTTACTCCGTAGACGGTGACGAGCGGCGCCGTCAGCGTCACGAGCCATGAGATGCTGGCAAGGAGCCCGAGGCGCATGATGAGCGCGAGGCTGAGCCCGGTCAGCCGCGCCCGGTCGCGCTGATGCGGCGGCAGCTTGTCTGCAAGGATCGCGATGAAGACGAGATTGTCGATACCGAGGACGATCTCGAGCACGACAAGAGTGGTGAGACCCAGCCAGATCGTCGGATCAGCAATCCATTCCATCGGAAGTGTTCAGTGCCCCTCGAATGAGCAGAGCGACAAAACCTCGATATCGAACGCTTCGAGCCGTTGACGTCCGCCAAGTTCCGGAAGCTCGATGACGAAGCTCGCCGCCATGACATTGCCGCCGGCGCGCGCAATGAGCTTGACCGCCGCTTCCGCCGTGCCGCCCGTCGCGATGAGATCGTCGATCAGCAGCACGCGGTCGCCTTCGCCTACAGCATCCGAATGAATTTCCACCGTATCGGTGCCGTATTCGAGATCATATTCCTGGCCGATGGTCTTCCAGGGCAGCTTGCCCTTCTTGCGGACGGGCACGAAACCGAGCTCGAGCTGATGCGCGACCGCTCCGCCGAGAATGAAACCGCGCGCCTCGATTCCCGCCACGAGATCGAACTTCGCACCCTTGTGAAGATCGACCAGCGCATCGACCGCCTGCCGGAAGCCCGCGGCGTCACCCAGCAGGGTCGTGATGTCGCGGAACAGGATTCCGGGCTTCGGATAGTCGGGAATGGTGCGGATGAAATCTTTGACGTCCATGGTCTCCAGCCTCAGCTTGCCGGGCGCAGCACACGGCCGGCGACCGCATCGAGCTTCCTGACGAGTTCGGGGTCGCGCTTGGCCGGCGCGGTGATGAGCGCGGTATCGAGCACACGGTCGAAGCCCTGCGGCGAAGGCGCGCGCTCCGGCCCGAAGCTCTCCGCGACCGCGCGAACCACGGCCCGCGCATGGCCGGCATTTTCCTCCAGCACGCGCACCACATCCGAAACCTCGACATGCGCATGATGCGGATGCCAGCAGTCATAATCCGTCACCATGGCGACGGTCGCGTAACAGATCTCCGCCTCGCGCGCGAGCTTGGCCTCCGGCATGTTGGTCATGCCGATGACGGAGCATCCCCAGGAACGATAGAGGTTCGATTCCGCGAGGGTCGAGAATTGCGGCCCCTCCATCACGAGATAGGTGCCGCCGCGCGAATAGCGTATGTCGTTGGCCTTGCAGGCAGCCTCGATATGGTCGCCGAGGCGTGGGCAGACGGGCTCGGCCATCGAGACATGCGCCACGAACCCCTCGCCGAAAAAGCTCTTCTCGCGCGCGAAGGTGCGGTCGATGAACTGATCGACGATGACGAAAGTGCCCGGCGGCAATTCCTCCTTGAGCGAACCGACCGCCGAAACCGAAATGATGTCGGTAACGCCCACGCGCTTGAGCGCGTCGATATTGGCCCGGTAGTTGATGCTCGATGGCGAATGGGGGTGGCCGCGCCCGTGACGCGGCAGAAACACCATCTCGACCGGGCCGTTCGCGGTCGGCAGCTCGCCGAAATGAAGCTCGTCCGACGGCTCGCCCCAGGGCGTCGAAACGCGCTCCCAGCGCTCGTTCCGCAAGCCCGGAAGCTCATAGACGCCGCTGCCGCCGATCACGCCCAGAACTGTCTTCGCCATCGCCGCTCCTCACTGCCGATACGCCGGCCAAACCGGCGGGACCATAACAAGAAATTCCGCGATGAACATGAAAAAGGGCCTCCTGAGAGGCCCTTTTCCGCCTGAAATGCCGTGTGGCGTCAGTGCTGGTCCTGCCAGACCTTCCGTGTCACGAAATAGAGGAGGCCAGACAGCGCGAGAAGATAGAGCGCGACCTGGAAGCCGAGACGGTGGCGCTGTTCGAGCTTGGGCTCGGCCATCCACATCATGAACTCCGCCACGTCCCTAGACTGCTGATCGAGGGTGTTCGGCGTGCCGTCCTCATAGTCGACCTGGCCGTCGCTCAGCGGCGCCGGCATGGCGATGATGCCGCCGCCTGCCGTGAAGGCCGGGTTGTAGTGGCCGCCCGCGGGAACGGTGACGTCGGCCGGCGCTTCCGCATAGCTCGTCAGCAGGGTGTAGATATAGGTCGCCCCGCCCTCGCGCGCCTTGGCCATGAGCGAGAGATCCGGCGGCGCGGCGCCGAGCGCGGCCGCGGCCGCTTCCTCGTTCGGATAGGGTGAGGGGAATACGTCGCTGGGCTTGCCGTCGCGCTCGAACATCTCGCCCGAGGCGTCGGGTCCGTCCTGAACCTTGATTTCGGCGGCAAGCGCCTTCACCTCGGCCTCGGAGAATTCCGGTCCGCCCGGCTCGCCGAGATTGCGGAAGTGCAGATACTTCGCCGAGTGGCAGGTCGCGCAGACTTCCTTGTAGACCTTGTAGCCGCGACGAAGCGCGTCGCGGTCATAGGTGCCGAACGGCCCCTCGAAGGACCAGTTCACCTGCTTCAGATGGGCCTCGCCACCCTCGGCGCGAACCGGCGCCGACAGGGCGAAGACCGCGCCGAAGGCCACCGCCGCAATCGCGGCGACACCTGCGAGCTTCACGCCGAAGCGCGAGCGGGAAGAAGTTCCGATCATCTTTGTCATTTGGCTCTCTCCCCTGCTCAGTTCTTCGCGGCGGATTTGCCAAGAACCGATGCGGCGATGCTCTCGGGCAGCTGCTTCGGCTTCTCGATCAGCCCCAGCACGGGGAAAAGAACGAGGAAGTGGAAGAAGTAGTAGAAGGTCAGGATGCGCGCGAGATGCGTCACCGTGAAGGCGATCTCGCCGACCTGCATGACGACCATGTCCGGCGTCTTCGCACCGCACCAGCCAAGCCCCAGACACACGACGAAGTGAATCCAGAAGAACTGCTTGAAGAGCGGGCGGAAGCGCGCCGAGCGCACCTTCGACGTGTCGAGCCAGGGCAGCACGAAGAGGATGCCGATGGCGCCGAACATGAGCAGCACGCCGCCGAGCTTGTCGGGCACTGCGCGAAGGATCGCGTAGAAGGGCAGCAGGTACCATTCCGGCACGATATGGGGCGGCGTCTTCAGCGGATTGGCCACCTCGTAGTTCGCAACGTCGCCGAGCGAGTTCGGATTGAAGAACACGAAGAAGGCGAACATGAGCAGGAAGATCGACATGCCGAACAGGTCCTTCGCCGTCGCATAGGGCGTGAAGGGAACCGTGTCCTGATCCTTGTTCTTGACCTCGATGCCTGCCGGATTGTTCTGCCCGGTCACATGCAGCGCCCAGATGTGCAGAATGACGACACCGGCGATGAGGAACGGGAAGAGGTAGTGCAGCGAGAAGAAGCGGTTGAGCGTCGGATCGCCGATCGAGAACCCGCCCCAGAGCCAGGTCGAGATCGACTGGCCGACGAACGGAATCGCGCTGAAGAGGTTGGTGATCACCGTCGCGCCCCAGAAGCTCATCTGGCCCCAGGGAAGCACATAGCCGAAGAAGGCCGTCGCCATCATCAGCAGGTAAATCAGCACGCCGAGAATCCACAGCACCTCGCGCGGCGCCTTGTAGGAGCCGTAATAGAGGCCGCGGAACATGTGGACATAGACGGCGATGAAGAACATCGACGCGCCGTTCGCGTGGATATAGCGCAGCAGCCAGCCATAGTTCACGTCGCGCATGATGTGCTCGACGCTGGCGAAAGCCAGTTCCGTCTGCGGGATATAGTGCATGGCGAGCACGATGCCGGTGACGATCTGGACGGCAAGGCACATGGTGAGGATGCCGCCGAACGTCCACCAGTAGTTGAGATTCTTCGGCACGGGGTAGCTCACCGCCGTGTCATGTGCGAGCCGGACGATCGGCAGGCGCGCATCGAGCCAGCGCGAGAAGCCGTTACCGGGATTGTAGGTGCTGTGACCGCTCATATTTCGCGTCCCCTCAGCCGATTTTTATCTTGGTGTCGGAAATGAACGAATAGGGCGGAACCGCGAGGTTGAGCGGCGCGGGCCCCTTTCTGATGCGGCCGGAGGTGTCGTAGACCGAGCCGTGGCAGGGGCAGAAATAGCCGTTATATTCGCCCTTGTAGGCGAGCGGCACGCAACCCAGATGGGTGCAGATGCCGACAAGGACGAGCCACTGCCGCTCGAGTTCGCCGTTCGGGCCCTTCATGACGCGCTGGTCGTCCGTCTCCGGATCGGGGAGCGAGGCGACATCGACCTCATCGGCCGCCTTGATCTCCGCCTCGGAGCGGTGGCGCACGAAGACCGGCTTGCCGCGCCACTTGATCGTGATTTCCTGACCGACCGGGATGTTGGATAGATCGACCTCGGTGGAGGCGAGCGCCAGAACCGAGGCGTCCGGGTTCATCTGGTCGATGAGCGGCCAGACGGCGGCAGCTGCTCCGACGGCAGCGAAGGCGCCAGTGGCCACATAAAGGAAGTCGCGCCGTGTGGGCTCGTCCGCGTGGATTTCTGCCACGGTTGAGGTCTCCTTGAATGAAAGGCCTGACGCCGCTCTCCCACCCCTTCCGGCGGCCCTTCGAGGAAACTCCCCCCAAGGTCGAAGCGACGCGGCACACCCGCATATTAAGAGCGAAAGCCCCCGATTCCGGGACCGAATCCCCGGACTTCGCCCCATATGCGGCGTTTTGTGGCATCCATCGGGGAGCTTGTCCAGCCCCGGCTTCACTGTGGCAGGATGACGCATCGCCGCATAGTTCAATCAATGCCCCGAGCCGGAAGAGACCGATGCGCCTTGCCCTTTTCGAGCCCGATATTCCCCAGAACACCGGCACGCTGATCCGCCTCGGCGCCTGCCTTGGCGTCCCGGTCGATGTGATCGAACCCTGTGGTTTCCCCTGGGGCGACCGGGGCGTCAGGCGGGCCGGCCTCGACTATATCGGTCTTGCGGAGGTGACGCGGCACGCGAGCTGGGAGGCTTTTCTGGCCGCCCGCCAGTTCGGCGGCGAACAGGGCGAGCGCCTCATCCTCCTGACGACGAAGAGCGCCGAGCCCTATTGGCGCTTCTCGTTCCGCCCCGAGGACACGCTTCTCCTCGGCCGGGAATCGGTCGGCGTCCCGCCCCATGTCCATGAGCAGGCCGACGCCCGCCTCACCGTGCCCATGCGCCCGGATACCCGCTCCCTCAATGTGGCGATCGCAGCCGCCATGGTGCTCGGCGAGGGCTTGAGGCAGACAGGAGCGTTTCCGTCCGCTACAAATGCGGCGTCAATTTCTGGAGGCGGGGCATGACGGATCTCACCGAAAAGCGAAAGGCGCGCGCGGCGGCCTGGTTTCGCGAATTGCGCGACATGATTTGCGCCGAATTCGAGAAGCTGGAGGACGAGCTTGCCGGCACCTATGCGGAGCGTCAGCCCGGCCGCTTCGTCCGCACTCCCTGGACGCGCGGCGACGGCACGAAGGACGAAGGCGGCGGCGAAATGTCGGTCATGCATGGCCGCGTCTTCGAGAAGGTCGGCGTACACATCTCGACCGTGCATGGCGAGTTTTCGGAGGATTTCCGCAAGCAGATCCAGGGCGCCGAGGAAGACCCCCGCTTCTGGGCCTCGGGCATCTCGCTCATCGCCCATATGCAGAACCCGCGCGTGCCCGCCGTTCACATGAACACGCGCCATGTCGTGACGACGAAGGCCTGGTTCGGCGGTGGCGGCGACCTCACGCCGGTGCTCGACGTCCAGCGCCGCGACGACCACCCCGACACGATGGACTTCCACGCCGCCTACAAGCGCGCCTGCGACAAGCATGATGCGAGCTATTACCCGCGCTTCAAGAAATGGTGTGACGAATATTTCCTCCTGCCCCACCGCAACGAGCCGCGCGGCACGGGCGGCATCTTCTATGACCACCACGACACGGGCGACTGGGAGAAGGATTTCGCCTTCACGCAGGATGTCGGCCGCGCCTTCCTCGACATCTATCCCGACCTCGTCCGCCGCCACATGAACGAGGCGTGGACACCGGAGGAGCGCGAGGAACAGCTCGTACGCCGCGGCCGCTATGTCGAGTTCAACCTGCTTTATGACCGCGGCACGGTCTTCGGCCTCAAGACCGGCGGCAATGTGAATTCGATCCTGTCTTCCATGCCGCCCGAGGTGAAATGGCCGTAAAGGCTTGACGACCGATGGCCAGGGGCGAGACGGCAGCGCAGCGCTTTCTGCGCCTCAACGGCTACAAGGGCACGTTCCGCGAAGTGCCGGTGCCGAACGACCGCAAGACCTCGGCGCTCGAAATGGCCGAGGCGGGCGGCCTCGACCCTGCGCGACTTTTCAAGACACTGATCGTCGAGGCGGATGACGGAAAGCTCGCGGTCGCCATCGTTCCCGCCTCGCGCGATCTCGACCGCAAGGCGCTGGCGCGCGAGATCGGCGCCAAGCGCATCGACCTCGCGGCGAAAGAGAAGGCCGTGAAGACGACCGGCTATCAGATGGGCGCCTGCAGCCCGCTCGGCCAGAAGAAGAAACTGCCGACCTTTCTCGATGCGAGCGCGGATGCCTTCGAGACGATCTATGTGAGCGGCGGCGCCTTCGGCCTCGAACTCGAAATCGCGCCCGGCGAATTGCTGAAGGCGACGGAAGGCCGCCTCGCGCCGATCGCCTGAACTAGACGGCCCTTGAGTGCCGCGCCTCGCCCGTGTCGAGATAGCGGTCGAAGGCGGCGCAGACGGCGCGCACGAGAGGCTTGCCCTCCTCGGTCATGACGAGGCGGCGGCCTTCGCGCCGGACGATGCCGTCGACTTCGAGCGCGGCGAGCGAGGCAAGCTCGCTCTCGAAACTCTCCCCGGCCGCGCCATGCGCCGCCAGCACCTCGTCGAGATCGACCGCCATGTCGCACATGAGCCGCTCGATGATCGCGCGGCGAAGCCTGTCCTCGCCCGTGATCTCGATGCCGCGCACGATGGGAAGGCGCCCCTCGCGCACAATCACCTTGTAGCGGTCGATGGCAATTTCATTCGCCACATAGCCCTGTGGCAGCGAGCCGATGGCGGACGCTCCGAAGCCGATGAGCGCCGGCGCGCTGTCGGTCGTGTAGCCCTGAAAATTGCGGTGAAGCGCGCCGCTCCTCTGCGCGAGGACGAGTTCGTCGTCCGGCAGCGCGAAATGATCGAGCCCGATCGCGACATAGCCGAGCGCCTGAAGCCGCGCCGATGCCGCCTCATATTGCCGCCAGCGCTCCGTCATGTCGGGCAGCGCGTCCTCGGGGATGAGCCGCTGATGCGTCTTCATCCACGGCACATGGGCATAGCCGAAAAGCGCGATGCGCGCGGGCGCGAGCGAAGCGCCGCGTTCCACTGTCTCGATGACGCTCTCGACCGTCTGATGAGGAAGCCCGTAGCAGAGATCCATATTGATGGCGCCGATGCCATGCGCCCGCAGCCACAGGATGACGCGCTCCGTCACCTCGAAAGGCTGGATGCGATTGATCGCCGCCTGAACCTTCGGATTGAAGTCTTGCACGCCGATGGAAGCGCGGGTGACGCCCGCCTTCGCCATTGCCTCCACATAGGCTTCATCTGCCGTTCGCGGATCGAGTTCGACCGCGACCTCCGCACCGGGCAGGAGATCGAAGCGCGCCCGCATCGCATCGACCATGCGCGTGAAATCGTCAGGCGTCAGAACGGTGGGGCTGCCGCCGCCAAAATGAATGTGGCGAACGCCCATGCGCGAGGGAAGCTTCGAGGCGACGAGCGAGATTTCCGCCAGGAGCGCCTCGAGATAATCCGCAATCGGCGCATATTTCTTCGTCGCCTTGGTGTGGCAGCCGCAGAACCAGCACATCTCCGCGCAATAGGCGACATGCGCATAGAGCGAGAGCGGCGTGTCGGGCGCAAGAGCGCCGAGCCATGTCTCATAGCGCGCCGCATCGACGCGCGGGCCGAAATGCGGCGCTGTCGGATAGGAGGTGTAGCGGGGAACCCGCAGATCGTATCGTTCTATGAGATCGGCTCGCATGGGGGAACGCTACGTCCCCCGCACGCGCTTTGAAATTGGCCGCTTTGTCGCGGGGGGAGGCGAAACGCCGCGCATTCGCACGGGGCCCGCCCCGTCTCAGTACACTGTCGCCTGCACGATCGCCTTCAGCCGCTCGATGATCGAGAACTCGTCATCGGTAAAGTCGGAATCGATCCACCATTCCTCAACCTCGCGCCAGACGCGCCCGACCTCCGGCCCCTCGGGAACGCCGGCCGCCTTGATCATCTGGCCGGTCAGCGGCATTTCGGGCCGTTCCCAGCTATCGGCCATGGCGAGCAGGGCGCGCCACTGGAAATTGTTGTGATCCTTGCGGTCGTTCGCCCAGCCGAGCATGACCCGGTCCTTGAAGAGGTCACGGCCCATCACATAGACCGCGCGGCGCATCTCGCGCATGGAGAGATAGGAGACGACCTTCGTCTTGTCGTTGAGCGCCTTGGAGATGCGGTCGCGATCCTTGTTGGAAAGCCGGAGCCGGTCGGCGAGCGCCGCCACACCCGCCTCGTCGAGATCGAGCATGGAGGCGAGCCGCAGCACCGCGTCGCAGGTGAAAAGCTGGTTCGCCTCGATGTCGACGAGCTTCTCGAAGCGGTCGAGGCGCGAAGCCTCGGGCAGCACGACCGAGAGGATGCCGGCAGCGGCCATCTGGCGGAAGGCGGCAGCCGCCTCGTCCGCGGCGGCGATCTTCAGCAACTCGTCGCGCACGCGCTCGCCCGAAAGCAGGCGAAGCCCCTCGCGCAGGCTGGCGCAGGCCTTGAGCCCCTCCGCATCGGGCTCGCCCCTGCCATAATGCGCATGTATACGGAAGAAACGCAGGATGCGCAGATAATCCTCGCGGATACGCGCTTCGGCATCGCCGATGAAGCGGACGCGCCGCGCCTTGAGGTCTTCGCGCCCCGTGCCGAGCGGGTCGTGCACGGTGCCGTCGGCATCCGCATAAAGCGCGTTGATCGTGAAATCGCGCCGCTTCGCATCCTCCAGCCAGTCGCCGGTGAAGGCCACTTCGGCGCGGCGGCCATCCGTCTTCATGTCAACGCGGAGCGTGGTGATCTCGAAATGACGCGACGGGGTGACCGCCGTGATCGTGCCATGCGCCAGCCCGGTGGGGACGACCTTGACCCCTTTTGCGGTCAGGAGTTCCTGCGCGCGTTCCGGCGTCTCGCTCGTCGCGATGTCGATGTCGGTGACGGGCTCGCCAAGAAGCGCGTTCCGGACCGAACCGCCGACGAAGCGCGAAACGCCGCCGCCCGAGGCGAGCGCATCCATGACGGCGCGCGTATCGGCATCGTTCAGCCACTCGGCGCGGGCAAGCTCTTTCTCGGCACTCATCGCGTCACTCCCTCGGATTGTTATTGAGCGGCGAAGATCCGGTCATACATGTTTTTCAGCATGCCGGCCGTCGCACCCCATATGTAATGGCCATTATAGGGCATGGCATAGTATTCGCGCTCCCGCCCGCGCCATGTGGCGCGATGCCGCTGATGATTCAGCGGATTCATCAGAAAGGAGAGCGGCACCTCGAAGACTTCCGCCACTTCCGCATCCTGAATTCTGAGCGTGAAGCCCGGCCGCACGAAGCCGACCACGGGCATGATACGAAAGCCGGTTCCCGTCTCGTAGGTGTCGAGATAGCCCGCGATCTCGACGAATGAGGATTGGAGCCCCACCTCCTCGTCGGCCTCGCGCAGCGCCGTTTGCGCCGGAAGCTCGCCGGGGTCCATCTTGCCCCCCGGAAAGGCGACCTGGCCCGCGTGATTGCCGAGATTGTCGGAGCGGCGCGTCAGCAGCACCTTCGGCTGGTCCGGATATTCGACCACGGGAACGAGCACGGCCGCAGGCCGCAGGACCGGGCGCTGATCGCGATCGACCCAGTCGAGCGGCGCGAGGTCGCCATCGCCCCGCGGCGCGGTCGGCCTCAGCATGACCTCGAGCGGCGGCGGCGTGGGGTCCACATGGGCGAGTATCCTCGAGCGGTAGTCATCCATGGTTGCCGCGGCCTAGACCGCCATCTCCTCGGCCGGCATGAAGGGGAAGAACACGCCCCCCGACCAGACGCCGAACCATCGCCGGCCCTCGTGCTCCTCCTCGACGCCGAGTTCCACGAGATCGTAGAAGACGGCGCGATTGATGAGCGCCTCGAGCCGCGCACGCACATGGACGTAAGGCGCGGGCTCCCCCGTCCGGGCATCGACGACGAAGCGGATCGGATGTTCCTTCCCCGCGACCGTCAGATCGCCGACATTGGTCGTGAAACTCAGAACCTGCTCGCGGCCGCTTCCCTCGACCGACATGGCGACCCCCACGAAGGGCGCGTCGTCGACCCTGATCCCCACTTTCTCGACGGGGGTGACGAGGTAGTACTTCCCGTCCTCGTCATGCCGGAGAATGGTCGAGAAGAGGCGGACGAGCCGTTCGCGGCCGATTGGCGTGCCCATATAGAACCAGGTGCCGTCGCGAGCGATTCGCATGTCGAGGTCGCCGCAGAAATCGGGATTCCACAGATGGACCGGCGGCAGGCCGCGCGCCTTCCTGCCCTCCGCTTCCGCGGCGGAAAGAAGCCCCGACGGGTTCTGGACCTGTGTCCCTTCTGCCTTCTTTTCGGTGGACGACGCCATACTCTCCGCTTCCCTGATGCCAAACCACGCGGCCGGCCATATTATCGTCAAGAAGCCCATTGCGAATGGTGGCCGGCGGCCAGTGGCGGCCTGCCACGCCTTTCGCTTCTGAAAGGCCATAGCATTCTTTATACTTAGGTCAATGCAGACACTCAGTGAAGCGGACGGTAACGCCGTTCAGGAAATCGAGGCCACCGGCGCAAAGATCGCGGCGGCGCGCGCGGCCATTGGCGAAGTCATTTACGGCCAGGAGCAAGTGATCGACCAGACGCTCGTCACCGTGCTGGCGGGCGGCCATGCGCTGCTCGTCCACACCATGGGAGCGGTGCTCGGGCTCGACGACAAGCGCGTGCAGTTCACCCCCGACCTCATGCCCGCCGATATTCTGGGCTCGGAGGTGCTGGAGGAATCCGAACGCGGCCACAGAAGCTTCCGCTTCATCAAGGGCCCGGTCTTCTGCCAGCTCCTGATGGCCGACGAAATCAACCGCGCCAGCCCCCGCACGCAGTCGGCGCTGCTGCAGGCCATGCAGGAAAAGCAGGTGACGGTGGCGGGCGTGCGCTACGAACTGCCCTCGCCCTTCCATGTGCTCGCAACGCAGAACCCGCTGGAACAGGAGGGAACCTATCCGCTGCCCGAAGCGCAGCTCGACCGCTTCCTCATGCAGATCGACGTCAACTATCCCGACCTCGAGGCTGAAAGGCGCATGCTGCTGACAACGACAGGCCTCGAGGAAACGACGGTGCGCCCCGCCATGACGGCGGAAGACCTGCGCGCCGCGCAGCGCCTCGTGCGCCGTGTGCCGGTGGGCGAGAAGGTCGTGAACGCGATCCTCGAACTCGTGCGCGCCGCGCGCCCCGAAGAGGGCGCCTCCGCCGAGGTCGAACGCCATGTCGCCTGGGGCCCCGGCCCGCGCGCCAGCCAGGCGCTGATGCTCGCCGTGCGCGCCCGCGCGCTCATCGACGGGCGCTTCTCGCCCTCGATCGAGGATGTGAAGGTGCTGGCGGCGCCGGTGCTGCGCCACCGCATGGCGCTCAATTTCTCAGCGCGTGCGGAAGGCGTCACCGTCAGCGGCGTCATCGAGCGTCTCTGCCGCAACATTTAGGGCCAGCGCCATGCGGCTTCCCTTCTCACTGGCGGCCACACCGGCAGCGACGGGCCTTCGCGAGCAGGCCGAAGCGCTGGCCGAAGCGCTGCCGCCGCTGGCGGCGGAAGCCGAGCGCATCGCCAGCACCGTCGCGCAGGGCGTGCATGGCCGCAGGCGGACAGGGATGGGCGAGAGCTTCTGGCAGTTCCGCCGCTTCCGCGAGGGCGACACGGCCGCAAACGTCGACTGGCGCCACTCCGCCCGCTCGCGCCACCTGTTCGTGCGCGAGGTCGAACTCGAAGCAGCCGAAAGCGTCTGGATATGGCGCGACGGCTCGCCCTCCATGGACTACGCCTCGGAACTTGCGCTGACGACGAAGAAGGACCGCGCCACCGTGCTCGCCCTGGCGCTGACATCGCTTCTCGTCCAGGGCGGGGAGAGCGTGGCCCCGCTCGGCGGCGGCGTGGCCGCAACGGCGGGCCGCACCGCCCTGCGCCGCATGGCGCATGCGCTCATCGACGCATCGGGAACGGGCGACCAATCGAGCCTGCCGCCGCCCCAGCGCCTGCCGCGCTATGCGCAGGTCGTCCTCATCAGCGATTTCCTCTCGCCCGCCGATGACATCGTCACCTGCCTCAAGGGCTATGCGGCGGACGGGATTCAGGGCCATCTCATCCAGGTGCTCGACCCGGCGGAGGAGGATTTTCCCTTTACCGGCCGCACGGAATTTGAAGGGATCGAGGAAAACCTACGTCTGATGCGCGGCCGCGCCGAGCGGCTGCGCGGCGCCTATCATGCGCAGCTCGCCCTCCACCGCAACCGCATCATGGACGCGGCGCAGCGCCTCAACTTCACCTTCGCCACCCACCGCACGGACCGCGCGCCGCATACGGCGCTTCTTGCGCTTTACGGCGCCTTGTCCGGCCCGCTCGACGCCCGCAGGCCGTCGCGTCCGGGGGCGTGAACGCCATGCTTCACCTCGGCGCGCTCGCCTTCGCCAGCCCCTGGATGCTCCTCGGGCTCGCCGCCCTCCCCGCGATCTGGTGGCTGCTCAGGATCAGTCCGCCGCTTCCCAAGCGCGTGCGCTTTCCCGCGATCCGCTTTCTCATCGGCCTCGCTCCGGAAGAGGAAACCCCGGCCCACACGCCGCTCTGGCTGCTGATCCTGCGCTCCGTGCTCGCCGCACTCATCGTCATCGCGCTCGCCGACCCGCTCTGGAACCCGGCGCCGAAGGTCGCGGGCTCAGGGCCGCTGCTCATCGTCGTCGACAATGGCTGGGCCTCCGGCGCGCGCTGGCGCGACCGCGTCAACGCCATCGACGCCCTCATGACCGAAGCGCGGCGCGACAACCGCCCCGTCCTCGTCGTCGGCACGGCGCCCGCCGCAACACCTCCCGAGCTCATCTTCGGCTCGGCCGACGATGCTTCGGCACGCGCCCGCGCCCTTCAGCCCCTGCCAGTCGCGACCGACCGCCTCGCGCTCGCCGCCCGGCTCGCAGGCCCGCACGTCCTGCCTGCCGCAGGCGCGCAGATCATCTGGCTCAGCGACGGGCTCGACGATGGCAAGGCGTCGCGCTTCTCCGCCGCACTTTCGGCGCTCGCCGGATCGCATGGCCTCGAGGTCGTGGAGCCCCGGCCCGACGACATTGCCCTCGCCCTCCTCCCTCCCGCGACCGAGGGCGACCAATTCGTCGCCACGGTTCTTCGCGCCGACGGCACGGCGCCGAAATCGGGAGGCGTGCGGGCGCTCCAGACCGATGGCGGGCTCGTCGCCGAAGTGAACTATAACTTCGCGGCCGGGCAGCTCTCGACGCCGGTGCGTTTCGACATTCCGCTCGAACTGCGCAACCGCATCAGCCGCATCGACATCGCAGGAGAAAATTCGGCGGGCACTGTGAGCCTCATCGACGAGCGCTGGCGGCGGCGCAGCGTGGGCATCGTGTCCGGCGCGCCGATCGAGGAAGCGCAGCCGCTTCTCTCCGATCTCTATTATCTCCAGAAGGCGCTCGATCCCTTCGCCGAAGTGCGCCGCGCCTCCGCCGCGCGCGAGGCCAAAAGCGAGATCGCCGACCTTCTCTCATCGTCGCTTTCGGTGCTCGTGCTCTCCGATCTCGGCAATCTCGTCGGCTCCGACCGCGACGCCATCGCCGCCTGGGTCGAGGATGGCGGCGTTCTTCTGCGCTTTGCAGGCCCGCGAATGGCGGGCGAAGGCGACGATCTCCTCCCCGTGCCGCTGCGGACCGGCGGGCGCGCTCTCGGCGGCACGCTCTCCTGGACGAACCCGCAGCATCTCGCCCCCTTCGAGGCGTCGAGCCCCTTTTTCGGCCTGCAGGTGCCGGACGATGTATCCGTCTCGCGTCAGGTACTCGCTGAACCGACGATCGACCTTGCCAGCCACACCTGGGCGCGGCTTCAGGACGGTACGCCCCTCGTCACCGCGACAAAGCGCGGCAAGGGGCTCGTCGTTCTCTTCCATGTCACGGCGAATGGCGACTGGTCCAACCTGCCTCTCTCCGGCCTCTTCGTCGAAATGCTGAGGCGCGTCGTCGCCCTTTCGCAAGGCGTCGCGCCGGGCGGCGCGGAGAGCCATGCCACGGAGGCGACGCTCGCGCCGGTCCGCACGCTGGACGGCTTCGGGCATCTCGGCCCGCCGCCCGCGACAGCGATCCCGATCGCGGCGACCGCCTTCGACAGCACGCAAGTCAGCCCGCGCAATCCACCGGGGCTTTACGGCCCCGCCGACAGCCCCCGCGCCTTCAACCTCGCCCGCGCCGACATGAAGCTCGAGCGGATGGGCGCGCTTTCCGGGATCGCCAACCGACACAATTACGCCGATGCGGCCGAAATGCGGCTCCGCCCCTGGGCGCTGGCGTTCGCTCTTGCGCTCATCATCGCCGACGGCATCGCCGCCCTCTATGTAACGGGGCTTTTCGACGCGAACCCGATCCGCCGCCGCAGGCGCGGGGCGCTTCTGCCCGTTCTCGCCGCGGGGCTCGCCATCCTCGCGGCCGCGCATGCGACGCCCGCCCGCGCAGCCGATCCGGACAGCTTCGCCCTGGCCGCGACGACCGAAACCCATCTCGCCTATGTGCTGACCGGCGATGCCTCGGTCGATGAGGTGAGCCGCGCCGGGCTCACGGGACTGAGCGCAATTCTCCGTGAACGGACCTCATTCGAGCCCGCCGACCCCATGGGCGTCGATGTCGCCCATGACGAACTCTCCTTCTTCCCCATTCTCTACTGGCCGATGACGCCCGGGCAGGAGGCGCTTTCCCCCGAGGCGCTTTCGCGCATCGACCGCTACATGAAGACAGGCGGCACGATCCTCTTCGATACGCGCGATCAGGACCGCGCCATGGGCGGCCAGCCGGGTCCCGGCACGGAGACATTGCGCCGCCTTCTCAGCCGCCTCGACATTCCGGCGCTCGAGCCGGTGCCGGAGGGGCATGTGCTCACCAAGTCCTTTTATCTGCTGCAGACTTTTCCCGGCCGCTGGGCGGGCGGCCAGCTCTGGGTCGAGGCGACGAGCGCAAGCAGCACGGGCGCGCACCACTCCAATGACGGCGTCTCCTCGATCGTCATCGGCTCCAACGACTATGCCGCTGCCTGGGCGCGCGACGCGAGCGGCCGCCCGCTCTATCCCTGTCAGCCGGGCGGCGAGATGCAGCGCGAACTCGCCGAACGCTTCGGCATCAATTTCGTCATGTATGCGCTGACCGGCAATTACAAATCCGATCAGGTCCATGTGCCTGCGCTCCTCGAGCGGCTGGGACGGTAGGAGCGCGCATGTCCTGGGACATCATATTCGAGCCTGCCCTTCCGCTGCCGCTCATCGCCCTTCTCGGGAGCGCCGGGATCGCGCTCACCGCCTATTCGGCCTGGCGCGGCGCGCGCGGCACGGCCTGGCGCATGGCGGCGCTCGCCATCACGCTGCTTGCGCTTCTCAACCCGACCATGCGCGAGGAAGACCGCCAGCCCGTGCCGGATGTCGCGGCCATCGTCGTCGATCGAAGCCAGAGCATGGATGTCGGCGCGCGCCGGAAGGAGGCAGGCGAGGCGCTTGCCCGCATCGAGAAAGCGATCCGGAACCTCAAGGGCATCGAGACGCGCATCGTGGAGGTCGAGGGCGGCGCGGGCGGAAGTTCCGAGAATGACGGCGAAGGCACGCGCGCCTTCGCGGCTCTTGAAGGCGCTCTGGCCGATGTGCCCCGCGAGCGGGTGGCTGGCGCCGTTCTCATCACCGATGGCGAAGTCCATGACGTGCCGAAGACCGCGGCGGCGCTCGGCTTCGACGCGCCGGTTCATGCACTCATCGTCGGCCGCAGGAACGAGAGGGACCGCCGCCTGACCGTGCTCGAGGCGCCGCGCTTCGGCATCGTCGACGAAGCGGTGAAGCTCGCCTTCCGCGTCGACGACACGGGCGCAAGCGCGGGCGAGTCATCCGGCATGACCGCGCCGGTCACCATCTCCATCGACGGCAAGGAAGTGATGAAGACCGACGTGACCGTCGGCGAGAAGACGGAGGTCTCGTTGTCGCTGAAGCACGGCGGCCTCAACGTCATCGAGATCGACGTCGCGCCCGGCCCGGAGGAACTCACGCTCCTCAACAATCGCGCCGTCGTCGTCGCCAATGGCATCCGCGACCGTCTGCGCGTGCTTCTCGTTTCCGGCGAGCCGCATCCGGGCGAGCGTACCTGGCGCAACCTGCTGAAGGCGGACCCCTCCGTCGATCTCGTCCACTTCACCATCCTCCGCCCGCCGGAGAAACAGGACGGAACGCCCATCGGCGAATTGTCGCTCATCGCCTTTCCGACGCGCGAACTCTTCGTCGACAAGCTCGACCAGTTCGACCTCATCATCTTCGACCGTTTCAAGCGGCAGGGCGTGCTGCCGCTCGAATATCTGTCGAACATCGCCAAATATGTCGAGAATGGCGGCGCGCTGCTCGATGCGGCGGGCCCCTCCTTCGCCTCGCCCTATTCGCTTTACCGCACGCCGCTCGCGGTGATCCTGCCCGCCCAGCCGACGGGCGACATCACGCTTGGCGGCTTCCGGCCCGAGGTCACCGCGACCGGCCACAAGCATCCCGTCACCGCCGATCTTCCGGGCAGCGCCGACAGCCCGCCCAAATGGGGCCGCTGGTTCCGCGTCATCGACAGCAGGGTCGAGCGCGGCGAGGTGCTGATGGAAGCGCCCGGCGGACGCCCCCTCATGGTGCTCGACCATGCCGGCAAGGGGCGCGTCGCGCAGGTGCTCTCCGATCAGATATGGCTCTGGTCGCGCGGCTTCGAGGGCGGCGGTCCGCAGGCGGAACTTCTCCGCCGCCTCGCCCATTGGCTGATGAAGGAACCCGACCTCGAGGAAGAAAATCTTTCGGCCACGATCGAGGGCGACACGCTGAGCGTGAAACGCCGGACCATGGCCGACACGACGCCGCCCGCCGAAGTCACCCTGCCCTCCGGCAAGACGAAGGAACTCGCGCTCGAAGAAACCGCGCCCGGCCGCTTCGAAGGACGCATTGCCGCCAGCGAACTCGGGCTCTACCGCGTGACGCAGGGCGATCTCAGCGCGGTGACGGCGGCAGGGCCGCTCAACCCGAAGGAATTCGCCGATGTGCGCGCGACGGAGAACCGTCTGAAGCCGGTCGTCACGGCAAGCGGCGGCGGCATCTACTGGGTCGGCAAGGACGCCGAGGACACGCCCTCCGTGCGCGGCGTCCGCCCCGAACATGACGCGGCCGGCGACGACTGGCTCGGCCTCAAGCGCAACGGGCAATATCTCGTGCGCGCGGTCCATCAGGTGCCGCTGCTCTCAGGCCCCCTCGCTCTCATCCTCATTCTCGGGGCGCTCGCCCTCGCCTGGCACCGGGAAGGCCGCTGACGAGGCGGCGAAAGCCCGCGCTCCGCGCTTGCGGCATCGCCTGGCCGGGCGTATGTTCGCCCGCGATGTTATAATATTACATTTCCGGGACCCCCAATGGAGCCCTCCTCCGACCTCCCCTCCGTGCCGCCCGCCTTCTCCGCTCTCGGCGCGAGCGTGCCGCAGCGCCTCGGGATCGCGGGCCTCCTGATCGCCCTTATCTGGCTCGCCGTCTACTGGGCGCGCGCCTGATGGCCGGTCTCATCGACATTGACGACCTCACCGTCGCCTATGACCGGCGGCCAGCCGTTCATCATCTGAGCGGCAGCTTCGCCCAAGGCAGCCTCACGGCCGTTGTCGGCCCCAACGGCGCCGGCAAATCGACGCTCCTCAAAAGCATTGTCGGGCTTCTTCGTCCGAGTCAGGGGCGCATCGCCATGCGCGGCATCGCTCATCGCGATCTCGCCTATCTGCCGCAGCAGGCCGAGATCGATCGCAGCTTTCCCATCGACGTCGCCGACACGGTAGCCCTCGGCCTCTGGAACGAAACCGGCATCTGGAAGGCGGTCACGGGCGAGGGCCGGCGGCGCACAGCGGCGGCGCTTGCCCGCGTCGGCCTCGAGAGCTTCGCCCGTCATCCGATCGGCAATCTGTCGGTCGGGCAGTTTCAGCGCGTGCTCTTCGCCCGCATCATCCTTCAGGATGCGCGAGTCATCCTTCTCGACGAGCCCTTCGCCGCCATCGACGAGCGCACCACCGCCGATCTCCTCGCCATCGTGAAGCGATGGCATGAGGAAGGCCGCACGGTGATCGCCGTGCTGCACGACATGAACGAGGTGCGCGAGCATTTCCCCGAAACGCTGCTGATCGCGCGCGAGCCCGTGGCCTGGGGGCCGACCGGAGAGGCTCTCACCGATGAGACGCTCGCCCGCGCCCGCGCCATAGCGCGCACCTGGACGAACGGGCACGGCCGGGAGCACGCGGCATGAGCTTCTATGCGAGTGTCATCGCGCCCTTCGCCGAATATGGCTTCATGCGACGCGCCCTCGTCGCCTGCCTTGCGCTGGCGCTCGGCGCCGGGCCCATCGGCACCTTCCTCGTTCTCCGGCGCATGAGCCTCATGGGCGATGCGATGAGCCACGCCATCCTGCCGGGAGCCGCAATCGGCTTTCTCGTCGCAGGTCTTTCGCTCTGGGCCATGTCGGTGGGCGGCCTCGTCGTCGGTCTCGCCGTGGCGCTTCTTGCCGGCATCATCAGCCGCGCGACGGCGCTGCGCGAGGATGCGAGCCTCGCGGGCTTCTATCTCATCAGCCTCGCGCTTGGCGTTCTCATCGTCTCGACCCGCGGCTCGAATGTGGACCTGCTGCATGTGCTTTTCGGCAGCATCCTTTCGGTCGATGACGAGGCGCTGCTTCTCGTCGCCTCCATCTCGACCGTGACGCTATTGGCGCTC
>WBZO01002601.1_pt1 | contig 23023 bp, 24 predicted proteins | sample 5204261 | NCBI WGS metagenome assembly WBZO01 (sample SAMN12412400, study PRJNA552823) | activated sludge metagenome | isolation source: activated sludge from anammox sidestream of wastewater treatment plant... | place: USA: North Carolina | collected 2017-09 | reverse complement strand
GCCCTTGGACATCGAGTATGATATTAGGCATGCGTGTTGTTCCTTTGCCACAAAGTAGAATGTAAGCATGATAATTCGATCAGGAAGGTATTATACTCCAACCTAAAGAAGCGTCAACATAGATCAACCCTGCGCGCAAAATCGGTTAGCCCATTTGTTCTCTGCGCCGAAAGCGGCGTTTTTCATATCTTTAATAAGGAGTGTTTTTCATGTTCAAGGAATTCAAAGAGTTCGTCATGCGCGGCAACGCGCTCGACCTTGCCGTGGGCGTCATCATCGGCGGCGCATTCGGCAAGATTGTCGGTTCGCTGGTGAATGACATTCTCATGCCGCTGATTGGTTTGCTAATGGGCGGGATCAATTTTGGCGAACTTTCCGTCACGGTTGGCGCGGCGCAAATTAAATGGGGTTTGTTCGTTCAATCCATCATTGACTTTCTAATTATCGCCTTCGTCATCTTTCTCATCGTCAAATCCGCTAACCGCATGAAGAAGGCGCCCCCGCCCGCCGACCCAACCACAAAAGACTGCCCGCATTGCTTTAGCGTCATTTCCATCAAAGCCGCCCGCTGTCCGAACTGCACCTCTGAATTGACAATCTAACGTAGGTCACGCTTGAAGCGTGACGCCTTAAGTCCAAAATACTTGGAGGGTTGCAAACCCGCCCTACTTTCCACTTTCCACGGCGAGGACAATAGTCCTCGCCTTACCATTTATAATGTCGGCACCATGAATCTGGATTTCCTCAACAAACTCAACCCCCAACAGCGCAGCGCCGTCACAGCGGCGGATGGGCCCGTGATGGTCGTGGCCGGACCCGGGTCCGGGAAGACGCGCGTACTCACTCAACGCATCGCCTACCTCATCGCGCATGAAGGCGTCCGCCCGTGGCAGATTCTGGCCGTCACCTTCACCAACAAAGCCGCCAAAGAAATGGACGCGCGCGTTAAAGCGATGTTAAATGAAAAGGCGACAGAGGGAATCATGCTCGGCACGTTCCACTCCATCTGCGCGCGGATTTTGCGGCGCGAAGCCGAACACCTGCCGGTGGCGCAAAACTTCGTCATCTTCGACGCCGACGATCAGCAAAGCCTGACCAAATCCATCATCCGCGAGATGAACTTGAACGACAAGTTGTATCGCGCTCAAAGCGTCCACGCTTCAATCTCGCGCGCCAAAAACGAGTTGATCCTGCCAGATGATTACCCCATCAACACCTACCGCGACGAAGTGGTCAAGCGCGTTTACACCGAATATCAAAAGCGGCTCGTCGCCAGCAACGCCGTGGACTTCGACGACATTCTCGTCTATGCCACGCAATTGCTGGAAAACAACCCAACCGTGCGCGACAAATATGCCCAGCGTTTTCGGCATGTGTTAGTGGACGAATTCCAGGACACCAACCTGGCGCAGTATGCGCTGGTGAAACATCTCGCTTCCTATCACAAGAATATTTTCTGCGTGGGCGACCCCGATCAATGTTTTCCAGCAGGCGTAAAAATTCAAACCCCACACGGACAAAAGAAAATCGAAGACATCAAACGAGGGGATGAAGTCTCTGCCGCCAGTGGACGTGGGTCAGTGATGACGTCCAAGGTTGCTCATGCCGGGAAGCGGGCGTTCAAAGGCAATCTTGTCCGTGCCAAAACAAAAAACGGACATGTCATCCGGGCAACACCCAACCATATTATGTTTGCCAGACTCGGTATGAAGCCCGGCTTGCATTATGTCTACCTGATGTATCGAAAAGATAAGGGCTATCGCGTTGGCATTGCATCTCACGCCCGCAGCGACGGTTCTTCATTAAAAGTTGGCTTACAAGTTCGCAGCAATCAGGAAAATGCCCACAAGATGTGGATTTTGAAAGTTTGCTCAGACCGCAATGAAGCCCATTACTGGGAAGCCTGCTACTCAACCGCCTACGGCATCCCCACAACTGTGTTTCACGTTCGCGGGCGCAGGATGCGTATGTCGCAGGAATATATTGACCGCCTGTTTGCTGAAATTAATACGGACGAAAACGCCAATCAATTACTAACCGATCTTGGCATGGACTTCAAATATCCGCATTACATTCCACAAGGAACGTATAGAAATATCATCAATCTGCGTTACTTTGGAGATGGAAGAATTACCGAAGAATCTCCATGGCACGCCCACCGGGTGGATTTATGGAGTAGTGACGAGAAACTCGGCAGGCAATTAAATGCACAGGGGTATAACCCTCGCATTAAAAGTCGTAACAGTTGGCGCATTGGCGTCAACCGATTGCAATATGATGACATTCAGGATGTTGCCCAAAAACTCAGCGAAGCCGCAAACGACGCAGAAATTATTACAGGCGCGTTCCTTGTAGACAAAGGCAAATCGCCGCTTGCCAATAAATTCAGCCTCATGCCCGCCAGTCATTTACACCCATCCATGATCGTTGCCATTGAAAAGAATGGGGCAATCATTGAAGACGAAATTGTAGAAGTAACCCATGAGCCTTACAGCGGAACTGTCTACGATTTGGAAGTGGGAAATTTGCACAACTATATTGCCAATGGCGTAGTGGTTCACAACTCCATCTATGCCTGGCGCGGCGCGGACTATCGCAACATTCAACGCTTCGAGCAGGACTTCCCCGACTCGCAAACCATTTTGCTCGAACAGAACTACCGTTCCCATCAAAACATCCTCGACGCGGCAATGGGCGTGATAGACCGCGCCCACAACCGCAAAAAGAAACGCCTGTTCAGCGACCGCGGCGCGGGCGAAAAAATTTTCTTCTACGAAGCGGGCGACGACTACGGCGAAGCCTCCTTCGTTGTGGACACCATCGCGCAACTGGTCGCCTCCGGCGAGTTCGAGCCGAAGGATTGCGCGGTCATGTATCGCACCAACGCCATGTCGCGCCTGCTCGAAGAATCCTTTCTGCGGGCGCGCCTGCCTTATAAACTCGTCGGCGCGCAACGCTTTTATGGCCGCCGCGAAGTGAAAGACATCATCGCCTTCATCCGCCTCGCCCACAACCCCGCCGACGAAGCCGCCCTCAGCCGCATCATCAACGTCCCGCCGCGCGGCATCGGCGAAAAAACGCTCACGACATTGCACATGGTTGCGCGACAGAACAACGCCGCCGCCGGGTACATCCTGCTCAACCTCGCGCATGGAGCAGAATCGACGTTTTACAAATCCTTCACCGGTCGCGCCGCGCTTCCGCTGGCGGACTTTGGCGGCATGTTGACAAACTGGCGCGCGCTTTCCCAAACCGCCACCGTCGCCGAACTCTTCGACCGCATCGTCAACGATATCAACTACAAGGAATACATCGTCGAGGACGACTCCGAAGAAAGCGCCGACCGCTGGGAAAACGTGCAGGAACTCAAACGCCTCGCGCTCGAATACGACACGCGCAGCATTGACGACTTCCTCGAAAACATCGCGCTCATCGCCGACCAGGACACGCTCACCGACGCCAACGCCCCCACCCTGCTCACGCTCCACGCCGCCAAAGGATTGGAATACGGCGCAGTCTTCATCGTCGGGCTGGACGACGGCATCATCCCGCACAGCCGCTCATTTGACGAAGTTCAACAAATGGAGGAAGAACGCCGACTCTTCTACGTCGGCATCACCCGCGCAAAAAACCGCCTCTACCTCCTGCGCGCCATTCAACGCGGCGGACGCGGCGCCGTGGAAGCCACCTTCCCCTCGCGCTTTATGGATGACATCCCAGCCGATAAACTCGTCGGTCGCACAAGAACAGGACGCAGCCCTTCGTCTTCGTTCAGGACAAGCCTGCGCGACGCTCCCTCTGATATAAAGTGGCCCGCCCTGAGCGGCGTCGAAGGGACGCTTCCGACTCCGCCCCAGCCTGCTCCTGTTCCCCAAGCCTTATACAAAGCCGGGACTCGCGTCCGCCACGCCATGTGGGGCGACGGCATTGTGCTTGACTCGCGTATGCAGGACGGCGACGAGATCATAGACGTGGTATTCGAATCGGTGGGGATTAAAAGACTGGCGGCGAGTCTGGCAAACCTCAAAATCATATAGTCGCTCAAGCGCCGTCCCCGGCGCGGACGATAACAAGGCGCGCGCCGCTTCACACAACCTATCCGCCGGGGACGGCGGAGGGAGCATAATAAAAGCGGATGGAGCAATACCAAAAAATGGAAGGCATCACCGCGTTCATAAAAGAAGCGTTTTTCGGCTTATGCCTGTTGCTGTTGATTCCATCCCTGACGGCGGCCATGCGTCTGCGGCGCGGACGGGTTGCGCTGGCGGTCATTTCCATCGTCCTCTTCTCCGCCGCCGCATGGAATTTGCTGACCCTGCCCGCCTTCGACTTCATAGACCGCTGCCGCCCGCCGGGAACCGGCGCCTGTGTGGACGGCCGCTCCTTCGAGGCGGCGCGGCGGGAAATCCTCGGCGAACAAACCCGGGCAATGCTGGTCTTCCTCCTGCTTCCGCTTGGCGTGGGAGTCGGAGGGCTGCATCGCCTGCTTCAAAAGCGCAACTCTGGCGCGACAAACGACGAAAAGGAGACTCCATGCAATACGTCAACCTCGGCAAAACCGGATTGAAAGTATCCCGCTTGTGTCTCGGCATGATGACCTACGGCTCGAAAACCTGGCGCGAGTGGGTGTTGGACGAAGAAGCCGCCAGTCCCTTCGTAAAAAAGGCGCTGGATGCAGGCATCAATTTCTTCGACACCGCCGATGTGTATTCGCTGGGGGAAAGCGAGCGGATTACGGGCAGTCTCATGCGTCGCTTTGGGGTGAATCGCCAGAATGTGATCATCGCCACCAAGGTCAACGGGCGGTTGAGCGACGACGTAAATGACGCCGGTCTTTCCCGCAAGCACATCATGGACAGCATTGACAACTCGCTGAAGCGCCTGCAAATGGATTATGTGGACTTATATCAGATTCACCGCTGGGACTACAACACGCCCATCGAAGAGACGATGGAAGCCTTGAACGACATCGTCCGCGCGGGAAAGGCAAGATATATCGGCGCGTCGTCCATGTTTGCGCGGCAGTTCATGAGGGCGCAGCAGGTTGCGGAAACGAACGGCTGGACGAAATTCGTCTCGATGCAGAATCACTACAACCTGGTCTATCGCGAGGAGGAACGCGAGATGATTCCGCTGTGCGCGGAGACCGGCGTGGGGCTGATTCCGTGGAGCCCAATGGCGCGCGGATTCTTCGCCCGCAACAGTAAAAACGGCGCAGAGACGACCCGCTACAAAACCGACGGTTTCTTCAAAGAACTCTACGGCCGCGAGGATGATTTCCTTGTGGCGGGCCGCGCGGAGGAAGTGGCCCGGGAACGCGGCGCGACTTCTTCGCAGATTGCGCTGGCCTGGGTGTTGTCCAAGGCTTATATCGCCGCGCCCATCATCGGGTCCAGCAAAGAGGCGCATCTCGATCAGGCCATTGCCGCGTTGGAGATCAAACTCACAGACGCGGAGGTTAATCGCCTCGAAGAGTTTTACCAGCCGCATCCCGTGCTGGGACATGCCTAATGTATTTCAAGATTCTGTATCTCGGATTCAAAATCTATTGCTTTCTCTTCCGCCCGATCCGCATGGGGGCGCGGGTGGCGCTGATCGAAGACGGGAGCGTCTGGCTGGTGCGCCACACCTATCTGGGCGGGTGGTTCATGCCGGGCGGGGGCGTTCAGCGATGGGAGACGCTTGAAGAAGCGGCGCGGCGCGAAGCCCGCGAAGAAACCGGCGCAAAACCGGGGCGGATGATTTTTGCAGGCGTCTTTACCAGTTTTGCCCAATGGAAGACCGATCATACGGCTGTTTTTCTCTGCGAAGATTTCACGTTCACCGGCAAGCCGGACGCGGAGATCGCGGAGTTGCGACTCTTTCCGCTGGGCGAACTGCCGGGCGACACCTATGACGTTCACCGAAATTTTTTGCAGAACTTTCAGGCGGGCGCAATTCAAACCAACGTTGGGAAATGGTAGGCGAAGGGTATAATAGACGTTATCGGAAATAAGTCAATGTTCTCTTAATCGGACTCAGATGAATGCGGATTTACGCTGATAAAAGAGGAAAAATCCGCGCTTGTCCGCGTCCAGGATAATTTCCGATAAAGTTTAATGTAAAAAAACGCGCAACGGAAATCATCATGACCCAAGAAACCATCAAGATCGTCATCCCCATGGCGGGCTGGGGAACCCGAATGAGACCGCACACATGGAGCAAACCCAAGCCGCTCGTCAGCGTGGCGGGCAAGACCTCGCTCGAACACGTGATGGATATGTTCAAGACTCTGCCCAACCCTGAAGCCGCCGAGTTTGTTTTCATTGTAGGACCGTATTTGGGCGAGTTGCAAGTTCCCGCTTTTATTAAAGAGAATTATCCGAATCTCAAGGCGCATTATGTCGTGCAGGGCGAAATGAAGGGGCAGTCTCATGCTTTATGGCTGGCGCGGGAATATTTGACCGGCCCCATGATCATGTGCTTCTCGGATACTTTGATGGAAACGGATTTCTCGTTCCTCGCCAACGAGGAGGCGGACGGCGTGGCGTGGGTGATGCCGGTGGAAGATCCGCGCCGCTTTGGGGTGGCGGAGGAGGGCGCGGACGGCTGGGTGACGCGCTTCATCGAAAAGCCGCAAAGCATGGACAACAATCTTGTGGTGGTCGGATGTTATTACTTCAAGAGCGCCGAGCGTCTGCTGTCCGCCATTGACGACCAGTTGAAGCGCGGCGTAATGTTGAAGAACGAATATTTCCTGACCGACGCCATCTCGATCATGATCACAGGCGGGGCGAAGGTGCGGACCCAGAAGATCGACACATGGCTGGATACCGGCACGATCGAAGCGACGCTGGATACGAATAGGGCGTTGTTGAGGAGTAGACAAGCAGACGGATATACAGGTAGACAAGTACAAGTGTTTGAGCCTTCGGCGATTCATCCGAGCGCGGAGATTGTTAATTCGACCATCGGGCCGTTTGCTTCGATTGGGGCGAATTGCAGGATCGAGAACGCCCAGATCGCGGACTCCATCGTCGAAGCGGATTGCGAGATCAAAGATGCGACGTTGACCCGCTCCCTGGTGGGCAAACATGCCAAAGTTAAGGGAAGAGGCGACGGTCGCGCCATGAAATTGAACGTGGGGGACGCCAGTTCCATCGAGTTATAAAATGGAAGCGGTCGAGTGCAGATCAGACACGGAATATGCCGAACGTCCGCTTTCGCTGGTGTGGGCAGGACAGCGATATGAGATCGTGGAAATTATTTCACGCTGGCGCGGTCCCGGTGAAAAAGGTTTTTGCGTCACAACCGTGAACGGTCTGGCGTTTGAATTGACATACCAGGAGATTTCGGACGACTGGCATGTCCAACCCATTTAGTCCGTCCTTGCGAGGAGGGCGAAGCCCGAGGAAGCAATCCCATGACGCAATTTGGAGATTGCTTCGGGCTAGCGCCCTCGCAATGACGGAATCGCAACTGGAGGCTTAATGCAGGAAGTCACCTCAATACAACGACTCGCAAAACGCGTGGCGGGCTTGAAGCCCAGCGGCATTCGCAAATTTTTCGACATCGCCGCGACGATGAAGGATGTCATCTCGCTCGGCATCGGCGAACCGGATTTCACCACGCCCAAGCCGATCCTCGATGCGGGCATCCGCTCGTTGCAAAACGGCGAGACTCATTACACCTCAAACTCCGGCAGAATGGAATTGCGGCAGGGCATTGCCGATAATTTGCAAAAACTTTATAACGTGAAGTACGATCCTGCGACGGAGGTCATCGCCACCGTCGGCGTTTCGGAAGCGCTGTACCTTGCCTTCACAGCCCTGCTCGAACCCGGCGACGAAGTCATCATCCCCACCCCCTGTTTTGTCTCGTATCAAGCCGAGGTGATCCTGGCGGGCGGCGTTCCGGTGGAGATTCCGGCGCGCATCGAAAACAACTTCACGGTTGACCCGGACGATATTCGCAAAGCCATCACGCCGCGCACAAAAGTCATCTTCATCGGCTATCCCTCCAACCCCACCGGCGCGGTCGCTCCGCGCGAGACGCTGTTGGAAATTGGAAGGATCGCGGAAGAGTTCGATCTGCTCGTGGTGTCGGATGAAATCTACGACCGCCTCGTCTATGACTTTGAGCATGTCTGCTTCCCGGCTTTGAGCGACAGCCTAAGGGAGCGCTCCATATTGCTGGGCGGTTTTTCCAAAGACTACGCCATGACGGGCTGGCGCATCGGGTACGCCTGCGCGCCGGCCGACATCCTCGCCGGCATGGTGCGCATCCATCAATACACGATCATGTCCGCGCCGACCACCGCGCAGGATGCCGCCATCGAAGCCTTAAAAACAGGCGAGCCGTACGTGCAGGAGATGTTGGCGGAATATGACCGCCGCCGCCGCCTGCTCGTTTCGGGATTAAACCGCCTCGGTCTCTCGACCTTCGAGCCGAAGGGCGCCTTTTATACCTTTCCCAACATCCGAGCCTCCGGCATGGACGACGAAACCTTTGCCGAAAAATTACTGCGCGAAGAAAGCGTGGCTGTCGTGCCCGGCAACGCCTTCGGTCCCGGCGGCGAGGGGTTCGTCCGCATGTGTTATGCCACATCCTATGAGCAGATCGAGGAAGCGTTGCGCCGGATGGAGAAGTTTATGTCGAGGTATGGGTAGGGTGGTAATTGGGGATTGGGGATTGGGGATTGGTAATTGGTAATTGGAGAGTAGAGGCGGCTGTTCTTTGCAAGGAACAGCCGCCTCTTTTGATTCTATCCGCCCGCGATTTTGACTTTGTAGCCGAGTTTTTTCAGAACCTCCGCCATGCGCTGACGGTGTTCGCCTTGAATTTCGATCATGCCGTCTTTGACCGTTCCCCCGGTCCCACATTCCTGCTTCAATTTTTTTGCGAGCGCTTTCATATCTTCTTCCGTGAGGATGAGATTCTTCACGACCGAGACGACCTTCCCGCCGCGCCCGCCTGACTCACGGTGCAGGTAGGCGGTCTGCTGTTGCGGCGGCAACGACTCCCCTCTCCCTGTGGGAGAGGGGCTGGGGGTGAGGTTGTTTTTCTTGCGAAGGTCTCCATCTTCAGAAGACCATACGGTGCGGTTGGCGCTGGGCATGGGGCAATTATAAGCAATTCACGCCGTGCTATAATCGAACCATGGAAGCCGGCGATATCAAGTTCTATGTGGAGCGTTGGAAAGCCGTGGAGGAAATCGAACGGGAGGAGTTGCGCGCGTTGACCATAGAACGCTGGCGCAAAATTAATCAAGGATGGGGAATAGGATCCGCGCTGGGGCTTTCATTTGAGCAAGACGAAAGCGACATGGAAGCTTACAGAGTGTGGGCGAAATTAAAGGAGCGCCATGAGTCTTCCAGATGACTTAACTGTTCAAAACCAGGCGAAACTTGACAAGAAACGAATTAAAAAATGGGTCTCAGCCTTTGGGGAAATCCTCGACCAACCCGATCTCTGGAAGCAGATCGAAGCGTTGCTGACATCCGCTTGAACGGGTATCTTTACGAAAGCGAAGGCGTTTACAGGTTATGAATACAAATGCTTGGAAATCTCTCTGGCATCAGCCTGTCTTTTCCGCCATCCTGGAAAAGCGCCGGGCAGCCGCCGTCCTCGCCGGGCTGGGAGTCGTTCACATCGGCTTGAACCTGGCGGGACTGTCGTTTTGGAGTTGCCCGATTCTATCCGCGACGGGAGTCCCCTGCCCGGGGTGCGGGTTGACCCGCGCCGTCATGCAACTGCTTCACGGTGACGTTGCCGCTTCGCTACAAACGCATGCCTTCGCCCCGGTTGCGCTCGCGGCTCTACTTCTGGCGATTCTTGCGCTGGTCCTGCCCGAACTGACAAGGGCAAAACTGATCGGTTTCATCCGGGGGTTTGAAACCCGCAACGGGCTGGCGGCATGGGGGGGACTCCTGTGGATGCTATATTGGGCGGTGCGCCTGCTGGTATAAATCCCATTCGCACAAGGAGAGTGTCGCCTGGAATTTTCTGCAAACCTCGGGATCGGCGGCGTCATCGTCACCGTCGGCTCCAGTGAATAATTCCTTATGAAAACGACAAGCCTCCGGTTTTGGGAGGCTTGTTTTTTTATTCGTATGCGATTCTCGAACATCAGGGCGCGCAGGCTTGCGTTTACAATGGATGCTATGAATGCCAACCTGCGCGTCCTGCAATTTCTCCTCGCCCGCCTTGAGCGCATCCCGGCCGATTCGGTCGTCGCCCACCGTGCCAGCGGGGTGCGCGGAGCATTGCTCAGGGCGTTGGATCAACTCGAAGCGGGCAGACCGGTTCCAGTTCCAGAAATGAGGCGGCTGATCGAGAGCGGATATCGCCTGCTTGAAAAAGCGGCGCGGGAGAAGATTCGATCAATTCAAAAGACCTGACAGGTTTAGTTTTTACGCCGCCTTCACCACGCTGAATTTTTCCTTCCCGATTTTGTAGTTGCCGCTGTGTTTCAACACCTGTTCGAGAACCTCTTCGGGGATGTCCACGAACGAGATTTTTTCCTCGATGCGAATCTTGCCGATGACGTAGCCGGGGATGTTGGCGTGGAAGGCGATCTGCCCCACAATGTCGTTCGGGCGGATGTTGTGAATTTTGCCTTTGTTGACTTTGCAACGCACCATCCCCTCCTCATGAGCGCGACTTCCTTTGACGCGGGACTTGTCGCCAAAACGTCCGCCGGGGGCGGCTTCTTTGCGCCCGAAGGGTTCGCGCTTTCCTCCGCGCGTAAAATCGCGGTCGCGGCGTTCTTCGGTCACTTGCGTCACTTCGGCAATGGGACGTTGTTTTTCATCGCCGCGCGAAATTTTGATCGCGGCGGCGGCGATGTTCATGACATCGTGGCCGGCTTCGATCAATTCCTGAACCATCTCCAGTTCGCGTTTGAAGCGTCCGCGCCCGAGCCAGACTTTGAGTTTTTCCACGACCTGCGCTTCGCGGTGTTTGGCGATCTCTTCGGGCGTGGGCAGTTCCATTTTTTTGACGGGCTGTTTGGTGAGCGCTTCCACTTCGCGCAGACGGCGTTTCTCTTTTGGAGAAAGCAGCGTGATGGCAACGCCCGTCTTGCCCGCCCGACCTGTGCGCCCAATACGGTGAACGTACACTTCGGCATCATCGGGCAGGTGATAGTTGAAGACGTGCGAGATGTCGTCAATATCCAGTCCGCGCGCGGCGACGTCGGTGGCGACGAGGACTTTCAATTGGTTGGCGCGGAATCGCCCCAGCACGCGCTCGCGGGCGTTCTGATCCAGGTCGCCGTGAATGGCTTCGGCGGGGATGCCGCGAATAACGAGTTCATTGGCAAGATTGCTGGTCTCGGCGCGGGTGCGGGCGAAGATCAAGGCGCTGTGGATCGGTTCGATTTCAAACAGGCGGGTGAGCGCGTTGGTCTTGTGGCTTTCATGCACAAAGTAGTAGCGCTGTTCGATGGCGGCGGCGGTCAGCGAGCTTCTTTTAACGGCAACCGTTTGCGGGTCGCGCATGAAGCGCTCGGCCAGTTTGCGAATCCGCGCGGGCATGGTGGCGCTAAAAAGCGCGGTCTGCCGCTCGGCGGGAGTCTCCGCCAGGATTTTTTCAACGTCTTCGATGAACCCCATGTTGAGCATTTCATCCGCCTCATCGAGGACGACGGTTTTGATTCCATTCAAGAAGAGGACTTTGCGCTCGAGCAGATCGTTCAAACGCCCCGGCGTGCCGACGACGATATCCACGCCGCGCTTGAGGCTGTTGATCTGCGGCCCGTACGGCTGTCCGCCATAGACGGCAAGCGCGCGCGCATGCAGATGTTTGCCGTACTCGGTCATTGAGTCGGCGACTTGCAGGGCAAGTTCGCGCGTGGGCGCAAGGATCAACGCCTGCGGATTCTTTTGTTTGACAAAATTATTGAGGATGGGGAGCGCAAAGGCGGCGGTCTTGCCTGTGCCGGTCTGCGCCTGACCGATTGCGTCCGCGCCGGTGAGCATGAGCGGAATCATGCCCGCCTGAATGGGAGTCGGCTCGGAATAGCCGAGTTCGGTGATGGCCTGCACGATCTCGTCGCGCAGGTTGAGAGAGGAAAAACCGGTTGTCATTGTTGGTCCTTTAGTTGGTTAGTCGGTTGGTCGCGTAGTCTGGTTGTCCGATGGTCTTTCGACCGCTCGGCTAACTGACCATACGACTATCCGGCTAAATAAGGGCTTGCTCTGACAACTCTCTTCAATAATTCTTCCTGCTCAACAAGGTTTGCCTTTACAGGCAGAACCCGCCCAACAAAAAAGCCCGGGAAGTTTCCTCGGGCTGCTTACTCGGAGTCGTTCAAAACAAGTTCCCAGAAATACAATAGGCGCGAGTGTACCACAGAATCCAGTAAAACAAACCTATAGGCTTGTTTTACTCATCAGGGCGATGGCGGTCAATGCGGAAAGGATGCCGATCCATTGGTTGCGCGTGAGGCGCTCGCGCAAAAAGACGGATGCGAGGACGACGGTGGAACCGGGATAAAGCGAACTCAAGACGGAGGCGACATCCAAGCGCCCGGCTTGAGCCGCAAGAATGAAGAATCCGTTTCCGCTCAGGTCGAGGACGCCGTTCAAGCCGATCACGGGCAGGGCGGAACGGTCTTCGATGCGAAAGGATGTCTTTGTGACAAGCATGTAAACGAGAAGCATCAGCACGCTCGCCGTGCGCGATGAGACCATGGGCCAGAACGTCGCGCCGCCGCTTGTCGCTTCGTGCATCAGGACAAAGTATCCGCCAAACCCCAAGCCTGCAAGCAGGGGAAGTCTCAAGTCCGCGAGATGCGAGAGCAGGTCGTCCGCGCCGCCGCCTCCGTTCGATATCAACCACACGGCCAGCAGGGCGAATCCAAACCCCAGGACGGTTAAGAAATCGGGCAATCCTTCGGTCGCGATCCCGACAAAGACCGGCAGGGCCGCGGCAAGCAAGGCGGAGACGGGCGCGGCGATGCTCATGGCGCCGCGTTCCATGGCGGCGTAGAGGAAGATCAACCCCAGACAGCCAAACAACCCGGCGCCGAAGGCGAAGCCCCAGGCTTTGATCGCGGGGACGGATTCGCGGCTCACGATCGCCGCGCCGATCGCGACCATCAGCCCGATGACGGAGGCGTAGAACACGGCGCGGATCGCCCCCACACGGCGCGAAGCCAGCCCGCCCGTAAAATCGCCCGCGCCCCAACTGAGCGCGGATAGAAGACCGAAGATAATGGATAGCAATGAATGCTCCCGATGAATGGGCGGGATTATACCGTGAAGGACGCTCAATACAACGGCGGCAGGCAGCGCGACAGGATTGACACCCAAGATTTATAAGCGATTTCATCCGCGAAACGCGACAGTCGCCCGCAAGGCGGCTGTCGCGTTTAAATCCTCTAACACTTCTCTAACTCCCCCTCCCTTGACCAAAACTTAACTCAGGCATAAAGTTAAGCCCGCTTAACTAAAAAGGCGGCTTACTTATGACCAAACCCTCCCCCTTCACCCAATCCCTGCGCGGCTGGATGGACGTGTTCATGCACCGCTCGATGCGCGGCTGGACGCGCTTCGCCAAGTCCACCGGGCTTTCGATGCCGCAATTCAGCATATTGATGCAGTTGCATCACAAAGGCATCTGCGGCATGTCGGAGATCAGCGAGCGCTTCGACATCACCAACGCGGCGGCGAGCCAACTGGCGGATAAACTTGTGCAAAGCGGTTACATTGAACGCGCCGAAGATCCAAATGACCGCCGCGCAAAAATGTTACAACTCACACTTAAAGGCAGGGAGTTGATCGAAGCCGGAAGAACTGAGCGTTACCGCTGGCTGGACGAGTTGCAATCCAAACTTACAGCGGAGGAAAAACTCAAGGTGGCTGAGTCGCTCAAAGTCCTGACCGAGGCGGCGAAGCAGTTGGAAGAAAAAGCATAAAGTCTCGCCGTCCATTACAAAATTTCCCCGCAATGATTTGATACAAAACACAATGTCATTCTGCGCCTTGCCCTAAGCGAAAGGCAGGCGAAGGAGCCCCCTTTATATGATGAAAATGATGAAATTTGTAAAACCATACCGCTGGACGCTCGCGCTTGCCGTCGCATTGATCTTCGCGCAGGCGAATTTGGACCTTTCCCTGCCCGATTATCTTTCGCGCATCGTCAACACCGGCATCCAGCAGGGCGGCGTGGAAAACGCCCTGCCCGAAGCCATCCGCGCCAGTGAAATGGATAAGGTTGCGATCTTTTTAAGCGCGGCGGATAAGGAGGACGTTCTCGCCTCTTACGCGCTCGTAACGGATTCTTCCCCCGATTATGATTCTTACCTGAAGCGGTATCCCGCTCTCGAAACCCAACCCATTTACGTCTTGAACGACATCCCGCAGAGTGAAGTGGATCGTCTCAACCCGATCATGGCAAAAGCCCTGCTGACGGTTTCAGGCATCGAACAGGCGATGAACGACCCCGCCACAGCCGCAGAAATGGGATTCGACCCCAGCAAACTGCCCCCCGGCGCGAATGTGTTCGATATGCTGGCAAAACTCCCCGCCGACCAACTTGCGCAAATGACCGATTCTGTGGATGAAAAATTCTCCGCGCTCGGCGAGACGATGATCGCGCAGGCCGGCGTGAACGTTGTCCGCGACGAATACGAAGCGCTCGGCATGGACACCGAAGCAAGACAGAATAACTACATCCTGGCCTCTGGCGCATGGATGTTACTGCTCACCCTGCTTTCCGGCGCCTCGACCATCATCGTCGGCTTTCTCTCGGCAAAAATCGCCGCAGGCATGGCGCGCGACATCCGTCGGAGCCTGTTCCAGCATGTCGAAAGTTTCTCCAGCGCCGAGTTCGACAAGTTCTCGACCGCCTCGCTCATCACCCGCACCACCAACGACGTGACGCAAATCCAAATGGTGAGCATGATCATGATCCGCATGATGTTTTACGCGCCGCTCATGGGCGTGGGCGGCATCATCAAGGTAATCGCCAAAGACTCCCCGCTGGCGTGGATCATCGGCGTGGCGGTGCTGATGCTGGTGAGTTTGATCGCCGTCGTCTTCTCGCTCGCCCTGCCCAGATTCAAGATCATTCAACAACTGACTGACCGCATCAACCTCGTGGCCCGCGAAAACCTGACCGGCATGATGGTCGTGCGCGCCTTTACGATGGAAGGCTTTGAAGAGGGGCGCTTCGACGCCGCCAACAAAGACCTGACCGCCGTCAGCCTGTTCATTAACCGCGTGATGGTGACGATGATGCCGTTGATGATGCTCATCATGAACGTGATGCTTTTAAGCGTGATCTGGTTTGGCGCCAACGAGGTCGCCGCCTCGAACATGCAGGTCGGCGACATGATGGCGTTCATGCAATATTCGATGCAGATCGTGATGGCGTTCCTGATGCTTTCGATGATGTTCATTATGATCCCGCGCGCTTCCGTTTCGGCGGACCGCATCCACGAAGCGTTGACCACCGAGCCGCACATCCGCGACCCGAAGGAGGCAAAGAAATTCCCCGAACCGTTCAGGGGCGAGATCGAATTTCGGAATGTCTCGTTCCGCTATCCGGGCGGCGATATTGACGCGGTGCAAAACATCAGTTTTGTGGCAAAGCCCGGGCAGACCACCGCCTTCATCGGTTCGACCGGATCCGGAAAATCCACCATCGTCAATCTCATCCCGCGCTTCTATGAAGTCTCGGACGGTTCCATCTTCATTGACGGCGTGGACATCCGCGACGTAACCCAGCATGACCTGCGTGAAAAGATCGGCTATGTGCCGCAAAAGTCCGCGCTGTTTTCGGGAACCATCGAAAGCAATTTGCTCTATGCCGATAAAAACGCAACATCAGAAATGTTACAGTCTGCGATTGAGATTGCGCAGGCAAAAGAATTTGTGAACGAAAAACCCGAAGGTATGGCGACCGAGATCGCCCAGGGCGGCGCGAACGTATCCGGCGGGCAAAAACAGCGCCTCTCGATTGCGCGCGCCATCGTCAAGAAGCCGCCGATCTACATCCTCGACGACAGTTTCTCCGCGCTCGACTTCAAGACGGACGCCGCCCTGCGCCGCGCCTTCAAGGAAAAATCGAAGGACAGCGCGCTGTTGATCGTCACCCAGCGCGTCTCGACCATCAAGAACGCCGAACAGATCATCGTGCTGGACGACGGAAAAATCGTCGGCAAGGGAACGCACAACGAACTTATGGAAACCTGTGACACCTATAAAGAGATCGCCCTGTCTCAGTTGAACATGGAGGAATTATCATGATGCAAAGACCCGCAGGGCAACAACCGGTCGCGCGCGGACCGATGGGACACGGCATGGTCGGCGCGCCCGTCGTAAAAGCGCGCAACTTCAAAGGCACGATGCGCAAACTGATCGAATACCTCGGCGCATACCGTGGACTCATCATTATCGTATTCATCTTCGCTGTGGCATCCACCGCCGCCAACATTGCCGGGCCAAAAATCCTCGGCAACGCCACCACCAAACTTTTTGAAGGCGTGATGGCGGAGTTGAACGGGACCGGCAGCATTGACTTTGCCTACATCGGGCGCATCGCGCTCATCACATTGGGGCTGTACCTTGCCTCCGCGCTTTTCGCCTACATCCAGGGCTGGATCATGGCAAGCGTCTCGACAGACATCACCTATCGTTTCCGCCGCGACCTCTCGGAAAAGATGAACCGGATGCCGCTCAAATATTTCGACGGCACGACTCACGGCGAAGTCCTCTCGCGTTTTACCAACGACGTGGACACGGTCAACCAGACCCTCAGCCAGAGCCTGACGCAGATCATCACATCTCTGGTGACCGTGGTTGGCGTATTGGTCATGATGTTTTCCATCAGCTGGCAGATGACGCTGGTGGCGCTGATCGTCATCCCGCTTTCGATGATGACGGTCATGCTGATCGTCAAACAATCGCAGAAATTCTTCAAGCGCCAGCAGGAATATCTCGGCCGCGTCAACGGGCATGTGGAGGAAATGTACGGCGGGCATATCGTCATGAAAGCCTTCAACGGCGAGGCGGAAAGCATCGCCAAATTCGACCAGTCGAACAACATCCTGTACGACTCGGCGTGGAAGTCCCAATTCCTCTCCGGCATGATGATGCCGATCATGATGTTCATCGGCAACCTCGGTTATGTGGGCGTCGCCATCCTCGGCGGATATCTTGCCATCCGCAATGCCATCACCGTCGGCGACATTCAAGCCTTCATTCAATACATGCGTTCGTTCACCCAGCCCATCACGCAGTTGGCGAACATCTCGAACGTACTACAGCAGACTGCGGCGGCCGCGGAGCGCGTCTTCGAGTTTCTCGATGAAAAAGAGGAAGTGGAAGAGACAACCTCCCCCGTCAAACTCGAAACCGTGAGCGGACATGTGGAATTCAAGAACGTCCGCTTCGGCTACGACCCGGAAAAGCCGGTCATCAATAATTTCTCGGCGGAGGCGAAGCCGGGACACAAGATCGCCATTGTCGGTCCGACCGGAGCCGGAAAGACCACCATGGTCAAACTGCTGATGCGCTTCTACGACGTGGACAGCGGCAAAATCCTCGTGGACGGTCGCGACATCCGCGACTTCACGCGCAAAGACCTGCGCAAGATGTTTGGCATGGTCTTGCAGGACACCTGGCTTTACAACGGCACGATCATGGAAAATATTCGTTATGGGCGCCCTGACGCAACGGATGAAGAAGTGATCGCCGCCGCGCAAATGGCGCATGTGGATCATTTCGTCCACACCCTGCCGGACGGCTACAACATGGTCTTGAACGAAGAGACCACCAACATCTCGCAGGGGCAAAAGCAATTGCTGACCATCGCCCGCGCCTTCCTCGCCGACCCGAAGATTCTCATCCTCGACGAAGCGACCTCCAGCGTAGACACGCGCACCGAAGTTTTAATTCAACGCGCCATGAACAACCTGATGAAGAACCGCACCTCCTTCGTCATCGCGCACCGGCTCTCGACCATCCGAGACGCGGACTTGATCCTCGTGATGAATCACGGCGACATCGTGGAGCAGGGAACGCACACAGAACTGCTGGCAAAGTCCGGAATTTATTACGAGTTATATATGAGCCAGTTCAGGAAAAAGGAAGACGAAACAATAACGGCGTAACCGCTTCAAACGGAAAACGCCGAGGGACGGCGCGCAAGGCGATTGGCTCGCCTTCCCGCAAAAAGCGGGACAGATATTAACTCGCCTTACGCGCCTGCCCTTCGACTACGCGCGGGACGATCATCCGCGCTGAACCGCGTAAGGTGAGATATTAACTCACCTTACGCAAGATGGCATTGGGTTAGGAAATGCGCCTGCCGATGAGTCGGTGACCGTCCACGAATGTTCACGAATAAACGAATAGGCGCGCCAACATTCGCGAATTCGTGACTTTATTCGTGGACGGTTCGTGAGGATGGCAAAAGTGCGTAACATGAGATATTAAGACAGCGGAGAAGGTCCCCGCGCCGGATATTTCGGCGCATCGCGCCTGAATTCGTAATTTTGGATGATGGACTCGATCGTCCCCTTTTGCTGCGGGCTGACTTCCTTGAACTCGAAACCGACGTTGAAAAATTGCGGGCTGAGGTCCTGCTGACACCATGCCACGCGGGCCGGAATGCCCATGCGCACAGACTTGATCCCCGGCAGTTCGGGCAGTTCGATGGCGAGGGTGATCTCGGTCTCGGGCTTGATCGCCTTTTCGCTGATGACCATCGCGCCCGAAACGGTCAGGTCGCCGAGATAACCGATCAGATTCCCGCCGTACAGGTCGAAGACCTGCGTGTACGCCGCCAGATTCTTTCTTTCCTGCTTACGTCGTTCCTTCATCGGACCTCATAACGAGACCAAGTGTACAGGAAGGGATGCGCAACTTCCATTGCTATTATATGGTAAAAATATCCCGCCATGCGCTGGATATACCTCTCCCCCCATCTCGACGACGCCGCCCTCTGCGCCGGAGGCTGGATTTACGACCAGACCCGGGCGGGCATCCCGGTCGAAATCTGGACGATCATGTGCGGCTTTCCCAAAACGAAAAAACTTTCGCCCTTCGCCGAATACCTCCACAATCAATGGGGCATGAAGACCGCGCGACAGGTGGTGAGCGGGCGGCGCATCGAAGATAAACACGCGGCGGAGATCCTCGGCGCAAAGGCGCGCCACTTCGATTTTCTCGATTGCATCTACAGGCAGGGTCAAAACGGGGACTGGCTGTACTTCAGCATCTTCGTGGAGCCCCTGCCCGGCGAAGCGGATCTGCCCGACCGGATCGCTTCCGCCATTTCAGCCCGCCTCAAACCGGACGACGAACTGATCTGCCAACTTGGGGTTGGTTCACACGTGGACCATGTCACCGTAAGACGAGCGGCGGAGCGGCTCGGGCGCCCCCTGCATTTCGTGGCGGACATCCCCTACCTGTTCGATTATCGCGCGCAACTCAAACCGAAAACCGCCGGGATGAAGAAAAAGGTCGAACGGGTCAGCAGATCCGGCTCGAGGGCGTGGAAAGAGGCGGTACTTGCCTACCAATCCCAGATTCCCATGTTGTTCAAATCCCCGGCGCGGGCGCGGAAAGCGCTCCAGGAATATTGCTCAAACGCGGGCGGGGTTCCATTCTGGAGAAAATGACGGCTCTTTTTGGGTCTTGAAACAGCCCATAAATCATGATATAGTATGCGCGATTTTCCGGGAGATGCCACCGGAAATTTTTAATCATTGCATCTCGGTAAGGGATGCAAAATTCATTTAGCAGGACAATCTCATGCCAACCAATTTCCTTACCAAAGAGGGGTACGACAAACTGCAGGAGGAACTTGATCACCTGCGGACCGTAAAACGCCAGGAAGTTGCCGCGCGCTTGCATGAAGCCATGGAGGGCGGGGAACTGATCGAGAACGCCGAGTACGAAGCCGCCAAGAATGAACAGGCTTTTGTCGAGGGGCGCATCCAGGAACTGGACCTTTTGCTCGCCACCGCGCAGATCATCGAAGAAAACGGCAAAGGCAAAAAGGGCGATTCCATCCAGGTGGGCTCAAAGGTGACGATCAAAGAGGGCAACTTCGACGCCGAGACGTTTGTCATCGTCGGCGCGGCGGAAGCCAACCCGCGCGAGGGCAAGATATCGAACGAATCGCCGATCGGCAAAGCCATCCTCGGCCGCAAAGTCGGAGACACGGTCAAAGTGGAAACCCCCGGCGGCACCTACAACGTCAAGATTCTCAAAGTCGGTTGATTCAGGACGCGACTTGTTGCCCCGCGTCCAGTCTGTATTGGGCGCGGGTTTTATTTTGCGCCAAAAGTAGAAATTCTTAACGCAAAGGCGCGAAGACGCAACGATCCCAGGTTTTTCCTTTGCGACCTTGCGCCTTTGCGTTTATACACTTCCAAATTGCGCAAGGCGGCAACTTGGGTTAAAGAGTAGAAACACATGGCAGACTATAACTCCCTTGAAAAAATTCGTTTGCAGAAAGTGGATGAACTCCGCGCGGAAGGCGTGGAGCCGTATCCCACGCGCGCCAAACGGACTCATACCAGCGCGCAGGCGATTGCCGAATTTGAAAAGGACGAGTCTCGTGAATTGAAATTGACTCTCGCGGGACGCATCCGTTCGATGCGCCCGAAGGGGAAGTTATGCTTTGCCCACATCGAAGACGGCGAGGGGAAGATTCAACTGTTCATGCGCGTGAACGAAGTGGGCGAGGAGCGCCTCGCCTTCTTCAACAAAATGTTCGACCTCGGCGACTTCATCGAAGCCAGCGGCGCGATGATGCGCACCAAAGCCGGGGAGGCCTCGCTTCTTGTCCATGACTTCAAACTGCTCGCCAAATCCATTTCGCCCCTGCCCGCCGACAAGGATGTGACTCAGGAGGATGGCACGGTTATACGTTATGCGTCATTGGACGACGTGGAACTCCGCGCTCGCCAACGCTATGCCGACTTGGCGGTGAATCCGGAAGTCCGCGAGACCTTCCGCAAACGCGCGAAACTGATCAAGTCCCTGCGTCAATTTCTCGACGATCATGGTTTTCTCGAAGTGGAGACGCCCATCCTCCAGCCGTTGTATGGCGGCGCGGCGGCGCGCCCATTTGTGACGCGTCACAACGAACTGAATCAGGATATGTACCTGCGCATTTCCTTCGAGCTGTATCTCAAACGCCTGCTGGTGGGCAATCTTGAAAAAGTCTATGAGATCGGCAGGGATTTCCGCAACGAAGGCGTATCTTTCAAACACAACCCTGAATTTACCCAGCTCGAATTTTATTGGGCATACGCCGATTATTTGCAGGTGATGGAATTGACCGAGCAGATGGTCGCTTATGCCGCCGGGCAGGTGACAGGTTCGACGAAGATCAAATACGGGAAACACGAGATCGAGTTCAAACCCCCGTGGAGGCGGCTCGAAATGCGGCAGGGCATCCTCGAGACCAGCGGCATAGACATCGCGGAACACAAAACGGCTGAGGCGTTGCTCAAAGCCATTAAACAGAAACAACCCGGGGCGACGCCCGATCCGAAGGCGACTCGGGGCAAACTGGTTGACTTCCTGTTGAGCGAATTCCTCGAGCCGACTCTCATCCAGCCGACATTCTTGTACAACTATCCGCGCGATATTTCTCCGCTGGCGAAATCCATCCCCGGCGACGCGCTCACGGTCGAACGCTTCGAAGGCTACGTGGCGGGATTCGAGTTGTGCAACGCCTTCACCGAGTTGAATGATCCGCTCGACCAGGAACAGCGGTTTATTGAAATGGGGCGCGATTACGAAGCAGACGACGAAGAGAAACACCCGCTCGACGAGGATTACCTGCGCGCCATGCGTTACGGGATGCCCCCCAACGGCGGCTTTGGCATGGGCGTGGACCGGCTGGCGATGTTGTTGACGGACAAACATTCGATCCGCGAGGTGTTGTTATTCCCCGCTTTGCGGAAGGAAGAATGAATTTCGTAGGGACGCCCGGCTTGGTTCGTAAACGATTTTATAACGCAACGAAGGGTCGCCCTTTGACTGCAATAATAGCGTATCCGTCATAGGGCGACCCTTTCGGGCGTAACAAGGTCTTGTATGATTTGGGCGGGTCGCCCCTACAAATAAAGAAGCCCTGCATCAAGTGCAGGGCTTCGTGTTTAATCGAACTGTCTTTGAGGCTACTCCCCAGCCAACTCGTACTCGCCGGCTTCTTCGTCCACCGTCATCACCGGTTCTTCCTTGCCCTTGCGGTCGAGGAATTGCAGGCTCTGGGCGACGACCTTGGTGTAATACTTGGTTTCGCCGTTGGACTCGTACTTATCCGTCTTCAGGCGTCCTTCAATGAAGATCAGGCTGCCCTTCTTGAGGTATTCCTGGCAGACTTCGCCAAGCCGGCCCCACGCTTCGATGTTGACCCATTCGGTGGTTTCCTTCAACTCGCCGCTCTTGTCCTTCCAACGGTTGCTGACGGCGATGCTGAAATGGCAGACTTTCTTGCCGGTGGGGGTGAACTTGCTTTCAGGGTCCCTGCCCAGGTTTCCGATCAATTGGACGCGGTTTAGCGCGGGCATGTCAGCCTCCCTTGGGTCTCAGTGGCTTTTAGATGCTGTGTGCGTGTCATTTTAGTCTCCTTTTAATCTAAAAGAACGGGGTATTGAGTTGTGCCGCCCAAGCCGCGCCTGGGCGGGAATGTCAGGGTTATACTTGATTACCCTGCGCTTTCCGTATTGGATGCGGCGGGCGCGGCTGTGGCGCTTTCCGCTTTCTTGAGGACGGGCATGCCGGTCTTCATTTCGACCACGTTGTACCCGGCTGGCACGGCGTCGAGCGCGCCTTCTTTGATCTCCTTCGAGAAGAAGAACATTCTGCCCTTCGAATGCAGGTAATAGGTGGTCCCTTTCGAGTTGGTGTATCCGTAAGCCATTTTTTCTCCTTTATGCTAAGTTCATCACTCACAAGTTAAGCACATTAACAACCTGTCAAGATGGCATTTTCGAGCCATTCGGGTACACTTCGCCACATGAGCGAAGAAAAACAACCCCGAAAAGCCAGTAGCGTGCGGCACACGCGCG
>WBZO01002598.1_pt1 | contig 23034 bp, 22 predicted proteins | sample 5204261 | NCBI WGS metagenome assembly WBZO01 (sample SAMN12412400, study PRJNA552823) | activated sludge metagenome | isolation source: activated sludge from anammox sidestream of wastewater treatment plant... | place: USA: North Carolina | collected 2017-09 | reverse complement strand
CGCGCATGGCCTCGCGGCCCCAGTACAGGAGCGCGAGGAGCAGGAACAGCACGCCGATGCCGAGCAGGGCGCCCCCGAACACGAGGCCGAAGAGCAGGAATGCCGTGCCGATGCTGCCCAGGATCGACGACATGAAGGCGATCATGCCGCCCGGCGCCACGTGCCGCACCAGCGCGTCGGCGACGCGGATGGGGCTGATGGCATTGGTCAGGAAGATGGTGGTGATGTCGGCATCGGGCACCTCGGTCAGCGCCACGCCGCGTCCCGCCATGATCCCGGCGTTCAGGAACAGCAGGTCGAACGACTGCCCCGTCAGGCGCGACGCCAGCGACGTCGCCTGCGCACCGGACGTCACGTCCAGCCTTTCCAGCGCCAGCCGGCCATCCGCCGCCCGTTGCAGCGCCGCAAGCTCGGGCGACGGCGTGCGCATGGTGGCGGTGACCCGCCAGCCGCGCGCCAGATGCTCCCGCACCAGGCCCAGACCCAGCCCGCGCGAGCCCGCCACGATCAATGCATGCCGCATGACGCCCTGCCTCCCTGCCATGCCATCGAGGATACCGGCCCGATGCGCGAAGTCGAGCGGCGGTCGTTGCACGATGCCGCCGCGGGTCATAGCCTTGGGCGAAACGTGGAGGAAATGCGATGCGCTTTCAGGATCGGGCCGTACTGGTAACGGGTGGCGGCAGCGGGATCGGCCAGCAGGTATGCTACGCCGCCGCCGAGGCGGGCGCGCGCCTCGCGGTCGGCGACCTCGACCTGGAACGGGCCGAGGCGACGGCCGCGGAAATCCGCACCCGCAAGGGCGAGGCGCAGGCGTTCCAGGTCGATGTCGCCGATCCCGCAAGCGCCGCGCAGTTCGTCACCGCCGCCGAAACCGCGCTGGGGCGGCTCGACGTGCTGGTGAACTCGGCCGGCGTGCGGGAGATCGTGAGCGTTCTCGACCTGTCTTTCGAGGAATGGCGGCGCGTCGTCGACATCAACCTCACCGGCACCTTCCTTGTCAGCCAGGCCTTCGCCAGGCGGCTGGTGAGCCACGGCCGGACCGGCCAGATCGTCAACCTGGCCTCGACACTGGGCCTGATGGCGGCCCCGAAGCGCGCCGCCTATACGGCGTCGAAGCACGGCGTGGTCGGGCTGACGCGGGAGATGGCGCTGGAGCTCGGCGAGAAGGGCATCCGGGTGAACGCCGTCGCCCCCGGCGTGGTGCGCACGCCGCTGACCGAGCGGTATTTCCAGGACCCGGACTATGCGCAGGCGATCCGCGACATCCACGCCGTGGGACGCTGGGCGGAGCCGCGGGAGATCGCCAATGCGATCCTGTTCCTGGCGGATGAGGCCAACAGTTTCATCACCGGCACGATCCTGACGGTCGATGGCGGCTGGACCGTCGGCAAGAAGATGTAGCCGCGGGCCGTGGCGACAGGCTCGTCCCCGTGGGCGAACAGGAACGATCCGCGATGAACACAGGTGACTTCGATCTCGTCGTGGTGGGCGGCGGCCTGGCCGGCCTGGTCGCCGGCACGCGCGCCGCCGAGCGGGGGCTGCGGGTGGCGGTGCTGGAGAAAGGCAGCGACGCCCGCTATCCCTGCAACACCCGCTGGTCGGGCGGCATCATCCATGTCGGCTACACCGACCCCAAGGAGCCGGCGGCGGCGCTGCGCGCGGCGATCGAGCGCCATACGCGCGGCCATACAGACCCTGCGCTGGCCGAGGTGATGGTCAGCGAAACCACCCGCGTGATCGACTGGCTGCGCGCGCAGGGCGGCCGTTTCATCCGGGCTGGCGGGGCGGCTTGGCAGAACTGGATGATGGCGCCGCCCCGCCGCCTGGTCGCCGGGCTGGACTGGCAGGGCCGCGGCCCGGACGTGATGCTGCGGCTTCTGGGCGACCGGCTGGCCGGGTTCGGCGGTGTGCTGATGCGAGGCACGCGGGCGGTCGCACTGACAATGCGGGACGGCGGTTGCGCCGGCGTGACGGTGGAGCGCGACGGTTCGGCCGGCACGATCGCGGCGCGCGCGGTGGTGCTGGCCGATGGCGGGTTCCAGGGCAATGCCGACCTGCTGCGGCAGCATGTCATGCCGCTGCCGGAACAGGTGAAGCAGCGCGGCACCGCGACCGGCATCGGCGACGGGCTGCGCATGGCGCAGGCGGTCGGCGCGGCGATCACGCCGCTGGATTGCTTCTATGGCCATCTGCTGGTGCGCGATTCGATGACCCGCGACGGCGTCTGGCCCTATCCCGAGCTGGACGGCATCGCCTCGGCCGGCATCCTGGTGAACGAGGCCGGCGCCCGCATCGTCGATGAGGGTATGGGCGGCATCCACGTGGCCAACATGCTCGCCCGCTCGTCTGCGCCGCTGTCCGCGACGATCGTCTTCGACAGCCGGATCTGGGACGGGCCGGGACGGTCGGCGCGCATCCCGGCCAACCCGGAGCTCGCGCGCGCCGGCGGCACCATCCATCGCGGCGACACGCTGGACGCGCTGGCGCGGGCCGCCGATCTGGATACGGCCGGGCTGGCGGCCACCGTCGCCGGCTACAATGCCGCGTGCGCGTCGGGCGCTTTCACGACGCTGACGCCGCTGCGCACTGCCGACCGCTACCGGCCGATGCCGGTCACGACGCCGCCCTTCATGGCGATCCCGGTGTGCGCCGGCATCACCTACACGATGGGTGGCATTCGTATCGACGGCGACGCCCGTGTCATCAGCGAGGCCGGCCCGCCGATCCCCGGCCTGTACGCGGCCGGCGCGACGACGGGCGGCATCGAGGGCGGGCCGTTCATCGGCTATATCGGCGGCCTGTCCAAGGCGGCCGTGTTCGGCTTCCGCGCGGCGGACCATGCCGCCGGCATCATCAAGGGAGGGGCGTGATGATCTACATGGTGGAGATGGCGCTGATCGACCTGTCACGCCGCGAGGAATGGGATGCGTGGTATCTGTCGCACATGAAGAAGCTGATCACGATCCCCGGCATCCAGGCGACACAGCGGTTCGAATCGCTGTCGCCGCATCCATCGCCCTTCGTCGCCCTGCACCAGGTGACCGGACCCGAGGTGTTCACCAGCGAGCCCTACCGCGCCAAGGCCGGCCCCGGCGGCACCGGCGAATGGCAGACGCGCATGAACAACTGGCACCGCAATGTGCTGGCGGGCATCGACCAGACCCCGGACGTGCCGGCCGAGGGCGCGCTGATCGTCGCCGAGGATGGCGCCTTGGCGCCGGTGCCGCTGCAATGGGCCGACGCGATCGCGCTGGACCGCAGCGTCACGCGGCGCGGCTTCGCGGTGGTGCCGCTGCTGGCCGACGCGGCCTCCATGGTCGGGCTGCCGAACCTGCGTGTCTGCAAGCCGCTGACGCCGCGCCTGGTCGCGTGATCGTTGCATGTCCGATCATGATTATCCGCCGCCGGATGCCGCCGACGCGCCCTACCCTGCGGTCCGGCTGATCCGCCGCCACGGCAACTGGCTCGCCCTGGGCTTCGGGATCCTGCCGGTGCTGGCCGGGCTGTGGGCGAGCATCGCGCTGGGCGGCATCGCCTGGCTGATCGGCGGCGTGGCGGCGGGCGCCGTGGCCGGCTTCCTGATGCGCAGCTATGTCGAGCTGGTGCGCATCATCGCGGACATGCTGCTGCCGCGCTGATCATGCCTCGGCCAGGACACTGGCCGGCACGCGTCCCAGCCTTTCGCGATGGATGCGCTCGTAGATGTTCGCACGCTCCAGGATCGCGTCGGCGATCGGGCGGTCATGGTCGATCTTCAGCCACAGCCGCAGCAGATGGCGCGTATGCGCGGGCGAATCCTGATACGCTCGGCGGGCATGCAGCATCTGGAAATTGTGCCAGAGCATCATTTCGCCCGGCTCCAGCATGAATTCCACCTTCATGTCGTCGCGTTCGGCGATCTCGTCGAAACAGTCCAGCGCCTCCACCAGTTTCGCCGGCAACTGTTCGCCGCGCAGCTTCGCCGCCTGGTGCATGAAGCCGCGCACATAGCCGCAGCTCACGATACCGTCGATGCAGCAGAACACCGGGATGCGGAAGTCGGTGACCGGCCTGTCCGAGAACTGCGCTTCCGCGACCGCGAAATAGTAGCCTTCGTACAGCGGTTCCAGCAGGTCGGGCCGCGTCGCCAGGATTTCATTGTGGATCGCCAGGCTGCTGACGATCCGGCTCTCGCCGCCGGTCTCGCCCTGCTGCAGGCACATCAGGCCGACGATGCGATAGGAATCGGTATGCGGCCCGAGCTCCTGGTTGCTGCGATAGCCGCGGGCGACCGGATCGTCCTTGACATGGCGGACATGGCCCAGGCGTTCGCCCAGCATGCTCTGCACCGCGGCCTCGCCGAGATGGGTGCCGATACCCCAGTAGATACGCTCCATATCCTCTTCGCTGTGGGTCTCGCGTGTCAGGCCCGACAGCAGCACGGCGCCGCGTCCGTGGCGGATCGTCCGGTCCATCCGGGCGGTCAGGGCGTTGATCTCGGGATGGTCGAAGTCCGCGCGTGTGACCTGCTGCGGCCTGAGGTGCCGCGTCCGTTGCAGCAACGTGTCGAAGGCGGCGAGCTCCGCCCGGGTCAGCCGGTGCGTGAGTCCCTGCTTCCCGCCGATCGAGCGGTTCGTCCAGGCGTTCAGCGTGGTGATCATGCGGCGATACGGGGCCATCCTGCTTCCTCCCGCCGGGCCCTTGGCCCGCCCCGTTCGATGAACGGCGCGGGCCGGGTCTCTTGATGTCGGGCGTCGTCGGTCAGGCGGCGTGCAGCAGATCCAGCGCGCCTTCGTAGACGTCCATGTTCTTGCCGAAGGAGATCGCCGCGGCCTGCGCGCCGCAGACCAGGTGCATCCAGCGCCACGGCTCGCGCGTCGCGTGGAACTCCTCGACGATCGCCTGGTGATGCTTGAAGGCGTGCATCTCGGTGAAGCTGTCGTGGCAGACGATCTCCGCCAGGCGCTGCATGAACACCTCCGGGTCGTAGCCCAGGTTCACATATTGCTGCGCCAGGTTGACCGTCGTCCGGACTTCCGGCACGGCGATCATCTTGCCCAGGTTGGTGATCTTCGACCAGTCGGTCGGCGGCTGCGTGTAGATGCTTTCGGCGATCGCATCCAGCAGGTCCGCCTGCGAGCGGTGCGGCAGCGCGGCGACCTCGGCCGGGACGGGCTGCGGCGCCGGCTCCATGCGATACTGGGTCGACTTCACCTCGGGCCCGACATGCCAGGTCAGCAGCAGCATCAGCTTGTTGCGCGGGCTGATGCCGTCCAGCCGCAGCAGATAGCGGCGCAGATTGGCGCTGGTGTGCAGATGCACATCCATCGGGTTGCCGGTCTGCGAGCGCAGAAACAGGCCCGCCGCGCCGATCGACAGCGCTTCACCGGCACCTTCCAGCGACAGGCCGCCGGCCAGCGCCTCGGCCATCATCACCGGAATCTGGTTGTAGTCGGCGCAGGCGCCGATTGCCTCGCCCAGCGCGCCGATCCGTGGCGTTTCGTCGTCGCCGCTGCGCTGGCGCATCACGCGGGACAGCAACTGGTGCTTTTCGATCAGCGCGTCGATGTCCGGCATGATCCGCGGCGCCGGGAAACGGGCGGTGTAGCGCACCGACGGGCGCATCAGCACCGGCAGCTTGTCCCAGCCCAGGATCTGATCCATCGCACGCCAGGTGAATGCCGGGAAGATGAAGTAATGGTCGTCCATCGCGTTCTTCGGGATGGCGACGCTCAGCAGCAGGTCGAACGCCTCGATCGGCGGAATGTTCTGCCACAGCCACAGGAACAGGTGGTCGGCCTTGTTGGATTCGCCGCGGTTGCAGGCGGTCAGGAACGCTTTCTTGGTGGCCTCGACGCCTTCGGCCAGCGAGGCGTAGCCGGTGCCGTCACCCGCCAGGTACTCGGCCTGGGTCACCGCCCCGCCCTTGGCATCCAGCGGCTCGAATTCCAGCAGGGCGAACGGCGAGGTCACCGGATCGTGAATATGCTTGTTGGCCAGGGCGACGTGCTGGATGACGGGCAGGAACCGTTCCTCGCCCTGCAGCCGGTCCGACAGTTTCGACACGGCATAGACGCCGGCCATCGGGTGCAACGGCCCGCCGTGATGGCCGGGCGGCAGATCGGCGGAACGGACGACCGCAAGGACCGAGGCGGTGAGCATGGTTTTGATCGGCACACCGGCCCGCAGCTTTTCGAGAGTTTTGTCCACGATCTCACTGCGTGGCGTCTCTTCGATGAATTGCACGAGCGGTTCGATGGTGTCGTCGTATCGGACCCGTTGCGGCATGTTGAACTCTCCCGTTGGTGGTCGTGTCTCCGTCACTGCCATGGACGTTGTCCGGCCTGCCTCGCGCGGACGTCCGGCGGCCTTATCCCGGGCAGAATGGTCATCCTGACGGCACGGATTGTCAACTTTGCTCCGCTTGCCTCATCCGTACGCACATTTTGTGTGGACGGTCGCTTTCGGCGGGCCGGACGGCCGGCAGGGTGGGCGACGCGGGAAGAAGGTCGGTGTCTCGCGTCAGCCGCGACGCCAGCCCCGCCTCGCGTCTGCGCCACCTCGCGTCATGGTCGGCCTTCCCCGACCACGAGGCAAAAGGAAGACCGGTGCCTCACATCAGCCGCCGGCGCCAGCCCCATCCTCAGCCCCCGGGACAGCCCTGTGCCTCGACATACAGCGCGTAGACCGACTGACTCGCCGTCATGAACAGGCGGTTCCGCTTGCGGCCGCCGAAGCACAGGTTGGCGCAGCGTTCCGGCAGCAGGATGCGGCCGATCAGCGTGCCATCCGGCGCGAACACCGCTACCCCGTCATGCCCGGCCCCACCCGAGAAGCCGGCCCAGACATTGCCCTCGGTATCGACGCGGATACCGTCGGCATAGCCCGGGCTGGCGTCGAAGAACACGCGCCCGTGCACCGCCTTGCCATCCACCATGTCATACACATGCGTCGTCTTCGTCCCGCTCGGCGTATCGACAACATACAGCTTCGACTCATCGGGGGAAAAAGCCAGCCCGTTCGGCCGTTCCATGTCGCCGACGGCGATCGTCAGCTCCCCGGTCGCCGGATCCAGGCGATAGACACGGAACGGCATCTCCTGCGGCGCCTTGTCGCCCAGATAGTTGCCGCGGATCCCGGCACCATTGTCGCTGAACCAGATCGAGCCGTCCGACTTCACGACCACGTCGTTCGGGCCGGTCAGCCGCGTGCCCTGGAAATGCGAGGCCAGCACGGTGACGGTGCCGTCATGCTCGGTCCGCGTCAGGGTCCGGCTGCCGAGCTCGCAGGAGATCAGGCGCCCTTGCCGGTCACGGGTGTTGCCGTCGGGATGGCCGGCCGGATGGCGCAATGTCGCGACCGCGCCGGTGATCTCGTCCCAGCGCAGCAGCGCGTCGTTGGGAATGTCCGAGAACAGCAGGTAGCGTCCGTCGCCGTAATAGGCCGGCCCCTCGGTAAAGCGGAAACCGGTGGCGATCCGTTCGATCGCCGCATGGCCCAGCACCAGATGCTCAAACCGCGGGTCGAGAACGACGATGTCCGGGTCGGGATAGCGGATCGGCGCCGAGGACTCCCACCGTGATGGCCCCTCGGGCGCGGCCACGGCAGCCGAACGCGTGGATGTGATCAGTCCCTGGCTCATGATTTCGGTTTCCTTCCCCTCACTCGGTGCCGCACAGGCGGAGCGTGCAGGATATCAGGTCGATGCCGGCTGTCACGACCGGCTGCCACCCTGGCCGGTTCCGGCCCGTCCGGCGGCGTGCCATCCTGCGTCGCGACACGGATCGACACGGGGGACGGCGCCTCATGGACATGCAGCTCAGGGACAGGATCGTGCTGATCACCGGATCCAGCCGCGGGATCGGCCTGGCGACCGCACATGCCTTCGCCGCCGAAGGCTGCCGCCTGATGCTGTCCGCCCGCTCGGCCGACGCGCTGGCGGCGGCGGAAACGGCCCTGCGGCACCAGGGGGCCACGGTGGCGGCACAGGCCGCCGACGTCACGCACCCCGGCGGCGCCCAGGCGGTGGTCCAGGCCGCGGTCGCCGCTTATGGCGGCATCGATGTCCTGGTGAACAATGTCGGCGGCGGCGGGGGCGGGCCGCACATCGAAGGCAGCACCGACGAGGACTGGCAGACGGTCCTGAGTGTGAACCTGGTGCAGACCGTGCGCATGATGCGCCTGGCCCTGCCGCATATGACGGGGCGCCCGGGCGCGGCCGTGGTCAACGTCGCCTCGATCTCGGGCTGGGTGCCGCAGCTCGCCATGTCGGGCCAGTACGGCGCAGCCAAGGCGGCGCTGATCTTCGACACCGAACGCTGGGCGCTGGAATTCGTCCCGCACGGCATCCGGGTGAACACCGTCTCGCCCGGCTCGATCCTGGTGCCGGGCAATGGCTGGGACCGCTACCGCCAGGCAAACCCGGACGAGTACGAGGATTACGTGCGGCACGGCTTCCCCATGGGCCGGCTGGGCACCGCCCAGGAGGTGGCGGATGTCATCGTTTTCGCCGCCTCGCCCCGCGCGCACTGGATCAACGGCCGCAATATCCCGGTCGACGGGCTGGAGCAGCCCTACGCCCCGCTGGACCGAAGGCCGTTCTGACCCGTGCGTCCGGCGGGCGCTTCTGGCCGAACCCGGCGGGCACCGGTAGAACCGCATGACCGGGGTCGCGGCTTCGGCCGGTCGACGCCGGGGTCGGGAAACCATGAACAGGAAACCACGAGGGAGACAGGCGATGGCATTGTATGAGCTTCGTACCTACACCCTGTATGTCGGCAAGATGGCCGAAGCCACCAGGCTCTATCAGGAGCTCGGCTTTCCCGCCCTGCAGAAGGGCGGGCACGACCGGAACCTGGTCGGCTACTTCCAGGGCGATACCGGAACGATCAACCAGATCGTGCATCTGTGGAAGTTCGACGACGATGCGCACCGGCGCGCCCACTGGGCGGCGGTGTTCGCCAATACCGACTTCGTCGAGGGCTTCGCCGCCAAATTCCGGCCGCTGGTGATGACGCAGGAAGTCAAGCTGCTGCACGCCGCCCCCTGGGGTCCTCATCCATAACGAGCCGAGGCGCGCCATGACCACGAACATCCCGCTCAGCGGTGCCCGCCTCTGGGACAGCCTGATGGAGATCGCGAAGATCGGCGGCACCGCCAAGGGCGGCTGCAACCGGCAGACGCTGACCGATCTCGACGGTCAGGGGCGCGCCTTGTTCCAGCGCTGGGGTGAGGCCGCCGGCCTGACACTGACGGTCGACCGGGTCGGCAACATGGTGTTCCGCCGCCCCGGGCGCGACCCGTCGCGCCAGCCGGTCGCCATCGGCAGCCACCTCGACACGCAGCCCACCGGCGGCAAGTTCGACGGCATCCTGGGCGTGCTGGCCGGGCTCGAGCTGATGCGTGCATTGCACGAGGCCGGCGCCGAGACCGAGGCGCCGCTGGTCCTGATCAACTGGACGAACGAGGAAGGCGCCCGCTTCTCGCCCCCGATGATGGGCAGCGGCGTGGCGATGGGCATCTTCCCGGAGGCCGAGGTGCTGGCGAAGCAGGACGCCGACGGCAAGCGGTTCGGCGACGAATTGCGCCGCATCGGCTGGCAGGGCGACGCCGACCCCGCCGCGCTGCAGTCGCTGGGCGCCTATTTCGAGCTGCATATCGAGCAGGGACCGCAGCTCGAGAACGAAGGGCTCGACCTCGGCGTCGTCACCCATGCGCTGGCACAGAGCTGGTACGAGGTCACGGTCGAGGGCGAGGACGCCCATGGCGGCAGCATCATGGCCGGGCGGCGCGACGCCATGATGGGGGCGGCGAAGCTGATCGCGGCGGTGGAGGAGATCGCATTGGCCGCGATCGCGCCGTCCGGCGAGCCGGGGCGCGGGACGGTCGGCATGGTGACCGTGTTTCCGGGCAGTCGCAATGTCGCGCCCGGGAAAGTGTGGTTCAGTATCGACACGCGTCATGGCGATCCGGACTGCCTGGCGGCAATGGGCAGCCAGATCAAGGCGCACGCCGCGGCGCTGGCAGCGGAACGGCGGCTGACGATCGAGGTCGCCGATTTCTGGCATGCGCCGCTGACGCCGTTCGCGCCGGAGCTGGCCGAGCGTTTGCGGGTGGCGGCGCGGGGGCGGGGCTATCGGTTCAAGGATATGCCGACCGGCATCGGCCATGACGCGGTCTACATGGCGCGCAAGGTGCCGACGGTGATGCTGTTCTGCCCGTGCCATGGCGGCATCAGCCACAACGAAGCCGAGAGCATCACGCCGGAATGGGCGACCGCGGGGATGGAGGTGCTGGCCGACGCCGTGCTCGCCACCGCCGGCGTGAGCCGTTGATCTGCGCCCTTCAGCGGCGCGCGCCCGCGTCCACCCGGCTACGCCGTGCCGGTGATCTCCTGCCATAGTTGCCGTGTCTCGCCGCGCGGGTCGTTGTCGATCCGGCATGGCGCATCCAGCATCAGGGTCGCGCGGTCGGCGATCGTATAGGCCGGCCAGGCCGGGATCGTGGCGTGGGACGGCACGCCGTCGCGGGCGAAGTTCGCCCAGGTGCCGGACATCGTCGCCGCCAGCGTGCGCGCGGCGGGGCTGAGGTCCGTCAGGTTCGTCAGGTCGATCGTATCGAAGGCGAACGCGACATCCATGGCATGCGGCGCACCCAGGCGGCCCTTGTGCACCGGCGTGCGCCAGTCGAACGAATACATCCACACCGTGCCGCGCCCGGGAGTCATCCCCCCTTGGGCCACCCGCCGCTGCGCCAGCAGCAGCGAACGAAGCCGGAAATTGCAGTCGGTGGTCGCGGCAATCAGCCTCTCGGCCGGCGAGGTGCCGGGATACAGGCGTCCATATGTCTGCAGCACGCGGTCCGCCTGGTCACCGGCCAGCGCGGCGATACGGCTCCGCAGCTCGGCCTCGGTCAGGGTGCGGAACCAGACCTTGTCGTCGGGGGCGAGGAAGATCGCCGTCTCGTCCAGCATGTCGCCGACGATCACCGGCACCGCGGGCGAGGCATCGGGTGCCACCGGATCGAACGGGTGCGTCGGCACCACATGGCCGTCGACCACCGGGCCGAACGGGTAGCGGTCGAACAGCGGATAGGGAGACGGGCCCAGCGCCCTCTCGGCCGGCTTCACCGCGGCGAGCAGGTCGGCGATCGGCAGGGCCTGCAGCCTGCCGATATCGCCCTTGTGCAGGCCGAGGATGCGCAGCACGTGCTCGGTCAGGGCGATGGCGCGCTCGCGGGTGCGCAGGCGGATGCAGGCGCCGCTCTGGATGATGGCGCGATGGAACAGGCCTTTGGCGCGGGGCATGGTCAGCAGGACGCTGACTTTCCCGCCACCACCGGATTCACCGAAGATCGTGACATTGCCGGGATCGCCGCCGAACGCGGCAATATTGTCGCGCACCCATTCCAGCGCGGCGATCATGTCCAGCGTACCGGCATTGCCCGAGCAGGCGAACTCGGGCGAGGCGATCGACGACAGGTCGAGATGCCCGAGAATGTTGAGCCGCTGGTTCACGCAGACCACCACGACGTCATTGCGGCGGGCGAGGCGGCTGCCGCGGGTGCGGCCGCCATTGGCATTGCCGAACGAGAACGCGCCGCCATGGAACCACACCATGACCGGGCGCCGGTTCCCGTCGGGTGCCGGCGTCCACAGATTCAGCGTCAGGCAGTCCTCGGTTTCCGGCGACGGGTCGGGCGTGCCGGACAACGTTTCCAGCTCGGGCCGGGTCGGGTTGCGCAGCCCGGCCTGCGGCGCCTTGCCCAGGATCGCGGTGGCGTCGCGGATGCCGGTCCACGGCGCAGGCGGTTTCGGCGGCAGGAAGCGGTTGGCACCGCCGGTCGGCGCGCCATAGGGCACGGAGAGGAACGCAGCCACATCGTCCATCGTCGTGCCGCGGACGCGGCCATAGGCGGTTTGCACGGTGGCGGACATTGTCTTCCTCCTGTTTCGCCGGGCAGCATGCGGCGCGTCGGCAGCCCATCGCCAGCATGGGCCGACTGTGTGGGAGGAAGCGGGACATGCGCAACGCCAATCGCCGGTACACCCTGAGGTCGCGCCCGGCCGGCCTGCCGAGCCCGGAGAATTTCGCGGCGGATACGGTGCCGATCCGCCCGCCGGGTGACGGCGAGCTGCTGGTCGAGACGATGTATATCTCGATCGACCCCGCCATGCGCTCCTGGATCGGCGAGGGGCCGGCCTACACGCGGCGGATCGAGATCGGCGAACCGATGCGCGCCGGCGGGATCGCGCGCGTGCTGGAAAGCCGGGCCGACGGGTTCGCGCCCGGCGACGTGGTGCAGGGGCGGGTGGGATGGCAGAGCCATCCGACGCTGCGAGGGCGGGAGACGCAGAGGTTGGACCTGACGCTGGGCTCGCTGCAGGACTGGCTGGGGCCGCTGGGAACCAGCGCGCTGACCGCCTATTTCGGCCTGCGCGATGTGGGCGAGCTGCGGCCGGGGGACCGGCTGCTGGTTTCGACCGCCGCCGGCGGGGTCGGGCAGATCGCCGTGCAGATGGGCCGGATCGAGGGCTGCCGCGTGGTCGGCATCGCCGGCGGGCCGGAAAAATGCCGGTTCCTTGCCGAGGAGCTCGGGGTGGACGCCGCCATCGACTACAAGGCCGAGGCGGATCTGACGGCGGCGATCCGGCGCGCCTGCCCGGACGGGGTGGACGTGTATTTCGACAATGTCGGCGGGCCGATGCTGGATGCGGCTTTGGCCAACATGCGCAGCGGCGGCCGGATCGTGTGTTGCGGGCGGATTTCCCAGGCGGGCGCAGCCGAACCCTATGGCATCCGCAACCTGGGTCTGATGGGCGGGCGCCCGATGCGGATGGGAAGCTTCATCGTGTTCGACTACAACAGCCGCTATCCCGAGGCGCGGGCCTGGCTGTCAGCACAGATCAAGGCCGGTCGGCTGCGTCAGCGGCTGCATGTCGAGCACGGGCTGGACCGCGCGCCGCATGCGCTGGGGATGCTGTTCCGCGGCGAGAACATGGGCAAGCTGGTGGTCAGGGTGGCGGCGTAGCGGGGGGGTCCTCGACGATCTCGATGTCGCGATAGATCTCCGCCATTGGCACCGCGATACCGACCTCCGGCAGGGGAAGCAGGGCGTCGCAGCTTCAGTTCGCCACCGACGATCCGGCAAGGCGGCCGGTTCAGCCGGCTTCCGACCGCGCGGATCAGCGCCGCCTGGATCAACGCATGCTCCTCCGTGCCGCCTACCATCGCGACCGGCCCGGTGCCGTCGAATTCGTAGCGCAATTCCTGCCGTTCTTCCCAGGCCAGGAACGATTCGACTGTCCAGGGTTTGCTCAGGGCGATGCTCATTGGTCCCCCATGTCACATATCGGCCGCCAAATCGCCTCCCGGCCCTGTGAGACCGCTGCGGCCACCCCATCTGCCGACAAACACGCCGGGGATCGAGCCATGACCGACGACGCGAACCTGCTGCGCAGGGAAACCTCCCCTTATCTGCTGCAACATGCCGACAACCCGGTGCACTGGCGCCCCTGGGGTGCCGCGGCGCTGGCCGAGGCGAAGGCGGCCGACAAGCCCGTCCTGGTCTCGATCGGCTATGCCGCCTGCCACTGGTGCCACGTCATGGCCCATGAATCCTTCGAGGATCCCGAGACGGCGGCGCTGATGAACCGCCTGTTCGTCAACATCAAGATCGACCGGGAGGAGCGGCCGGACATCGACCATATCTACATGTCCGCCCTGCACGCCCTGGGCGAGCAGGGTGGCTGGCCGCTGACCATGTTCCTGACGCCCGACGGCGCGCCGTTCTGGGGCGGCACCTATTTCCCGCCCGAGCCGCGCTGGGGCCGCCCCTCGTTCCGGCAGGTGCTGATGGGCGTGGCCGAGGCCTATCGCACCGGCGCCGAGGCGGTGGAGAAGAACGCCGCCACGCTGCGCCGCTATCTGCAGAGCCAATCCGCCGCGCAGCCGGGCGGCCTGCCGCAGCCCGCCCATCTGGACGCGGTGGCCGAGGCCTATCAGAAGCTGAACGACCCGGTGAATGGCGGGCTGCGCGGCGCGCCGAAATTCCCCAACCCGCCGATCTTCCGCTTCCTGTGGCAGAACGCCTTCCGCACCGGCCGCCCCGAGGGCCAGGACATGCTGTGCCTGATGCTGGAACGGATGTCGCAGGGCGGTATCTACGATCATCTGGGCGGCGGCTATGCCCGCTATGCGGTCGACGACATCTGGCTGGTGCCCCATTTCGAGAAGATGCTGTACGACAACGGCCAGTTGCTGGAGCTGCTGGCCCTCGCCCACGCGCTGCGCCCCGACCCGCTGTTCGCGGCCCGCGCGGCGGAGACGGTCGGCTGGATGGACCGCGACATGACGGCGGAGCGCATCGGCGGCAAGGCCGCCTTCGCCGCCTCCGAGGATGCCGACAGCGAAGGCGAGGAAGGCCGTTTCTACGTCTGGACCGAAGCCGAGATCGACCGCCTGCTGGGTTCGCCCGCCGCGTCGTTCAAGCACGCCTATGACGTGACGCCGGCGGGCAACTGGGAAGGCCACACGATCCTGCGCCGCGTCACGCCTCCTGCTTCCCCCGCCGACGAATCCGGCCTCGCCGACGCGCGGCAGACGCTGTTCCGCGCGCGGGAAAAGCGGGTCCGCCCCGGGCGCGACGACAAGGTGCTGGCCGACTGGAACGGGCTGGCGATCATCGGCCTGGTGCGGGCCGCCGCGGTGTTCGACCGCCCCGACTGGATCGCGCGGGCGCGGGAGGCGTTCGACTTCATCATCGAGACCATGTCCGCGCCGGACGGGCGGATTCACCATGCGCTGCGCCTGGGCCGGGTCTCCGCCGCCGGGCTGCTGGACGATCAGGCCGCGATGGCGCGGGCGGCGCTGGCGCTGTTCGGCGCCAGCGGTGAGGCGCACTTCCTGGACCACGCCGTCCGCCTGGTGGGCGTGGCCGAAGCGCTGTTCGCCGATGGTCAGGGCGGGTTCTACACCACGGCGGCGGACGCCGCGGATGTGCCGCTGTCACGCCCCCGGACGGCGCAGGAGAACGCGACGCCGGCGGCAAACGGCGTGCTGGCCGAGGTGCTGGCACGCCTATACCACCTGACCGGGGAGTCACGGTGGCGCGAACGATGCGAAGCGCTGCTGCGGGCATTCACGGGCGACGTGAACCAGTTGGCGGCGATGTCCGGCCTGCTGGCAGCCGCCGATCTGCTGGAGGAAGCGGCCTGCGTGGTGGTGGCTGGCGATCCGGCGCACCCGCGGGCGCAGGCGCTGCTGCGCGCCGCGCTGGCGGCGCCCGACCCCGCGGTGGTGGTGCTGCGGGCACCGGCGCCGGACTCGCTGCGGGCGGGTCACCCGGCGCATGGCAAGGGTCCGGTGGCGGACGGGCCGGCGGCGTATCTGTGCCGGCGGAGCGTATGCAGCCTGCCGGTGACCGACGCCGCGGCGTTGGCACAGATGCTGCGGCGGCGCCAGGCGGTGTGACCAGCGGCGGACGGGCCGGCCGTCCGCTGATCACACCCACGCGCATGCCCGCCCTGTTGCATTGCACAAAACGCACCGGTTTGTGTGGCAGCGCCCGCGTGCTAACAGGACGCGCCCCAACCACCGATCAGGACCGAGATGAACGAGCAGCGCCCCGCCGCCACCCTCCATCGCTTTTTCACCGCCCCGCTGGCGGAAACCGACCCCGAGCTCGCCGCCGCCATCGGCGCCGAACTGCATCGCCAGCAGGACGGCATCGAGCTGATCGCGTCGGAAAACGTGGTCTCGGCTGCCGTGCTGGAAGCCCAGGGTTCGGTCCTGACCAATAAGTACGCCGAAGGGTATCCGGGCCGGCGCTATTACGGCGGCTGCGTCTATGTCGACATCGCCGAGGAGCTCGCCATCAATCGGGCGAAGCAGCTCTTCGACTGCGCCTTTGCCAACGTGCAGCCGCATTCCGGCGCCCAGGCCAACCAGGCGGTGTTCCTGGCGCTGTGCCAGCCGGGCGACACCGTGCTGGGCATGAGCCTCGCGGCCGGCGGCCACCTGACGCATGGCGCGGCGCCGAACCTGTCCGGCAAATGGTTCCACGCGGTGCAGTACGGCGTGCGCCAGGAAGACGGACTGCTGGACTATGAGGAGCTGGAGCGGAAAGCCCGCGCCGAGAAGCCCCGCCTCATCATCGCCGGCGGCTCGGCCTATCCGCGCTTCATCGACTTCGCCCGCATCCGCACGGTGGCGGATGAGGTCGGGGCGTATTTCATGGTGGACATGGCGCATTTCGCCGGCCTGGTGGCGGCCGGCCTGTTCCCCAGCCCGCTGCCGCACGCCCATGTCGTGACCACGACCACGCACAAGACCCTGCGCGGACCGCGCGGCGGCATGATCCTGTCGAACGACGCCGAGATCGGCAGGAAGATCAACTCGGCCGTCTTCCCCGGCCTGCAGGGTGGGCCGCTGATGCATGTCATCGCCGGCAAGGCGGCGGCGTTCGGCGAAGCGTTGCGGCCGGAATTCCGCACCTATCAGAAGGCGGTACAGGACAATGCCCGCGTGCTGGCGGAAACGCTGAAATCCCAGGGCCTGGACATTGTCTCGGGCGGCACCGACTGCCACCTGATGCTGGTCGACCTGCGGCCCAAGCGCGTCACCGGCAAGGCGGCCGAGGCATCGCTGGAACGCGCCCACATGACGGCGAACAAGAACGCCATCCCGTTCGATCCGGAAAAGCCGACCGTTACGTCCGGCATCCGCCTCGGCTCGCCCGCCGCCACCAGCCGCGGCTTCGGCACCGAGGAGTTCCGCCAGGTCGGCCTGATGATCAATGACGTGCTGGAGGGCCTCGGCCGCTCCAACGACGGCACCAACGCCGCGGTCGAGGCCGAGGTGGGCGCGCGGGTCAGGGAACTCTGCGCCCGCTTCCCGCTCTATCCCGGACGGTAGGGTAGGCCGCCATGCGCTGCCCGTTCTGCGGTTCCGAGGACACCCAGGTGAAGGACAGCCGTCCCACCGAGGACAACAGCGCCATTCGCCGGCGCCGGTTCTGCGGCAATTGCGGGCAGCGCTTCACCACCGTCGAACGCGTGCAGTTGCGTGAGTTGACGGTGGTGAAAAGCGACGGGCGGCGCGTGCCGTTCGACCGCGACAAGCTGGCACGCTCGATCCGCGTCGCGCTGCGCAAGCGGCCGATCCAGGAAGAGCGGATCGAGCGCATCGTCAACTCGATCGTGCGCCAGCTCGAAGCCAGCGGCGAGAGCGACATCCCCAGCAAGCAGATCGGCGAGCACGTGATGGACACGCTGAAGGAGCTGGACAAGGTCGCCTATGTCCGTTTCGCCAGCGTCTATCGCAATTTCCGCGAGGCGAAGGACTTCGAGGATTTCGTCGGCTCGCTGGCGGATCAGGAGTGATGGCGGCGGCCGAGCGGCGGTGCCATGCGGAATGTTGGGACGCATGTCACTACGGCCGGTCCTGCGCGTCGATGGCCGCCGCCACGTCCCAGGCATCTTGCGGCGACGGGACGGGCTGATCCGGCGTGGTGCCCGCCGGCATGTCGTCATGGATGAAGGCCGCGGCGATCGCAACAGGCGGACGCGTCGAACGGCCGCGGAAAATGATTTCGCTCCTCGCATGAACAGACATCGGTATCGGCGGCAGCCGCCCGTCGGTTCGGCTGGCACGCTTGTCGGCCTGGCCGAACGGGTGTTACTGGACGAGATCAGGTTTCCCGCCGAGAGATCGCGCTGCCGGCGGGGATGGTAATGAAGTGGTGAACCGATCCGTGTCGTCCGGCGTCCTGCTGAGCCCAGAGGCCGAGGGGCCGAACCGCCTCGCGCGGACGCGGTTACCGGCCTGCGGCGCCCGTCACCAGGGCGCATTGACCATCCGATGATCGCGCCGGCCGACATCGCCCATATGCGCACCGCCCTTGCCCTCGCACGGCGTGGCCTGGGCACGGCCTGGCCGAACCCGTCGGTCGGCTGTGTGATCGTGCGCGACGGCCGCGTCGTCGGGCGTGGCCATACGGCGGCAGGCGGGCGCCCCCACGCCGAACCTGTCGCGCTCGCCCGGGCGGGGGCGCAGGCGCGCGGTGCCACCGCCTATGTGACGCTGGAACCCTGCTGCCATTGGGGCAAGACGCCGCCCTGCACCGATGCGCTGATCCAGGCCGGCATCGCCCGCGTCGTCATCGGTGCGCACGACCCCGACCCGCGTGTCGACCGGCAGGGCGCCGCCCGCCTGCGCGCCGCCGGGATCACGGTGGACGAAGGCGTGCTGGAAGCCGAGGCGCAGGAGACGCTGACCGGTTTCCTGCAACGCACCACCCAGGGCCGGCCGATGGTGACGCTGAAGCTGGCGACCACGCTGGATGGCCGCATTGCGACCGCCGCCGGCGAAAGCCAGTGGATCACCGGCCCCGCCGCCCGCCGCATGGCACATGCGCTGCGCGGCCGGCACGATGCGGTGATGGCCGGCGTCGGCACCGTGCTGGCCGACGACCCGGAACTGACCTGCCGCATCCCCGGCTTCCGCCCGATCCCGGTGGTGCGCGTCATCGCCGACAGCCATCTGCGTACGCCGCTGACCAGCCGCCTCGCCCGCACGGCGCGGCAGGCGCCGGTCTGGTTCCTGATCCGCGAAGGCACCGATCCGGCTCGCAAACGCGCCTTTGCCGACCTGGGCGCCACGCTGATCCCGGTGCCGGGCGCGCCTGCCGGCGTCGACATCGCCGCCGCGATGCGCGCCCTGGGCGAGGCCGGCCTGACCCGCGTGCTGGTGGAAGGTGGCGGCCAGCTTGCCGGCGCGCTGATGCGGGCCGGCCTGATCGACCGCATCGCCTGGTTCCACGCCCCCGCGGTCATGGGCGGCGACGGCTGGCCCGGCGTGCAGGCGTTCGGGATTGAAAAACTCACCGCCATGCCGAGGTTCGTTCGGCAGCGCATCACCCCGGTCGGCGACGACATACTCAGCGAATATACAAGGCAGCCCTGAATGTTCACCGGAATCATCACCGCCCTCGGCACCGTGCGGACCATCCGGCCGATCGGCGACGGCAAGGACATGCGCCTGGTCATCACCGCCCCGTGGGCCGACACCGGGGACATCGCCCTCGGCGCCTCGATCGCCTGTTCGGGCTGCTGCCTGACCGCGGTGGAGATCGGCCCCGACTGGTTCGCCGTCGACGCCTCGGCCGAAACCCTGTCCCGCACCACGCTGGGCACCTGGACCGTGGGCTCCCGCGTCAATCTGGAACGGTCGCTGAAGATCGGCGACGAGCTGGGGGGCCACATCGTCTCGGGCCATGTCGACGGTGTCGGCACGGCGGTATCGGCCACGCCCGAGAACGGGTCCACCCGCTGGGTGTTCCGCGTCCCGGCCGAGCTGGCGCGGTTCATTGCGGAGAAGGGGAGCGTGGCGGTGGATGGCGTGTCGTTGACGGTCAATGCCGTGCAGGGCGATACATTCGGCGTGAACATCATCCCGCACACGGCGTCGGTGACCAGTTTCGGCACGCTGAAGCCCGGCGATGCGGTCAACCTGGAGATCGACATGCTGGCCCGCTACGTGGCTCGCCTGGCGGAGGCGCAGAGGGGAGCCATTTGATGGAGAATTTCGTGGACCTGCCGCCGGCCCAGACCGAACTGTCGAAATACATCTCCTCGGCCGAGGAGGTGATCGAGGAAGCACGCAACGGCCACATGTTCATCCTGGTCGATGACGAGGACCGGGAGAACGAGGGCGATCTGGTGGTGCCCGCGCAATTCGCCACACCCGACGCGATCAACTTCATGGCCCGCTATGCCCGCGGCCTGATCTGCCTCGCCATGACCCGCCAGCGGGTCGAGCAGCTTGGCCTGCCGCTGATGAGCCAGCAGAACGGCACGCGGCACCAGACGGCGTTCACCGTCTCGATCGAAGCGCGGGAGGGTGTGACGACCGGCATCTCGGCCGCCGACCGGGCGCGCACCATCGCCGTGGCGATCAACCCGGAAAGCACCCGCAACGACATCACCACGCCGGGCCATGTCTTCCCGCTGATGGCGCGGGAAGGCGGCACGCTGGTGCGGGCCGGCCATACCGAGGCATCGGTCGACATCGCCCGCAAGGCCGGGCTGTATCCCGCCGCGGTGATCTGCGAGATCATGAACGACGACGGCACCATGGCGCGCATGCCCGACCTGGTGACCTTCGCCCAGAAGCACAATCTGAAGCTGGGCACGATCGCCGACCTGATCGCCCACCGCCGGCTGACCGAGCGGCTGGTGCGCCGGGTCGCGGAAGGCGCCTACCGGCACCCGGCGGGCGGCGAGTGGCGTGCCGTCGTCTACGCCAACACCGTCGAGTATCAGGAGCATCTGGCGCTGGTGAAGGGCGACATTTCGGGCCCCGAGCCGGTGCTGGTGCGCATGCACGCGGTCGACCTGCTGGACGACATGACCGGCGCGCCGCACTGGATCGCGATCCACAACGCCATGCACATGATCGCCCGCGAAGGCCGCGGCGTCGTCGTGCTGATCCGAGAGCATCGCAAGACGGCGCTCGCCGAACGGGTGCGCCAGTTGCAGATCAGCACGCGGCCGCAGAGAGTGCTGCGCGATTACGGCATCGGCGCCCAGATCCTGCTGGACCTGGGGGTCAAGGACATGGTGCTGTTGACCAACCGCCGCCGCACGGTCATCGGTCTTGACGGGTACGGCCTGAACATCGTCGAACAGCGGCCGATCCCGAACGTCGTTGGCGGAGGCTACGAAGTATGAGCACTCAGGACGCGGAACTGCCCTCCGCCCCCAAGGTCCGCGGCGCTGCGCCCCATCTGCTGGTGGTGCGCGCGCCCTATTACCGCAAGGTCGTCGACGGCCTGACCGCCGGCGCCGAACGCATCATCAAGGAGGCTGGCGGCACGTTCGAAATCCTGGACGTCGCCGGCGCCTATGAGCTGCCGCAGGTAATCCGCCTCGCGATGCGCGGCAGCCGCCGCTATGACGGCTTCGTCGCGCTGGGCTGCATCATCCGTGGCGAGACGGACCACTATGAATTCATCTGCCGCTCGACCATGGACGGCATCATGAATGTTTCGTTGCAGTTCGGCCTGGCAATGGGCACCGGGCTGCTGACCTGCGATACCGTCGCGCAGGCCGAGGCCCGGTCGGGCCAGGACGGTCACAACAAAGGGGCCGAAGCCGCTGCCGCTGCGCTGTTGCAGATCGACGCCGCCCGCCATCTCGGCGCGGCCTGACGATGGGCGCGCGTCGACCGCACCGACCATGACGAGACCGCCCCGGACGCGGACGCGCACCGCATCCCGCGTCGCCGCCGTGCAGGCCCTGTTCCAGAGCGAGCAGGCCGGCGACAATCCTGAAACCGTGATCGACCAGTTCGTGCGTCATCGCCTGGGCGAAGTCCCGGGCGGCGACGGGTTCGAGGACGGGCGCGTCCCTGACGCCGAGGTCCCGCTGTTCTCCCGCATCGTCCGCGCCGCCGCCCGGCAGCAGGAGACGATCGATCGCATGGTGGCCGAGGCGCTGCCCGCCGACTGGCCTTTGGCTCGGCTCGACCCGGTCCTGCGCGCGCTGCTGCGCGCCGGGGCGGCCGAACTGGCGATGACCGACGGGCCGCCGGCCCGCGTCGTCATCAATGAGTATCTGGACGTGGCGCGCGGCTTCTTCACCGGCCCCGAGCCGGGCCTGGCCAACGCCGTGCTGGACCGCCTCGCCCGCCTGCTGCGGCCGGGAGATTTCGAGCAACGGGACTGACCTGGAGACTGGACCATGCCGTTTGACGAAACCGGCCGCCGCCCCGGCCGTCGCCCCGCCCGCAACGTCCTTGGCGGACCGCTGGAACTGTGCTCGGCCGACCCGCTGACCGGTTTCTTCCGCAACGGCTGTTGCGACACCGCCCCCGAGGATATCGGCAGCCATACGGTCTGCGTGGTGATGACGGCGGAGTTCCTGGAATACAGCCAGGGCGTCGGCAACGACCTGTCGACCCCGCGGCCCGAGTTCGGCTTCCCCGGCCTCAAGCCCGGGGACCGCTGGTGCCTGTGTGCGCCGCGCTGGCAGGAGGCGCTGGAAGCCAACGCCGCGCCGCGGGTGGTGCTGCGCGCCACCGCCGAGGGCGCGCTGCAATATTGCGCCCTGGTCGACCTGACGCGCTTCTCGATCGATCTGGCGTAAAAGGGGGCGCCTGCGTGGTCGGCAGGCGCCCCCCTTCCCGTCGCCGGGCCTCACGCCCGGGGACAATGAGCGATCATGCCCGCGACCGAGGCGGCATCACTGTCCCGGGCTCAGCGCCCGGTCATCCCGGCCCCATCAACCCGCGTCTCAGCCGCCCTTGATCTCGATCTTCTTGACCTGCGCCTCGGCCTTCGGCGACCGCGGGATCGTCACCTTCAGCACGCCCTTGTCGAAGCTCGCCTCGACCTTGTCGGTGTCGGCCTCGAACGGCAGGGTGAAGCGGCGCAGATAGGTGCCGTACGACCGCTCGACGAGATGATATTGTTTCTTCTCGTCCTTTTCGTCTTTTTCTTCCTTTCTCTCGGCCTTCAGCGTCAGCACGCCTTCGCTGAGATCGAGGGAGATGTCCTTCTGGTCGACGCCCGGCAGCTCGGCGGTCACTTCCAGGCCCATGTCGGTCTCGGCCACGTTCACCTTCGGGGACAGGAACCCGTCTTCCGTAAAGACCGAGGGCCACCCGCCGCGGGTGAAATCCTCGAACAGCCGGTCCATCTCACGCCGCAGCGCCTGGAACGGATCGCCGCCCCGGCCCACCACACTGCTGCGCCCAAAGGGTATCAATGACCTGATGTCCATCTCACGACCTCCTTGCGAATGCGGGCAGATCGTCCATCCGAGGCCGACCGTCCCGACCAGCGCCGTTCGCTTACGCCGCCGGCCCTGAAGGTGCGTTGATTTAGGTCAACCAGTAATTACATCCGAAACGATATCGTGCCGCTGGCAGCCGAGCGGTGCCGGTGCTGCGGGTCAGTCGGCGGCGTGGGTCAGGCTCGCCGGATCGGCGCCCACGCGTCCCCCTGCCCCGCCCGCCGCCTTGCCGAGGCGGAAATCATAGCGCACCGCCTGCA
>WBZO01002596.1_pt1 | contig 23038 bp, 17 predicted proteins | sample 5204261 | NCBI WGS metagenome assembly WBZO01 (sample SAMN12412400, study PRJNA552823) | activated sludge metagenome | isolation source: activated sludge from anammox sidestream of wastewater treatment plant... | place: USA: North Carolina | collected 2017-09 | reverse complement strand
ACATAATCCGAAGGCTTTATAAAAAAAACGATAGCACATGTTTACTTCCAAGGTCTCTTTGCTTCAACTTGCCTACTGGGCAAAGGCTCACCCGGTCGCTGCCCGCTGGGCTATTGCGTTTAACCGCATCACACTGGGCTTTATTTTCTTCTACATTGGTGCGTGGCTGGCGAATACCGGACAGGTGCATTTCAAGGCTGCTTTTGCACTCAGTGCCAGTGCTTATGCAATGGGCTTTCTGCTCTATCCTCGACGGAAGCACTACGGGAGAAGGGTAAAGGATTTTGCCCGACAGAAGTTTTGCGACGGGCTGCTCCTCGCATCTTCCTGCATTTTCTGGTGGGGGGTAGGCAACTACACCCTGCAGTGGCAGCCCACGCAGGTCTTCGCCTATGCACCTGTAGAGGTGATACCCTCAGCTATTGCCAAAGACAAAACGGGAAAGCTGTTTCCTTTTGAACACGCAAAAATTCTGACGAAGGCAAAGGAAAAGCGAAATAGCATTTATAAAAAAATAAAGGGATGGAAGCAGGTCTTTTTTAAAAAGGTCAAATCACGGGTGGACAATAAGTTCAATTTCGTAAAAAGCCGATTCGGGAAAGAAGATGGGTGGAAAATCGCCTTGCTTATTCTGATCAGCCTGGCAATTATCTTCATTCTCGGCTATTTGACAGCCGGACTCGCCTGCACGCTGTCCTGCAACGGGCAAGAAGCCCTTGCAGCTATCGTATCTATTTTAGGCTTAGGGTTGATTGCAGGTGCTGTTTTCCTGTTATGGTGGCATTCCATATTAAAAAACAGGAAGAAAAAAGAGGCATCAAAACTCAAACACTCCAAGGCCCCTCCTGCGTCGGAGCCTGGCATGCTGAAGCCTCCAGCGTCCGTGTTCGTGGACAATCCGCAGATTCGGGTTTGCTTTGAAGCAGAAGGCGAATCAGATCTCGAAGAAGTCACCATCCGCTCGGGGGAAGTACTTCTGGCAGATAAGGTACTGTTAGGCAAAAGCCCCTACTGCGTGAATCTGTGGCTAAAGGCCGGCATCAAAAGCCCCGTATTGGTTAGCGGCAAAAGTGGTAGGATGAAAATGGTCATTGAAGACGGCGATTTGAAAAAACAACTTTCCGTCCCCCTGGCTGGAGAAGAGGTTTTAGGCATTGATTTAATTCTAAAAGAGAAATGACACAGCAGCCACGAGCACTTGGGTTTGAGCGCTTTTGCCACCGTGTTCAACTCTCATCGCTGCCGGGTTCTTCGCTGTTTTTGCGGTTGCGCCACCACACATAACCGATGGTACCCACCAGCAGATAAGGCAGGGCAAGAAGGTAGAGGATGCCCGTATTCAGGCCCCTCCCGGCTTTGCCGCCGCTTCTGTAATTGCTTTCGGCAGTCATGCGACACATGGGGCACTGAGCAGGCACCTGTGGTGGTGCAGCAAAGGAAAGCAGAAAAAACAGGGTGAGAATCTTTATAAGCCGGTATTTCATGGCATTTTATTTTTCAATTGTAACAACTTAGACAGGGAATCTGTCTCATCAGTCTAATCGCTATCTTCGGAGGTAAAAAAACCCTTCAGAGGTCATTTGGCAATGCCCCCGTCAGTTGACTTCTGATACAGCCTCGAAGCGGTGCTTGTCTCATATGGCAAACCGCCGCCTTTGACAGCGAATAAGATTCTTTAAAAGAGGGAGGAAAAATTTCATTTTTCCTCCCTCCTCCTGCACCCTGCAAAGTAATTACTTTCAATTGTAATAAGGCTGAATCATCAAGTAAAGAACGGGGCCTGATACAGCCACATAGAGCCAAACCCAATACACCCAACGAGCCATTTTCCTGTGCCGGGCATACTGGCCAGTGAATGCTCTGATAAAAGTAAACAATATAAACGGGAAAATGACTGCGGCCAGCACGATATGGGTCAGCAGCAGAAAAAAATACAGGTACCGGATGGCTCCCTGCCCACCAAATTTAGTTTCATCCGTAGTGATATGGTACAGCACGTAGCCCAGCAAAAACAAAAAGGAGGTAAAAATAGCAAGCGTCATGGCCTTGCGATGGCTATCTACCTTGTTGTTTTTAATGAAATAAAGTCCTGCCAGCAGAATGACGGCTGTGATCATGTTTAAAGCTGAATACACTGCCGGCAGGAATGAAAAGTCCAGCGAGGTAGTAATCCGGATTTTCCGCATCAGCACGATCAGCAGGAAAACAATCGCCGAGGTAATCCAGGCGGCGATGTTCAGTTTTTTTTCCAGTGCAATATTGGGTTTGTCAGCAAGCATTTTAAATCTGTAATAACTAAGAACATGTTGGAGGTGCAGCCATCTGGCTAAAAACGACTTTTTCTCTCCTACTTTTTACCTTTTTATCTGCGGCAGTCCAATTCAAACAGCATCTCGCCTCAAACCCCAACATGCTCCAAAGAAAGTGAAGGAGCCAGGAAGGGCGACGTTCTGCGGATAAGCGTTTTCGGGCTTCCCAACCAGTAGCAAGGTAGTTACTCAGCGATTTGGCGTGATCTGCTGCTCAGCGCTTTTTCTTTTTGGGCATAATGAGCACGCTTTGTTCCACGAGTCTGCCCATTTCCTGGTTGTTATTGATGTCGTAATAGTTGCGGATCATACCCGTTGAATCAACCAGAGCGACGCTGCTCCCGGGTTTGGGCAGGCGGAATGTTTCTTCGGCAAGTCGTTGCCACTCCTGGACGGGTGTGCTCAGCAAGGACCACTGCTCGGGGTTTTCAATTCCCAGTTCTTTCGCTACATCAATTATTTGCCGGGTTGAGTCTTGGGGGATAAAAGAAAGGAATGCGATACCGAACTCTCTGCTGAAGCTCTGGTGAACTTTGGCGATCCTGCCCGTGAGTGCCTTGGCCTGGTCTCTGTCAGCGGGGAGGAAATTAACCACAGCCACCTTGCCTTTCAACCCTTCCTGCGAAACGATGCGGTTGCTTTGATCTCTCAGTTGAAAAGGTCCGATCTGGCCCAGCTCGTTCAATTCAGAGAGCGTTTTTTTTCTGTGATCCAGCCCTGTTTGCAAGTAATACCAAGACACTGCCGGGAAGATAATCAGCAAGGCTACGATCACGATGGACATAAATATTTGCTGTTGCGTTCGTTTCTCTTTTTCTTTCATTCGTGCCTGTTTTTCAAAATCAGAACCTGCTTTTCGGAAATGACATTCTGGGGGAAAAGTTCAATTCCATCTTCTTTTTTAGAGTTTGTTTGCGTTTTGGTGCTTTAGCAGAGATGCTGTTGGGATGGAGTTAAGGAACTTACCGGGCTAAAAAGGTGTCTTTTTATCTCTGGCAGCCCAACCCCAACAGCATCTGAAAACGAGCAATTTTTCGTCAATTTTTCTCCTTTTTTCCGTTGCGTAGCAGCGCTGCGGAACTGAAAAAAGGGGGGAAAGTGGCGTAAAAGGACCGTTTTTTAGCCAAGTGACCAAATCGCAAACAAACTCTTAAGGGCAGCGGGGTTTGTAAACTAAAAAGGCGAGCCGGTTGGTCTCGCCTTTTTGTTTTGTCAGATTAGCATTTTCGTTGTATTCTCATCGTAGTTAAGGCTGCCGGTAGAAGGGCTGCTCTCGACCTTTTCCTTGTTCTTTTTTTCAATTCGCTCGTTGTACTCACCCCATGCGTTCCCCTCGTGGAGGAAGGCGATGATAGCCCAGACGATTAGAACCAGGGGCAGCAGGATACTCCATCGCAAACCCGGTAGCTCATGTGCCATGTGCATAAAGAAGTAAACGATGTAGTAAGCCTTATACAAGCTGAAGCAAATCATGGCAGCCATATAAATATAGTGCGAGGGTCCTGTAAATTCTATTCCTGACACCAGATGGCCTTTAGCCAACAAGGCAATAAGTACCTCTACGATAGTGATAATCCCTAAAACTTTAAGACCCTTAAACGCCAACTTTTTTTGATCGTCATAACTCAAGTGCGCATCCATATTTTCAAAATTTTAAATTTTAAAGCATTGATTTTAATTGTCCCTGGAAGGGATAGTAAAAAATAGACAACTACTTGAAAGGGTGCAGGAGGAGGAATAAAAAATGAATCTTTATCTTCCTCCTCCTGCAGTTCGAGGTGTTTTTGGGGGAAAGTTGGAAAATCTTCCCCTAAAAATACCTCCTGCTAAGTAGTTATAAAATTACAAGAGGTAGAACACCAGGAACACAAACACCCAGACCAGGTCCACAAAGTGCCAGTAGAGGCCGATTTTCTCCACCATCTCGTATTTATTGCGCCGTCTGGCATAGACACCACTCGCTACGTTGACCAGAATAATCGTCAAAAAGCAAACCCCTGAAAACACGTGAAAGCCGTGAAAGCCGGTGATGAAAAAGAAAAGGGATCCGAAGGCTTTGGGGCCAAAGGCTTCCTTCTTCACACTGCCGTCTGCAGCCTTGTAAGCAGCCGTTTCGTACAGATGGGTATCGTGGTTAATAGTGATGAGATAAGGCTTGCCGGCTTCAAAAGATTCACCTGCCAGGGTTTTTCCGCTGTGGGTCACCTTTTCAAAATAGCGGTTTTCGGGAAAGTCCGCTGCGCCTTTTTGGAGGTAATACACAGCTTTAGCGCCATGTTCCTCTTTTTCAACTTTGGAGAAGCCCATGCTCTCCAACTCCTGGCCGGACAAATACTGCCCGCTTTCCGTGTGCATGGAAAAGGGGTTGGTGCCAATGGAGACGCCTTCTTCCTTGATCAAATTCGTCCATTCCCAAGCCTGGCTGCTAAGGAAGGTGATACCACCCACGATGGTAAGAAGCATCCAAAATATGACGCCTTTTTTGTTTTCCCGGCGGCCTTCCTGCACTGCACGCACCATCGTGACGGAGCTGGCGATCAGGACGAAAGTCATAAACGTCACGAAAATGAGTGGTGTATTGGTTTCACCGTGATAAAAGGGAACTTTGTTGAACACAAAATCCGGTACAGGCCATGTTTTACTGGCAAAGCGCAAAGCTCCATAAGAAATCAAAAAGCCAGAAAACGTGAAAGCATCGGACAGCAGGAAGTACCACATCATCAGCTTGCCGTAGCTCGCCTTGAAAGGCTCCTTTCCACCCTCCCACAATGTTTCATCTTGTTCGTTCGAATGTTCCAAAACTGCTGCTTCTGAAGCCATTGTCGTTGTTTAAAGTTTAGTTGATGAATAAAAAATGGCTGATACCAAGCCTCGCTGCTACAGGAAATTGCACCAGCTCAGCGATAAAACGTCAGAAAGATAAATAAATAGACCCAAAGGAATCCGATGAAATGCCAGTAGGTCAGTGTCAGCTCAAAGCGGAGTTTGCGCCTGGCCGTTTTTCTGAATTGAAGGCTAAACGCATGGATCAGGGCTACCGTCAACACGCCAATACCTGCCAACACGTGGGCTGCGTGAAACCAGGAGATAGCATAGACAAAATCTCCCGAAGGGTTCAGCGTAAAAGGAATACCGTTTTCCTTCATTGCCTGCCAGCCTTCGTACTGGAAGACAAAAAACAACAAGCCCAGCAGAAAAGTAATGGCTAGCAAAACCTTGTACCAGCTTTCATTCTCTCTGTTAAAAGCCAGGTAAGAGCCGTGTAGGCTTAGGCTGCTCAAAACAATCACGAGGGTGCTCAGCATAAAAACGCCGGGCAACTGAAACTCCAGCCAGTTACCCGCAGCCTGCCTCACAATGTAGGCACTTGTCAATGCAGCAAACATCATCAGGATAGAAGCACAGCCCGCCCACAAAGCAAATTTGTGGGGGTGGATCTTGTTTTTTCCCGTATTTTCCTGAATTGTTAAGTCCATGTTTAAATTTTATCTAACCACAGAAAAGTTAATGCAAAAGGCAGATAGAAAAAGGAGCTGAACATCAGCAGCAGAGCTGATCTTCGGTCGTGTTTTCTATATAAATTCCAGCCAAACCAGGCGTAAACAAGCGCAAGCACCACCATGGCAATAGCTGATACGCTGCCTGTAATCCCCGACAGGAAGGGAATTAACCCTACGGGTACCAGGCAAAGTGCGTAAAAGAACCCCTGCAGGCCAATCGTCTTGTCGGGTTCTCCGTCTTTAGAGATCACGAACTTGTAACCTGCTTTTTGGTAATCCTTGAAGGCCAGCCAACTAACCGCGCCAAAGTGCGGGAACTGCCAGAAGAACTGGATGGCAAAAAGAGCCAGCGCCAAGGAGGTCAGCTCTCCCTGAAAAGCAACGCAGCCTATCAGCATGGGCAGTGCACCCGGAAATGCACCAATGGCAATTGCCGAAGGAGATATCCGCTTCATCGGAGTGTATAAAAAAGCATAGCTTATCAGCGCAAGCACCCCGAAGAGTGCAGCCCAAGGATTAAACGTTGCCAGAAGTACCGTGCCCACAATACTGAGTACGCCAGCGACCATGATTGCCGTGGAAATCGCCATCCTGCCTGCTGCCAGAGGCCGGTTAGACGTCCTTTTCATAAGCTTATCGTAATCGCGTTCAATTACCTCATTGAGGGCATTGGCTGCCCCTGTCACACAAAACCCACCAAGGGCCAGTACGACGACGGCCGCCCAGTCAGTAGCCCCTGTGGAGGCGATCAGATAGGCCATCACGGCTGAATAAACCACCGTCAAATTCAATTTGAATTTCACCAGCACTCCAAAGTCATGCACTTTTTGCAGCACCAAGCTCAGCGGTGTGATACTCCCGGATTTTGTTCTGTAATTCACTATTTAAAATTCAAAATTTTGATGATCTGTTTTGGCACTGAAAGCAGCCTGCAACATCAAAAGAGGAAAACAAGCCAGGCTGGCCTATGAGTTTTCCATTTTTTGAGCTGGCTCAATGTCCGCCATGATCGGCCTCTCCTTCCCTCAAAGGCTCAATCTGAGGAATAAACTCGCGGTCGCCCTTGTTGTAATCATACGGCCAGCGCTGAACTGCGGGAATGTTGCCAGGCCAGTTTCCATGCCCCGGAACGATCGGCGTCGTCCACTCGATGGAGTTTGCACTCCATGGGTTTTTGTTAGTAACGCGCTTGCCTTTCCAGATGCTGTAGAAAAAGTTAACGACAAATAACAACTGGAAGGCATACGTCAGGATGGCCGAGACGGTGATAAACTGGTTCATCTCGGAAAAATGCGAGAAGGTGTCGAAGTTATCAAAGCGGTAGTAGCGGCGTGGCACACCTGCCATGCCAAGGTAGTGCATGGGCCAGAAAATGGCATACGCACCGAGAAGTGTGCCCCAGAAATGTATTTTGCCCAAAGTGGAATTCATGAAACGGCCGAACATCTTGGGGAACCAGTGGTAGATTCCCGCAAACATGCCGAAGAAAGCAGCAACCCCCATGACGATGTGGAAGTGTGCAACCACAAAGTAAGTATCGTGTAAAACGATATCTACGGCAGAGTTGCCGAGGAAAATCCCCGTCAGACCTCCTGAAATGAACATGGACACAAAGCCAATGGCAAACATGGAGGCAGGGTTGTACCGCAGGTTCGATTTGTAGATCGTGGCAATCCAGTTGAACACCTTCACCGCCGAGGGTACCGCAATAATCAGCGTAAAAATGACGAAGAAGTTGGAGATGAAGGGGTTCATGCCCGACACGAACATGTGGTGTGCCCACACCAGGCAAGACAAGAAGGCAATGGCCAACATGGAGTACACCATGGCCCTGTAGCCAAATATCGGCTTGCGGCCATGCACCGATAGAATTTCGGAAACGATACCCATGGACGGGAGGACGATGATGTACACCTCGGGGTGCCCCAGGAACCAAAACAGGTGTTGGTAGAGAATGGCGCTACCCCCAACGTGGTCAAGCGCCTGGCCACCGATGAAGATTTCACTCAGGTAGAAACTCGTGCCTAGGCTGCGGTCAAATATCAAAAGCAGGAAGCCCGAAACCAACACAGGGAAAGAAAGCAGGGCGACAATTGCAGTGATAAAGAAAGACCAGACCGTCAGCGGCATTCTCCACATATTCATGCCTTTTGTGCGAAGGTTCAACACAGTGGTGATGTAGTTGATTCCTCCTAGAGCCACCGAAATGACGAATAAAATCAAACTGAGCAGCCACAACGACATCCCCGTGCCCGAGCCATCCGATGCCTGTGGCAATGCACTCAGCGGCGGATAAGCTACCCAGCCTCCCGAAAAAGGCCCCGTGCTGAGGAACAGAGAATAGAACATGATTATGCTGGCTGCAAAAAAGAACCAGTACGCAAGCATGTTCAGCAGAGGAGATGCCATATCACGGGCACCAATTTGCAGGGGAATCAGGATGTTGCTGAAAGTGCCACTCAAGCCGGCCGTAAGAACGAAGAACACGAGAATCGTACCGTGCATGGTTACTAAGGCGTAATAGAACTCAGGCGAAAGTGTTCCAACGCCTGTTTCAGCATTTATTTCGATCCACTTGCCAAGAACCGGGCGAAGCCAGGCCACGCTTTCTTCGGGGAAACCCAGTTGAAGGCGAAAGATGAGAGACAGTGCCGCACCTATGAGTGCCCATATAATGCCGGTAATAAGAAATTGGCGACCAATGATCTTATGGTCCATGCTGAAAATATACTTCGTAATGAAGTTAGACCTATACTTGTCACCGTGTTCATGCTCGTGGAAGTGGTCGTCATAACCCAATTCTTCGATGAGCACATCTTCTTGATCTTTGACGGTTGATGCTACGTTAGCCATATTAATAAATTTTTATCCTTTTCTGATTACTGATTAGTGAACGCCTGTTGTGATTACTGAGTCAGGATTTGAAACTCCGTGCGGCGATTTTTCGCTCGTCCTTCCTCTGTGTCGTTAGTATCAATTGGTTTGTTTTGTCCGTAGCCTTTTGCATTGAGGCGGCTCGCCGCGATGCCGCCGTTAACTAAATAGTCGTACACAGTTCTGGCGCGCTCCTGTGAAAGTGTGAGATTAGCAGCGGCATCTCCAGTATTGTCTGTGTGGCCGGCCACTTCAATCGTCATATTTGGATATTTGTTCAGGGTGCTGATCAGGTTCCCCAACTCATACCGAGACAGGTCAGTGAGTTTAGCAGAGCCTGTTTCAAAATAAACGTGATTCAGACGGATGATTTTATCGGCAGCTGTTTCCGCTGCAAGCGCCTTTTCAACAGCGGCGTTGAAGTCTTGTTCACGCTGTTTGATTTCAATTCCCAGTAATTCATCTTTGCGAGGGTCTTCATCCGAGCCGCGGATATTGGACAAATAGAAAGATTGCTGTTCTTTCTGCCAGCTTTGATACTCTTCGTCCGACACAATCCGCACCAGCCTGCGCATACTGAAGTGGCCGTTCCCACAAAGTTCGGCACAGGCGAGTTCATAGTTAAAAGTCTTCCAAAGCGGGTCGCTCTTAGGGTCATCGGGGTCTGAAGGGCTTTGGTACTCCGGGTAATTACTCAACTCCTTTCTGTACTCTTCAGTAGTTTTTGTAGGCGTAAAAACGAAATACGTTGGTATGCCTGGCACGGCGTCCATTTTTATGCGGAAATGGGGCAGCCAGAAACTATGTAGCACGTCACGTGCCGTAATGCGCACTCGGACTTTTTTGTTGACAGGCAGCACGATTTCCGAAGGCTGGAAGTCATCCAGGTTTTTATCGTCCGTCCAATCCTGGCCCAGTGGGTTTTTACCGGTAATCATTCTGTAGTCGCGGGTACCGAGTTTGCCGTCGGCCCCCGGATAGCGCAGATACCACAGAAACTGGGTACCGGTAGCTTCAATTTCAATATAATCCTCATCTTCTGTTACATCTGCCATCACATCGTTCCAGGCTACAATGCCGCGGATCACCAGGAAGCACATCACAGCAGCAGGCACAGCCGTCCAGATAATTTCCAGCTTGTTGTTGTGCGGCATAAAGGTCGAAACAACACCTTTGCGGCCTCTGTATTTGTAAGCAAAATAAAAAAGAGCGATATGGGTAAGTACGAATACGATGCCGGTCAGGATCAGCGTAATGTTGAACATGTTGTCCAGCTCAACGCCATGCGCTGAGGCAGATTGGTGTGGGCCATAGCCGAGCATCCAGTTTTTGTAGTGGATAGAGGACCAAATGCAGACCCCAAGAAAGCCAACCATAAATAGGAGCATCAGCAGTCCTTGCCGCCTGTTGGTTTCGTACTGAACTTCCTCTTCTCCACGGATCTTTGTCGCTAATTCGGTAATCTTCCCGATTTGGACAATCACGACAGCAATGAGGGCCAGGCAAATGATGATTATTAATCCAGTGCTCATTTAAGTAAAGTTTATTTTTGAAGAATTGCAGAACGCCGTCTGTCTTCTATCAGTTTACAAATTTGCAATACATTATTCGTATGACTGCACTTCGTGGTGCAGGCTCTCTTCGATATAGGGATCGTTGGCTGGGAACAAACTCGCTTCCTCCAACTTTTTCAAAGCGAAATAGATAAAAAAGGCTGTAAACCCGAGGAAGACCCCAATGTCAAGCAGGCCCGGTATGGTGAATCCCGAAACAAAGGAAGAAGCGGCAGCGTGCCCGGCTTCACCGCCGGCGTGCCCCATTGCCTCTTGTGCTGTGAGCAGGATACCAGGTTTTATCATGTAAAAATTGTCCACCCAGTGGCCAATAAAGACCAATGCAGAGGTAAAGATCAAAGTACCATAGCGCCGCTTAGTGGTGTTGCGCATCAGAATCAGGAACGGAAGGGCAAAGTTCAGCACCAGATTGCCGTAGAACAACACCGGGTAGTTGTCCACTCTTTCTTTAAAATAAATGGTTTCCTCTCCTACGTTTCCGTACCAGATCAGCATGTATTGAGAGAACCAGCAATAGGCCCAGAAAATGCTGAAGGCGAACATATATTTACCCAGGTCGTGCAGGTGCTCCATCGTAACTCTTTCAAAATAGCCCTTTGACCGCAGGTAGATAAGCAATAAAATGGTCAGGGAGCAGGCAGCCAGGAACCAACTGGACATAGTGTACCAGGCAAACAAGGTGCTATACCAGTGAGCATCTACCGACATGACCCATTGCCATATCAGAGCCGGGCCGGTGAAGGCTGCAATCGGCAGGAAAATAGCAGCGTAAAAGCGGGTCTTTCGATGGTAGCTGAAATTGGTCGCTTCTGCGCCAAACTTGTCTTCCTGTACAGAGCCATCTCTGAGTTTTTTGGCGAAGAAGTACCAGGAACCTCCGATAATAAGCGTTCCAAACAGGTACCAGTGGTTGTTCAAAAACCCAGATTTACCAGTCAGCACGGCATCTTCCGCAACAGCCTGGGCATCTGTCCAGTGGTAGAGGTGGTTGAGATGCAGGTAGTTGGCAATACCCAGGATTGCCATCAAGATCAAACCGGGAAGCAGGAAAAGGGAGAATCCTTCCCACATGCGCTTAAAGGCCACGTGCCAACCGGAGTAAGCCGTGATAAAAGCCGCCAGCACGAACGTCGTCATAAAGGCCATTCCGGTAAAATAGGAGCTGTTGACCAGGAAGTTGGACCAAAACCGGGAATGAAATCCTCCGCTGGCTATTTGTTCCGGCTCCAGGAAATAGGTCAAGGCGAGGCATACCAAGCCTAAAGCCATTCCACCCCACAAGAAATTTTTCTGTTTTACTTCAAATTTAAACTGCTCCATGATGCAGATAATTAATCGGACTGTATAGCCCTTTATTTTTGTTTTAAACTATGCCTATCGAATATTACACGTACTAAGGGTCGAAGAAAAATAAAATGTACATTTCATTTTAAAAAACCATTTCCATTACGGGCTTTTTGAAAATGCCGGGTACAATTTATTAATGTCCTGTTTCTGAGTGGTTCGCAGCCGTCGTCCGGTCTGTATTTTCAACTTGTGAAAGAGGCCTGTCCTCTTCCATTTTACAAGGTTCACTGGTGGTCGCTGCTCTGTTCTTCTCCCGATGTATTGGTCTGCCCGCTTGTGGTAGCCGGCATCTCTGTTTCCGGTTTTACGCTTTTGGCAGTGAGCAGGCGCACTCTGGTTTCGGGTACTCCATACTCCTGATTCAGGGTGTTTGCCTCGTGGTCGTATTTTGCTTTTTTAGCCGTTGCCTGCAAGTGTCGGATATAGTGGATAACCTGCCAACGTTCTTCAAATGACAATTTGTCAGCATATGAAGCCATGACGTTTTTCCCATACATGATGCTGTGATAGAACCTGCCGTTGCTTGAGTTCACAAAGGCATCGTCTATTAAATTAGCCGGCTGAGCAGGGTACTTCCCCCCATTATCCCGCACCAGGTAGCCTGACCCGTCGCCCTTGTCACCATGGCAAATACCGCAGTAAATGATGTAAAGCTCCTGTCCTTTTGCCATCCCTTCTTTGGTTATCGGAAATGGATTGTATTTAATCTGCTGTGTAGCCAGCTCCCTTCCCTCATCAGTGTCGGGATAATAATAGGGGACATGACCGTTTGGCGTATAAGTAATACCGCCGTGGTCGCTCCTGTTTTCCATCGTTGTCAGCACGGCCTCATCGGCCGAGGCGTAGGTGCCGTCGTGCGCCACTATGCCGGCATAACCTCTGGGCACTGTACCCTTTACAGGGCCTCTGGGCTGGGAAAGCTCTCTGCGAGTGAAAGTACTCTCCTTGTCCCAGGTATGAAGTGAGTAATCATTCAAAGTATTTGGCTCATAAGCAGTTGCATGTGCCATATCCGGAATGAACTCGCTTCCGGTTTTGTTTTTGCCGGCTTGCTGGCAGGAGTAAAAGCCTGGTATCATCACAGCGGCAAAAGAGCCAATCAAGAGATATTGTGCTATTTTCATTTTTTGAAATAAATTCTACTTAGAAAACGATGATAAAATAACCGGTTAGTGGACATTTTCCACTTCCTCCTCCCTTCCATCTGCTCCGCTCAGTGTCAATGGATGCACGCCGGCACCCTTCCTCATATGGATTTTGAATGGATTTCTTCCGCTCCGGTGCTTTCAAAAAAGCCTTTGAGTTTGTCCACATCTTCCACGCTCATGCCGTTGGTACGGAAGGCTAGGCAAAACTTGTCATCCGTGATCCTGTCATCCAATACCGGGTTGTTCACGCCAAACCCCAGGCCGCACACAATATAAAAGACGACCGTCATCCCTATAGCACAAAACAACACCGTTGCCTCAAAGACGATAGGGATAAACGAAGGAACTGCCCAGTAAGGCTTGCCTCCGAAGATGGTCGGCCAGTCGCTGACAAATATCCAGGTCATTCCAAAAAAGGAGACAAGCGCACCTAAAGCTCCGAAAATAAAGCCGACGATATGGAGCCTTGATTCTTCCAGCCCCAACGCCTCCTGCAAGCCGTGAACGGGGAAGGGCGTATATACGTCCATGATCTCAAGGCGCTGTTTGTTCGCATTTTTGATCGCACTTACAAGCACTTCCTCATCATTGTATAATCCGAAAAGAACTTCTTTCATTGATATTTAATTTAGATAAAAGCCTGTTTTTCAGTTTCTAGCGTTCTATGGCAATCAGTGTGCTTCCTTGCCCTGACTGGCTGTGGTTTCATGGGGGTGCGGGTGATGTGCCTTTGCCTTTGAGCCAAGGTATTGGTCACCGTAAGATTTCAAGATTTCCTTGATTTCCGCAACAGCTACCACAGGGGCTACTCTTGCAAAAATGAGGTACAGGGTAAAGAACATCCCGATAGTGCCGAGGAAGATACCCACCTCTACCCAGGACGGCCAGTAGTAGCTCCAGCTCGAAGGCAGGTAATCCCGTGCTAAAGTGGTGGCGATAATAACAAAGCGCTCAAACCACATCCCGATATTTACGAAGATGGACATGAAGAAGGTCCACCAAACGCTCCGGCGGATTTTTTTCACCCAGAACACCTGTGGCGAGAGCAGGTTGCAGCCCATCATGCCGATATACGACCAGTAGTACGGGCCAAGTACCCTGTTATAGAATGCGAACTGCTCATACACATAGCCCGAATACCAGGCTACAAACAACTCAATCAGGTAAGCAGAACCTACCATCGTGCCCGTTACCAGAATCACCTTGTTCATGCTCTCAAGGTGGTTGACGGTGATGTATTCTTCCAGATTAAAGGCTTTTCTGGTGATCACCATCAGGGTTTGCACCATAGCAAATCCTGAAAAGATAGCCCCTGCAACGAAGTACGGCGGGAAGATGGTGGTATGCCAGCCCGGAATGACCGAGGTGGCAAAGTCAAAACTTACGATGGTGTGAACGGACAATACCAGCGGAGTGGCAATGCCTGCAAGGATAAGCGAAAGGTACTCGTGGCGCTGCCAGTGCTTGGCAGCTCCCGTCCAACCCATAGACAAAAAAGCATAAATCCGCTTGCGAACGCCTTTTGCCCGGTCTCTGACGGTTGCGAAGTCAGGCACCAAACCGGTGTACCAAAATAGCAGCGAAACGATGAAGTAGGTCGAGATGGCAAACAAGTCCCACAGCAGGGGAGAGTTGAAGTTCACCCACAGCGGTCCCCTGGTGTTGGGGTAAGGGAACATGAAGAAGTCGAACCAGGGGCGGCCTGTGTGAATGGCAGGAAACAAGCCCGCACATATCACGGCAAAGATCGTCATGGCTTCTGCTGCACGGTTCACCCCTGTCCGCCAACGCTGGCGGAAGAGCAGAAGGATAGCCGAAATCAGTGTACCGGCGTGACCTATCCCAATCCACCAAACGAAGTTGGTGATGTCGAAAGCCCAGCCAATCGTCCGGTTGGCGTTCCAGGAGCCAATTCCAAACCAGATGGTCCAGGCCAGGGAAAAGATGCCAACAGCCCATAAGGAAGACGCTGCGATAGATGCAACGATCCACATCAGGTTGGGTGCTTTTTCGGTAGGCCCGACGAGGTCCTCTGTAATTTGATGGTAATTTTTATTACCAAAAACTAAAGGTTCACGAATGCGAGATACTGCTGCGCTCATATTTTTTCTGTTAGCATTGCCTTGTTCAGGCTGAATGAAGTTGTCAAATTTATTTGGCAACCCGTTTTCGTAATGATTTGAATTCTAATTAGTTGTACTTTTCACAGGTTCAAAAGTCATTGAAATCAGCCCAGTTCGCCGTCTTCTTTCTTATTGATAATCCTGGCGGTGTACTGCACAGATGGCCGGGCGTTCACTTCCTCCAGAACGATGTAGTTCAGTGGGTTTTCAAATTTCTTGCTGACTTTGGATTCCCTGTCATTGATGTCGCCAAAAGTAATAGCCTCGGTAGGGCATGCTGTTTGGCAGGCAGATTTCACGTCGCCATCACGCAGGGCACGGCCTTCGCGCTTGGCTGTCAGTTTTCCTTCCTGGATGCGCTGCACGCAGAAGCTACATTTTTCCATCACTCCCCGCACCCGCACGGTGACATCTGGATTGAGCACCATCCGGGTGAGGTTATCACCGTAGAAGGGCACTTTGTCATTGGTGATCACTTCGTTGGCCGGGAACAAGTCAGCGGTGGAGTAATCCATCCAGTTGAAACGGCGCACTTTGTAGGGGCAGTTGTTGGCACAATAGCGGGTGCCAATGCAACGGTTGTAAGCCATCTGGTTCAAGCCTTCCGAGCTGTGGTTTGTTGCGGATACAGGGCAGACGTTTTCACAGGGGGCATTCTCGCAGTGCTGACACATCATCGGCTGGTAAACCACATTGGGATTCTCATAATCGCCATAGAAGTAGCGGTCAATCCGAAGCCAGGTCATCTCGTGGTGGCGATAGACTTCATGTTTCCCTACGATGGGCACGTTGTTTTCCGAAAGGCAGGCAACCTGGCAGGCGCCGCAGCCAATGCAGGCGTTGAGGTCAATGTGCATTCCCCAGCGATGCCCCTGGGAGTAATGCTCCGCCTGGAATTTTTCAAAGGGATAAAGGGATTGTTGGTTCAGATGCTTGTGGTGGCCTCTTTCCGTGTCAAGGTCTTCTACAAACTTGGCCACGTTATCCAGGTTAGAGCGGCGGATAATTGAACGATCCACCAGGGAGCCTTGAAATCCTTCACCCACTGTCATCAGGGCGACCTCGTCCAGGTTAATGTCTTTGCCTTTGTCGTCTTTCACATTTCCGGTGACCCCCATCGTGTGGTGGTACTGGACGCTTGCGTATTCATCGGTGCCTACTTTTTCAGAAACATTGGTGACCGAAGCAAAGTATTGCGTGTTGCCGTTGGCATCCAGGCTCATCCAGGGATAAACGTTGACGCCGACATCTTTTGCACAGGTGCCTGCTATTTTGCGGCCATAGCCCATTGCCATGCTGACCGTGTCGGCCTTTTGGCCAAACTGACGGACGCAGGTTACTTTTCTCTCGACGTTGTTGGCTGTGATGTTGATCTGGTCAGCTTCCTTGTATGCTTCTTTGTTGTTCAGTCCCTTGAATGGGCCGACGCCATCGAAGCGGCGCACTCCGTCAAACTCAATTGGAATGAGCAGGTAGTTCCCCCATACGCAGCGGGTGATGGGGTCGGGCATTTCCTGCAGCCAGGGGTTATCAGCGTATTGGCCGGCGCCGATATTCACCGTTTCGATGAAGGCAATCTCAAGTCCGTCTCCCGGCTTGGTCACTTGTGCCGCAGCGGCTACCACATCGCCTCCAAAGTCAAAGATGGGGATTTCTGCTTCGGGCAATTCAAACACCCCATCGTGCAGGGCACTGTCCCAAAACGCTGTAAAAGTGGCGAACTTCTTCTGGCGGCGGAACATATCGGCCTGCCAGTTAGCATTCAGGTATTCGTAGTAAGGCTGCTCTGCCTCGGGATTTAAATTAGGGCTTCCGGCCCAGCGCAGGAGCGTCTCTTCTGCCTGCCTGGTATCAAACAAGCAGGAAATCGTCGGCTGAATCAGACTGTAATATCCCTGCTTTGGCTCTGCATCCCCCCAGCTCTCCAACCAGTGGCTGGCAGGTGCGATGTAATCACACAAAGCTGTAGTTTCGTCAGGTGTGCCGTTGAAAGATATCCTGGTTTTAACTTTTAAAAATGCTTCCGCAAATTGATCAGCATTGGGCAGGTCAAATGCCGGGTTAGCTCCCCAGACGATGGCCATATCCACGCCGCCGCCGTTCATTTCTCTGATGAGGCCCTGGATTTCAGCATCTATACCCTGCCGTTGAAGGGAAGCGCTGGCAAACGAAATGGTGTTGCCATAGCTACCGAGCATTGCGTTAATGGCATTTACCAAAGTCTGCTCTCCGAGATTATTGGTTCCGCACAGTACCAGGCTCTTGCCCTGGTTGGCCCACAGTTCATCTGCTACTTTTTTCAATGCAGCCGATGCCTTGTCGTTGACCTTTGCTGCAGAAACAGCAGTGTTTCCGGCTTTGGAGGCGAGGTAGTTGTATAGCGTAGCGATAGCAGCTCCCGTCTCCGAAGGCTTTACCAAAATCCGGTCGTCTGCATTGGAGCCGGTAAGGCTCATGTAGCTTTCAACTTGGATGTGGCGGGACATCTTCGCATTTTTAACGTCTTCTATCCTTCTGTTTTGAATGTACTGGCGGGCATATTCGATCGGAGATATCCAAGTGCCGAGGAAGTCTGCACCGAAGCTGAGGATTACCTGCGCTTTGTCAAACTTGTAGTTAGGTATCAATTTTTTACCGAAACAGGTCAGGTTGGCTTCCAGCATAGCAGAGTAGGAAACCGGGTCGTAGGTAACGACTTTTGCACCGGGGTATTTTTCTGTGAATTCGCCGAGTGCCTTCTTCGCCGTAGGGCTTAAAATGGTATTCGAAATAATGCGTATCTGGCCCGAAGAGGCGATTTTGCTGCCAATTTCCTTGTCCATATCGGCCCAATTCCACTTGTTCCAGTTCTCACCTTCCTTTTTCATCGGCCCCTGGTAACGATGCGTGTCGTAAAGGCTTAAGACGCTGGCCTGCGAGCGGGCACTGGTACCTCCCCTTGTCACAGAAGAAAGCACGTTTCCTTCTATTTTGATCGGGCGGCCCTCCCTGGTTTTTACCAGCACGGAGCAAAAGTCTCCCCCCTGAACGAATGAAGAGGCGTAATAATTGGCCACCCCGGGAACGATCTCCTCAGGCTTTACTACGTAGGGAATTGCACGCTTTACTGGAATGTCACAACTCGCAGCAACGGTAGCTGCGCCAACGCTAAATCCCAGGTATTTCAAAAAATCCCTCCGGGAGGCAGATGCGTCAAGCACGCTTTCATCCTCCATCAGCGGGGTGTCTTCAAATTCCTTTTCAATAAATTCCAGGATTTCAGGATCTCCTTCCAAGTGTTCAACCCCAATCCAGGTACCCGTATTTTTAGTTTGTTTTTTCATTTTAATTTAAATAAAAAGAATATATAGTTAAATAAAGAACCAGCAGCTCCGGATTTTCCAAAAGGCAAAATCCGGAATCGGGATTAATAGTGGCACTTTTGGCATTCCGTGCCTCCAATATCCTCGACGGTCACTTTACCCCGTTTTTTACTCTTTATCTCTTCGTGGTACATTTCATAATAATTGTCGTAGTACTTGTTGTCGGCAAATTTGACCTCCGTTTGCCTATGGCAATTGACGCACCAGCCCATTGACAGGGGGGCATATTGTTTGACGACATCCATTTGCTCGACTTTGCCGTGGCAGGTCTGGCACTCTATTTTGCCCACTGTGACGTGCTGAGAGTGGTTAAAATAGACGTGGTCGGGCATATTGTGGATGCGCACCCATTCTATCGGTCCTTGTATTTTGTCATCGCCTGCTTCCTTATCGGTCAGGGCGGTGACGATACCATTCCATTGTTTTTCAACGAGCTTCTCGCCTTTGTCATCCATTGCTCCTTTTTCGCTGGTGTAGTTATCAGCGATCCACTTCGTATAGACTTTTTTGATGTCTTCTTCGCTCATTGCATCGTAATCCGGGATATACCGGTCGGTGTTGGGGTCGTACCCAATCGAAGCATAAATTTTCGTCAATTCGGCTGTGCCGTGTTTAGAGCCTACTTTGATTGCTCGGTGGCAGTTCATACAGGTGCTGGCACCGGGGATGACGCTTTGTTTGCTTCTGCGTGCCCCGTCGTGGCAGTAGTTGCAATCAATTTTGTGGGTACAGGCATGGGTGACGTGCGAGAACTGGATCGGCTGATCGGGTTGATAGCCCTGCTGGCGCCCCAGGTTGACGGCATTGTTCACCGTGATGTAGCCCCCTATCACGATGGCAGCAAAAATGGCAAAACTGATGACGCCTTTGCTGGTAAGGATCTCTACCAGGGTCTTGCGGGGGGCTGCTTCTCCCTTTTCCCGTATCTCTGCCATGTAGTTCAGGTCGGAAATGATGCGGGCCAGAATGATGGCCAGCAGTGCTAAAGCGCCAAAGAGGAATATGTAAATGAGCTTAACGCCTCCTTTTTCTGCAGGCGGAGCACAGGGATCCACAACCGGCCCTGCAGCTACTTCCTGCCCCGGGCAGTTGCCCTCGAAGGTGCAGTTGACGTAAGCGATGATGTTGTCAATGTCAGCATCGCTCAACGAGGGGAAGCTGGTCATTGTAACCTGGTTCCACTCTTTGAAGAGCTGGACTGCATAGGGGTGCCCCGATGCAATCAAGGCTTGGGAATTGCGAATCCAGGCATGTAAATCTGCCTTTGGATAACTAGCCCAACGCTCCTCCATGCCGCCAAGGGCAGGGCCGGTGAGCTTGCCTTTCATATCTTTATTGTGACAGGCGGCACAATTATTTTTGAACAGCGTTTTACCTGCTTCTATATCCGCTCCCCCTGTGGCAGGAGTAGCTGCTTCTTCGGCTGTCGCTGCTGCACCCGATTCGGGAGCTGCCTCTTCTTTAACAGTTGCAGTATCGCTTTGACTGGCTGTTGCCGCATCCTGGGCAGACAGAGAAAAGACGGTAGCAGTGAGAAAAAAAACTAATAAGCTGTAAGTCAAACGTTTAAGAGCCATGATGCACATTAGGTTGTTATCTTCAAATTTTGACAAAACTTTTACTGTCCTTCAAAATCGTGGCAAATATAAAACTCGAAGGATTCTTTTAACGAAATTTTAAAGACGGGTAATTTATTTAGACTTGTTCTAAATATTATATTTCGATTCTTTGCAAAACCTGCTAAATGAGCTGAAAAAAGCCGACTTAGAGCTTGTTTGATTTCACCCCTTGTGCTCCTCTTCCGCTCCTGATTCTTTCCTTTTCTCTACCTTCCCAAAAAATTTCCGAACTCGGTTCTGACCTGTGACAAAAACTATTGCAAAATCGCTTTTATTCACCATAGCTGTTCTGGCAGGCCTCTACAGCCCGGCGGCAGGTCAGGAAGTGCCCAGGGTCATCCATTTTTCACGGCAGTTATACGGTGCGCAAAACCAAAATTGGAGCATCACTCAGCGCCCTGACTTGCAGCTCTTCTTTGGCAACTCGGGAGGCCTGCTCCGCTTCGACGGCAGTCACTGGCAAAACTACCCCTCGCCATCCGGCCAGATCGTGCGCACAGTTGCCTGCGATTCGCTGGGGAACATCTTCACGGGGGGCTACGCAGCACTTGGGCTTTGGGCTGCAGGTAAGACCGGCCGCCTGGAATACCACTCGCTGACCGGCAGCCTGGAAGGCAAAGGCCTGGGCAACGAGGAGATATGGCACATCCTGCCTCTCGCCGACAGGGTGATCTTCCAATCGTTTTCCACCTTGTTTATCTACGATTACAAAAAGGTGAAACCCCTTATCCCGCCTGGAAATATCATGTTTGCCCGGCAAGTAAACGGCCGGGTAATCGTGCCTGTGATTGATCAAGGTCTTTTCGAGCTGCTGGAAGACGGCTCATTTCAAAAAATCCCTGAAAGCGAAATTTTCAACAACCTACGCATTGCCACGCTGCTGCCCGGCAATGAAAACGAAATGCTGGTCTGCACGCAGGAATCGGGTATTTTCGTTTTCAAAGACAATAAATTCAGCCTCTGGCACAGCCCTGTCAACCAAGCCATTCAGCCTGCTCAACTGAACAAAGCGCTCCGGCTTCGGAATGGGCATTTCGCCTTTGGAACAATTCTCAATGGGGTTTTCATCACCGATGCTGAGGGTCGCATCCTCTACCACATCAACCAGGAGAACGGCCTGCAAAACAATACCGTCCTCGCTCTTTTCGAGGACCAGGCCGAGGGGCTTTGGCTAGGGTTGGACAAAGGCATTGACCTCGTCTTGCCCGGCTCTCCGCTCCGTTTCTTCCAGGACAAAACGGGTGAAATCGGCTCTGTTTACGCCGCTGCTCTGTTTGGTGGAAAGCTGTACGTAGGCAGCAACCAAGGCGTTTTTTATAGAAAGTATCCCTCCAAAAGCAGGGAAGCTTTCCACCTACTGGAAGGCAGCCAGGGGCAGGTATGGGACTTGCAGGTCATTGAGGACCAACTGATTGGCGGCCACAATTCGGGAAGTTTCGCCATCCGCAACGGCCGCATGAAATTCCTGTACTCCGTCACCGGCGTTTACACGACAATCCCCCTCCCGGGCCGCAAGGACGTCTTGCTACAAGGCACCTACACAGGCATCATCGTACTGAAAAAAGACAGGCAGGGTTTGTGGTACCCTGCCAATGGCCTGGAAGGGTTCTACGAGTCTTCCAAGAAATTATTTTTTGATAAAACAGGCAGACTATGGGTCGTGCATCCGCGGAAGGGGCTTTTCCGGCTGACGCTGGACGAGGAGCTGAAACGCCCCCTCAAAATTGAAAGGCCAGATGAAAACAACAAGCTTCTCTCTTCTTTTCGCCCCCAGGTAGAGCAAATTGCCGGAGAGGTTATCGCCAAATCCGACTCCCTGTTTTTTGCATGGAGCGACAGCCTGCAACGTTTTTTGCCTAAGATCAGTCTAGGCCGTGAGCGCCTTTCCCCTGGCAACTTCGTGCTGATAGCGGGCAGGCAAGGCGAATGGTTCAAAGCTTTTCCTTCTGTCCTCTTTTTTTTTCACCCCCAAAAAAGCATCCTGCGACTCTCTTTATTGATGGGAGATGAAAAAATCATCCCGCTTGCAGATTCGAGCTACCTGTTTTGCTTGGATGACGGTTATGCTATGCTGCCACCAGAAAGCGGAACTTCACACGCAGGGCACGCATCGCCGCCTGCTCCTCTAATTACCAGCATCGGCATCGAGAAAAAAGGGGAGCTGCTCGACGACTTGCGGTTGCTCCCCCAGCCTTGTGAATTCAACTCCGAGGACAATCAGTTGAAATTTTATTTTTCCTGCCCGGTTTTTGATTTTCAGGCTGCTGTCCGCTTCAGGCTGCTGGGGTTCGATGAAAAATGGTCGTCCTTCCAGGTTCTTGGCAACAAGGAATTTACCAACCTGCCACCCGGTGAGTACGAGTTCCAGGTGCAATCGGAGCTGTCACCGGCAGTCAGGTCTTTCCGATTTAGCATCAGGCCGAAGTGGTTCCAGATGACCTGGGCCAGGGCTTTGTTCGTTCTTCTTTTGCTGCTGGTTGCCCACCTCCTACTGAAATGGCACCAGCGACGCCTTGCTGCTCAGGAACGCCGCCTGCAACTCGAAAAGGAGCGGGAACTGGAACAACAGCGCACCCTGACGCGGAACGAAATGCTGCAAGCCGAAATCCTCAGCAAAAGCCGCAAACTGGCAGACTCCACCATGAACCTGGTGCGCAAAAACGAAATTTTGATAAAAATCAAAAATGAGTTGGGAGCCTCCATCCGGGGCAAACCGGGAGAGGCACCTGGCAGGTCGCTCTTCAAACTCCAGCGGCTGATTGACGAGCACCTTTCGGACGATGAAGACTGGCAGGCATTTGAGGCAAACTTTAATCAGCTTCACCACCAGTTCTTTACGCGGCTAAAAACGGAATTCCCCGAACTGACCCCGGGCGATCTGCGGCTGGCAGCCTACCTAAAAATGAACCTCTCTTCCAAGGAGATTGCCCCCTTGCTCAATATCTCTCTACGCGGAGTAGAGAACAAACGCTACCGGCTGCGCCAGAAAATGAATCTTCACCCTGAGGTTAACTTGACGGAGTTTTTGATGGGCTATTAGAGCTTGTTTGCGTTCTGGTGCTTGAGCAGAGATGCTGTTGGGATGGAGTTAAGGAACGTGTCGGAAATAACTTACGCATTTGGGCGGCGTCTTTTGGGCGCTGGCTGTGTTAGTGAAATAGTTACGTAGCTAAGGCTATGCG